>Ga0164297_10000184_pt1 | contig 82202 bp, 73 predicted proteins | sample GEODES058metaG_FD_113539 | JGI IMG/M metagenome (GOLD analysis project Ga0164297, IMG submission 113539) | Dystrophic lake water microbial communities from Trout Bog Lake, Wisconsin, USA - GEODES058 metaG | ecosystem: Environmental > Aquatic > Freshwater > Lake | place: USA: Trout Bog Lake... | reverse complement strand
GCGCGCTACGTCCTGCTGCCTGTCGCGAACGCGATTACGGGCTATTCCGTGAAGGCGATGGAGCGCAAAATAGAGCGCGGTGACTGGCCGGAAGGCAAGCTGTGGAAGCGCGCGCCGGACGGCCATATCCTGATCGACATGATGGGGTATCAGCGATGGGTCGAAAGTCGGTAAACCGCGGCGTCAGCGCGCTCGGCATCAGTCGGATTCAATTCGATTTTGAATTCGAGGGCGTGCGCTATCGCCCGACGCTGGAGCGCGCGCCGACCGAGGCGAACCTGCGGCGCGCGCGCCTGCAGCTGCAGGGCATCAAGGAGCGCATCGCGCACGGGACATTCTCGTTCGCGGAGGAGTTTCCGGAATACCGATTCCGCAAGCACGTCGCGAGCGTGACGGCAGCCCGCACCTGCAATGACGTCTTCGATGAATTCCTCGCTCATGTCGATTCGCGTGTCGTCAAGCACGACCTCGCGTTCGCGACGGGCGATAGTTACCGCAAGACACTGTCCAACGTCTGGCGACCGAAGCTCGGCACTCGACTGTTTTCGGAGGTGCGCTACTCCGAACTCATGAAGATCGCTGACGCACATGCCAAGTCGAAGAAGACGTACAACAATGTCGTCAGCGTCTTGCGCTGCGCGTTCGACTACGGCTACCGAGATACGCCCGAGAAGCACAATCCGGCGACCGGACTGAAGTGCCTGCGCATCACGAAGAAAGACCGCCCCGTCATTGATCCTTTCAGCATCCAGGAAGCCGAAGCGCTGATTACCGCGATCCACCGCGACTGGGGCGAGGCGCAAGGCAACTACGATGAGTTCCGTTTCTTCACTGGACTGCGGCCGTCCGAGCAGATCGCTCTGCAGGTGGGCGACTGCGACATCGCACACGGCAAGATCAGTGTCAGCAAGGCGCGCGTCATGGCCCGCGACAAGGATCGGACCAAGACCTCGACGGATCGCCTGGTCGAACTGTGTCCGCGCGCGCTGCAGGTGCTCAAGCGCCATCTCGCGCTGCGCGCGCGCTTGCAACTGGCCGGCAAGATCCAGCACGACGATCTTTTCTTCAAGGAGACCGGCGAGCCGATCCGCAACCTCCAGTATCCGTGGGTGCGCTGGCGCAGCACGCTGCGAAGAATGAAGACGCGTTATCGCGATGCGTACAACGCGCGTCACTCATCGGTGAGCTGGAACCTGATGGTCGGCAAGAATCCGCTGTGGGTCGCGAAGATGCACGGTCACAGTATGCAGACGATGCTCGACACCTACGCGGCGTGGACCGAAGGCGCGCAGGAATCCGACGTCGAAGCGATCCGAGCTGCGATGGCTGGTGCGCCGGAGGGCGCTCCTCAGAGCCTTCCCGTTGTCGTCAACGCGGTAGCCACTCAGCAGGCCCCCTTCAGCCCCCCTGAGGCCCCAGAATTTGGCAGTAGAATGGCAGTAGAACACCCCCCTAGTAGGGCAAGTGCTTGTTCTACAAAAAGAAGTAATGGCGGAGAGAGAGGGATTCGAACCCTCGATGGGCTTTTGGCCCATACGCCCTTAGCAGGGGCGCGCCTTCGACCACTCGGCCATCTCTCCGAATCCCTAGGATCGGGCGCAGATCATACTGGTGTCCGGGAATACCGGTCAAAGAAATCCGTCGAAACTGCCAAGCCGATTCGCCCTGACGACTGACCGGACTAACGATCGTCCTCGGCGGCATCGGCGTGAGCATCGATCGGAACCCCACCGCCGCCCTGGATCTTTTCAAAAATCTCCTGACGATGGACGGCCACATCGCGCGGAGCATCAACGCCAAGCCGGATCTGATTGCCCTTGACGCCGAGCACGGTCACCGTGACATTCTCACCGATCATGACCGTCTCACCGACACGCCGCGTGAGTATCAACATGACTCGCCTTTTTCCTTGCCAACGCCGGGCTCCGGCCTCACATCCAACAGTGGGTCACCGTACCCACCGTCCCGATTTTATCACAGTGCGTCAAACCGCCTGGAGCAAGCTCGCAACGCTCGCCAGCGCCGCCTCCAGTGCCGACCCATCCGGCCCCCCAGCCTGGGCAAAATCGGCGCGGCCACCGCCGCGACCGCCGACGCGAGCGGCCACCGCTCCGACCAGCTCACCCGCCTTGAAGCGGCCGGTCAGATCCTGTGTCACGCCAGCCACGATCGTCGCCTTCCCAGTGTCATCCGTGGACCCAAGCACGATGACCGCTGACCCGAGCTTCTCCTTCAACTGATCCACGGCGGAGCGCAGCGCCTTGCCGTCGAGTCCCGCAAGCTGCGCCGCGACCAGTCGGACACCCGCGACCTCGACCGCGGAGGCGGCAAGGTCGGTGCCCTGCCCACTCAACAACTTGGCCTTGAGGTGCTCGATCTCGCGATCCAGTCGCTTCGAGCGCTCGATCAGGGACACGACCTTGTCGACCACCTCGCCGCGTTGACCGCGCACCATCTGGGCCAACTCACGCACCACGTGTTCCGCGGCAACGAGATAGTCGAACGCCGCCGCACCGGTCACAGCCTCGATACGGCGAACCCCCGCCGCCACGCCGGTTTCTGCGACAATCTTGAACAGACCAATATCGCCGGTGCGCGTCACATGCGTGCCACCACAGAGCTCGGTCGAAAACTCACCGAGACTCAGCACTCGTACGACATCGCCGTACTTTTCCCCGAACAGCGCCATCGCACCCGCCGCAACCGCCTCGTCAAAACTCATCAAACGCGTGGTGGCAGATTGGTTCTTCAATATCTCGGCATTGACGATCCGCTCGATGTCACGCTGCTCTTCAGCGCTGACCGGCGCCGAATGCGCAAAATCGAAACGCAGGCGCTCAGCGTCGACCAATGACCCCTTCTGCTGCACATGCTTGCCGAGCACCTGACGTAGCGCCTCGTGCAACAGATGCGTCGCCGAATGATTACGGGCCGTGGCCAGTCGTTGGTCCGCCGCCACCTGCGTGTCGAGACGATCCCCAACCGCGATCGCGCCCACCGTAACCATGCCATGGTGGGCAACCGCCTCACGCAGCTTCTGGGTGTCCTCGACCTGAAAGGCCCCCGTCTTGGCGTGCAAGGTGCCGGTGTCCCCCACCTGTCCGCCGCTTTCGGCATAAAAGGGCGTGCGATCGAGCACGACGCGTCCGTGTTGACCCTGGGTCAAGCGATCGACCGAGGCACCCTCGTCGTCGAGTATCGCGACGACCACGCCTTCGGAGGCCAAACGGTCGTAGCCTTCGAAGTCGGATCGATGCGCCATCTGCGCCGGATCACGCAGATCAACGCCAAAACGACTGGCCGCTCGCGCACGCTCACGTTGCAGGTTCATGGCCTGCTCGAACCCCGCCTCATCGATCGACAGCCCCCGCTCGCGTGCGACGTCTGCCGTAAGATCCACGGGAAATCCATAGGTGTCGTAGAGCTTGAAGACCGTGTCGCCGGGAATGACCCTCACATCGCCGGATCGCGCGAGCGCGCGGATGGCCTCATCCAAGATAGTCATTCCCGCGGTGAGGGTCTCCGCGAATCGCGCCTCCTCCTGCGCCAACACCTTCGACACTCGCGCAGCCTCGGTGACCAGTTCCGGATAGGCCGCGCCCATCTCGCGCACCAGCGTCGCGACCAGCTCGTGAAAGAAAAGCTCCGTCTGACCGAGCTGATAACCGTGCCGGATCGCACGCCGGATGATGCGTCGCAAGACGTAGCCACGGCCCTCGTTCGAGGGCACCACGCCATCCAGAATCAGGAAACTGCAGGCACGGATATGGTCGGCGATCACCCGGAGGCTGGGCGAGGCCATGTCGGTGGCCCCCGTCAGACGCGCCGCCTCGGCGATCAACGCCTTGAAAAGATCGATGTCGTAGTTCGAGTGAACGCCCTGCAACACCGCAGCGATACGCTCAAGACCCATCCCCGTATCTACCGAAGGTTTGGGTAGCGGTGTCAGCGTGCCATCGGCAGAACGCTCGTACTGCATGAACACGAGGTTCCATATCTCGACGTAGCGATCACCATCCTCATCGGGCGATCCCGGCGGCCCACCCGCCACCGACGGACCGTGATCGTAGAAGATCTCGCTGCAGGGGCCACACGGGCCGGTATCGCCCATGGCCCAGAAATTCGACTTGGCGCCCATGCGCGTGATCCGATCGGGCGGCACGCCTGCCTCCGACATCCATAGATCGAAAGCCTCGTCGTCGGTCTCATACACGGTGACCCACAGACGCTCCTTCGGGATCGCGAGCGCTTCGGTGATGAACGACCATGCGAAACGGATCGCGTCACGCTTGAAGTAGTCGCCAAAGCTGAAGTTGCCCAACATCTCGAAGAAGGTGTGATGACGAGCGGTATAGCCGACATTCTCAAGGTCGTTGTGCTTGCCACCGGCACGCACACAACGTTGCGAGGTCACGGCACGTCGATAGGCACGGTTGTCCTTGCCGAGGAACACGTCCTTGAACTGCACCATGCCGGCATTGGTGAACAACAGGGTTGGATCATTGCCCGGCACGAGCGAGCTCGACGCGACAATCGTATGTCCGTGCTGCTTGAAAAACTGCAGGAACCGATCACGAAGCTCGGCGCTGGTCATAGGACGCGGGGAGGAAACAGTCATGGGATGATCCAAAGGCGAGATAACGACGGCAATCGTTGATTCTAGCGGGAATTCCCGCCTACAGCGCTAGTCGAGGAAATCCGGCGTGACCCGCGACGAATCATCGTCAAGATCGAGGTCGGCGCCCGCGGCGCCCATCGCATCGCGCACCTGACTGCCGGTGAAACCGCGCGCCATCAGAAACCGCACCTGACGCTGACTCTCGCGCGGATCGTCGGGAATATCGTCACCAAATCGACGCCGCCGCAAGCGCGCTGCCCGCTGGCTCCAGACCGGGGAACGAGCATCGAGCATGGGCTCGATGAGCGCCGCCGGCAGGCCGGCACGCAGCAACTCGAGCCGAATTCTGATCGGCCCATGGCCCCGCGCCACACGGGCCGCCACCGCCGCTTCCGCGAAGCGGGCGTCATCGACGAATCGTTCCCGTTCAAGCTCGGTCACGGCATCGGCGATTGCCGCTGTCTCGAAGCCGGAATCCGTCAGTCGATCGACGATGGCGGTCTTGGCGTAGTCGCGCCGCGCCAGCATGGCGATCGCCCGACTACGCGCCTCATCGGCGCTATCCGGCGTCTCGGCCTGTTTGGGCGCCCGCGCCCCGAACCCGCCACGGCGACGTCGACGCGTCGGACCCGTGGCGGTCACCGGACTCAGCCCTCAGCCGTATCCACCGGCATCGTGCCGGTCTGACCGCGACGTGGCGCCAGAAGCTTCGCGCGCAGCTGGGTGTCGAGATCCTGAGCGATCTCCGGGTGGGTCTGCAGGAAGGTGCGCGCATTGTCCTTGCCCTGACCGATGCGCTCACCCTTGTAGGAGTACCAGGAGCCGGATTTCTCAACCAGGTTGTGCGCCGACGCGAGGTCGATCAACTCGCCTTCCCGCGACACGCCCTGACCGTAGAGAATCTCGAACTCCGCCTCACGGAACGGTGGCGCGACCTTGTTCTTGACGACCTTGACGCGCGTGGCATTGCCGATGACTTCCTCACCGTTCTTGAGCGCACCGGTGCGACGAATGTCGAGGCGCACCGAGGCGTAGAACTTGAGCGCATTGCCGCCGGTGGTGGTCTCGGGGCTGCCGAACATCACGCCGATCTTCATGCGGATCTGGTTGATGAAGATGACGATCGTGTTGGAACGCTTGATGTTGCCGGTCAGCTTGCGAAGCGCCTGCGACATCAATCGAGCGTGCAGGCCCACCTGCAACTCGCCCATCTCGCCCTCGATCTCGGCCTTCGGCGTCAACGCCGCCACCGAGTCGACGACCACGATGTCGACCGCGCCGGAGCGCACCAACATGTCGGTGATCTCGAGCGCCTGCTCGCCGGTATCCGGTTGCGAGACCAGCAGGTCATCCACCTTGACGCCAAGCTTCTCGGCATAGGTGGGATCCAACGCGTGCTCCGCGTCGACAAACGCCGCGGTGCCCCCGAGACGCTGACACTGCGCGATCACCTCGAGCGTCAGGGTCGTCTTGCCCGAAGACTCCGGTCCGTAGATCTCCACGACCCGTCCGCGCGGCAGACCACCCACCCCGAGCGCAATGTCGAGGCCCAACGAGCCGGTCGGTATCACGTCGAAATCCATGGCCGCCGAGGCGTCACCAAGACGCATGACCGAACCCTTGCCGAACTGCTTTTCGATCTGTCCCAGTGCGGCGGCAAGCGCCTTCTTGCGGTTCTCATCCATGTCGCGGAGCCCTCTCTGTGTGAGGGGTGATTATCGCACAGGGACGCGGTCAGACCAGCAATGAAACTGCCTCAAACGCGAACAAAGACGTCAGCCCCCAACGACGCGCGCCAAGACGCCAACGGGGTGTACGTCGAGCCGGCCGCCGTGCGCTCCGAGGCCACCAGCCTGAGCTCGTCCAGTACCCAGTCCACAGGCTCGATCGGCGCCTCCCCCTGCACGCCAGTCACGCCACGCATGACCGTCACGTGGGGCCGAAAGGGCGTGGGCTTTGGCGCCACGCCGAGGGCACTGAGCCGCGCCACCATGGCGGAATGCGCGTCATGAAGGCCTGAGGGACAGTCATCGGGCACCAATACGACGCAGCGGGCACGGGACCAGACCAAGCGATGCGTGAGGCGTACGCGCACCCCAGGACACGCCACCGTCGAGAGACCACCGAGGCGCTGCGCCGCGGGCGCAGCCACCGGCCCCAGGAAAGCCAGCGTCATGTGCAGATCAGACAGCGCCACCGGCCGACCCTGGTCGAGCGACACGCGGCGCTGATCGATCGCGGAAGCGACCGACGCGGGCGGCCAGAAGCCGAAAAACAGCGCCGTCCCGTCGCTCACCTCGAGCCCGACAGCGCCAGCAAGCCGCGCAAGGCCTCGGCGACCGCCTGGCGACGCACCGACTGTCGATCCCCCCGAAACCGGCAACAGAGCGTGCGGATCTCGATCCGTCTGCCGACCCGGATCGCGAATGCGAACCAGACGGTACCCACCGGTTTGACCGCCGATCCCCCGTCGGGACCGGCAATCCCGGACACCGCCACCGCCACCGAGGCACGGGCGCGCTTCACGGCCTCTCGGGCCAGCACGCTCACCACCGGCTCGCTGACCGCCCCGAACTGCTCGAGCATGCGCGGCGATACCCCAAGCAGCGCCTCTTTCGCCGCATTCGAATAACACACATACCCGGTACCGAACCAGGCGGAGCTCCCGGGGACATCGGTGAGCGCCTTGGCAATCCAGCCGCCCGTACAGGATTCAGCCGTTGCCACCGTGCGCCCTGCGGCCAGAAGGGCCCGCCCGAGGCGCCTCGCCAAGCGCTGCAGCGCCTCATCCGATCGATTCATCGTCACCCCCTCGCTGAGAGACGCCATCACCGGACCGCGTCTGTGGTTGACAGAGCGCCACCCGAGGGCGCCGAACGCGAATGGCCTCACAGAGCGGCGGCCTGACACCCGCCTCCCCCGCCCCGCCACAGGCAGTGAAGCGACCGGTGAACTCGTCACACACCAGCACGAACAGGGTCGGTCGCGGTGCCGTGAGGCTGACCAGCTCTTGCAGCGACGCCACGAAATCACGATCGGTCCCACCCACCTCGAGGTCGCGGACCGCGTGACTCGCCTCAAGACGCAAAAATGCGGCCGCATTCGAAGTCAGTTCGATGTCCCGGGGCACACGACCCACCGCGGCAAGCACCTCACGGTCACCCGACAACTCGCGCCACGCCTGCGGCCCCCACTGGCGCCAGTGCACGATATCCAAGACAGCGCCCGTGATCAGCGACCCGAGCAACATCACCGCCGCCGCACCGAGAAGCCTGCGTTCGAGCATCGCTCGATGCTCGACCCACATCGCGACGCCGAGCACCACCGCCCACGCCAATTGCAACGTGTGCCGGGCATCAATCAGTCCACCCCATTCATAGCGAGTGCGCGACACCACCAAGATGCCGGCACCAGCGACAACGTAACTGAGAAGCAAGATCCAAAGCCCACGCTGGGTGTCGGGCGCCGCCACCAGACGACCTATCACGACGATCAGCAGACCCACGAGGAGAATGAGCGACAACACCGGCCAGGGGGTGAGCCAGGCGTCCGGGACACCCACATCCCGTACCTGAGAATGCGCGTAATCCAAAAGGTTCGGCCAAAACGGACGCAGCGAGGGCGGCATGTCGTACGGCTGTAGCCTGCCGAAGGTACGCAGGTTGTAGAACAGGAGTCCGCCTAGCGGCAAGCACGTGCCGAGCAGCCACGCCCGCAAGGCGCCACGACGCAAACGGCCGATCCAGCGCGCGTATCCAAGCGCGCTGACCGATGCCACCAGCACCGCAACGCCAGCGGTGCGCACCGCCACGCCAAACCCGGCCAACAGCCCGGCGAACACCAGCGCCGTGAGGTCGGCTTGCCGGCGCTCGTCCGCCCGGAACAGCACGCGGGCGAGAAGGCCCAATGCGCCCACCGCCAGCAACAGCGCCGGAACATCGGAGTAGGCCATGTAATGCCATTCACAAACGCCAGGCGCGAGGATTGAGGCCGCGGCCACCAGCGCGAGCGCCGAATCCGACACCATGCCGCGAAACAACAGGACGATGACCATCGGCAGTAGCGCCGCAGCGAATCGCGGCAGGAGGCGCGCCGCCTCCAGTGCACCGCCGACCACGGGCGCCGCCAGGGCGATGAGCGCACTGAACCCCGGCGGAAAGAGGATCTGCGGGATCGCATCCGGATCCCGCCCGGGATCCCAGGGCGTGACGCTGGGGGCACCGCGCTCCGCGAGCGACGTGGCCATCTCGACGTAAGAGGCACTGTCCACCGAGTACGGATAACGGTACGGCTCCAATAGCCGGTCGTAGCCCCACACGGCCACCACACCGAGGACCAACGCAATCGCCGGGAGTCGCCACCCCCTAACGGTCATGGCGCCACATCAGAAGGGGGCGACCGAGGCTGCAAAGGCCGTCGCGACCACGCCGAGCGCGCACCAGCTCGGCGGATCCCGAAGACTGAACACCACCGGATCGTGATGCATGTGCCCGCGCCCGGTCTCAAGCCACAGCCGACCCAACCAGAACCAGATCGCCGGACACATGAGCCAGAGCCGCTCGGGATGCGGGTAATGACTGATGGCGCTGGGAGAATCCACAAACAGCGCAAGCACCAGCACGGAGACCGTCCCGGTCGCGATGCCGAACACCTGCAATACCGCGAGATCACGCCGCTGGTACGACCGTCCCGGCAACGAGGCGTCGTCCTCACCCGATGCCTCACGCAGTTCAGCGCATCGTTTCAGCAAGGACAGGCTGAGGAACAAAAACGCCGCAAAACTGAGCAACCACACCGACATATCCACACCGATGGCCACCGCGCCGGCCAGCACCCGAAGCGCCCACAGCGTGGCGAGCGCGAGCACATCGAGCAGCGCCACACGCTTCAGATACCGCGTGTACGCCACGGTGATCACGATATAAAGCAACGTGACCGCGGCAAAGCCACGGCCCACGCCAAAGGCAGCGCAGCCTCCGCCGACGATCAGCAGACCTGCCACGATCAGCGCGGTTCGCGGCCGTATCTGGCGAGCCGCAAGCGGCCTGAAGCGCTTCTCGCGATGGCGCCGATCCGCCTCGATGTCGTTCAGATCATTGAGGACGTAGGTCGCCGATGCGACGAGACTGAATGCACCGATACCGCAAAACACGGCCCACCATGCCGCCGGCTGGTGCCAGGCTTGGGCGGTCAGCAGCGGAACGGCCAGCAAGGCATTCTTGATCCAGTGATGCAGCCGCAGCAGCCTCAGCCAAGGATGTGGCAAGGGCCGTTCGCGCGCACCCTCCGGCGGCACGGATCGACCGGTCGCGACGGTATCCGGATCCTCTGATGACGGCATGGGACGGCGGCTCGTGGATAATGGCGCCTAGTATTTCACGAACCCCCCGAATCCGCATGAGCCAGCCGTCCCCATGAGCGAGCCGTCCACACTAGCGCCGCACACCCCGATGATGCAGCAGTACCTGGCCCTCAAGGCCGAGTGCCCGGATATTCTGCTTTTTTATCGGATGGGTGACTTCTACGAACTCTTTTACGAGGATGCGCGGCGGGCTGCCCGACTGATCGACATCTCGCTCACCAGTCGAGGCCAGTCGGCCGGTGCGCCGATCCCGATGGCCGGCGTGCCGGTCGCAACGCTCGACACCTATCTCGCACGCCTCGTGCGCCTCGGCGAATCGGTGGCGATCTGCGAGCAGATCGGTGAACCCGGCAAGGGGAAAGGGCCGGTAGAGCGGCGCATCGTGCGCATCGTGACGCCCGGCACGGTCACCGAAGACAGCCTCCTCGAGGAACGAAAACCCACGCTGCTCGCAGCGGTGTTCGGGGACGAGCAGGGCTTTGGGCTTGCTTGGCTTGAACTCTCGAGCGGACGCTTCAGTGTCACCGAGACGCCGGAACGAGCAACGCTCGAGGCGGAGCTAGCCCGTCTGCAACCGAGCGAAGTCTTGGTCGCGGAAGGCAGCCCCTTGCTGATGTTGCCCGGCGCGCGTCCACGCGCGCCATGGCATTTCACGCACGACGTCGCCACTCGACTACTGACCCGTCAGTTTGGCGTTCATGATCTCGCCGGCTTTGGCTGCAGTGATCTCCTGCTCGCGGTCACTGCCGCCGGGGCATTGCTTCAATATGTGCAGGACACTCAGCGCGCGGCGCTACCGCACCTCGCGGGACTCGTGACGGAACGCCGCGATGAAGCGATCGCCATGGATGCCGCCACACGACGCAACTTGGAACTCGAGAGCAACCTGCAGGGTCGGGACACCGGCACACTGATCAGCGTTCTCGACCGCACCGTGACACCGATGGGTGCCCGGGAACTACGGCGCTGGCTCGGCCGACCCTTGCGCGACAACACGCTGATCGAGGCACGGCTGCAGTCGGTTGCCACGCTCAAGAGCGCGAGCCTGTTGCCCGCACTGCGCGACGAGCTGCGCGCCATCGGTGACATGGAGCGCATCCTCGCGCGCATCGCCTTGCGTAGCGCACGGCCACGCGATCTGGTGCAGCTGCGCAGTGCGCTCGCCGTGATCCCCGCAGTCGGCGAGCGGCTGACCGGTCTCGACAGTACGCAGCTCAGCGAGGCGCGTGCAGCACTGACCGGCCATCCCGCGCTGCTCGAACACCTGACCCGGGCCATCGCCACCGAGCCGCCTCATCTGGTTCGGGATGGCGGAGTGATCGCGACGGGCTTCGACGCGGACCTCGACGAGCTGCGCGCGATCTCCAGCAACACCGATCAGTATCTACTGGACCTCGAGACGCGGGAGCGGGAACGCACCGGGCTTGCGAGCCTGCGCCTCGCCTACAACCGGGTATCGGGGTTTTACATCGAACTGAATCGCAAAGACGCCGAGCAGGTGCCGGCCGACTACGTACGACGCCAAACGGTCAAGAATGCGGAGCGTTTTCTGACGCCCGAGCTCAAGGGCTTCGAGGACAAGGTGCTGGGCGCTAGGGAGCGCGCCCTGAGTCGTGAGAAACAGCTCTATGACGAGCTCCTCAGCCGCTTGACCGAGCACCTCTCGACCCTGCAGGTCACCGCCCGCACGGTTGCCTTGGTCGACGTGCTCGCGGCGCTGGCCGATGGCGCCCGGGAGTATCGATGGGTGGCTCCCGAATTCGTGTCCGAGCCTTGCCTCAGGCTATCGGCGGCACGTCATCCGGTGGTCGAACGACTGCTGCAGGGCCCCTTTGTCCCGAATGATCTCGAGCTCGACGCACGACGTCGAATGCTGGTGATCACCGGACCCAATATGGGTGGCAAATCCACCTACATGCGTCAGACCGCGCTGATCGTCATCATGGCGCGTCTCGGCAGCTTCGTCCCCGCGGACCGCGCCGTGCTCGGCCCCACGGATCGCATCTTCACGCGCATCGGCGCGGCGGACGATCTTGCAGGAGGACGGTCGACCTTCATGGTGGAAATGACCGAAACTGCCAATATCCTGAATAACGCGACCGATCAAAGCCTCGTGCTGATGGATGAAATCGGCCGCGGCACCAGTACCTTCGATGGCCTCTCGCTGGCTTGGGCCGCGGCCGATCACATGGCAAGGCAAGTGCGTGCGTTGACCTTGTTCGCCACGCACTACTTCGAACTCACCACGCTCGCAGACGATGTCAGCAGCGTGGGCAATGTGCACCTCGACGCAACCGAGCACGGCGACGCACTGGTGTTTCTGCACACCGTGCGCCCGGGACCCGCCAGCAAGAGCTATGGATTACAGGTCGCCCGGCTCGCGGGGGTGCCGCGACCGGTCATTCACGCCGCGCAACGCTTTTTATCGCACCTCGAGGAACGGGATCTTCTGTCGCAAGCGGCGGGCGAGCAGGGCAAGCTCAATCTCGAGGCGCCGGCAAACGACTCGCAGCGATGGTCGCCACTTCGTGACGCTCTCGATGCCCTAGACCCCGATCGGCTGACACCGAAATCCGCACTCGACGCGGTCTACGAACTCAAGACCCTGCTTCGGAAAATCGACCCGTCCTGAGAAACCGAATCGTGGCCTCAGCCACCGCGTGCGAACACACGAGCCCGGTGTGACTGACCGGCAGCACGATCGAGTCGGCAGCGTGCGGCAGGTGCGTCTCCGCCACGCTCACGGTGCCATCGCTGGGTCCGGACACACCGGCCAATAGGGCCGGCAAGCCGAGCGGCAGCGATCCCGCCACCGTCCCGACCGACCATCGGGCAGCCACCAGACCCGGCGCCTCGCTCAACAGCTCGTCGCGTGCCGCCTCGCCGAACAACCACGACGCGCCGGGCAGCGTCAGGCACCAGCGCGCCGCCTGACTGGCGGTGACCGGCACACCGAGCAACACGAGGCGCCCGAGCGGCAAATCCGGCCAGCGAGCCGCGAGACGCAGCACCAAGCGGCCACCGAGACTGTGACCCACAAGATGCACCGGTGGCGCCATCGAGCGGACGTGCGTGTACAACGCGTCGATGACGCTCGCACTGTCGACACGCGTGGAGGCGTAGTGGAACTGCTCGACCCGGAAACCCGCCTCGGCAAGCCGGCGACGCAACAGAATCGACTCGACGCCCGTCATCCACAAGCCGTGGATGAGCAGCACCGATCCCGGCTCAGGCACTCGGACGCAGACGGATGTGCAGATCGCGCAACTGCTGCTCGCTGACCGGCGTCGGTGCCTCGGTCATCGGGCAGAACGCGGTCTGTGTCTTCGGGAAGGCAATGACCTCGCGAATGCTGTCCGCACCGCTCATCAGCATCACCAGGCGATCCAGTCCGAAGGCGATGCCCCCATGCGGCGGCGCGCCGTACTGGAGCGCATCCAGCAGAAAGCCGAACTTGTTGCGCGCTTCCTCCGCCTCGATCCCCAAGAGACCGAAGACCGTCGACTGCAACTCCTGACGATAGATGCGCACGGAACCGCCGCCAATCTCGGAGCCGTTAAGCACGCAGTCGTAAGCCTTCGCAATCGCCTCACCGGGACTCGCGGCCAGTGCCGCCGGATCCTCGTTGACCGGTGCCGTGAAAGGATGATGCATGGCGACCCAGCGGCCGGCCTCCGCATCGCGCTCGAACATCGGGAAATCGATCACCCACAAGGGCTGCCAGCCCTCGGTCACAAGCCCACGATCCTGACCGACCTTGAGTCGCAACGCGCCGAGGCTGTCGTTGACCACTTTGGCCTGATCGGCACCAAAAAAGATCAGATCGCCGCTGACCGCACCGGTGCGCTCTAGAATGCCGGCGATCGCGGTGTCCGACAGGAACTTCAGAATCGGCGACTGCAGGCCGGCGCGGCCGGCAGCCGCGTCGTTGACCTTAACGTATGCCAAGCCCTTGGCGCCGTAGCGCGCCACATAGGCGGTGTACTCGTCGATCTGGCCGCGGGTCAACTCACCCCCCGCAGGCACCCGCAAACCGGCGACGCGCCCGGTGGGCGACTGCGCGGGACCGGCGAACACCTTGAATTCGCAATCGCGCACCAGATCCGCCACGTCGACAAGTTCCAACGCCACGCGCAAATCAGGCTTGTCCGACCCGAAACGTCGCATCGCTTCGGCATAACTCAAGCGCGGGAACGGATTGGGCAGATCGACGTCGAGCACGTTGTGAAAGAGCGTGCGCACGAGGCCTTCCATCATCACCATGATCTGTTCCTGACTGAGGAACGAGGTCTCGATGTCGATTTGGGTGAAGTCCGGCTGACGATCAGCGCGCAGATCCTCATCACGGAAGCAGCGCACGATCTGATAGTAGCGATCGAATCCACTCATCATCAGCAGTTGCTTGAAGATCTGCGGTGATTGCGGCAACGCGAAGAAGCTACCGGCATGGGTGCGCGAGGGAACAAGGTAATCACGCGCGCCTTCCGGCGTGGCCTTGGTGAGCATCGGCGTTTCGATGTCGACGAAGCGCTGTTCGTCCAAATAGTGCCGGACCGCGCGGGTCACCTGATGACGCAGCAACAGCCGCTTTTGCATCACATCGCGCCGAAGATCGAGGTAGCGATACTTGAGCCGCACCTCCTCCCGAACCTCCTCATCCAACTGGAAGGGGAGCGGCTCGGACCGATTGAGCACGGTGACGGAACTCGCCACCAGCTCAACCTGGCCCGATGCGAGGTTCGGATTGACCGTGCCTTCCGGTCGCGGACGAACGACCCCCTCGACGGAGAGCACATATTCGCCGCGCACCCGCTCCGCCTCGGCAAAGACGCTCGCAGCTTCCGGGTTGAAGACGATCTGCAGGAGACCATCGCGATCCCTGAGATCAACGAAAATCACCCCGCCGTGATCCCGGCGCCGGTGCACCCATCCGGCCACCCGAATGGATGTGCCGCTCAGAGACTCGTTGACCTGACCGCAGTAATGGGAACGCATGCTTGCCTCTCAGCCCCGTCGCGGGGAACCGGCGATGTTACGGTCCGCTCCTTGCCTATGGCAAGGTGGCTGGCGTCCTAGGCGGTCAGCGCCGGATCCGACCCTTGGCCGCCTTGGGACCCTTGGCAGTGGATGCCTTGCCGGGCTTCGCGGCCTTGGTGGCCGGTGACTTTGAGGAGCCACGCGCGGCTTTGTCGGCAGCTCGCGAGGCCGTACCACTCGCCCCCTCCGCAGCCGGTTTGGCCGCATCCGCCGCGGGCGTCGCCTTCTCGGACTTGTCTGCCTTGAGGGGCTTGTCCGCAGCGGCAGGCGGCGGAGCCTCATCGCCCGCCAGATTGCGCTTGCGCTCCTGATCCGACTTGAAGTCGGTTTCGTACCAGCCGCCACCCTTCAGGCGAAACACCGGTGCCGATATCAATCGCGTGAGCTTCGATTTGCCGCACTCCGGGCACTTGCGGAGCGGGGCGTCGGACATTTTCTGCAGCGCCTCGTGATGGGCGCCACAGGCCTGGCACTGGTATTCGTAAAACGGCATTCGGAACCTCGAGCACTGGGTCGGAACCGCCCTGTTGTGGGTCCCGGGCCCAGACTTTCAAGCGCCCGGACCGATGCCGATGATACCAGCGGCGTCGGTCAGGCGGCGGCCTGGTGGGATTTGGTGAACACCAACCGCCCTTCCCTGCAGACCACTCGAATGGCTTCGCCCGGCAAGAACTCCCCGCCCAACAGCTTCTGGGCAAGCGGATTCTCGAGCTGCTGTTGAATCGCGCGCTTCAAGGGTCGCGCACCAAACACCGGATCGAATCCCGCATCAGCCAGCCGATCGCGGGCGGTATCGTCAAGATCCAGCGTGAGATCGCGCTCCGCAAGGCGAGCTCGCAGGCCGGCCACCTGGATGTCGACGATATGTCGTATCTCGGCGCGCCCCAACGGATGGAATACCACGATCTCATCGATACGGTTGACGAACTCCGGCCGGAAATGACCGCCGACCACGTCAAGCACCGCCGCTTTCATCTGCTCGTAGTTCTTCTCGCCAGCCATCTCCTGAATCGCCTGGGAACCGAGGTTAGAGGTCATGATCACCACGGTATTGCGAAAATCGACCGTTCGCCCCTGGCCATCGGTGAGACGACCATCATCGAGCACCTGCAGCAAGACGTTGAACACGTCCGGATGCGCCTTCTCGATTTCATCCAGCAAGATCACGGCATACGGCCGGCGGCGCACCGCCTCGGTCAGATATCCGCCCTCCTCGTAGCCGACATAGCCCGGGGGTGCACCGATCATGCGTGCCACAGAATGCTTCTCCATGAACTCGCTCATGTCGATCCGCACCATCGCCTCTTCGGTGTCGAACAGAAATTCGGCGAGCGCCTTCGACAGTTCCGTCTTGCCGACACCGGTCGGGCCGAGGAACAGAAAGGAGCCATTGGGACGCTTGGGATCCGCAAGACCTGCGCGCGAGCGACGAATCGCATTGGCGACCGCCTGCACCGCTTCGGCCTGCCCGACGACACGGGTCGCGAGCGCCGACTCCATCTTGAGGAGTTTGTCCTTCTCGCCTTCGAGCATCTTCGCGACCGGGATACCCGTCCACTTCGAGACCACTTCGGCGATCTCGGCTTCGGTGACCTTGTTGCGCACCAGGATCGCGGTGGTGGTGTCGGCGGCCTGCGCCGACTGAAGCCGCTTCTCGAGTTCGGGAATCCGTCCGTACTGCAGTTCGGACATCCGCGCGAGGTCTGCGGCACGTCGCGCCTGATCAAAATCGAGGCGCGCCTGCTCGAGCAGCTTCTTGATCTCCGCTTCGCCCTGGGAGGCGGCTTTCTCGCGCTTCCAGAGCTCATCGAGATCCGCATATTCACGCCCAAGCGTCGTCAGCGTCTCTTCGATCTGCTCGAGTCGGCGCTTCGAGGCCTCGTCCTTTTCCTTGCGAAGCGCCTCGCGCTCCATCTTGAGCTGGATCAAGCGGCGGTCCAATCGGTCCATTTCCTCGGGCTTGGAGTCGATCTCCATCCGGATCCTCGAGGCTGCCTCGTCGATCAGATCGATCGCCTTGTCGGGCAGCTGCCGATCGCTGATGTACCGATGCGACAGGGTGGCTGCGGCCACCACCGCGGGATCGGTGATTTGCACCTGGTGATGGACGGCATAACGTTCCTTGAGACCACGCAGGATCGCGATGGTGTCCTCGACCGAGGGCTCATCGACCAGCACCTTCTGGAAACGCCGCTCGAGCGCCGCGTCCTTCTCGATGTACTGGCGGTATTCATCGAGGGTGGTCGCGCCGACACAATGCAGCTCCCCACGTGCGAGCGCGGGTTTTAACATGTTGCCCGCGTCCATGGCGCCCTCGGCCTTGCCGGCGCCGACCATGGTGTGCAACTCGTCGATGAACAGGATCACGCGTCCTTCTTCCTTGGACAGATCCTTCAGCACACCCTTCAAGCGCTCCTCGAACTCGCCCCTGAACTTGGCGCCGGCAATCAGACTGCCCATGTCGAGCGCCAGGATGCGCTTGTCCTTGAGCCCTTCCGGCACCTCGCCATTGACGATGCGCTGTGCCAGACCTTCGACGATCGCCGTCTTGCCAACGCCGGGCTCACCGATCAAGACCGGGTTGTTCTTGGTGCGACGCTGCAGCACCTGAATGGTCCGACGAATCTCATCATCGCGACCAATGACCGGATCGAGCTTGCCGGCACGCGCCCGCTCGGTGAGATCGATCGTGTACTTATCGAGCGCGCCGCGCGACTGCTCGGCGTTCGGATCATCGATCTTCTGGCCACCGCGAACTTCGTCGATCGCGCGTTCCATCGCGGCCTTCGCCACTCCGGCCTCACGCAGCACCCGTCCAAGCTCACCCTTGTCGTCGAAACCCGCGAGTACGAACAGCTCCGAGGAGACGAACTGATCTCCCCGTTTTTGGGCCAGCTTGTCAGCGACGTTCAGCAAACGCCCGAGCTCGTTCGAGACGTGCAACTCGCCCGATGCACCCTCGACCACCGGCAAGCGATCGAGCACTTCCGAAAGTCGCGAACGCAGCAAGCCGACATTGACACCCGCCTTGTCGAGCAGCGGTCGAACCGTGCCCGCCTGCTGATCAAGCATCGCCAACATCAAGTGAGCCGGCTCGATGAACTGATGCTCACGGCCAACCGCCAGGGACTGCGCGTCGGCAAGAGCCATCTGAAAGGTCGAGGTGAGTTTGTCCTGTCGCATCGAGGTGTCCTTGGCGTGATCTTGTCTGGATAGACTCCATGAATGGGGCCCACCGCAGCGAATTCAACCAGCGCAGCACCCACGCGGTCGCCGGTGACCCGCCTGTACTCAGTAGACGCCACCACGAAGGAAGATCAATACGAACAGACCGCAGTCACTGCGATTACGAACGCCAGACAAGCGTCGCCATGCGCCCTGATCCCGAATCGCGTCGATGCGAGAAAAAACGATCCGGATCCGAAGCGGTACACCAACCGCCACCGGTCGGCACAATCCCGTAAGGCGCGAGCCGAGCTCGCGCCAGCGCATACAAGTCGCCCTGCCAGCGCCCGCGATCGTTGACGACGAAGGCACCGGCGACGCCCGGATCCTGGCCAACAAAAGCGTCACGCACCTCAGGACCCACTTCGAATGCCGCCGGGCCAATGGCAGGCCCCATCCACGCGAGCAAGTCTTCGGCCCCGAGCGCCTCCACGGTGCGCTCGAGCACGCCGGCCGCGAGTCCACGCCACCCGGCATGCGCCACACCCAGGCGACGGCCTTCGCGGCCTACGAACACAACCGGCAGACAATCCGCGGTCAACACGGCGAGCACCTGGCCGGCTTCCTCGGTGATCGCGGCATCGGCCTCGGGCGCCGCGGTCACGGTACCCGGATGGCGGATCACCCGCGAACCATGCACCTGCGTCAGCCAAAAAGGCACGGCCGGCAAGCCTAGCGCTGCCTCGAGGCGCGCGCGGTTCTCAAGAACCGCCGAGGGCGCATCACCGACGTGTGCGGCCAGATTGAGGCTCGCAAGAGAACCCGCGCTGACACCGCCAAGCCGTGTGGTGGTGCCGGCGCTCACGCCCGGCACGTCGCCCAGCTCAGCGGCAAGCCACCCGATGGTCACGGTCTCCCTAACGCATCCGCGGGTCGTGATCGACACGCCGGCTGTCGGCCCTCAGGGCCTCGAGCAAGGTCGTGAAATCTGCCGGCAGCGGCGCATTGAACTCCACCGGCTCGCCACTGACCGGGTGCGCAAAGCGCAACCGACCGGCGTGCAGCGCCTGGCGTTTGAAAGCCCGTAATACCTCGATTAAGCGCTCGGAGGCCCCCCGTGGCAACACCAGCCGGCGCCCGTACAACGGGTCCCCAACCAGTGGAAAGCCCGCATGGGCGAGGTGAACGCGGATCTGATGGGTGCGCCCCGTCTCAAGATGGACCCGCACGTGGGTATGCGCGGTAAAGCGCTCCACCACCCGGTAGTGGGTCACCGCTTCCCGCCCACTCGCGCGCACCGCCATCCTGAGGCGATCGACCCGATGACGGTCGATCGGCGCATTCACGGTACCCCCCGCGGTCATGACCCCGACCGCAACGGCCTCGTACTCGCGCTCGACGGCATGCTCGCCGAGCGCACGCACCAGCCGGGTATGCGCCTCGAGCGTTCGCGCCACCACCAGCAAACCGCTGGTGTCCTTGTCGATGCGGTGCACCAGACCCGCACGCGGCACCTGCGCGAGATCGGGATCGAGAGCGAGCAGGGCGTTTTGCATAGTGGCGCCGGGATTGCCGGCGCCCGGATGGACCACAAGACCCGCAGGCTTGTTGATCACAATGATCGCCTCATCCTGATGGACGACGTCGAGCGGGATGGCCTCGGGGGCGACTCGCACCACGACCGCCTCGAGCGGATCGACGCTGACCCACTCCCCACCGGTGACCTGATCACGAGGGCGCGGCTGTACGCCATCGACACGCACCCGTCCGGCCTCGATCCAGGCCTTGAGGCGGGTCCGGGAATGATCCGGGAACAAATCGGCCAGCGCCTGGTCAAGGCGTTGGCCGCGTGCCGAGTCGGGGATGCGGGCTTCGAGCAATCCAGTCATGCCGGCAACATACGCTATACTTTGAAGTCTTGCATTTTCCAGTGGACCTCCCTTGAACCCGAACCCTGTCCAGTCCAAGCCTTTCGACACGCGACGGACGACCCGGCTGGGGTCTCTGCTGCTGGCGATTGCCCTGCTGTCACTCACGACCGTGAGTGGGTGCCGCTCCTGGCGCCACAAGGAAGACCCCATGGCAAGCCCGGAGGTCGCTTACGAGAAGGCCACGACCTATCTCAAGGACGGCAGCTATCAGGCCGCCATCAAGACCTACGAAGCGCTGACGGCTCGTTTCCCGTTCAGCGAGCCTGCGCGTCAGGCTCGCATCGACCTCATCTACGCGTACTACCGGCAGCATGAGAAGGAATCGGCGATCGATGCGGCGGATAGTTTCATTCGTGAAAACCCGACCCATCCGCGCATCGATTACGCCTATTACATGAAGGGCCTGATCTATTTCGAGCGCTCGAGGAACTTTCTGGAGCGCTGGTTTGATGTCGATCTAGCGAAGCGCCCGCCGCAGGACGCGAGAAAATCCTTCGATGCCTTCGCGCGCGTCGTTCAACTCTACCCCAACAGCGACTACGCGGCCGAGTCGAGACAGCGGATGCTGCACATCCGAAATCGCCTGGCGGAGTATGAAATCAACGTTGCCCGCTACTATGTGAAGCGCGGCGCCTACGTCGCCGCACTTGCGCGTGCGCGCTATGAAATCGAGAACTACGACGGCGCCCCGGTCACGCGCGACGCGCTCGAGGTGTCAATCGACTGCTATCGAAAACTAGGCATGACCGAACTCGCCGACGATTCGGCGAAGATGCTCGCGAGTAATTTTCCGGCCGATTCGGCCAAGACGCGCACCCAGACGCAGATCAAGCCGTGGTGGCACTTCTGGTCGTGACTTAGGGCGCCGCCTGTCCTCAGCGGACGCGATAGCCCGACGTGATCGGATAACGCCAGTCGCGACCGAAAGCCCGCCCGCTGATACGAATGCCCGGAGGCGCCTGGCGGCGTTTGTATTCGTTGCGCTTGACGAGCTCGAGCACTCGCCCGACGGTCGCGCGATCAAAATGCCGCGCAACGATCTCGTCGACCGACAGGTCTTCCTCGATAAATGCCTCGAGAATCGCATCCAGAATCTCGTACGGCGGCAGTGAGTCGCTGTCCTTCTGCCCGGCGCGCAACTCAGCGGTCGGCGGTCGTTCGATCACCCGCTCCGGAATCGCCGCACCCAGGCGGTTTCGGTAGCGCGCCAGTCGATACACCATCATCTTTGAGCAATCCTTGATCGGCGCAAAGCCACCGGCCATGTCGCCGTACAAGGTCGCGTAACCGACCGCCATCTCACTCTTGTTGCCGGTGGTGAGCAACATGGCGCCCGTCTTGTTGGAGATCGCCATCAAGAGGACCCCCCGACAACGCGACTGAATGTTTTCCTCAGTGGTATCCACCGCCCGACCCGCAAATTCGCCGGCGAGCGTGCCGAGCGTCGTCTCGAACATCCCCTCGATCGAGAGCACGCTGTAGCGTACCCCGAGCAGCCGCGCCTCGGCCTCGGCATCCTCAAGGCTCATCGGCGAGGTGTAACGCGACGGCATCATCACCGCATGCACACGGTCGGCGCCAAGGGCGTCCACGGCGATCGCAAGGGTCAGTGCCGAATCGACCCCGCCGGAAAGCCCCATCACCACCCCAGGGAATCCGTGCTTGCCAACGTAATCCCGCACGCCCAGCACCAGCGCCTGATAAACGCTCTCTTCCTCGCTCAATTCAGGGGCGACAGGACCCGGCTGGGGAACCAGACGGCCGTCCACCCGCTCGAATTCCACCAAACGGGTCGCCTCGCGCCACGCGGGTAATCGCTCGGTGACCCGCCCTGCCGCGTCCATCACGAAACTGTTGCCATCGAAGACCAACTCATCCTGACCACCGATCAGGTTGAGATAGACGAGCGGGATACCGTGTTCTAAGACACGTTCGCGCGCAACCGTCTCGCGCTCACGCTGCTTGTGCAACTCGAACGGTGAGGCATTGAGCACAAAAATAGCCTCGGCCCCGGCGGCACGTGCGGCGCAGGCAGGCTCGGTACGCCAAAGATCCTCACACACGAGGAGCGCGACCCGTGCGCCCTGCACATCGACCAGCGTCGGCGCCTGTCCGGACGAGAAGTAGCGCTTCTCGTCGAACACCTTGTAGTTCGGCAGCGCCTGCTTGCGATGGTTGGCGTAGAGCCGGCCGGAACGAATCAGGCCGGCCGAGTTGTAGATACGACCGTCGACGTATTCCGGATAGCCGAAGACGAGATCCACCGGACCCGCCTCGCGCGATAGCCGCGCCAGCGCGTGGCCAACCTGCGTCTCGAAACCCGAATGGAAGAGCAAGTCTTCGGGCGGATACCCGACCAGCGACAGTTCCGGGGTGAGCAGCATGTGAGCCCCTGCCGCCCGGGCCTCCTGCGCCGCGTCTAGGATGCGGTTGGCGTTGCCGTCGATGTCACCGACGATCAGATCGTACTGCGCGAGAAAGACTCGAAGTCGCGAAGCGGTCATATAGGCTGTCCTGGCCGGGCCCGGCACAGGCCGAACACCGCAAAATGCCATTTTGCGACAAAGGGGGGCATTTGGGCAAAGCACATCCAGACTGCTGGCCCCTGTGCCGGACAAATCGCGGCATCCCCCCCCGAATGAGGTGCATGCGACCAGAAGTCAGCTTCTTATGTCGCGCGCGGAGCATCCACCGGATACTCGGTCACGCAACGGACCTTCAATAGCTTGAACCAGTTATCAAAATCGGGGGTCGGCCTTTGAGATACTGGCGTCACAGGGAAGCGCAGACGGGTTACCGACGCTGCCTGACATGCAGAGCTCGGATAACCCAACGTTTTTGTTTTTTGGAGACAGTCACATGCGTAAGCAGATTCAGAAAGGCTTCACTTTGATCGAACTGATGATCGTGATCGCGATCGTCGGCATCCTGGCAGCGATCGCGCTTCCGGCTTATCAGAACTACGTCGTCCGCTCGCAGGTGACGGAAGGCCTGGCACTGATGGATGGCGTGAAGACGGCCATCGCCGATTTCTACAGCCAGTGCGGTGCCATGCCTGCGGCAGGGCTCACCACCGCGGCGACCGGCTGCGGCACGGTGACCGGTAGCGGCGTCACCGCGACCTCCACGAGCGGCCTCGGCTTCCCGGCAACGCCGAAGGGCAAGTACTCCGTGATCGATATCCTGGCGAACGGTACCATCACCGCGACCTACTCGAGCGCCTCGCCCCAGCAGGCCAACTCGGTGCTGAACACGCTGGTCCTCGCGGTCTACCCGGCCACGGCTTCGAACTCGGGTAACGGCGACCTGATCTGGGTGTGCGGCACCCAGACGCTTCCGACCGGTTACGTGACGGCCGGCGGCACATCCGGATCGACGACCTTCACCAACAAGCAGTGGCTCCCCGCCTCCTGCCGTTGATCGCGAGTCCACAATCGACTCCAGAAGGGCCCTTCGGGGCCCTTTTTTTCAGTACGACGTTCAGTCATCGACGATCGTTGCAGCAGGGGCGCCAATCCGGGCAGGTGTGAGCCGGCTCACAGGTGACTGCCCCCGGATGTGCCACGATGTCGATGCTCGTAGAATGACAGCGACGCCCGCTCGTCCGGGCGTGGAAAGGCGAAGGATTTAACGCGTGAGCGACAATGCAGTAGCGATATCAGCGCCGAGCGGACGCTACCACACCAGCGTGGGCTTGCCCGAGCGCCTGCTGAGCGACGGGCTGATCGATGCCAAGTCGCTCGCCGACGCGCAGCGGCGGGCAGACCAGTCGAAGACATCTCTGCTGTCCTATCTGGTCGAATCCAAGCTCGTTCCGGCACCGGCGATCGCGAGCTGCGCCGCCGCCATGTTCGGCATCCCGCTCTTCGACCTCGATGCGGCACAGATCGACATCGACACCGTTCGGCTCGTCCGCGAGGACCTGCTCAAGAAACATCGCGTGTTGCCACTGGTCAAGCGCGGTCGTCGACTCTTCATCGCGCTGTCCGATCCAAGCAACCTGCACAGCATCGATGAGATTCGTTTTTCCACGGCGATGCATGTCGAACCGGTCGTCGTCGAGCACGACAAGCTGGGTCGAGTACTGACGAAGACGCTGGAAACGATTGACGCGGCGATGCCCGCCTTCAACCAGGACGACTTCGATCTCGACAATCTGCAGGTTCAGTTCGACGACGGCACTCAAACGACGGAAGAAGAATCGCGCGATGACGTCGAGGATGCCCCGATCGTCCGGTTCGTGAACAAGGTGATGGTCGAGGCCATCAAGAAAAACGCCTCCGACATCCACTTCGAGCCTTACGAAAAAGCCTATCGCATCCGTCAGCGTATCGACGGCGTGCTCTATGAGGTCGCCACGCCACCGATCCAGCTCGCTCAAAAATTGTCGGCGCGCATCAAGGTCATGGCACGTCTCGATATTGCGGAGCGTCGGATCCCGCAAGACGGCCGGATCAAGATGACCTTGTCGAAGAATCGCTCCATCGATTTTCGTATCAGCACCTGCCCCACGCTCTTCGGCGAGAAGGTGGTGATGCGTATTCTGGATCCATCCGCAGGCGTACTGGGCATCGATGCGCTGGGCTACGAACCCTTCCAGAAAGACCTCTACATGAAGGCCTTGAAGCAGCCACAGGGCATGATTCTGGTCACGGGGCCTACCGGCTCCGGTAAGACGGTTTCTCTCTACACCGGCCTCGGCATCTTGAATGTCGAGGACACCAACATCTCGACAGCCGAGGATCCCGCGGAAATCATCATCCCGGGCATCAACCAGGTGAACGTGAACCCGAAGGTGGGTCTGACCTTCGCCACCGCCCTCCGGGCCTTCCTGCGTCAAGATCCTGATGTGATCATGGTGGGTGAGGTGCGCGACCTCGAGACCGCAGAAATCGCACTGAAGGCTGCCCAGACCGGCCATCTGGTGCTTTCGACCCTACACACCAATGACGCTCCCCAGTCGCTCACGCGACTGGTCGACATGGGCGTGAAGCCCTACGCGATCGCCACGTCCGTGACGCTGATCATCGCGCAGCGCCTTGCCCGACGTCTGTGCCCGACCTGCAAGGTGCCACTCGACATCCCGGCGGACGCCCTTCTCAAGGAGGGCTTCACGCAAGAGGAGGTCGATGGCGGCATCCGGATCTACGCGCCCAAAGGTTGCGACGACTGCACTAACGGCTACAAGGGCCGCGTCGGTATCTATCAGGTGATGCCCGTGACCGAAACGATCGGCCGCATCATCATGGAGGGTGGCAATGCCATCGAGATCGCCGATCAGGCGCGCAAGGACGGCGTGTGGGATCTCAGAACGGCCGGCCTTCACAAGGTCAAGCGCGGTCTGACGAGTCTCGATGAGATCAACAGCGTGACCACGACCTAAGGCGTGCCACGACAAGGACCGGAGCTAGGATCATCATGGCAACCATCGCGGCAAAGAAACAGATCTCCTTCCTCTGGGAAGGCAAGGACAGACGCGGCAACCGCGTGTCGGGAAACATGGCGGCCGCCTCGGAACAGGCGCTGCGCATGCAACTGCAGCGTCAGGGCGTGGCGCCGACCCGCATCAAGAAGAAATCCAACACATTCAGTTCGCGCGCAAAGCCAACCCCGGGCGACATCGCGATTTTCTTCCGCCAGCTCGCGACCATGCTGGGTGCAGGCATTCCACTCGTGCAGTCTTTCGAGATCATTGGCGCCGGACACGAAAAGCCGTCCATGCAGAAGCTCATTCTGGAGGTCAAGGCACAAATCGAGGGCGGCTCCACGCTCCATGAATCTCTGGCACGTCATCCACTCTACTTCGACGATCTCTCGGTCAATCTGATCCGAACCGGCGAACAGGCGGGCGCCCTGGAAAATCTGCTCGACAAGATCGCCACCTACAAGGAAAAGACCGAGGCGATCAAGAAGAAGATCAAGAAAGCGCTGTTCTACCCTGCAGCGGTCCTGGCCGTCGCCGTGATCGTCACCTTCATCCTGCTGATCTTCGTGATCCCGCAGTTCGAACAGCTGTTCAAGGGCTTTGGTGCCGATCTACCGGCGTTCACCATGATGGTGATCGGCCTGTCCAAGTTCGTACAACAGAGCGGCTGGCTGATCGCCATTCTGGTCGGCGGTTCGATCGCCTTCTTCCTCTACTCGTACAAGCGCTCACGCAAGCTTCGCGAAGGGATGGACCGCGTGATGCTGCAAATGCCGGTGATCGGCGTGATCCTGAAGAAGGCGGCGATCGCCCGATATGCACGCACCCTGTCGACCACCTTCGCCGCCGGCGTGCCGCTGGTCGAGGCCCTGCAATCGGTCGCGGGAGCCACCGGCAACATCGTCTACGAGACCGCCGTTATGCGGATGCGTGACGAGGTGGCGACCGGACAACGCCTGCAACGATCAATGGAGAATACAGGGCTGTTCCCTAACATGGTGAACCAGATGATCGCCGTCGGCGAGGAATCCGGGGCGCTCGACACGATGTCCGGGAAAGTGGCTGATTTCTACGAGCTTGAGGTCGACACCGCCGTCGACTCCATGTCGAGCTTGCTCGAGCCGATGATCATGGTGATCCTGGGTGTGCTGGTCGGTGGTCTGGTTGTTGCGATGTACCTGCCGATCTTCAAACTCGGCTCGGTGATCTGATGCACCAAGCCTGCGACGCCACGAGTGCATGCGTGGCGTCGCACCCATGACGTTCGCCATGCTGCCCTTTCCTTTGGTGCTACTCGGCACGGGTTTCGTTAGCCTGGCGATCGGCAGCTTCCTCAACGTCGTGATCCACCGGCTGCCGCGCATGATGGAGCGCGAGTGGCAAGGGGAGCCCGCAGCACCGCCCGACCGCACGCCAGCGGCACGGGCACCCGCCTACAACCTGGTCGTGCCACGCTCCGCCTGCCCGGCCTGCAATCATCCGATCAAATCCATCCACAACATTCCCATCGTGAGTTGGCTCCTGCTACTCGGGCGCTGCGCTTATTGCCGGGCACCCATCTCCGTGCGTTATCCGCTCGTCGAACTGATCACCCTGCTGCTGTCGCTGGCCGTGGTCTGGCAGTTCGGGGCAAGTCAGGAGTCGGCATGCGGCCTGCTGCTGACATGGAGTCTGATCGCGCTCGCAGGCATTGATCTCGACACACAACTGCTGCCCGATCAGATCACCCTGCCACTGATGTGGGCGGGCCTGCTGGCGGCCGCCCTGCTCGGCCATGGCCTCGCCCCGTTTCCGGTCGATCTTCGGAGCGCCGTTCTGGGAGCCGCCGCGGGCTACCTCAGTCTGTGGAGTGTCTTTCAGCTCTTTCGGCTCGTGACCGGCAAGGAGGGCATGGGCTACGGCGACTTCAAGCTGCTCGCCGCACTGGGTGCCTGGCTTGGATGGCAGATGCTGCTGCCCATCCTGCTGTTCGCCGCCGGCTCCGGGGCTGTGCTTGGCCTACTACTGATCGGCCTCCGCAGGCATGCTCGCGACATTCCGATCCCCTTCGGCCCCTATCTTGCGACAGCGGGGTGGCTCATCATGATGGCATCCCATTCGCTGGTATCGCCGTGGTGGCCATTCACTCGCTGACTCAACCGTCCATGCTCAGGGTCGGCCTCACCGGCGGCATCGCGAGCGGCAAAAGTGCCGTGGCGACCTGCTTTGAGCGCCTGGGTGTTCCGGTGATCGACACCGACCAGCTGGCACGAGAGGTGGTAGAACCCGGCCAACCCGCGCTCCGTGCGCTTCTGGAGGCCTTCGGCCCGACAGTCCTGGCGGTTAACGGACAGCTCGATCGACGCGCCCTCCGCGCCCGGGTGTTCGCCGACACCACAGAACGGAAGCGTCTTGAGGCGATCCTCCACCCGGCCATTCGCACACGCCTTGCGGCCAAACTGGCCGCACTCCCGATGACCACCCCCTACGTCGTGATCGCCATCCCACTGCTTGTCGAAACGGGCCGGGGCGACCGGGTGGACCGTGTCCTGGTGGTCGACTGCCCTCCCGAGCTACAGCTCAGTCGGCTACTGGCGCGGGATGGCGAGAGCGAAACTGGCGCCCGCGCGATCCTCGCCGCACAGGCCAGCCGGGCCGAGCGCCTCGCGATCGCCGACGATGTCATTGAAAACACAGGCGGCTTGGGCGAGCTTGCCGAAAGGGTTGCCGCACTGCACGAGCACTACCAAGCGCTGGCGTCGGGCCGAACCGATCGCTAGGCCAAGGCCAGTGCCAAGGGGCCGCCGTGCACCGACCGGCGGCATCGAAAAAACGTGTTTACGGGGTCCGTCCGGGTCGCGCAGAATAGTCCGATGATGTCGTCCGCGCCGGAAGCGCCACCCCAATCGCCGCGTCGAACGGCGATTTTCGAACAGCCGCTCAACGAGCGGATGCGAAATTTCTTGCGCCTCGAGTTTCTCTTTCGCCAGGCGCTGCACCACAACGACACCCCCGGACCGTGGTCGAGTCGTGCGGCGGTCTCCAGCATCCTTGATATTCTCGCCATCACATCGCGAACCGACACACGCAGCGATGTGCTGAAGGAACTGGAACGCCAGATGACACTGCTGCGCGACTTCCAGAGTCGCCCTGGTGTCGATGTCAGCCGCTTGCAGCAGGTGCTCACGCGACTGACTCAGCGGCGCGATGCACTTCAGGCCTCCAGCAGCAGCGACCTTGCCCGGCTACGCGAGAACGAGTTTCTGGCAGCGATCAAGCATCGCAGCACGATCCCCGGGGGTACCTGCGAGTTCGACCTCCCGGACTACACACACTGGTTGAACCTTGCCGCGGATGCACGGCGCGTCGATATCGGCCAGTGGCTTGAAACACTGAGGCCGCTCTGCGACAGCGTGGCGGACCTCTTGTGGGTGACGCGCGAGAATTCCCGACCACGAGCAGAAGTGGCAATCAGCGGCAGTCATCACATCGCATTTGATCGCGAGACGCCGATCCAGCTGCTGCGCATCACGCTGCCCGGCGAGAGTCCTCTGTTCCCGCAGATCAGCGGTAGCCATCACCGCTGCAGCATCCGATTTCTCAACTGGGTCAACGCGGACACTCGTCCCGTACCTGTCGTCGACGACGTTCGATTCATTCTGACCTGCTGCGTCTGAGCCGCGATCATGGCGAGATTGCGTACCTGCCCGACCTGCCGCCGTCCGTTCGAACCCGCGGCTGACAGTCGCTGGCCGGCATTTTGCAGCGAACGCTGCCAGTTGATCGACCTTGGTGCCTGGATCGAGGAACGCCACGCCATCCCTGGCGAACCTGCACATCCGGACGGATTGCCAGACGCGGATACGGCGGAGTCGTGAAGCTGTACTCGAACCGATTTGCCCCGAGTCCACGACGCGTACGCATGTACGCCCATGAAAAAAACATCCCTCTAGACATCATCGAGGTCGACATCGGCGCAGGGGAGACGCACTCCGATGCCTATCGTGCGATCAATGCGCTGGGAGAAACGCCCGTACTGATCCGACCGGATGGCTCGATCCTGACGGAATCACTGGCGATCTGTCGCTGGCTCGAGGACTATCAACCTGAACCCAATCTACTCGGCCACACGGCCGACGAGCGCGCCGACGTCAACGCGTGGGTCGATCGGTTGATGTTCCGTCTGTACGTGCCTTTGACGCACGTGTTCAGGCACACCCACGCCTTCTGGTCGGGCCGCCTTCAGCAAGTCCCGGAATGGGGCGCCGCACAACGCACGACGGTGCTCGAGGAGTTCGGACGCCTCGATGAGGCGCTGCATGGACGCGAGTATCTGGCGCGCGACGCATTGAGTCTGGCCGACATCGTGGCCTTCACCAGCATCGATTTCGGTAAACCCTCGGGTCTGCGTGTCGATGAGCGATACCCGACACTACGCCGCTGGTATGAACGCATGAAAGCACGACCCAGCGCAGGGGCCTGACGCCGCGGCACCGATCCTACCGGCATCAGCGGTCTGCTAGACTCCTTGCTGCGGACCGGTCGCCCTACACCGGCAGATCGACCGGGCGATGGCGCCGCATGAGGCTGTGGACCTGTGAAGAAACGACCCACCTATCTGGAACTCGGTCGGCGTGTCGCCTTCGGGCGACCAGTCAAGAAAACCCTCGGGCCTTTTCCGCCCCCACCGGATCCGGCGTCGGCACCGGACTTCGATCTCGGCACCTGGCGGGTTCGTCCCGCCCTTGGACGAATGACGCGCGCCGATCGGATCCTGGCACTCGACAGCCAGACGCTGACCATGCTGCTGCTATTGAGTGAACGCCCTCCGGGTGGCGTGAATCGCGATGAATTGGCAGTACGCGTGTTCGGACCGGGGGGCATCGACGACCATCGAGAGAAGTTTCGTCGCTGCATGGGCTACCTGCGCCATGTGTTTTCCGAAGATGGTTCGGTACGCATCGTCAATGCGCCCGGCGACTGCTACGAACTTGAAATCGGCGAGCCGGTGCCGGGGCGCGCCATTCGCAGCAGCGTTGTCGACGTACTGATGGTGCAACCCACGGCCGTCGAGAGTTGGCTGAAGCGTGGGCGGCGCCGAGGGTTGTCGGTCACCCTCGCGGCCGTGATCGTGGTCGCCATGACCGCGGGGCTGTTCATGATCATCGGTCGCGGACATCGCGTGACCTTCGATCAAGTGATCGTGACGCGCCCTTTCGCGACCGAGCCCGGCGAAAACACAAGCCCCAGCCTGTCACCGGATGGCACTCGCGTCGTCTATCGACATAAAGCGCCCGATGGTTCCGAAACACTGATGCTGCGTACGCTGACCGGTGGCACGGCTGCAGCACTCACCCACGGCGACGGTCACGACGACTTTCCCGCGTGGTCACCCAAGGGTGACTGGATCGCGTTCGAACGTACCACCCCGACGAATTGCGAGGTGCTCGTGATGTCGCCAAGCGGTGGCGACCCAAAAAAACTTGGCGACTGCGACTTTGGTGCCGGTGGCCCCATCAGTTGGCAGCCCGATGGCAAGGCCATTGTCTACAGCCATAGAACCGCGTGGTCACTCCCGGATCAACTGGTCTCGGTGGCCATCGACGATGGCCGCATGATTGGCGTGACCAACCCGACGGCCGGCATGCCGGGTGATCGCTCGCCGGCCCTCTCACCCACTGGCGTTCGACTTGCTTTTGTCAGATCACGCGCACTCGGCGTTGCTGATCTCAGCTATCTGGTGATGGGCGGCGCCGAGGCGAAAAAAGGCACGAGCGACGGCGTACCGTTGGCAGGACTCGCATGGGAGCCTGCAGGTCTATCACTGCTGATCGCCTCATCGCGTGGCGGCCAGGACGCTCTTTGGCGTACTCATTTCGATGGCGCCAACCCGGAACTGGTGCTGTCGCTACCCGATCCGATACGCGCACCCGCACTGACGCGCGACGGACAGGCGCTGCTGTACGAACGATGGCACGTGAAGACTCGCTTCATGCGGCACGACGCCAGCGGCAGTCACCCCAGCACGGAACTCACCGGTTGGCCCGCCCTAGCGGGTTTTGATCGTGGCGCGCAGATATCGCCCGATGGGAAGACCGTGGTATTCGTCTCCAACCGCACGGGGCATGACCAACTGTGGACGATGCCTGTTGCCGGTGGCAGCGCCACGCTCCTGACCCGCGCCGATGCCGATTATCTGGAAACGCCACGCTGGTCGAGAGACGGTCGTGTCGTCGCGTATACAGCTAGTCTCCACGGCGCCCTCGACGTTTGGAGCGTCGATGTCGCCAGCGGCACGTCGACTCGCCTGACACACGACGGACGCAGTCGCGCGCCGTCATTTTCGCGGGACGGACAGTGGATCTACGTCGGCTCTGCGCGCACGGGCGGGCGCTGGCAACTGTGGCGTCAACCGTGGCCGGACGGCGGCAAGGCGGAGCAACTGACGCGGCAGGGCGGACTCGCCGCAATCGAGTCGATGGATGGATCAACGCTCTACTTCGTGCGCCCTGACCGACAAGGCCTCTGGCAACGTACCCGTGATCCGGATAGCGATGATGCATTGCTCACCCCGGACCTCGCTGCCATCGACTGGCGTAACTGGGAAGTCACCGATGAAGCGATCTGGTTTATCGCTCGCGGTACCGATACCGAGGCCACACTAGCGCGCTATCTGTTTTCACAAGGACGAGTGCTGCGGGGTGGTACCGTACCGGCACTGCTGCCAGACTCGGGACTCGCCGTGCTACCGGACGGATCGGCAACCGTGATCGCCGAAGGCGCGTCCACCCAAGTCGACCTGGAAGTTGCGACGATACGCGCCAAAGAGTGACGGTACCGGGCGGCTCACCAGTCGACTGTCCCGGTAGGTAATGGCTGCCCATCGGGCAGTGCGACCGAATACCAAGGGATTCCCAACCGAGCGAGGGTTCGATATTGATCGGCGGGCAGCGCTGCACGCACGATCAAGAACCCGGCCCCTTTGGATACGGCCTCGACCGCCGCGCTTTCGGAACACACCACGGCCCCTCGAAGCGGCGCCAACCGAGGCGGCACCACAAGTTCGCAGATCATCGAACCGACGCGATCAGAACCCGCGGGGGCGACCAGTCTGAAGCCCATGTCCCCACGCGCGATGAGGGCATCACAGACCCGCGCATCCGGCGAATGATCGAATAACCAACCGACCCGCGCAGGCGCCCGCACTGCACTCCAGTTCGCAGGGTCCCGCAGGACCGATGCGACCTTGATGAAGTGACGCGGCAACAGGAGAGCGGTGACGATCGGTTGGTCCGCCTCCAAAAGATCAGCCGCCGGCAGTTCGTCGACCGCTGTCCAAGCGAGGTCCTGGCCGTCCAGGCCGCGCGGCACGCCTGACCACGCTCGCACACGGAAAGCGGTGATTTCCACGCCGCGCGCCGCACCCGGATATCGATGCCGAACCGTCAGCAACGGCTCGCAGGTCGTTACCTCAATCCCAAGCTCCTCGCTGAGCTCGCGATGCAACGCGGCTTCCGGCGATTCAAAGGGATCGATTTTGCCCCCCGGGAATTCCCAACGACCGGCAAAGGCCTTGCCCATCGGCCGCCTGGCGATCAACACCCGCTGATCCGGGCGCTCAAGAATGCCGGCCACCACCGCGAGATCCGTCACCGTCTTGTCAGGATCAGCCATCAGAGTCCCCGCGCCACGCACTCAGGAGTTTGCAATCATCGCGACCCGGGGCACCGCCACACGACAGCGGATGCATCATGCTAGTCTCGGTCATTCTAAACCACAGATCGTCAGGCACATTCTATGTCCAGAACGACCGTCATCCGCGCCGGCGCGTTGGCGCTCCTCGTATTGACGCTCGTGAGCTCACCGACGCTTGCGCACGAGCACTCCGACCAATACGAACTCCGCCCGGGTGATCTTGGATCGACCCATTTTCCAAATTCCGGATCCCGAGCGGCGCAGAAAAGCTTCCTGCGGGGCTTGTTGCTGTTGCACAGTTTCGAATACGCGTCGGCGCGCAAGGCCTTCCAGGATGCCGAGGCGGTCGATCCCGGGTTCGCGATGGCTTTCTGGGGTGAAGCGCTGAGTTTCAACCAGACACTTTGGGGCGAACAGGACATCGCGTCGGCGCGGCGCGCACTCGAGAAACTGGGGCCTTCACCGAGCGCACGCGCGGCGCGGGCACCCACCGCGCGGGAGCGGGGATATCTACACTCGGTGGAACTACTGTACGGCGAAGGCAGCAAGGCCGAGCGGGATGCCCGCTTCAGCAAGGCCTTGGAAAGTCTGGCACACGAGTATCCGGAGGATCTCGATGCGCGGGCATTCTACTCGCTGTCCCTGCTGGGACTCAGCAACGGCGTCCGCGATATTCCAAATTACATGCGCGCCGCAGCGGAAGCGGAAACGGTGTACGAAAAGAACCCCCATCATCCCGGGGCCCTGCATTATCTGATCCACGCCTATGACGACCCGGTGCATGCACCACTCGGTCTCAGGGCTGCGCGCCTTTATGGCACGATCGTCACCGGTGCCTCGCATGCCCAACACATGCCGTCCCATATTTTTTTCGCGCTGGGTCTTTGGGACGACGCGATCAATGCCAACATCGCGTCCCTGAAGGCCGGTCGCGCACACGGCGATCCTGCGTATCACTCCCTGCTCTGGCTTGCCTACGCTTATCTACAGCAAGGCCGATACGCGGAAGCAAAAGCGCTGATCGACTCGGTGGAACACGATGTCACCAGCCATCCGACCCGTGAAAATCGTCTGAGACTCGCCTACGCACGCGCGATGTGGCTCGTCGAGACACGCGGCGTCGGCGGACCTGACGTCCAGCAGCAGGTCGCCAGCGACGATGTCGCATCCATCGGCTATTTTGCCGATCAGGACTTTGCACAAGGCCTCACCGCCGCCTTCAACGACGATCTGGTCAACGCACGTATCGCGAGCGCCCGTCTCGAGTCGAGAATTGCCGGCGCGCACATCAACGAACGCGGCTCTCAACCTGCGTGGTATGACACGGTGAGCGACGAGGAGCTGCGCCAATGCCGCGCCCTCGCCACCGCACTCGCTGGCGTCATCCGATTCCGGGAAGGCGATCGCGATGGCGGACTCGCGACAGTACGCGGCGCCATTGCCGATACCCGTCGCATGGAATTCGAGTACGGGCCACCGTGGTCGGTGAAACCGCTCGACGAGTTGCTCGGGGAACTGCTTTTGGAGGCGGGTCGCAAGGCCGAGGCTCGGCAGGCCTTTGAAGACGTGCTGCGCCTCTACCCCAACCGTCGTCTCGCACGCGAGGGCGTGAACGCAACCGAACCCGTAGCCAACCCTGCGTCGACTCAACCGTCAGGCCAACCATGACCCCACGACTTTCTCGCGGATTTTTCGGCATCCTCCTGGTGATGGTCGCGCTGTCCACAAGGGCGGAACCCTCGATGCCCCACGCACCGCCCACCCGTGAGGCACTGATCGGCGCCTGGCAACTGGTGACAATTCAGTACCTGACCAGTGACGGACCGCAAGAAGACCCGTTCTACGGCCAGCATCCACAAGGGATGCTCGTGTACGATGCTTCGAATTCGATGAGCGTCCAGATCGTGGGCGCCAACAGACCATCGCTCGAGGCCGAGTCCCGGCGAAGCGGCACTGCCCATCCGGATCGAAGCAACGAGCGCAAGGCGGCAGCCTATGACAGCTACTACGCTTATTTCGGCACCTGGGATGTGGATGGAGCGGCGTCAGTCGTCACTCATCACGTGCAGCACTCGCTGATCCCCTCGGAGTCTGGTCTCGTCTACACGCAGACCATCGAACTCGAGGGCGAGCAACTCACCTTCATCAATCGCAGCCCTGAAGGGTCAAGCATCATCGAACGACGCAAGCTCTGGCGGCGGATACACAGCGACAGCCCAGCGCCGGCAGTCGTACCGGCGCCCTGACCAAGCCTCGTCTCAAGCCGGGCCGATGGCTCCGTGACAATGCTTAAACTTCTTGCCGGAACCACAAGGACACGGCTCATTCCGGCCGATGTCACCTTGCAAAGCAAGGTTGCCATGACATTGCTTGTACTTCTTGCCGGAACCACAAGGACACGGCTCGTTACGCCCCACCTTGGGTTCGGGACGCGCAAACGTCGTTGGCCCGGCATCCTCAGTCACCGTTGATTCAGGTACGGTCTCCGGCAATACCGACGGCGGCGCCGCGTGCTGGAACTGCATCGCCCGCGCGAGCCTTTCCTGCCGCTCGAGTTCCTCGCGCTCCACTTCCTCCTGGGAGCGGACCTGCATCCGGGACAACAGGGTGACCGTATCGAACTTGATCCGCTCAAGCATCGACGAGAACAACTCGAAGGCCTCTCGCTTGTATTCCTGCTTGGGATTCTTCTGCGCATACGAGCGCAAGAAAATACCCTGACGCATGTAGTCCATTGCCGCGAGATGCTCGCGCCACTGGGAATCCACCATCTGCAACATCAGCGTTCGCTCGATGCGTCGCAGATCAGTCGTTCCGACCACCGCCTCCTTGGCAGCGTAGGCGCGATCCAGTTCGGCCCTGACATACGCCAGCAGCTCCACCGGGCCCCGGCTTCGGTCGGCCGCCAACCAGTCCTTGATCGATAACGCGAGTCCGAAATCCCGAACCAGCACTTCCTCGAGGCCAGCGAGATCCCACTGATCCTCGATGGTGTCCGCCGGAGCGTGTTGCGCAACGATCACCGTCGCCACTTCCGCACGCAGATCATGAATGGTGTCGGCGATGTCATCCGCCGCCATCAGCTCGTTGCGCTGACTGTAGATGACCTTGCGTTGATCGTTGGCGACGTCGTCGTATTCGAGAAGATTCTTGCGCAAATCGAAGTTGTAGGCCTCCACCTTGCGCTGGGCACGCTCGATCTGACGCGTGAGCATAGCGCTCTCAATCGCCTCTCCGGGACGCATACCGACGCGGGACAACAGCGCCTTCATGCGCGTGGGGTCACCGAAAATGCGCATCAGGTTGTCTTCGAGCGACAGATAGAAACGGGACGAGCCCGGATCACCTTGTCGGCCGGACCGACCGCGGAGCTGATTATCGATACGCCGCGACTCATGGCGCTCGGTACCGATGATGTGCAAACCACCCGCTGCCAGTACGTGTTCATGCCGCTGACGCCACTCTTGCTGCGCCTTGTCGGCACTGGCGGCATCCTGACCTTCGCCGACCGGCTCGGGTCGACCACCGAGCACGATGTCGGTACCCCGTCCCGCCATGTTGGTGGCGATGGTCACCGCACCCGGTCGGCCTGCCTGAGCAACGATCTGCGCCTCGCGCTCGTGCTGCTTCGCGTTCAAGACCTCATGCGGGATGCCGTCCTTGGTGAGCGCCTTCGACAGCAACTCCGAGGTCTCGATCGAGGTGGTTCCCACCAGCACCGGTTGCTGTCGCGTCATGCAATCGCGGATATCCTCGATGATCGCGGCGAACTTGTCGTCCTGGGACAGGTAGACAAGATCCGAGCGATCCTTTCGTACCATCGGGCGATGCGTCGGGATCACCACGACCTCAAGCCCGTAGATCTGCTGAAACTCGTACGCCTCGGTATCGGCGGTGCCCGTCATGCCCGCGAGTTTTCGATACATCCGGAAGTAGTTCTGGAAGGTGATGGATGCGATGGTCTGGTTTTCCTCCCGGACCTCGACGCCCTCCTTGGCCTCTACAGCCTGATGCAATCCGTCGGACCAGCGTCGACCCTGCATGGTTCGACCTGTGAACTCATCGACGATGATCACCTCGCCGCCACGAACGATGTATTCGACGTCCTTGCGATAGATCGAGTGCGCGCGTAGCGCTGCATTCAGGTGATGCATCAAACGGATATTGGCGGCGTCGTAGAGGCTGCCGCCGTCGCGCAGAAGACCCGACTGCTGGAACAACTCTTCGACGTGCTCGTGACCGGATTCGCTCAGGTGTACCTGCTTTTGCTTCTCGTCCACCCAATAGTCGCCGTCGTCGGCCTCCTCGGCCGAGGCGGGCTTCAACTGAGGGACCAGCGTGTTGATCTTGATATAGAGCTCGGTGCTCTCCTCGGCAGGTCCCGAGATGATCAACGGCGTACGCGCCTCGTCGATCAGAATCGAATCCACTTCGTCGACGATCGCAAACTCAAGACCCCGCTGCACACGGTCTTCCAAGCGAAAGGTCAGGTTGTCGCGCAGGTAATCGAAACCGAATTCGTTGTTGGTGCCATAAGTGATGTCGCAGGCGTAGGCGGAACGCTTTTCATCCTGAGACTGGCCGGCGCGGATCACCCCCACCGACATGCCGAGGAACCGGTAGACCGGCCCCATCCATTCAGCGTCTCGACTGGCCAGGTAGTCGTTGACCGTAACCACATGGACGCCCTTGCCGGGCAGTGCGTTGAGGTACACCGGCACGGTCGCGACCAGCGTCTTGCCCTCGCCGGTGCGCATCTCGGCGATCTTGCCCTGATGGAGCGCGATACCGCCGACAAACTGCGCATCGAAATGCCTGAGACCGATGGTTCGCCGCGCGGCTTCCCGAACAGCCGCAAAGGCCTCCGGCAGCAAAGCGTCCAGCGCTTCACCTTTGCCCAGGCGCTCGCGAAAACTCGCGGTCAGGCCGACGAAAGCCTCGTCCGGGAGTCCTTGCATCTGACCGTCGAATGCGTTCGCCGCACCGACGAGCTTTCCGTATTGGCGCAGCAACCGTTGATTACGGCTGCCAAAAATGGACGTCAGGAGCTTAAGCACAGATCACGATCCTTGCAGTCGATCCCCACCAGCGATCGGCACGGGAAAAGTCGGCTATTGTACCCAGTCAGGATGTGGATTACGCGATTGCAGCGGCGGAGTGCCCCGGGCCGCCGAGGGATACGCCCGGATCCTGACCCGCATTACCGGTTGGTCACCAGCATCGGCAGGGTATTCCGGCTGATGAACGCCATCGGATCCACCGGATTGCCATCACGAAGGACCTCGAAATGCACGTGGGGCCCGGTCGAGTGGCCGGTGCTGCCCATCAGCGCGATCGGTTGCCCCTTTCGTACCGTATCCCCGGACTGCACCAGAATCTGCGCGTTGTGGGCATAGCGCGTGATATACCCATTGCCGTGATCGATCTCGATCAACGAGCCGTACCCGACCTTGGGGCCCGCCCAGGTGACGATCCCGGCGGCGACCGCAGCCACCCGTGCCCCGACGTCACCGGCAAAATCGACGCCCGGATGAAACGCCGTGTAGCCGGTGAAGGGATCCAGGCGGCTGCCAAAGGACGACGAAATGTAGCCCGTGGCGATTGGCGCACCCTGTGGCACCACGTCGCGGCGCAATTGGCCGGTCACCACGACATTCTCGAGCGCGCCCATCTGTCGCTCCCGGTCGGTGATCTGATCGGCCAGCCGATCGAGAAGATCCGAAATCACCGGAACATTGAGACCACTGGCTTGAGTCGCCGCCACCGCACGCGGCCGCTCGTCGAAGTTGAATTCGCTGCCTCTGAGGCCGCTGATCTGGGTCAGACGCTTTCCGAGCGCATCCAGACGGATCACATGGGCGTTGATGTCCCCCAACCGCATCGCCAATGCATCGACGGTACCTTGAAGTTGCCGACGGGCAGCCTCCACCTCTTGTCGCTGACGATCAAGATCAACGGACCAGCGCTGCATCTGCTGCCCTGGCTTCGCTTCCGCCCAATACGCGCCGACGAGTGAGCCCGCGGCAAAGACGCCACCCAGACACAGCACGGCTAGCATCACCAGCATGACGAGCGAGCGCCGGCTGCGAACATCCACTTCGAGGGTACGGCCACCCGGACCGTGCAGCACCACTCTATTCATAACGGCATCCTCTCGTGAGCTCAGGCGCCCGATCTGCCAAGCCTCGGCCGACTGTGCCACCATGACCGGGGATCAACGCTATTTGACGCCGTGGACGGCTCAGGGTTCCCGTCGGTACCCGCGAATGACCTTGACCACCCGCCATTGGCGCCCCGGATGCTTCACCTCAGGCTGGCTTCGGGGGGCGGAACTATGCATCAAAAGGCCTTGACGAAACAACGTCGTTTGCCAAACTTGGGACGCGCGTCGCAGCAGTCGGATATGAAAAAACCTATATCAATCAATGATCTGATTGCAAAAAGCCCACGTCGGCTCGGCGCCCTTCAGACGGGGGCGGAGGCGGCGCTGAAAACACTTGCTGCGACGCACAAATCAATTGCCCCGGAACTGGCGGCGCACATCTTCGGCGCCTCGCTCGCGGGTGAGTCGCCAAAAACCCTGACCCTATTGGTGGACAGTAGTGCGTTTGCCACCCGGGTACGCTATGCGCTGCCGGCGGCCCTACCCATCATCGTGGGTGAACTCGGTCTTTTGGAACTGCCACGCACCCAAGTCCGGGTGCGACCACGTCAGTGACCCGCGACCGCCGCGACGTAGGAGATTGGTGCGGCGTCACGGTCGTCGAAAGTGACTTCTTCCCAGGCGGTGCTATCCGCCATCAGCGCCCTGAGCAAGCGGTTATTCAGCCCGTGACCAGACTTGAAGCCGGTGAATTCCCCGATCAAGCTGTGGCCGAGCAGGTAAAGATCGCCGATCGCATCTAGGATCTTGTGCTTCACGAACTCATCTTCGTAGCGCAACCCGTCTTCGTTCAACATCCGAAATTCATCGAGCACGATGGCGTTATCCAGCGTCCCACCGAGTGCGAGGTTATGGGCGCGCATCATCTCGAGATCCCGCATGAAGCCAAACGTCCGGGCCCTGCTGACCTCCCGCAGATAGGACGTCGTGGAAAAATCCATCGACGCGCGTTGGGAATGCCGACGAAACACCGGATGATCGAATTCGATCTCGAAATTGACCTTGAACCCATTGAAGGGTTCAAAGCGTGCCCACTTGTCCCCCTCGTGCACTTCGATCGTCTTCAGGATCCTGGCGAAACGCTTGGCACTCGACTGCTCCTCGATGCCGGCCGACTGCAACAGGAACACAAAGGGACCCGCGCTCCCATCCATGATGGGTACCTCGGCCGCACTGAGTTCTATAAAGGCGTTGTCGATGCCAAGCCCGGCAAAGGCGGACAGCAGATGTTCCACGGTCGACACCTTAGTCGCCCCATTGATCAAGGTGGTGCCCAACATCGTCTCGCCGACGAGATCCGCCCGCGCGGGCACATCAGGCGCATTCGGCAAGTCCGACCGACGGAAGACCACGCCAGTGTTGGGCGGTGCGGGTCGCAACGTCATCGACACCTTCTGGCCTGAATGCAGGCCGATACCGGTGGCACGAATGACGTTTTTTAGGGTGCGCTGTTTCAACATTCCCTAGAAGACCTGCACGAGAGCCGCAGGTTCCATAGCGTGACCATTATTGTTGCAGCGTAGCATAGCGTCATACCCACCAACAGAGCAGCCGACCTAACCTGAGCACGGGGCGTGTCTCGCGACACGCCCCGAACACGGCTGCATCAATCGGCCTGACGCCGCAGAAACGCCGGAATATCGAGAATCTGCTCGGCACTGTCGAAGTCCATGCGCAGACCATCACCGACCGCAACGGCCGGTCGACGGTGAACCGCCGGCCGATCGAAGTCGCCGTAATCCGGCGCACTCGACGTCACCAGCGTGGCCCCTTTCTTCGTATTCGCGTCGATCTTGCGGTTCCCCTGCGAAACCACCGGATCCAGCTTCGCGATCCTGACCGCCGGCTTGCCGAGCCCCGTTGCCACGACGGTGACACGAATCTCGTCCTGCATGTCGGGCTCGATCACGGTACCGACGACAACCGTCGCGTCGTCGTTCGCAAACTGCTTCACGGTATTACCGACTTCCTCGAATTCACCGATCGCAAGATCCATGCCCGCCGTGACGTTGACCAGGATTCCCTGGGCGCCGGCCAGGTTGATGTCCTCGAGCAGTGGGCTCGACACGGCCATCTCGGCGGCGAGACGTGCGCGATCCTCACCACTGGCGTGGCCGGTACCCATCATCGCCATACCGGTTTCACTCATCACGGTACGCACGTCGGCAAAGTCGACGTTGATCAGACCCGGACGGGTGATCAGCTCGGCGATACCCTGCACAGCACCCTGCAGGACGCCGTTCGCCGACGTGAACGCATCCAACAGACGCGTCTTTGGACCGAGTACCGACAACAACTTCTGATTCGGGATGGTGATCAGCGAGTCGACATGCTTGGTGAGTTCGCCGATCCCATTTTCAGCAACACCCATGCGCTTGCCGCCTTCCATGCTGAAAGGCTTCGTGACCACTGCGACCGTGAGGATGCCAAGCTCCTTAGCGACCTGCGCCACCACCGGCGCAGCGCCAGTACCGGTCCCACCACCCATGCCCGCGGTGATGAACAGCATGTCACAGCCCTCGATCAGCTCGACGATGCGATCGCGATCTTCCATGGCAGCTTGCCGGCCCACTTCGGGATCGGCACCGGCACCAAGGCCCTTGGTTATGTTGGTGCCAATCTGCAGAGTCGTCTTGACCTTGGATTTCTTGAGGACCTGCGCATCAGTGTTGAGACAGATGAACTCCACACCCTCGATACCCGTCATCAGCATGTGATCGACAGCGTTGCAGCCGGCACCGCCGATACCCAGCACCTTGATCACCGCACTCTGATTGTCAGCTTCCATTAATTCGAACATGCGAGTCTCCTTGAAAACAAAATCAAAAAAAGAAATCAAAAAGAACCTTGAAACCAGGATTTCATCCGGCCAAAAACATTGCCGACGCTCGTGATCGCGGGCTTGCGCTCTGCGGTCGGCTCCATCTGGGCACGCGCGTACAGCAGCAAGCCCACCCCTGTGGCATGGATCGGGTTACGGATCACATCACCTAGACCAGCAACACCCTGAGGCATGCCGAGTCTCACCGGCACATGAAACACTTCTTCAGCAAGCTCGACCGCACCTTCCATCTTGGCGCTACCGCCTGTCAGGACAATGCCTGCGGCAATGGCCTCCTCGAAGCCGGACCGACGCAGCTCATCGCGTATCAGGTTGTAAAGCTCCTCGTAACGCGGCTCCACCACTTCAGCCAACGTCTGGCGCGCCAAACGACGGGGCGGGCGATCACCGACGCTCGGCACTTCGATCGTCTCATCAGGATTTGCGAGCTGACTCAGCGCACAGGCATAGCTGATCTTGATCTCTTCAGCGTATTGCGTCGGTGTCCGCATCGATACGGCGATATCGTTCGTCACCTGATCCCCGGCAATCGGAATCACTGCGGTATGACGTAACGCTCCACCCGCGAACACGGCGATATCGGTCGTGCCGCCGCCAATATCGACCAGACACACGCCTAGGTCCTTCTCATCTTCCGTCAACACGGCGTAACTCGATGCCCACTGCTCGAGAACGATGTCCTCGACGTCAAGCCCGCAACGCTGAACACACTTGACGATGTTTTGGGCGGCACTCTCGGCGCCGGACACAATGTGTACACGCGCCTCGAGCCGGATGCCCGACATTCCAATCGGGTCCCGAATCCCTTCCTGACTATCGATGATGAATTCCTGCGGGATCACATGAACGATGCGCTGATCTGCCGGCAATGCCACGGCCTGTGCGGCGTCCATTACTCTGGCAACGTCGCCCTGGGTGACTTCCTTGTCCTTGATCGCAACGATACCGTGCGAGTTCAGACTACGGACATGGCTACCGGCAATACCAGTGAAAACAGCGTTGATCTCAACACCGGCCATCAACTCGGCCTGTTCCACGGCACGCTGGATCGATTGCACGGTCGAATCGATGTTGACCACGACACCGCGCTTTAGGCCACGCGACGGGTGCGATCCGATTCCGATCACCTCGAGATCACCATCAGCCTTCAGCTCACCTACGAGCGCCACGACTTTGGAGGTACCGATGTCGAGGCCGACGATGATATTGCGGTCACTTCGCTTAGACATCTTGATCACGCTTCTTGGTTGAATTGGTACTGTCGTCGGAAACCGTGTGCGATGCAGCCGACCCAGACGTACGCCAACCCACGGAGAAACCGTTCGAGTAACGCATGTCTAGAAACGCAATGTCGCTCGCTCGTCCAGCGATCATCTGCGCTCCGACCTTCATGAAACGCTCGAGCCTCTCCTGCAACTGTCGCCGTCCGAACCGGACGGTCACGCCATTGCTAAGTTCAAGCTCCCACGCGCCGCGGGGATCGAGCTTCAGGCCGCTGATCGACAATCCCATCTCGACCATTCGCGGCTGCAGCCGCATGAATAGCTCCGCCACCTGATGCTCAGAACCCTCGGGTCCGTTGAGCTGTGCGAGTTCTGGCGGGACATGGCGCGCGTCGCGCACGAAGACGTCACCACGAGCGTTCACGAGGCCCGAGTCGCCCCATCGTGCCGCCGCAGACTGCTCGAGGATCTGAACCGTGATCGCATCCGGCCACCGACGTCGCACGCGCGCATGATCCACCCAAGGCAGCATCTCGATCGATTGCTGCAGGGACCAGAGATTTGCCGTGACGAAACCGCCCTTGAGATTTCCGCGGACCACCTGCTCAACATCGAAGGCTGATACCCGCTGGAAGGGCCCGACCACTTCGATGTGACGCACGGACCGATCCAAGGCGAGGACAATGCCTCCCGCCACCCCACCAACGATCAGGATACTGAGACCGACCGGCGCCAAACGCCGCCACGGTATCCGCGGCAACTGCCAACTCACCTGCCGCTTGGGCGCACGCGCCTTGTTCTTTGCGCGGAATGGCCAGAGTGTCGCCAAGGCCTTCACGACTGACCTCCGTTCGTCACGATGCTGGTCTCGAGGATTCGCCAGGCCAGCTCATCAAAATCGATACCCGCTTGACGGGCAGCTTTAGGCACCAGCGAGTGACTGGTCATCCCGGGCGTCGTGTTGACCTCAAGTAGCCACATGTTCCCCTGTTGATCTCGCATCAGATCAACCCGACCCCAGCCGTAGGCTCCCGCCGCATGGAAGGCCGCGAGCGCCAAGACACGAATCGCCGACTCGTCGGCACCCTCCAGCCCGGGACACACATAAGTCGTATCCTCGGCCAGATACTTCGCGTGATAGTCGTAGTAGCCCTGGGCCGGAACGATACGGATCGAGGGCAGAGCCATCCCCGACAGGATTGCGACGGTGTACTCACCGCCTTCGATGAGCGATTCCATGAGCAACTCGCCGGAATAGCGGGCCGCATGCTCAACCGCTGCCGGCAGATCACTGGTCGAAAATACGCGTGTGACCCCAACACTGGAGCCCTCGAGCGATGGTTTGACGATCACCGGCAGACCGAGACGCTCTGCTGCCGCCAGGACGTCTCCCCCGACCGTCAACCGTTCGTATCGGGGCGTCGGCAGCGCTTGCGCTTGCCACACCTGCTTGGTACGAATCTTGTCGAGCGTCAATGCGGCGCCGAGGACCCGTGATCCCGTATAGGGCACCTGCATGCCTTCAAGCACGCCCTGCACCACACCATTCTCTCCAGCACCACCATGCATGATATTGAAGACACGATCAAAACGTCCCGCAGCGATGGACTTCAACAACATCGGGACGCCATCGATACCTTCGGCCTTCACACCACGCCGTTTCAGCGCAGCAAGCACATTTTTGCCCGACTCGAGCGAGACTTCGCGCTCGGAGCTGTCGCCGCCATAAAGAACCGCGACGCGCCCGAAGCGCTCGGGCGTTGACACCAACATCGGCGGCACGAGGGACGGTGCATTCATCATCGATCACCCACCACACGAACTTCAGGAATCAGGCGCACTCCGTGACGCTTCTCCACCTCACTCGACACATGCGCCATCAACGCCTCTAGATCAGCTGCGGTCGCCGAACCTTCATTGAGGAGAAAATTGGCGTGTTTCTCCGACACGACAGCGCCTCCGATACGACATCCCTTGAGCCCGGCCGCCTCGATGAGACGAGCAGCGTGATCGTTGGCTGGATTGGTGAACGTCGAACCGCAACTCCAGGCACCAATCGGTTGCGTGTCACGACGCTTCTGCAACAACTCATCGATCGTGGCTACCGACGCTTGCGGTCGGCTGGAAAACTCAAAACGCGCGGCGACGAACCATTCGCCCTCGACCGGAGCCTGGACGCTACGGTAGGCAAAATGGTATTCGTGAGCTGAGCGGGTATGACGCTTACCCGCCCGATCAACCACATCGACCTCGACGACGTGCGGCCAAGTGTCTTGCCCCCACGCCCCGGCATTCATGGCCAGCGCTCCGCCGACCGTGCCGGGTATTCCTGCAAAGAACTCCGCCGGACCGATGGCCCACTTGACGCATTGGCGTGCAACGCGCGCGCAAGGCACGCCGGCATCGGCATGGATCCGCGTATCCGTGATGCGCTCTAGGCGATCCAACCCGGGAGTCAGCGCGATCACCACGCCTCGGATACCGCCATCCCGGACGAGCAGGTTGCTACCAAGACCCAACCAGTACACGGGCACTGCAAGGGGAAGCGCCGCCAGAAAACGACTCAAGCGTTCGGCATTGTCCGGCGTGAAGTACACGTCAGCCGGACCACCGACGTGCCATGACGTGTGCCGAGACAGCGGCTCGTCAAATTTGAGGTGGCTCGAGAATTCCACGGGAATCTCATTACGCCAGGTGACGCTCATGCGTCACCCCCAGCGACAAGCTTGCTGGGTAGTGCCTGGGCAATAGCGCCGATGTGCCCCGCACCCATGAGCACCAGCACATCACCATCGCGAAGCAGCTTGCCAAGCGCGTGGTGCAGATCCTCAGGCTTGGCACAGAACACCGGCTCAACCCGTTCCCGAGTACGAATCGCTCGACAGACAGCACGGCCGTCAGCGCCGGCGATGGGCGCCTCACCCGCCGGATACACCTCAGTGACCACCACGGCATCAACGGTCGACAGCACCGCTGCGAAATCATCCAGCAAGTCTCGGGTACGGGTGTACCGGTGCGGCTGAAATGCCAGGACGACTCGTCGCTCGGGCCAACCTTGCCGTACGGCCTCTAGCGTCGCCGCGATCTCGGTCGGGTGATGCCCGTAATCATCGATCAGCGTGACATGACCCGCCTTGAGGCTCATTTCTGCGACAACCTGCAGGCGCCGATCGATTCCCTGAAATCCAGCGAGTGCCGCCAGGATCGCCTCGTCAGACACACCCACTTCGGTCGCGACGGCGATCGCCGCGAGTGCGTTCAGGACATTGTGGTGGCCTGGGACATTGAGGGTGACGGGGAGCAGCTCATCCACCCCCGGCCGCCTCACGTGGAACGTCGACTGCAGTCCACGTCTGACGATATTCACCGCACGCACATCAGCGTCCGCGCGGGTCCCGTAGGTGATGACCGGACGGCTGATGCGTGGAATCACCTGTGCCGTTTCCGGATCATCGATGCACAGCACCGCCAGACCGTAGAACGGCAGGTTATGCAGAAAATCGACGAAACTCTGCTTCAGACGCTGGAAGTCGCCGTCATGAGTGCTCAGATGATCATTGTCGATATTGGTGACAATGGCGATCATCGGCTGCAGATGTAGGAATGAAGCGTCGCTCTCATCGGCCTCGGCAACCAGATACTTTCCGGTACCGAGGCGAGCGTTGCTCGCAGCGCTTTTGAGGCGCCCACCGATCACGAAGGTCGGGTCCTCACCCCCCTCGGCCAGGATACTCGCCACCAAACTGGTTGTGGTGGTCTTGCCATGTGAGCCGGCAACGGCAATACCGACCTGGAAGCGCATCAATTCCGCCAGCATCTCGGCGCGCTGAATCACTGGAACCCGCGCCTCGAGCGCCGCCAACACTTCAGGGTTCGACGCTGAGACCGCGCTCGAGACCACCACGACGTCGGCGCCGTCGATATTGGAAGCAGCATGGTCATAAGTGACACGAGCGCCAAGACTTGCGAGTCGCTCCGTGACCGCGTTCGGCTTTAGGTCCGAGCCCTGTACGTCATAGCCGAGGTTGAGTAACACCTCGGCGATGCCACCCATGCCGCTGCCGCCGATACCGACAAAATGAATCCGATGTGTGCGGCGCATCCGACCGGTCATCGCACCGCTCCTACCGCCCCAAGACACAGATCGGCGAGACGCGTCGCCGCACCTGGTGAGGCGGCGCGTTGCGCCGACTCCGACATGGCCTTCAAAATCGGTCCGCTCGTAGGATCACAGAGTCTGCCGATCTCCTTCGCCAACTGCTCGACGGTGAGCTCAGCTTCCTGAAGCAGGATCGCGGCACCGCGATCGGCGAGAAAACGTGCGTTCGCTGTCTGATGGTCCTCCACAGCAGCCGGGAAAGGAATCAGTATCGCAGGCAACCCCGCCGCGGTGAGCTCTGCAACGGTTAGCGCACCGCTACGAGAAACGACAAAGTCTGCGTGGTGATAGGCGGCCGCCATATCCTCGATGAACTCGCACACGGTGACCTCGACACCAGCAGCCTGATAGGCCGCCTCGACCGCCTGCTGACGATCACGACCACACTGATGGAGTACCGTCGGTCGACATGCCGGATCAATCTTCGCGAGCGCCAACGGTAGTAGCCTATTCAGAACAGCAGCACCTTGGCTTCCACCAAATACCAGCAGGTGCCGTCGACGCACCTGAATCTCTGGAGCCCGCAAATTGCCAAGCGCCTCAATGCTGCGCCTTACCGGATTTCCGATGGCGACTGCGCCGAAAGCGGGGGCGAAAGCCCCCGGAAATGCCTCAGCAACCGTATGCGAAAGTCTTGCCAGCAGCCGGTTGGTCAGCCCAGCGATCGCGTTCTGCTCGTGAATGACCAATGGAAGACCCATCAACCGCGCCGCAACGCCGCCCGGGCCCGCAACAAACCCTCCGAGGCCGAGCACGACATCAGGCCGCACCTTGCGCACGGCAGAGAGAGCCTCCCACGTTGCCCGTAGCAGCCTGACCGGCGCCATCAACCACGTCGAAAGCCCCTTGCCACGCAAACCAGCGACCCGAATCCATTCGATATCAATACCGGCCGCCGGCACGAGGCGCGACTCGATGCCGCGATGCGTGCCCAACCAAACGACACGGCAGGCACGCTCGCGCAAGATGTCCGCTACGGCCAACGCTGGAAAAACGTGCCCGCCGGTACCCCCCGCCATGATGAGCACCGTAATCAACGCCCGGCACCTCGTAACGTCGCAATGCCCTTGGTCTCGGTCTCGTGATGCACGCGCAGCAGCAACCCAATCCAGCCGAGCGTGACCAACAGACTCGACCGCCCATAGGACAACAGCGGTAGCGTCAGCCCCTTCGTGGGCAACAGACCCATATTGACGCCCATGTTGATAAAAGCCTGAAGGCCGAACCAGATACCGAAGGCGGCAGCGAGATAAGACTGAAACTTCAGGCCCGCTTCAGCCGCATTGCGGGCGATGATCAAGGATCGATACACCAAGCCAAGGACCAAAAGCACCACAAGCAAGATACCGGCGAATCCCAGTTCCTCGGCAAGCACCGCAAAGACAAAATCGGTATGCGCTTCCGGAAGATAAAAGAGCTTTTGGACCGAGGCGCCGAGGCCAACACCAATCCATTCTCCACGGCCGATGGCGATGAGCGACTGGGTCAATTGAAAACCGGTATTGAATGGGTCAGCCCATGGATTCATAAACGCGGTCAACCGCTTGACGCGATAGGCACTGGACACGGCGATCAGCGCCATACCAACCACGCCGACCGCGCAGATGATCAGGAAGTTTCGGAGGCGCGCCCCGGCGAGGAACATCACCCCGATGCCGGTGGTCAGCAGCACGACGCCCGATCCGAAATCCGGCTCTACGAGCAAAAGTAGTGCCGCAAAGCCAAGAACGCCCAGCGGCTTGATAAAGCCGAGCAACTGCGTGCGCAGCTCTTCCTCTCGACGAACCACATAGCTGCAGAGATAGATCAGCAGCAACACCCGGGCGGCTTCCGATGCCTGAAAATTAAGGCTGCCGAGCCGCAACCACCGACGGCTGCCATTCACAGAATGACCGACGTGCGGAATCAACACCGCCGCCAGCATCACGAGCGCGATGATCAAGAGAATGAAGCTGGTTTTCTGCCAATACACCGTGGGAATGCGCATCACCACGGCGCCCAAGAAGATCCCCACCAGGGAAAATATCAATTGGCGCTCGAGATAGAAAAATGGGTCGCCCTCTTTCGCCGCCAGCGTGACGGACGCCGAGGTGACCATCACCAGCCCAATCAACAAGAGCGCGGAGGCCAGAGCGATGATGATCGGATCGAATCGCAACCCGCTGCGAGCCGAACCTTGGGCGCTGGTGGCAGTCACGGTACTCATATCGCAAGACTCCGAACTGCTTCGGCAAACTGATCGCCACGATCGGCGTAGTCGCGGAACATGTCGAGACTCGCGCAGGCAGGCGACAGCAACACCAGGTCACCCGGTACCGCATGTTCTGCGGCCGACCGTACCGCACTTGGCATATCGTCCGAGTAGCTGATCCCGCAGACACCTTCCAGCGTACGGGCGAGTCGCGCACGATCGCGGCCAATGAGCACTGCGTGGCGGACGCGACCCGCAAAACACTGCGCCAGCGGAGCGAAATCCTGCCCCTTGCCATCGCCGCCCGCGATGATCACGAGCGTCCCCGGAAGACCCGTGACCGCAGCGAGCGTCGCGCCGACGTTGGTCCCTTTGGAATCGTTGATGAAACGCACGCCACCTATGTCGGCCACGAATTGCGAACGATGCGGCAGGCCAGCGAACGCTCGCAAAGTATCGAGCATGTCGGTCATCGGCAGCCCAATCGCATCACCCAGGGCGAGCGCTGCAAGCGCATTGGCAGCATTGTGCTTCCCGGGCAAACGGAGCTCACTCATGGCGATCAGACGTTCACCGCGGCACGTCAGACAGGCCACTCCTGCGACTTCATCCAGACCATACTCAGCGCGTGCACCGGAGACGCTGAATCTCACAATCCGACCCGATGGCACTGGCATCTTGCAAACCAACGGGTCATCTGCATTGACTATTGCGGTTTCCGAATTTTCAAATATCTTGGCTTTCGCGTCGGCATAGGATCGAAGATCCGCATAGCGATCCATGTGATCGGGGCTGACGTTGAGCACCGCTGCTGCAATCGGCCGGAGAGATTGGGTCGATTCGAGCTGGAAGCTCGACAGCTCCAACACGTACAACTGAGGTTCCGGAGCGGCCAGCAGGTCCAGAGCCGGCTCTCCCAGGTTGCCTCCGGCGCGGACCCGCCAGTTGGCTTTATGCGCCATCTCCGCAAGCAGTGTCGTCACGGTACTCTTACCGTTGGTGCCAGTGATCGCGACGACCGGTACGCGTGTCGCGCGTGCGAACAGCTCGATGTCGCCCACCACCGGCAACCCGCGCTTCAGCGCTTCCCGGACAAAGGGCTCCGCACGAGACACGCCGGGCGACAGCACGATCTGTTGCGCATTATCCAAAAGCGAAAAGTCGAAGCCGCCGAGTCGAGTGACGACTGCATCCCCGAGGCCCCGCAATGCTTCAAGTCCGGGCGGCGCCTGCCGAGAGTCAGTCACTGCAACCGACGCACCCGATGCCAGCAGCCAACGCGCAGCGGACAGGCCCGAGCGACCCAACCCAACGACAACGTTTCTGCAAGGTTCCATCAGCGCACCTTCAAGGTAGCGAGACCGGCCAGCACTAAGATCACGGTGAGAATCCAGAATCGGACAATCACTTTCGGCTCCGGCCAACCCTTCAGCTCGAAATGATGGTGTATCGGCGCCATCCGGAAAATTCGCTTACCGGTCAACTTGAACGATGCCACTTGCAGGATGACGGACAGGGTCTCCATCACAAACACGCCACCCATCACAAAAAGCACTATTTCCTGACGCACAATCACGGCGACTACGCCAAGCGCGGCGCCCAGCGAGAGCGCACCCACATCCCCCATGAACACTTCCGCGGGATAGGTGTTGAACCAGAGAAAGCCTAGACCGGCACCAACGAGTGCGGAGCAGAAGATCAACATCTCGCCGACACCGGGGACGTGAGGGATAAACAAGTAGTTGGCGAAGATTGCGTTACCCGACGCATAGGCAAATACGCCGAGAGCGCCCGCGACCATGACCGCCGGCATGATTGCCAGTCCATCCAGTCCATCGGTCAGGTTGACGGCGTTACTGGTACCGACGATCACAAAGTAGGAAAGCAGCAGGAATCCAACGGCACCCAGCGGGATGATCACATCTTTGAAAAGGGGCACATGCAAAGCGGTTGCAGCAACATTGGGTGCAACCTTGAAAAGAGCCACTCCGGCAACCAAAGCGATCACCGACTGCAGTAGATATTTCCATCGCGCAATCAAGCCACGTGAGTCGCCCACGACAAGCTTCAGATAGTCGTCGAGAAAGCCGATCCCACCGAACGCCGTCGTGACCAACACGACAATCCATACGTACGGATTGTTCAAGTCGGCCCAAAGCAGCGTCGCGGACAGCATCGCGACCAGAATGAGGGTCCCGCCCATGGTGGGCGTCCCCTGCTTCTTAAGATGGGTTTTCGGTCCAAAATCACGAACGTTCTGACCGATCTGGCGCAGGGTCAACGCGCGGATCATCACCGGCCCAATCAGCAACGCGATCAACAATGCCGTCAGCGCGGCCATGATGCCGCGAAACGTCAGATAGGAAAACACTCGAAAGACGGGAGCATATTGCATCAGCCACTCGGCGAGTCGGTACAACATGAACGCCCCTAGCTCACAGCCGCCGAAGTGGGCATATCCGGAAGACGCACCGTGAGTGCGTCCACCACCCGCTCGAGCCTGTTGACACGAGAACCCTTTACCAATATCGAAGCATCGTGGCGCGCCACCGCCAAAAGCCTCTCGATCATGGCGGGAACATCACTAAACCATTCGCCACCGGCACCGAACGCGGCCACGGTTTCCCGACACGGCGCACCGACCGCGAATAACCGTGTCACGCCGGCGAGCCGAGCCTCACGACCCGCGGCCGCATGAACGTCCGCTGCGGTCGGACCGAGCTCCGCCATCTCGCCCAACACCAGCCACGGCTCTCCCGACTGCTCGGTCAGAACCGACAGACCTGCGGTGAAGCTACTGGGGTTGGCGTTATAGGTGTCGTCGATGATCAGCGCACCGCAACTCGCCTTCTTGACATCGAGCCGGCCCCTGACGGGGCGCATTCGTGACAAGCCGTCGGCGATCATCGCAAGGGTCGCACCGGCAGCCAGCGCAGCACCAACGGCGCCGAGCGCATTCAGCACGTTGTGTAAGCCCAGCAAGCGCAACTCGGCGACCAGCACCCCCTGCGGGGTCTCACACGTGAAGCGCTGTCCCGCGCGATCCGCCGTGGCTTCAACATGTTTCAGGCGCACATCGGCATCCGGACTCGTGCCGAACCGAATCACGCGACGACTTCCGGCCATCGACGTCCATAGGTCGGCATAAGGATCGTCGGCATTGATCACGGCGACCGCCTCGGACGGCAACTGCTCGAACAACTCGCCTTCGGATCTCGCCACGCCGTCGAGATCACCAAAACCCTCGAGGTGCTCGGCGCCGGCATTGGTGACGAGGCCAATGGTCGGACTGACCAACCGAGTCAACGCTTCGACTTCCTTGGGATGATTCGCACCAATCTCGATGACGGCCGAGACGTGCTCCGCGGCAAGGTCCAGCAAGGTGAGCGGAACCCCGATATGGTTGTTCAAGGTGCCGCGGGTCGCGTGACAAGGACCCCGGCCCGCCAACAGGTGAGCGAGCATCTCTTTAGTGGTCGTCTTGCCGTTACTTCCCGCCACCGCGACGACTGGGATTTGAAATTGCAGCCGCCAGGCCGCACCCGCGCGTTGCAGTGCCTCCAGAGTATCCGCGACGACGATGTGCGGGACTTCGACGTGGATCGATCGGCTCGCAATGACGCCGACCGCACCCCGACGCACGGCGGCCTCGATGAAATCGTGTCCGTCGAAATTCGGACCCACCAAGGCCACGAACAATTCGCCCGGGTGCACACTACGACTGTCGGTCGAGACACGCGAAAACACGACGTCCTGCCCGATGAGATCACCGTTCATGGCATCCGCGAATGATCGTAGTGAGCGCTTCAATGAGCTACTCCGCTCAGACTTCGGGCAATTGATCTATCGCTGTAGGCAAGCCTGTCGGCGCCGTAGATCTGGTAATCCTCGTGCCCCTTACCAGCGATCAGCACGACATCGCCCGGCGCGGCTTCGCTCGCTGCGAATCGGATCGCCGCCTCCCGGTTGCGCTCGATTCGACAAGGCACGCGACCACTCAGGCCAACGAACATGGCGGCGATGATGGCGTCTGGATCTTCCGTGCGCGGATTGTCGTCGGTCAGCACGAGACGATCCGCAGCCGCCTCCGCTGCTGACGCCATCAGTGCGCGCTTGCCGGCGTCCCGATCACCGCCACAACCAAAAACGCACCAGAGCGAGCCCTTCGTATGAGCCCGCAGTGCGTTCAGCGCCTTGGCAAGCGCGTCGGGCGTGTGGGCGTAATCGACGACCAAGGTGGGCCCGGAAGCGCCGATCACAAATCTCTCCATGCGACCCGGAGGCGCATCAGCCGCCTCCAACGCTTCAACTGCTGCCGCGAGAGGCATCCCGGCGGCAAGCAGCAGGCCGAGAACGACGAGTAGATTTTCCGCGTTGAACGCACCGATCAGCGAAGACCGCAGGCGAAATGCGCCGGCGTGTGAACTACCGTCAATCTCAATCCCTGCGGCCGTACACCGCAAATCCCCAGCTGCGACAAAACGCCCAGCGTCATGTTGGGCCGCAGCGGATAATGCGACCCGAGTCAGCGCGACACCCGGTGGCAGTTGACCTGCAAGCGCACGTCCAGCGGAGTCGTCTACGTTGATCACGGCATGTTCGACGCCGCGTGCCGAGAACAAGCGCCCCTTCGCGTCCCGATAAGCATCCATAGACCCGTGATAGTCCAGATGATCTCGGGTCAGATTCGTAAATGCGGTCAGCGGCAACCGTACGCCCGACACTCGATCCTGATGCAGCGCATGTGACGATATCTCCATGCCGACATGTCGGACGCCCCCGCGGACGAGATCTCGCAACGCGCGGTGTATCGAGATCACGTCTAGGGTGGTGTGCGTCGTGGGCGCAAGCGCCGAGGTCCGGCCGAGCCCCAGCGTGCCCATGTACCCGCCCGCATCACCGTGACAGAGCGAATACAGCCAAGCACAGGTGGTCTTGCCATTCGTCCCTGTGATTCCAGCGATCGTCAGCGCGGTCGAGGGCTCGCCATAAAAGCGATCCGCGAACTCACCGAGTCCGGCACGCAGGCCCACGAGCGGGATCGATTCCACACCCGTCGGCAAATCCCCCAACCGAACCCCATCCGTCGGATCCCACAGGACTGCAACGGCACCCCGTGACAGCGCATCGGCGACATGAGTGATCCCGTGGGTGGTGTTCCCCGAAATCGCGACAAAAGCATCGCCGCGCCTAACATTGCGACTGTCCAGAGTCAGATCGCGGACGGTCCGATGAGGAACGGTGGCGAAGCCCGCAAGGACTGCCCCGAGATCCACACCAGTGTCCAGCGATACGCTTGGCGTCACCGTGGCACCGCCTGGACGAGGGTCGTTGATGGCATGCTGGCGAGATCGTCGGGCGGCACGGCAAGCAACCTCAGCGCACCCGACATCACGCTTGAAAACACGGGCGCCGCCACGTCACCACCGTAGTACTTGCCATTGCTCGGCTCGTCGATCACCACCACAGCAGCGAGCCGCGGAGAACCGGCCGGCACGACCCCGCCGAAGACCGCCATGTACTTGTGATCGGAATAGCCGCCATTCGCAGCCTTCCATGCGGTACCGGTCTTGCCAGCGACTCGATAGCCGCGGATGGCCGCTCGACGTCCCGTGGCACCCGGCATCGTCACCACGCTTTCAAGGAGATGTATCACGTCACGACAAACTTGTGGATCGAGGACAACGTCGCCATTCACTGGCCCGTCCTGACGGCGGAACGTCAGCGGACGACGAACGCCGAGCGCACCCAAGGTGGCGTACGCCTGAGCAAGCTGCAGCGTCGTCACCGACATGCCGTAGCCGTGCGCCATGGTCGCGACCTGAATATCGTGCCAATTGGCGACATTCGTCAGAACGCCCGCCGACTCACCAGGAAAACCGGTTGCCGATACCCGGCCAAAACCCAGGCCGTTGAGGGTCTTCCAGATGTCGGCCTTGTCGAGACCGAGCGCGATATGTGCCATACCCACGTTCGAGGACTTCGCAAGAATCGTCGCGATGTCCACGGCACCGAGCGGGTGCTCGTCTTCGATGAGCTTGATGCCGACACGAATGTAGCCGGGACTTGTGTCAATGACGCTCGTAGGCTTGATTTTTCCGGCCGCCAGAGCAGCCGCCACGAAGAACGGTTTCACCGACGAGCCCGGCTCCAGATTGTCGGTAGCCGCGCGGTTTCGGTAATGACCGACCTCATACTGAGCACGATCATTCGGGTTGAACGACGGCTGATTCACCATGGCGAGAATTTCACCAGTACGCACATCGATCACAACCATCGATCCGGCACGCGCCTGGAATTCCTGAATCGCGCTCTTCAACTCGCGGTAAGCGAGATACTGAATGCGCAGATCAACACTGGTTGGCAGATCCTCGCCAGGCCGTGGAGCCCGAATACTGTCGACGGTTTCGACGACATGGCCGTAGCGGTCCTGAATGACCCGCTTGATGCCATCCTCGCCAGCCAGCTTCTGGTCAAACGCCAGCTCAAGCCCCTCCTGCCCTTCATCCTCGGCACCGGTGAACCCGAGCACGTGCCCGGTGACCTCACCCGCCGGATAGAAGCGCCGGTACTCGCGCTGCAGATAGACGCCGGGGATCTGCAACGCTTTGACCTTAGCTGCATCATCCGGCTGCAATTGCTTGGCGAGCACCAAATACTGGGACTCGAGATTCGACGTGATTCGCCGAGACAGCCAATCCGGATCACGCTGCAGCACCTTGGCGAGCAGCGGGAGCTTATCCGGCACCGTGTTCACTTCGCTGGCATTCGCCCACACGGTGTCGACGGGTGTACTGACGGCCAGCGGTTCACCGAACCGATCTGTCACAGACCCACGATGGGCAGGAATACGCGCGTTGCGCATGAAGCGCTCCGCGCCCTGCTCAGCAAGAAAGCCATGCTTCAACACCTGCAGATCGATTGCTCTCGCAAGGATACCGAGACCACATATCACCAGTGCACCGATCACCCAATAACCGCGCGAGCGGAACTGTCGAGCTGCAATCTGTGTTTCGGTTCGCTTCAACTTCATGGCTGAATGATCTTCACGTCGGTAGTGTTGGGTAATGTCATGCGCAACTTGCTGTTGGCCACTTGCTCGACAAATCCGTGGGTACTCCAAGCACTCTGCTCAAGCTGAAGGCGACCCCACTCGATGTTGAGGTTGTCGCGCTCACTCGACAGCTTCTCCAACTCGATGAACAGCGAACGCGCCTGGTGCTTCACATAGACGACACCGGCCGACGAGGCCAACACAGCGATCCAGAGACCGATCAATGCCGCAACGAGAAAGCGACGCGTCATAGCCGCACCCTCTCGGCGACACGGAGCACCGCGCTACGCGCACGGGGGTTCCGAGCGACTTCCTGATCGTCAGCGCGCTGCGCTTTTCCGATCAGCCTGAGCAGCGGCTGCGCCTCGACTGGAATCACCGGCATACCTCGCCATACCGGATCGCCATCGGCGTGCTGGCGCATGAATCTCTTGACCCGACGATCCTCAAGCGAATGAAAGCTGATGATCGCCAAGCGACCGGATACTCGAAGCGCACGCAGGGCGGCGTCCAGTGCCGAGTCGAGCAAATCGAGCTCGCGGTTTACATGTATGCGCAATGCCTGAAATGTGCGGGTCGCCGGATGCTTCCCGGGCTCTCGAGTCCTCGCAGGGATCGCCGCGCCCACCAGGCGCGCGAGCTCCGCGGTCGTGTGAATGGCAGTCGTGTTCCGAGCGGCGACGATGGCTGCCGCGATGCGGCGAGCGAAGCGCTCCTCGCCATATATCGCGATCACGCGCGCAATCTCGCTTTCTGGTGCCACCGCGATGAATTCCGCTGCACTTTCGCCGCTCGTTGGATCCATGCGCATGTCTAACGGACCATCGCGCAAGAAACTGAACCCGCGGGTCGCATCGTCAAGTTGGGGGGAGGACACACCGAGATCAAGCAGCACACCATCGGCGCTGGCGACACCGACAAGCTCATCGATACGATCGAAGGTCGCGTGAAAAATCCGCACACGCGGATCCGAGCCGAGCGACCGTCTCGCGTCGTCAATCGCCTGCGGATCACGGTCGATCACCACCAGCGTTCCCTCCGAACCCAAACGCTCCAACATCGCCCGTGAATGCCCGCCGCGACCATAGGTACCGTCGACGTAAGTGCCATTCGGACGTATCGCCAAACCTTCCACCGCCTGCTCGAGCAGTACCGGCGCATGCCCTGAATCCAAGTCCACCGCCATCACTTAAAGCGACAGCGATTCGAGATCAGCGGGGAGCTCTGTCGGCAGATCCGCGTTCTTCAGCCACTCATCGCGGCGCTCAGTCCATCGCGGCTCGTCCCACAGTTCAAAGCGATTGCCCTGTCCCAACAGGACCCCGTCGCGAGTCAACCCAGCGAAGGCACGCAGATCGGCAGGCAATAGCACACGTCCGTGACCATCAAGCTCCAAATCTGTGGCGTGGCCGACCATCAGGCGCTGCAACTGACGCGCCTGGGTGTTGAGCGTCGGGAGGCGCATCAGCTTGCGCTCGATCTCCTCCCAGTCGGGCAACGGATAGAGCAGCAGGCAGTGATCGCGGTCGATCGTGACCACCAGACGCCCATTGGAACGTTCGGCCAGCCGCTCCCGATAGCGGGTTGGCATGACCATCCGCCCCTTCGCGTCCAACGTGACTTGATTTGCGCCTCTGAACACCGGATTGATGGGACAAAGTCCCATTTCCCCCCACTTTTTCCCACTGGCCGCCACTATAGAGCCAAGCGAGTACAGGGTCAACGCTGTCAGCGTCATTTTTTCCTGTAGCGACAAATACTTAGCGACGGCCCGAGGGCCGTAAATCAGCCTTCAGGATGATCGCAAAATCAACGGGTTATGAAGTGATGTTTGAGCGTATTCTGAGTAATAAGCAAATATCGTGCCAATATTTGCAAAACGCGTGCGTCATCGCGCTCAGCAGGGATAAAAAGGTGGGAGTCGGCCGATAAGCCGGGTTCTGTCGTGGACAACCATTCCTCTGGGATGCGCGTCACCGCGCACCTCAAGCAACCTACCCGGGAACACGCGCGGGCCGCGCGCTGCCGATGGGGTTTCCCCCACCCACCCGTTCCCCTATTTGGTCTTGCTCCGAGCGGGGTTTGCCGTGCCAGGCCCTGTTACCAGGTCTGCGGTGCGCTCTTACCGCACCCTTTCACCCTTACCGGTCGCGGGAAAACCCGTGACTTAGGCGGTTTACTCTCTGTTGCACTTTCCGTGGACTCTCGCCCCCCAGGCGTTACCTGGCGCTCTACCCTATGGAGCCCGGACTTTCCTCCCGCGGTCGAACCACGAGCGGTTGTCTGGCCAACTCCCGCGAGCACCTTAGGCTCCTTGGCGGCGAAGCTCAAGGCCTTTAGGCGGAGAGTTCTTGTTTGAGCGTTAGCGCACGCTCGTAGATCTTGTTGCGACGATCGCCCGTCCATTCCGCGACCAGGTCAACAACCTGCGACAACGGCAACAAGGGTAGCAGCGAACGCAGCAACTGATCAGCGCGAATCTGCACGTCCTCCCCGGCCTCAGGAGATGCAGCCGCACCGCCGACCACGAGTACGGCCTCGCCACGAGACATATTGGTGTCGACCGCACTCTTGTCGAGTAGCGCCGACAGCGACCCACGATAGATCTGCTCATGCAGCTTGGTCAGTTCACGGGCCAGTGCCACAGGCCGCTCGCCTCCAAAGACCGCGCTTAGATCTTCCAAGGTGTCCCGAACACGATGCGGTGCCTCGTAAAATACAAGCGTGCGCGGTTCATTCACCAACTCCAGAAGTCGTGCGCGACGAGCCGCAGACTTCGGTGGCAGAAAGCCCTCGAACACGAATCGATCGGTCGGCAAGCCCGCGACCGATAGCGCCGCGATCGCGGCACACGCTCCCGGCACTGCAACCACCGTGATGCCGGCGGCAGCTACCGCAGCCACCAACCGATAGCCGGGGTCACTGATCAAAGGCGTACCCGCATCGGAAATCAACGCAACACTCGCGCCACGACTCAAGGTCGCAAGAATCTCATCGATACGCTGAGACTCATTGTGGTCATGCACCGCAATCAAAGGCCGCGCCACACCCATCTGCGCAAGAAACTGCCCGCTATGACGCGTATCTTCTGCCGCGATCAAATCCACACGCTGCAAGGTCTCGCGGGCGCGTTCGGTGATATCCGCCCGATTACCGATCGGCGTGGCGACCACATAAAGAATTCCGGGTACCGGCATGTCATCTCGACCCAAGCTGGACACAGCGTTCCATCGTGCACCCGTCGGCGACATCACGCAACGCAGGACTAGATCGACCGATCGCACCCAATTTGCATTACTCTTGCAGGTGGCGTTCTCACAACCCTCACGGCCATGCCTTGAAAGCCTCAACGATTGCTCTTCTTCTGCCGCTCAGCGATCGCTTGCGTGATGCCGGCGAAGCCCTGCGAGACGGATTTCTGACGGCTTTTTACGATCAACCTGCGTCGGGACGCCCGCAGATCGGGATCTACGATGTGGGAACCGACGCAGCCGACGCCTATCGACGAGCGATCGCCGAGGGTGCGACACACGTGGTCGGCCCTCTGAGTAAAGAACACGTCGGCGCCATCCGGAAAATCAGCGATCCCCGCGTCACCACACTCGCGCTCAACACACTCACCGATGATGAGCCGGTACCCCGGGGATTCTTTCAGTTCGGACTTTCGCCGGAAGACGAGTCGCGCGCCGTCGCCGAACGGCTGTTGGCAGAGGGAAAAACCAGCGGCGCCGCATTGGTCATCGGCAGCGAGTGGGGAACTCGGGTACTGGCGAGCTTCCAGAGCCGCTTTCAGACCGGCGGTGGGAAATTAGTCGTGCATCGGCCGTTCGCGAACACCGATACAGACTTCACCCCATCCGTCGATGAAATTCTAGGCTTCGAGCCCAGCCAAAAGCGCCACGATGCACTGGTCTCGCTACTCAAGATTCCACTGCAATTCGCCCCGCGACGTCGCGATGACGTCGAATTCGTGTTCTTCGCGGGTCCGCCCGTATCGGGTCGGTTGATGCGCCAGCAGTTCAAGTTCCACTACGCGCCTGATTTGCCGATCTATGCAACCTCAGACGTGTTCGACCCGAACCCAGTCGCCAATCAGGACCTCGACGGTGTCGCGTTCGTCGACATGCCCTGGATGATCGGCACCGACCCCACGCTCGAGGGTCTACGCACTAGCGCAGCACGCGTCTGGCCTGGTAGTGCTCGCATCCATGGGCGACTGTTCGCCATGGGAATAGACGCCTATCGGCTCATTCAGGCGCTTCGCAACACCGAGTCACGTCCATTGATATCGCTGGCGGGCGCTACCGGCCTCCTGTCGATAGACGCCTCCGGCCGAGTTCACCGCACACTCGAATGGGCAATCATCGGTACGGATGGCTCACCGCACGCACTACCTGCCCTCGCGACCACCTGATCGAAGCCGAATGCAGCGGCTTTCTTAGGCCCGAGCGAAGACAACCACGCGGTTGTTGGCCGGCATCTCGTGAACTTCGCGAAGCGTGAAGCCCGATCGACTCGCCTCAAGCGCCACCCACTCGAGGTCACGCACACCCCACTCTGGGTTGCGCTCACGCAATGACTCGTCGAAGGCCTCATTGGAGGGCGCCGTATGACGCCCATTCTCCTTGAAGGGCCCATACAGGACGACAATCCCGGCACCGTCCGGCGCCAGCGCGCGCGCGGCGACGGCGAACAGTGCGTCCGTGGCTGCGACGGGAGCGATGTGAACCATGTTGATGCATACAACGGCCTGATAGGCGCCCGACTCGCATTCGGAGCCAGCGAGCACATCAAGCACTCTAGCGGAGCGAACATTGGCAAGCCCAACCCGCTGCCTGTGCGTGTCCAGCTCCAGCGCACCCGCCTCAGCACGTTCGGTCGGTTGCCAAACAAGATGAGGCAGTTGCGCCGCGAAATAGAGCACATGCTGACCCGTACCCGATGCGATCTCAAGAACCTGCCCCGCGAGCGGCAAGCTGCGCTTCAGCACCTCGAGAATAGGCCCCTTGTTGCGCTCCGCGGCTACCGACAGTGGCGTCGCGCCCATGGCTATTTGACCACGGTGAGCCGCGCACGCTTCGGCTCGTCGCCACCCGTCGCGGCGCCCGTCGGCTTCTCGGAGCCCGGCGGCGACGGCGGTGGCGGCACCGCGTCATCATCCGAAAAAATCATGCCTTGCCCAGTTTCCCGAGCATAGATGCCGAGTACGGCTTGGACAGGCAGAAATACCTCGAAGGCAACGCCACCGAAACGAGCGCTGAAACCGATCCCGTCGTTGTGAATCAGGAGACCTGAGGTTGCGCCGTAGGCCACGTTGAGCACGATCTTCCCGTCGCGTACATATTGGCCGGGAACGACCACACCGGCGAACGTGGCGTCGACCACCAGATGCGGCGTCTGACCGTTGTCGGTCATCCACTCATGCATGGCCCGCAGCAAATAGGGCCGCCGCGAAGTCAGGGGCGTCTCGGTCGTCATTCTTCCGGCGCCCCTCGCGATCAGTGAACGTCGCGCCAGAACTCTTTGTAGAGCAGATAGGCGAAGCTCGTGAACACCAGCAGGAACAAGATCACCCAGATGCCAAGATCACGACGCGTGGTCTGCACAGGCTCCGCCATATACTCGAGGAAATTCACCGTATCGCGCACGAATTCCTGGTATTGCTCAGGGGACATTGTTCCCTTGCGCAACAACTCGAACTTCACAAACTCCGGCGCTGCGCCCTCCTCGGACTTGAACACCGCCGTCTGCACGCCCTGCAGATCCGACAGCACCGCGGGCATCGCGGTACCGGGTAGTACCGTGTTGTTCACGCCCGTCGGACGCGTCGGGTCGAGGTAGAAACTATTCAAAAACGCATAGACATGGTCTGTGCCACGGCTGCGCGCAATGAGCGACAGATCGGGAGGCACATTACCGAACCAAGCCCGCGCATCGTCCGGTGACATCGCCGTCCTGATCGTGTCGGCAGTCTTTTCGGACGTGAACATCAGGTTGGCTTTGAGTTCAGCCTCCGGGATACCAAGGTCCTGCGCGACACGGTTGTAGCGCACGAACTTTGCCGAGTGACAGCCCGAGCAATAGTTCATGACGTTTCGCGCGCCACGCTGCAAGGAAGCCTTGTTGTAAGGATCATTACCGGCGTGCGGGTACGACTCGCCTTCATGCGCCTGAAGCGTCGTCAATGGCAGGATGAGCAGAGCTGCGGCGAGGAACGCCTTTAGATTCTTAGTGAGCATGAGAGGTCACCCTATCCGGCACCGGCTTCGTGCTGTCAAGCCGCGACCACCACGGCATCAGCAGGAAAAACGCAAAGTAAACACCCGTGAAGATCCGCGCGAGCAAAGGATAGATCCCCTGCGGCGGCCGCATCCCGCAGTAACCAAGAACCACGAAGGACACCGCGAGCAGCGCAAGCGCAGCCTTGGTGATCGGCCCCTTGTACCGTATGGACTTGACCGGCGACCGATCGAGCCACGGCAGGAAGAACAACAGCGCGATCGCGCCGAACATGACCAGAACGCCCCACACCTGCGTCCCCAGGAAAGAGGGTACTGCGCGCAACATCGCGTAAAAGGGCGTGAAATACCATACCGGCGCGATGTGCGGCGGCGTCTGCATGGGATTTGCCGGGTCGAAATTCGGTGATTCTAGGAACAAGCCGCCGAACGTCGGTGCAAAGAAGATCACCGCACAGAAAGCAACCAAGAAGATACCGAGGGCGAACAAGTCCTTCACCGTGTAGTACGGATGGAACGCAACGCCATCCAGCGGGATGCCACGGGCATCCTTGTGCTTCTTGATCTCGATGCCATCCGGATTGTTGGAACCCACCTCATGGAGGGCAAGAATGTGGGCAACCACCAAAAACACCAGAATCAATGGAATCGCGATCACATGTAGCGAGAAGAAGCGATTCAAGGTGATGTCCGAGATGAAGTAATCACCCTTGATCCACTCGGCGAGCGAATCACCGATCACCGGAATCGTGCCGAACAGCGACACGATGACCTGCGCGCCCCAATAGGACATGTTGCCCCAAGGCAGCAGGTATCCCATGAACGCCTCGGCCATGAGCGCCAGATAGATCAGCATGCCGAAAATCCACAGCAATTCACGGGGCGCCCGATACGACCCGTACATCAGCGCGCGGAACATGTGCAAATACACGACGATGAAGAACGCCGACGCGCCGGTGGAGTGCATGTAGCGAATCAGCCAACCCCAGTCGACATCGCGCATGATGTACTCGACTGATGCGAAGGCATCGGCCGCCGAGGGCTTGTAGCTCATCGTCAGAAAAATGCCGGTGACGAGCTGGTTGACCAGCACCACCAACGACAACACTCCGAAGACGTACCAGAGGTTGAAGTTCTTGGGCGCGTAATACTCCGTGACATGCTCCTTGAGCATCGTGTCGAGCGGAAACCGCGCGTTGATCCACGCCCTCAGGCCGCGGCCCTGGGCATTCCCTGAATTCTCAATCGCCATGTTCTGGGCTCCTTAGGTACGTCCGGCCGATCAGGCGGACGCAGCTCCGTCAGCGCCGACGAGGATCTTGCCGTCGGACAGGAACGAATAGGGCGGCACCGTCATGTTCGAGGGCGCGGGCGCCCCTTTGAACACGCGGCCGGACAAATCGTACTTGGAACCATGGCACGGGCAATAAAAGCCACCCGGCCAATCCGCAGATACGGTGACATCCCCCGCATCGAACTTCGCAAGCGGGGAGCATCCAAGGTGCGTACAGACACCGAGCATCACGAGATACTCCGGCTTCAGCGCACGAGCGTCATTCTTGGCATAGCTCGGCTGGACCGATCCGTCGGAATTCGGGTCCAACAGGTAGGGCACGGCCGACTCCAGCTGCTTCAGCATTGCCGGAGTGCGTCGCACCACCCACACGGGCTTGCCGCGCCACTCGACCTTGAGCATCGCGCCAGGCTCGAGCTTGCTGACATCGATTTCGACCGGCGCGCCCATGGCTTTTGCGCGCGCGCTGGGCTTCCAGCTGGCCAAAAACGGAGTTGCGACAAACACGGCGCCGACGGCACCGGTCAGTGCTGTGGCCGTCGTCAACAGGCGACGTCGGCCCTGATCAACCTCTTCGCTCATGAACTACCTCTATGCCCAAGCGGTCATTCGCCATCCCGACCGACTGCCACCGGCGCACCAGGGGCTCTGGAACAGTCTCGGTTCCACTCGTTCCGGGAATTGCGCATTATACACACTGAACTTCGGGCCGCAGCCTGTCGCGGGGCCTCCCCAATAGTTCCTGAGGTGGTTCCATGCAGCGCCTAACCCGTTGGCTACTGTCACTCTCTCCGTGGATTGCGCTTGGGCTTGCGGGCGCACTTGTCATGGTCGTGTTGGAACGGCCGACCCCGCGATCGAGCGAGACCACGGCCACGACCACTCCGTCGACAATCCCGCTCCCCCCGCAGCCCACCAGCGAACCACGCCCCCCCGCCCTGCCGGTCGAACGGCCCGTCGCGAGCTATGCGGACGCGGTCGCCCGCGGCGCCCCGGCCGTCGTCAACATCTCGACCCGACGGGTCGTGATCGAACGCCAGGTCCCCGAACAATTCGCGCCTTTCTTTCCGGACTGGCCGGAATTTCGCCGTCGCGAGGAATCAAGCCGCGGCTCCGGCGTGATCATCGACAATGCCGGCCATATCGCGACCAATTTCCATGTCATCAAGGGCATGGAGGACATCGTGGTGCAATTGACCGATGGCCGATCGAGCGCGGCCAGCCTCGTCGGCACGGACCCGGACACCGACCTTGCCCTACTCAAGATTTCGCTGAAACCGCTGCCGGTCATGCCCCTCGGCCGATCGGATACCTTGCGGGTCGGCGACATCGTTCTCGCCATTGGAAACTCCGCGGGCCTCGGACAAACAGTCACTCAAGGGATCGTCAGCGCCACCGGACGGTCGCAACTTGGACTCGCGCTCTTGGAGAACTTCATCCAGACCGATGCCGCGATCAATCCAGGCAACTCGGGCGGCGCGTTGATCAATGCGAACGGCGAACTGGTGGGCATCAACACCGCGATCCTCAACCGACAACAGGGCATCGAGGGCATCGGTTTCGCGATTCCCGTGAACCTCGTGCGCGGCGTCATGCAAGAACTCGAGGCCAAGGGGCAGGTGCTACGTGGCTGGACAGGCATCGGTGTACGCGGCCTGCCCGCAGAACTTCACGACGAGCGTGGTGCGGCGATTCACGGGGTGCAAGTCATCGGGCTCTACCCGAACAGCCCGGTCAAGGGGACTGATGTGCGCCCGGGCGACATCATCACCTCACTCGACGGCACCCCCGTCTCGAGCGTTCAGGATTTTCTCGGTGGCATCGCCCGCAAAGCGCCCGGCTCGACCGTCAAGCTCGGGATATTGCGGCCACGGGCCGGTCGCCTTGAACTCACCCTGCCGGTCATCGCGCAGCCTCGCGAACGCTGATCTCGGGCTTCTCGCCGGGGGCAACTCACTGCGCGATGCGGCGGATGTCGGCGCCTAGTCCTTTCAGCTTTTCCTCGATGCGCTCGTAGCCACGATCGATGTGGTAGATGCGCTGGATCAGTGTCGACCCCTCCGCGACGAGCGCCGCGAGCACAAGCCCCGCCGAGGCGCGCAGATCCGTTGCCATCACCGGAGCAGCAGTCAGTTGCGGCACACCACGAATAATGGCGGTATTGCCCTCGATACGGATATCCGCACCGAGACGACGCATCTCGAGCATGTGCATGAACCGATTCTCGAAAATAGTCTCCGTAATCGTGGCCACGCCGGACGCCACGGTGTTCAAAGCCGCAAACTGCGCCTGCATGTCGGTCGGAAACGCCGGATACGGTGCGGTACGGATATCGACCGAACGCGGGCGCTGCCGATGCATGTCGACGCTGACCCAATCCGCACCCTGCAGGACCTCGCCACCGGCTTCACGGAGCTTTGCGAGCACCGCATCAAGGTGATCCGGCCGCACGTCCGTGACCTTGACCTTGCCGCGCGTGATCGCGCCCGCCAGCAAGAAGGTCCCGGCCTCGATACGATCCGGCAACACCTCGTAGCTACCCCCGCGCAAGCGGTCGACCCCATCAATCACCAGAGTGTCGGTACCGATGCCGCGAATCTGAGCGCCCATCGAGTTTAAAAAATTAGCTAAATCAACGACTTCCGGCTCTCTGGCGGCGTTCTCTATGACGGTTTGGCCGAGCGCCAACGTCGCTGCCATCATTAGATTTTCAGTGCCGGTGACGGTCACCGTGTCGAGTACCAGTCGACAACCCTTGAGCCGTTTGGCGCGCGCACGAATGAAACCGTTCTCGATACGGATCTCGGCACCCAACTGCTGCAAACCGGCGACGTGAAGATTGACCGGACGTGCACCGATCGCACAACCACCAGGCAAGGACACATCGGCCTCGCCGAACCGCGCGAGGAGCGGTCCCAAGACGAGAATCGAGGCCCGCATGGTCTTGACCAGCTCGTAGGAGGCAACGCACTGACGGATCGACGACGCGTCCACGGTCACCCGCATCTTTTCGTCGATGCTGACGCTGACCCCCATCTCGCCCAGCAATTCATTGGTGGTGGTCACATCACGCAAGTGCGGTACGTTGCCCACCGTCACGGTCCCATCGACCAGCAGTGTCGCCGCAAGAATCGGCAGCGCCGCGTTCTTTGCGCCCGAAATCCTGACTTCCCCGGACAGGGAAGCACCCCCCTCGATGCGTAATGCGTCCAAAGCGTGTCTCAGGCGCCCTTCAGGGCCGCCCATTCCTCTGGCGTATGCGCCTGTATCGACAGGGCATGGATTTCACGTCCTACCGCGACACCCAAGGTGGCATACACGAGCTGGTGCCGAGCGAGCGGCCGCTTGCCGGCGAACTCCTGAGCGACCACCAATGCCTCGAAATGGGTGTCATCGTCCGTTCGGACGACGACCCGACAACCCGGCAATCCCGCCTGGATACGACGCTCAACTTCAGATGCTTGCATGGCAATTCCGCATGTGACTGGCTAACCAATGGGCGCCGAGTGTAGAGAATCCTCGGGTGCGGGCATAGTCGCCCATCGAACCGGACCGACCGTCGCGAGCAACTTGCTATCATCAGAGCCCCCTACCCGATCGAGGCCTGCCGATGGCGACGCCCGCGCTCCCCGACATGCCATCCGGCGCACTGAGCGATGAGGCATTGGTCGCCCTAGGTAGGACCGCACTCAGCATCGAATCCGCGGCCATCAGCACGCTGGCGGCGCGACTCGGCACCACCTTCGCCGAAGCCTGTCGCCTCTGTCTCGCCTGCGAGGGGCGCGTGGTCGTGACGGGCATGGGGAAGTCCGGGCACATCGGCGGCAAAATCGCAGCGACCCTGGCAAGCACCGGCACGCCCGCCTTCTTCATGCACCCCGCCGAAGCGATTCACGGGGATATCGGCATGATCACCCGACAGGATCTCGTCGTCGCGCTGTCGAATTCCGGCGAAACCGCGGAACTGCTTGCGCTGGTTCCCGTCATCAAACGCCTGGGCGTGAAGATCATCAGCCTGACCGGACATGCCGATTCCTCACTCGCCAAGGCATCGACTGTCCATCTGGATGCCGCAGTCCCCGCTGAAGCCTGTCCGCTGAATCTCGCACCCACCGCCAGCACGACCGCAGCCTTGGCGCTCGGCGACGCCCTGGCCGTGGCCCTCCTGCGACTCCGGGGCTTCAACGAAGAGGATTTCGCTCGCTCACACCCTGGCGGTAGCTTGGGCCGTCGACTGCTGCTGCACGTCGAGGATGTGATGCACACGGGTGACGGCGTACCGCGCGTCGGGCCGGATCAAAGCGTGTCGGCGGGGTTGATCGAAATCAGCCGAAAGGGTCTCGGCATGACCTGTGTCTGCACGCCGGACGGCACGCTGCTCGGGATCTTCACCGATGGCGACCTCCGTCGAGCACTGGACCAGAAACTGGATGTCCACAGCACACGGATGCAGGACGTGATGACCGTGAAGTGCCGCACGAGCGCGCCACGAGAATTGGCGGTCGAGGCCGTCGGCATCATGGAGCGCCATCGCATCACCGCGCTGCCGGTGGTCGACGAGGCGCACCGAGTGGTCGGCGCGCTCAATGTACACGACCTGTTGCGCGCGGGGGTCATGTGACCACCCCTGCGGACAACATCCGACTGCTGATCCTCGACGTGGACGGCGTCATGACGGATGGCCGGTTGTGGTTCGGTCCTGACGGCGAGGCACTTAAGGTCTTCCATGTGCGTGATGGCGCCGGCATCAAGGCGGTGCGACAGGCGGGTATCGAGGTGGCAATCGTTTCCGGAAGACGCTCCGTCATGGTTGAACGACGCGCGCAGGAACTTGGCATCCCTCATGTCCTGCAGGGCGTCGACGACAAGGCGACGGCACTGGCCACATTGATGAGTGCGCTCGGGTGCCCGGCGGAACAAATCGCCTGTCTTGGCGATGACACGCCGGATCTCGCGATCATGACGCGAGTCGCCCTACCGATTGCGGTGGCAGACGCCCACCCCACGGTGCAAGCAGCGGCGCGACTCGTCACCCGCTCGGCGGGAGGCCAGGGCGCGGTTCGCGAAGTGTGCGACCTGCTGATCGCGGGAACCGCTTGAAAGCCAGCCACCCCTTGCTATTGCTCCTGATGACCGGACTCGCGGCAGGCACCTGGTGGCTCGCCAACCGAGACGCCACCCAAAGGAGCACACGCGTCGACTCGAGCGCCGCGGTCGGCGACTACATCAACGAGCCACTCTTTGAACAAACAGACGCCCGAGGACAACTCACGCTACGCATCGAGGCCCAACAGGCTCGTGAAACCGATACCGAGGGGACCGTTGACCTGCTGGCGCCGGTGATTCGCTACTTTCCGCAGGGGCACAGCGATTGGCTGCTGCATGCACAACACGGCAGCCTGCCGCCGGACCGAAATATCTTGACCCTGAACGGTGATGTCGCGATGGAGGCCGTCTCTGCAGGCTCCGCGACCGGCGCGATCGCCCATACCGATCGACTGACCCTTGACATCAATCGTGAACGCGCGAGCACGAACAGCCCCGTCGCGCTGGAATTTGCAAAAAACAAACTGATCGGCGAAGGCATGCAAGCAGATTTAAAGGCAGGAACACTAGCGCTACAATCCAAGGTTCATGGAAGCTTTACGCGCTAGCTGTCTGGTCGTGGCCAGTTGGATCGCCGGTGCCGCAATCGCGGCGCCACCGCAGCTCGACGCCTCGCTGCCGGTGCAGCTCGAGGCAAACTCGTCGGATGTGGATTACAAGAACAACAAACTGCTGTTCCGGGCAGTCCGCATCTCCCAAGGCGCACTCTCGGTCGAGGCGGATCAGGCCACCGCGACGGGTCTGGATTTCAATGACAGCCGTTGGCTCTTCAGCGGGCATGTGCGCATCACGACGCAGGACGGGTTCCTGACGAGCGATGAGGCGCGCATTGTGTTCACGGCCAACCTACTCTCGGCGGCCGATATCGTCGGATCGCCGGCGCGCTTTCAGCAACAGCGAGCAACCGGGATCGCGAGTGGCCACGCTCTGCACATTGACTACCGACCGGCGACCACGACGGTTCGGCTTGCCGGCGAAGCTTTCCTGACGGATGGCAAGAACGACATCACCGGCGATACGCTGCTTTACAATCTCCATGATCAGCAGGTGCTCGCGAACCCGGACGAACAGGGCACACAACGGGTCCGCATCACCATCAATCCAAAGCGCCCAGACCCGAAACCAAATCCGTGACAGCTCCGATCAGCCAACTGAACGCGACCGGCCTGCGCAAGTCCTACAAATCGCGAACCGTGGTACGCGACCTATCGGTGGACGTTCGTTCAGGTGAGGTCGTGGGTCTCCTCGGCCCCAATGGCGCCGGCAAGACCACCGCCTTCTACATGATGGTGGGCCTCGTCCCGTGCGATGGCGGGACGATCACGCTTGACGATACCGACCTCACGCATTTACCGATGCACCGGAGAGCACAGCTTGGTGTCGGCTACCTCCCCCAGGAGGCTTCGGTGTTTCGGAAATTGACCGTCGCGGAGAACATCCGGGCAATCCTGGAAATGCGCCGGGAGCTGGACGCCGAAGCGCGCCGTGGCCGGCTCGAGGCGCTGCTCGATGAACTGCACATCGGCCATATCCGCGACTCGCTTGGCCAAAGCCTGTCCGGCGGTGAACGTCGGCGTGTCGAGATCGCACGAGCATTGGCTGCCGAGCCGCGCTTCATCCTGCTGGATGAGCCGTTCGCTGGCGTGGACCCGCTGTCGATCGCCGACATCCAGAGCAGCATCGCCCACCTCTGCGCGCGTGGCATTGGCGTACTGATCACCGACCACAACGTCCGGGAGACCCTCGGTATCTGCGGACGCGCTTATATCGTCAACCAAGGTGTAGTGATTGCGTCCGGATCTGCGGACGAGATCCTTGCCAACCCCCAGGTTCGTAAGGTGTACTTGGGCGAGGACTTCCATCTGTAGTCGCCGCCCGCGATACACCCGAAGACCGCCGACCCGGAGCCTTGCGTCCGATGCTCAGACCCTCACTGCAGCTTCGCCTCGGCCAGCAGCTGACCATGACTCCGCAGCTGCAGCAAGCGATACGCTTGCTGCAGCTGCCCGCACTGGAGCTCAAGGAAACCATCCGGGAGGCGCTCGAACAAAACGTCATGCTGGAAATCGATGAAGAGGCGGAACAAGAGCAAGCCTCACTCGATGCGCTTCAGGATGCACCCGGCGAACGCGTCGTGGCTGACGCCGATGCCCCGGATCCGGACGAATCGCTAGAGCACGCCGGCGACCACGAGCACGAACCCTCGACCGGTGATGATCTCTGGCGCGACGACCGCCAGGGCGAGCGCCCTTGGAGCGGCGGCGATCAATCTCCAGAGTTCGCGGAGCAACCCAGCGAAACGCTACACCAGCACCTTCAGTGGCAGCTGACGCTGGCACACGTCAGCGCACGCGAGCACTCCATTGGCCTGCTGCTGATCGACTCGATCAACGACGACGGCTACCTCGCCGACACGATTGACAACCTGCTGGAAACCCTCCGCCCCGACGTCGATAGTTCCGTCGCGGAAATCGAATCGGTACTCACGCTGATTCAGCATTTTGATCCACCCGGCGTCGGTGCTCGATCGATCGGCGAGTGCATCCAGCTACAACTTGCGCAACTCGATCCAAAAACACCGGGTCGCGACCTCGCCACTACCATCGCGGGGAACCATCTCGACCTCCTGGCGACCCAGCAACTTGCGGTGTTGCGCCGTACCTTGGGTGTGGACGACGATCTGCTCGGCAAAGCCACTGCACTGGTACGCGCCTGCCATCCGCGCCCAGGCTCCACCATCCAGCCACATCGTCCGGATTTCGTGATCCCGGACGTCTACGTACGACGTGGCCCGCACGGCTGGCTCGTGGATACCAACAGCGCCGTCCTACCGGCCATTCGGATCAACCCGCAATACGTCGCGATGGTGAGCCGAAGCGCCGATCATGCTGTCCTGAGATCACAACTTCAGGAGGCGCGCTGGCTGTTGCGCAGTCTGGAAATACGCGCCGAAACACTCCGAAAGGTCGCCTGCTGCATCATCGAGAGGCAGTCGGCTTTTCTGGAGCATGGTGAGGAGTTCATGCAGCCTATGGTGCTGCGGGATGTCGCGGATGCCATCGACATGCATGAGTCGACCGTGTCGCGCGTCACCACCGGCAAGTACATGCACACGCCACGCGGCATCTTCGAGTTCCGCCATTTCTTCTCAAGTCACGTCGGCCATACGGACGGTACCGAGGTGTCCTCGACGGCCATTCGGGCCAAGATACGAAAACTGATCGCCGCCGAAGACCCCGCTCGACCATTGTCCGACAGCAAGCTGGCCAGCCTGCTGGTCGGCAACGGTGTGCAGGTGGCACGACGAACGGTCGCCAAATATCGAGAGGCGCTGCAAATCGCCCCCTCGAGCGAGCGCCGGCGATCGCCGGCGCGCTGATTGATCGAGTTTCCAAGGAGAGTCGTATGCAACTGAATATCTCTGGTCATCACGTGGAAATCACCGATTCGCTGCGCAACTACGTCGAAAAGAAATTCGAGCGTGTTTCACGCCATTTCGACCAGTTGATCGATGTCCACTGCATTCTCACCGTCGAGAAACTGGCACAGAAGGCCGAAGCCACGCTGCATCTCAAGGGCACGAACCTCCACGCGGACGCGAACCACTCGGACATGTACGCCGCGATTGACGCACTGACCGACAAGCTCGACCGTATGGTCAAGAAATACAAGGAAAAACAGGCGGACCACCACGCCTCCGAGGTCGCTCGCGGGCGCATGTAGCCGCCCGCCGGAGGCCAACCGCCCCGATTGCCCTCGGTGGTCTCGCTTCCGCCACATTGAAGCCGTACCATTCAGCCACGGGCATGCGCCCGGGCTGACGCTGAGACGAGAATCATGCGACTCGTGATCATCAGTGGCTTATCGGGCTCCGGCAAGAGCGTCGCCCTCAACATGCTCGAGGATCTCGGGTGGTATTGCGTCGACAATATCCCGGCAGGACTGCTGCCGGCCTTCATCGAACACAGCGTCCTGAACCCAAATCGAATCTATGAGCGTAGCGCCGTCGGTATCGACGCTCGCAACGAACCACAGGAACTTGCGCGAATCCCTGATCTGGTCCGCGACCTGAGAGCACGCGACATCCAGTGCGACCTCATTTTCGTTGCGGCTGACAATGATGCCCTGCTGCACCGGTTTGGCGAAACTCGGCGCCGACATCCGCTGATTCGCGAAGGCGTCAACCTACCGGATGCACTGCACGAGGAACGAAAACTACTGGAGCCTATCGCCTACTCCGCCGATCTGGTCGTGGACACTTCGCACACCAGCGTCCATGAACTCCGGGAACGCGTTCGCACACGGGTCGATCAACGTCCCCACAAGCAGCTGTCGATCATGTTCGAGAGCTTCGGCTTTAAGAAGGGGATCCCGAGCGATGCCGATTTCGTGTTCGATGCCCGCACGCTCCCCAACCCTTATTGGGATCCGGCGCTGCGCCCTCTGAACGGACTCGATCCCGAGGTGAGCGCATTTCTGGAGCGCGAGGCGGCGGTTCGCGCGCTGCTCGAGGACATGATCGCGTTCATCGAAAGGCGCATTCCTCTCTATCGCGAGAACAACCGGGCCTACCTGACCGTGGCGGTCGGCTGTACGGGCGGCCAGCATCGGTCTGTTTACCTGGTACAGCGCCTGACCGACTATTTCGCGGCCCGCTATCCCGATGTGATTGCCTATCACAGCTTGTTGCAAAGCGCTTGAACGACGACCATGTAATACTGTCTCGGAGCCGCCCCGGCAACGCCGGCCTGATGACAAAACGTCACGCTCGCCCCGCATCGATGTCACGGAGATTCATCATGACTTTCAATACTCGGGGGCTCCGCGCCCTTGCAGCCGTTATGGCGCTATTGGCCTTCACCATGCCCGCCGTCGGCGCAGCGCCCGCAGTCGGCGCAGCCGCACCACCGTTTCGTCTGCAGGATCAGAATGGTGTCTGGCACACCCTCGAGGAGTATCGTGGCCACTGGCTGGTGATGTACTTCTATCCGAAGGATGAAACCCCAGGCTGCACGACCGAGGCTTGCGAGTTGCGCGACAACATCTTCGCGTTTCGCAAGATCGGCGCTTCCCTGGTTGGGGTGAGCGTCGACGACGTGGCCTCGCACAAGGCGTTCGCCGAACATCATTCGCTGCCCTTTCCGGTACTCGCTGACGCCACCAAGGACACGGCCAAGACTTACGGTGTACTCACGCGAATGATGGGGGTCTTCGAAATCGCCCAGCGCGACACCTTCATCATCGACCCGAAGGGTCGTATCGCAAGACATCTGGTGAACGTCGACCCGAAGGGGCACTCCGACGTCATTCTGAAGGAACTCGCTGTTCTGCAAGCCAACGAGGGTGCTGGCAAGACCGGTTAGCGTTTGGCGGCGGGGCGCAACAGGACACGCATCGCCTGATCGATGCCCGCCAGGGTCAGAGGGTACATACGCTCACCCAGCAGGTCGGCCATCACGGCGACGGAACCGTGGTAGGTCCAATGCTCGCGAGGCGTTGGATTGAGCCAGACGTGGTGTGGATAGTGGCGCAACAGACGCTGCATCCACACCGCGCCCGCCTCGTCGTTCCAATGCTCCACACTGCCGCCCGGCTGCAGGATCTCGTACGGTCCCATGGTGGCGTCACCCACGAACACCAAACGATAATCGGCACCGTAAGTGCGCATGAACTCTAACGTCGACAAGCGCGCGATATGTCGCCTGCGATTGTTGCGCCACACGCTCTCGTATACGCAGTTGTGGAAATAGACGTGTTCGAGATGCTTGAACTCCGAACGCGCCGCCGAAAACAACTCCTCGCAGACCCGCACATGCTCATCCATGGACCCGCCGACGTCCAGGAACAACAGGACTTTCACGGTGTTGTGGCGCTCCGGCACCATCTTCAGATCCAACCAGCCGGCGTTACGCGCCGTAGCGGCGATCGTTCCGCCCAAATCCAGTTCACTGGCTGCCCCCTCACGCGCGAAACGACGCAGGCGCCTCAGCGCCAGCTTGACGTTCCGTGTGCCGAGTTCGCGACTGTCATCCAGATTCTGGAAATCCCGTCGGTCCCAGATTTTCACCGCACTGCGCCGACGTCCCTCGGCTTGGCCGATCCGAATGCCCTCGGGATGATCACCATAGGCTCCGAACGGCGAGCGCCCCGCGGTACCGATCCATCGGTTGCCACCCTCGTGCCGCTCCTGCTGCTCCGACAAGCGCTGCTTCAGCGCCTCGAGCAGTTGATCGAACCCACCCAGCCGCTCGATGAGGGCACGTTCCTCCGGGTTGAGCTCAAGCGTCTTCAGCTTGCGCAGCCACTCCTCGGGAAGCGCTCGCTCAAGCCCGCCAGACGCGGCCTCGAGCCCGCGAAAATGCTCGCCAAAGACGCGATCGTACCGATCATAGTGACGCTCATCCTTCACCAGGGAAAGTCTAGCGAGGATATAAAGGTCCTCCAGCGAACGAACCTCTCGCCGCTGATCGAGCGCCGAAAGCAACGACAGGAACTCCGTCGGCGAGACGGGGATGCCTGCCTCGCGGAGCATCATGAAGAACCGGATCAGCATGCCGGCACGCGTGCCCGCTCAGCGACTCTGACGACGGTGCATGAACACCAGTTGCTCGAACAGATGCACATCCTGCTCGTTTTTGAGCAGCGCGCCATACAGTGGTGGGATGGCATTCTTGCCGTCACCCTCCCGTAGCGCTTCAGGCGTCACGTCCTCCGCCAAGAGGAGTCGGAGCCAGTCGAGCAGCTCAGATGTCGACGGCTTCTTCTTGAGGCCGGGCGTCTCGCGTATACGATAGAAGCTCTGCAGCGCCTCACTCAGCAACGCTTGCTTAAGACCCGGGAAATGCACATCGACGATGCGCGCCATCGTATCGGCATCCGGAAACCGGATGTAGTGGAAGAAGCAGCGACGCAGGAACGCATCGGGCAACTCCTTCTCGTTGTTGCTCGTGATGATGATGATGGGTCGATGCCGCGCCTTTATCAACTGCCGCGTCTCGTAGACGAAAAACTCCATGCGATCGAGTTCGCGCAGCAGATCGTTCGGAAACTCAATATCCGCCTTGTCGATCTCGTCGATCAGCAGGACCGGCGGGCGCTCCGCATCGAAGGCCTCCCAGACCGGACCTCTGATGATGTAATTGGCGATGTTTCGCACACGCTCGTCGCCCAACTGTGAGTCGCGCAAACGGGAAACGGCATCGTACTCGTACAACCCCTGCTGGGCTTTGGTCGTCGACTTGACGTGCCAGTCGAACAACGGCCGATCCAACGACCGGGCGACCTCCTCTGCCAGTTGGGTCTTGCCGGTACCCGGCTCCCCCTTGATCAACAGTGGCCGCCCCAGGGTTGCCGCTGCGGTCACAGCAATTTCGAGATCAGGGGTCGCGACGTAACGTTCCGTGCCGGAAAAGCGATCAGCCTGCATCGTAAGCATCCTCGTGACGAGGCCACATCATACGGACCCCGGGTACTGTAGTGACAGCGACTCGCTCAGGGCTCGAGCAACAGACGATGCTCGGTCGCGCCTGGCAGAAACGGTGCCATCTCACCGCGCGCCCACGCCTCATGGCCCACACGGAAATAAGGTGACAATGGATGACCGCTCTGTCCGGTGGGTAGCTCCAAATAGGCCTCCGCCTCGCGCCCCGGCGACACCGCGAATCGCTCCGAGGCGCCAAAGGCAGGGCCCTGTGGACGCGGCATGTCCTCGTCACCCGGCAGCATTTCCGTCGGAATATCGAGGAGCCGCGACAACAGGGGCAACGCCGGTGACAAAGGGTGGCGAATGCGCACCTGATTGACCTTTCCCCAGGTACATGAGTTGAAGACCGGACACTCAGTGTCGAGCGCAGCGATTTCCGCATCCACGGCACTCAACAGGAAAGCCTCCCAGTCGGTATACCCGGGCGGCAGCAGATGGGCGGGCCTCGTGGTCACCAGCAACCATAGCGGCCCCTCGAAGGAACTTGGCACACGGAAATGGAACCCGCTGCTACGTGCGGCTGCCGGCGCCACCAGGGCATCGAACACCCGTCGCTCGACTTCCGACCGAAAGCCGCGCACCAAGCGGTATGCCGGATCATCGATCGCAGCATGGCCCGACCAGCGGCTCAGAGCGGCCGCGAACTCGGCGCGCCTTGGGTGCTGGCGAATGGCGTCCTCGTCTAGAATTTTACCGAGCAGGCCACGCCAACGCTCCAGAAACAGCGCGCGTTCATCGAGTTGTACCGCGAGGGCATCGGCAGGTCGCTGGCGATCGCCTGCCCGCAACAGATCCTCCTTGATCTGCCGAGTCCGCGCCCCGCGATCGTAACCCCCGTCACCCAGCAGGGCGAGCGAGTGGCCGCCAATCACGCGCGCGTTTGCGGTGACAATTTGCCCGTCCGAAGGATCGACGATTCGGGGACGCTCCGACGCGGACAACCATCCGTCGAAACCGGCATCCGGGTCGGTGGACAATCGCGGCAACGCGGAAGGCGCGCTTCGGTGACGTGGAATCTCGCCCGCCGGCGTCCAGCCGATGCGACCCGTTTCATCGCCGACCACAAGGTTCTGTACTGGAATACCGGCCGAGGCGGCGACATCAAGGGCACCCAGCACGCCGGTCGCCGACTCAAGTCCGATCAGATTCAGATTGAATGCCGCAGGGTCGTGCGCAGTCCACTCCAACGCCAGCGCCCGGCCTAGCTCATCATGGGCGACCACGGGACCCCAACGCGTGCCGATGACCTCCAAGGTCTCGGCACGCTCGCCCTTGATCGCGATGGTTTCCAGTGCGTGACTGAACGGCTCGGACCCATCGGCCGTCTGATAGCGACCCGCATCCAAAGGGTCAGGGATCACGATCACGACATCCTGAAAATCACCGTAGCTGTTCGTGAAGCCCCAGGCGAGATGCCCGTTGCTGCCCGCGACAACCAGCGGCGCACCCGGCAAGGTCACGCCGGTGATGGTGTGCTGACCCTCAAGTCGTAGCTCGGCGTGGTACCAGGTGTTGGGCACCCGCAAGCCGAGGTGCATGTCGTTCGCGACCAGCGCGGCACCGCTCGCCGTACGCGCACCGGCAACCGCCCAGTTGTTGCTGCCGGTGACGGGACGAGCCCGCCCGTGGCGCACCGCCTCGTCCGCACCGGGCACCAGCACCTTGCGAAGATCAAACTCCTCCGGCGTTGGCAGGACGGGCGCATCGCTCGTCGTACCGTCGAGCGGAGAATCCCAGTCGGCGGCAGCGGCATACACCAGACGCGCCGCCGCAGGCGGCAGCGAACGAAACACCAGATCACGCTGGATTTTGCTGTGGCCATCGGGCTCCTGCAGTTGCAAGAACATCGCCACGACGACCAACAGCGAATCTTCCGGTCGCCATGGCGCGGGTTCGGCTTGCAGAAGCAGATACTCGAACGGTCGCACTCGTAAGGATCCGAGGCCGGCGTTCACGCCAGCAGCATAGGCCTCGAGTACGGCACGCTGCTCCGCGGTGAGGGCGGCCACCGCTCGCTCCGCGACGGAACGAAAGCGATGTAGCCGATGTTGCCGATCGATGACCAGCGTACCGCGGCCTAGCAGCGCGGACAGTTCGCCCGCTGCGACCCTCCGCAGCAGGTCCATCTGGAAAAAACGATCCTGCGCGTGTGCGAACCCGAGCCCATAGGCTAGATCCGTTCGCTCTGAACCGGCCACCGTCACCGTGCCGAGCGCATCCCGCTCGAGCGTCACGGGCCTCGCGACCCGATGCCCCGCGATGTGTCCATCAAGCTGCGGAAGGCTGCCGCGACCTGCCAAGACGAGCCCAGCGACGGTGATCACAAGGAACGTCAACGCGCCCACCAACGCCCATCGCACGGTGCGACGCAAGAACCGATTCACCAGACGCGCTCCGGATCACCGACAACACGCGAAGGCCCGACACAAAGGCTCCGATCCATGGCCGGCGAACTCAGCACCTGATCGTCAGAATCTTCATGGAGTTGGTCCCCCCGGAGATGCCTGAAAACTCACCCTTGGTGACGATGATCTGATCGCCTTCCGCGCAGAGATTGCGTTCGATCAGCTTCTGGAAGATTGCCGGATAGAGCACTTCCGGCTCACGAATCACGTCGAAGGCCACGGGATAGACCCCACGGTACAAGGTCACACGATTACTCGTCGCCTCGTTGCGCGTGAAAGCATAGATCGGGATATCCGAGCGAATACGCGACATCCAAAGCGGCGTCGACCCAGACTCCGTCAACGCGACGATGGCTTTCACGTCCATGTGATTGGCGGTGTACATCACGGCCATCGCGATCGCCTCGTCCGTAGCCAGAAACTCGTGTCGCGCGTCACTGCGGCGAAAATGAATGGCCTGCGAGTACTGATACTTCTCGGCACCCATGATGATCGACGACATCGCCTCGACAGCCTTCACGGGATACTTGCCGACGGCGCTCTCGGCCGACAGCATGACGGCATCGGTGCCATCCAACACCGCATTGGCGACATCCGACACCTCGGCACGGGTCGGCGCCGGATTGTTGATCATCGACTCCATCATCTGGGTGGCCGTCACGACGACACGATTCCGACGCCGCGCCGCCGCGATGATCTGCTTCTGCAGTCCCATCAAGGCGGCGTCGCCAACCTCGATCCCAAGATCACCACGCGCCACCATGACCGCATCGCTCGCTGCGACGATCTCGTCAAGATGAGTGATCGCCTCGGTGCGCTCTATCTTCGCCATCAGGCCCGCCTGACTACCCGCCGCGCGCATCAGTGCCCGCGCTTCATGCATGTCAGCTGCATTCTTTGGAAACGATACCGCGAGATAATCGACGCCGAGACGCGCGGCGACCGGGATATCGACGCGATCCTTGTCTGTCAGCGCACCCGCCGAGAGACCGCCGCCGCGACGGTTCAGTCCCTTGTTGTTCGATAATTTTCCGCCTGCAATCACGCGCGTGACCACGCGGGCGCCGTCGACGCGGATGACTTCGAGGACGATGAGCCCATCGTTCAAGAGGAGCACCGCGCCCGGCTCGACATCCTGTGGCAGCGCCTTGTAGGCGCACCCGACGGCATGCACGGTGCCGGCGTTGGGATCGAGCGATACGTCAAGCACGAACTCGGCACCGACCTCGAGATCCACCGCGCCGTCGACAAAGCGGTCGATACGAATCTTCGGACCACTGAGATCACCCAGAATGCCCATGTAGCGGCCCGCCCGAGCTGCCGCGGCACGCACCATCTGAACCCGCCGCGCGTGCTCCTCGACGCTGCCATGCGAAAAATTGACACGCGCCACGTTGGCGCCGGCCGTAATCAGCGCGGCGAGCGTGTCGATATCATCGGTTGCGGGACCCAACGTGATCACGATCTTGGTCCGCTTGAGCGTCCGCACCTCTCTGCTCATGGTCGCGTCTCACGGGCCCGGGCCTCAAGCATCGTCACCGCGGGCAGGGCCTTGCCCTCGACGAACTCCAGGAAGGCGCCGCCACCGGTCGAAATGTACGAGATGCCGTCTTCCACCTGATATTTCTCGATGGCAGCAAGCGTGTCGCCTCCACCTGCCAACGAAAACGCGTTGGAACTTGCAATCGCATTAGCGAGCGCGCGCGTTCCTTCGCCGAACTGATCAAATTCAAAGACCCCCACAGGTCCGTTCCAGAGCACGGTCCCGGCTTCACGAATGATCTTCGCGAGGACCTCGGAGGTGTCCGGCCCGATGTCGAGGATCATGTCGTCGGCAGCAACCTCGGCGACTGCCTTCACATCCGCTTCCGCCTGCGCCGAAAAAGCCTTGGCGACCACCACATCGGTCGGTAGCGGAATCTCCACGCCCTTGGCCCTCGACTGCTCCAGCAGCCGCTTCGCGATGTCGATCATGTCTGGCTCCGCCAGACTCTTGCCGATGGGGTCGCCCACCGCGAGCAGGAAGGTATTAGCGATACCACCACCAACGATCAACTGGTCGACCTTGGTGAGCAACGACTCGAGCACGGTGAGCTTGGTCGAGACCTTGGATCCCGCGACGATCGCGACCAGCGGACGCTTGGGATGATCGAGCGCCGTGTCGAGAGCGACGAGCTCGCTCACGAGCAGCGGCCCCGCGCAGGCGATCGGCGCGTACTTGCCAACGCCGTGAGTGCTTGCCTCTGCGCGGTGCGCAGTACCGAAGGCATCCATCACATAGACATCGCAGAGCGCCGCCATCTTGCGTGACAGCGCTTCTGCATCCTTCTTCTCACCTACGTTGAATCGCACGTTCTCGAGCAGCACCACCTCGCCCGGTGCCACCGAGACGCCCTCCAGCCAGTCCTTGACCAGAGAAACGTGTCGGCCCAGCAGCTCGGACAACCGCGCCGCGACCGGCGCAAGCGAAAGCTCCGCGGTAGGCTTGCCTTCCTCGGGTCGACCGAGGTGCGACATCACCATGACCGCGGCGCCCGCCTTGAGCGCGTGCTGCAAGGTCGGCAATGCCGCCCGGATGCGCGCATCGCTCGTGACCACGCCATCCTTGACCGGCACGTTGAGGTCTTCCCGGATCAGGACGCGCTTTCCGGCAAGAGCAACGTCCTGCATGCGAATCACGCGTCCCGAGACCCCCACGCCACCGGCCGGCCCGCTCACTTCGCGCGACTCCACGCCAGAGTGGTGTCGAGCATGCGGTTTGAAAAGCCCCACTCGTTGTCGTACCAGGAACACACCTTAACCAGCGTGCCATCGATGACCTTGGTGAGCGT
>Ga0164297_10000183_pt1 | contig 82285 bp, 113 predicted proteins | sample GEODES058metaG_FD_113539 | JGI IMG/M metagenome (GOLD analysis project Ga0164297, IMG submission 113539) | Dystrophic lake water microbial communities from Trout Bog Lake, Wisconsin, USA - GEODES058 metaG | ecosystem: Environmental > Aquatic > Freshwater > Lake | place: USA: Trout Bog Lake... | reverse complement strand
CTGGCTAAATTCTTGGAAAGAGAAGCTACGGTGGCGTAAAATCTGTCTAGCGATATCACGAGTTGTATTAATCTCCATGACTATGTGCACCATCTCAAATGGTGACCAGTGCTTATTCTTGATAAGATACTTAAGCAGTTTCTGCGATGTCTCTTTGTTGTTTTGATTAGATGGGTTAGATACACGAGCTACATATGATATGAATTCATCCACACCTAGTCCGCTTGTTGGTCTCGTCACACCTATAATATTCGCTGTATTCATCTCCTACTCCATTTAGTGAGAGCCATCTTGGCTGCTAGGTCTTTATATGTATTTTGGTCTATTATATATCTGATAAACTCTGCGCTGAGGCCCGATTTTACCATATCATTAACATCTTTATACTCTAAATTTTCAGGCCATATACAGACCTTAAAACCTTGCATAATAGCTTTATCGATCTTCTTTATCGTGTCTTTAGATCTTGGCTCGTTGTCATACACAACGACGGCGTTTGATTTGTAAGCACTAGGTAGTGCGGAAACAATATCACCACCAGCAGTAGCGATACTATTAGGAATAAACATACTATCGATAGGACCTTCCAAAACATAAAATCCAATATCGAAGTTAACCGTGTCCAACCCATATAGCTTCTCCACACTCTCGTCCAATACTATAGTTATGTACTTTACACCAGTGCTCTTTAAAGACCTGCCTTGAATAGCGTGAACCTTACCTTCCTTGTTAATAAAAGGAATAAGTAAGCGTGTCTCATCATGGTCTAGCGACTCCTTAGAGAACTTGTCAGGTACTAAGTCATTAACAAAAGCGTAGAAGTTTGGGCACTTAAACATCTTAGCATGATACGGATTAGGTATCATACGATTGACGACATACTTTTTTAATGGATCATCAGGAGATAGCTGGCTGATCTTCTTAAGGCCCTTCAGTACACCTTCTTTACGGAATACAGGCGGCTTCATCTTGTTTACGAATGTCTCTAAGTCGACCTGTTCAGGAGTCTTATTCTGGCTGATCTTCTCCATGTTATACTCATTGTATAACCCCTGGTCAAGCATCTTGATAAACTTAGGCACACCCATAGATACTTCACAGTTGAAGCAATGGAATACACCATGCCCCTGCTTGTCATAGATCCAACCTCTGGCCTTGTACTTACTAGACTGTGAGTCCCCGCAGACTGGGCAGCGGAAGTTAAACTTACCTGATGATTTTCGTGTGAATCTGTCTAGCCGGTGTGACAACATACCGACGTATTTCTGGTCTAACCAGTTCATGTTTACTCTCCAATATAGTCCTATTATACACTAATCGAAGGATTTGTAAACAATTATTTTATGGGGCGACGAACTTAAATCCTGTGATAACGTCGTCAATATCATTTTTTATGTATACAATGATCGTGCCTGGATCTTCACTGACCAGACCAATTCCCTCTGGCCATGGTAGTGTCTGGCAACCTACTGATGCTGAGAATGCATCAATCTCTTGGGATGACTCGGCAAATGTCTTACCGATAAGATGTGCTAGCTTTTCCATATTAATGTCCTAATATCTTGAAGTAATTTGCTACATACGATAATAACCAAACACCAACCATACCACCACCGATAGCCATCCACATAAACTGCTCCATCTTAGATATCTTACTAGACATCTCTTGGTGCTGCTTATTTGACTCTGCTCTAAGGATATGGATCTCGTCTAAAATCTTATTGTCCTGTTCTCTCATCGTATTATACACATCATCTATTTGTTTGTCCATCTGTACTCTACGCTGCTCGACCATGTCTTCCATATAGTCTTGCTGCTTATCGTGTTGTGATAATCTCTGCTCGTGTACTGCAAGCATACTCTTGAGATCGACTGACACCTCTGTCAATCTCTGCATCCAGCTATCTATCTTATCAAATCTATTGTTGATCCATCCGCTATCTTCAACCATTTGGAACTAGCCTCTTGACCATAGGTGTAGGGACTATATCTCTTAATTTCTTTTTCTTCTCTCTTTGGAGAATAGGATCGATAGTTTGTATTGGTCCTGAAGTAGAACTCGATGGACCCATCGCATTTGCTGGTACTGCGGATTCAGTCATTATAGTTTCCTTAATGCGTCGATTATTCGTTCATCCATCGGTATCATACTTAAGTCTATGTTGTCTTCGTCTTTAATATTGTATATTCGATCTGGCATAATATTTAATAGAATCAAAAAAGGCTTAACGTAACTAAATTGTGCTTTCATCTTTAAGTAGAGTATACGACAAAGATGCTCAGCTGTAAAAACGTTACAGAGAATGATGACATGATTGAGTATTAACCTCTCCTTCAAGTCTCCATTCTCTATATATCTTGTCAATAATTTCTTGATATATCTAATTCGCTTTAGATCCTCGATGAACTCCTCGGTGGAGTAGCATTGTGGATTATCATAGTGTCTTGCGCAATAGATTAAAAAGTTATCATCAGTTAGTCTCTCATAATTCATCACTGTACCATAATTAGAATGCTGCGTCGAGCGGAACTCTCTTCCATACGTTTAATGCCACACATACATATAGGTGAGTAGTATCGACTTTTATTTGTCCAGGATAACCTGTAGAGACTGATGTACTAGGAATTCCTGATGTTGACACAGCTACGCTAGTTATACCAGTATTAGCATCAATCGTGAGACTGTCACCAATAGCGATAATTCCTACAGATGTACTATTAGCTTTAGGAAAGTTATTTTGTGCGAGTGCTGTTCCAAAATTAGGTAGCAATATCGACTGCACGTTGGCAATCGGTGTTCCTGGCCCGGTGAGGACCACGACTCTGTCATTTGCTGTCAGAGTAGTAGGTACACCGAGCTCAGATATTCTCTTTGCGTTATTCGCCATTATCTATAATCCAATCTTAGACGTATTGGTCAACGGTATTTGAAGATATAGAAGCAGGTGTACCATACTTACCGTCGGTCTCACCAAGTGATCCCATAGCAACTAGTGTCTCATATTGTATACGACCTGCACGACCACCGGTTCCCTCTGTGCGTAGAACCCAACCAGCATGAGTTACTTGTGGAAGAACACTGTTAGTGTCGACATATCCAGTTGCTGTTGTACCATAGAAGCCAAAACCAGCAGCAGTTGTACTATTTCCGCTAGCTTTTGTCATTGCAATAGGTGTGCCACCTTGTGCAGTTGATATCTTAAATGCTGTTGTATTTGATAGTACGACATAATATGTACCACCATTAGTTAATCCACCAGGCAATGAAGATGCATTAGACGTGATAGTAAGCTGATCATTTACAAGGAAGTAGCTATTAGCTGAAGTAAACGTGATCGTATCGTTGCTGATCGCAGTATTACCATTAACTGAAAGAGTATTTGGAGGTGTGATTGTAATCGTAGGAGCGGTGACATAGCTGTTACCGCCAGCAGTGATATTAATTGCTGTTACTCTACCGCCAGCTACCTGAGCATTAGCAGCGGCACCGGATCCACCATTTGTAGAGACAAATGATACGTTTGCGTTTGCATTGTAGCCTGAACCACCGAATGTTACAAACGAGATAACTACGTTACCGCCTGTTGCTTGCATCTGAGCAGTGTTAACTGCAAACACGCCGACTGCCATATTAGGTTGGAAAGCACCGACTGTGGTGTTACCAAACATATTAAAGTCTGTATAGGCGCGGGAACCTACTGACGTGTTACCGAAGTGGGCATTAGCACCGTCTACACGGTTGACCTGATCACCCTTGACACGGGCATAGGTTCCGATAGGTGCGCCATTAGATGTTTCTTTTGTAGTAGTACTGTTGGCAGTAACAGCCTGATCGTTTCTACCCCATTGTGCCATTGTATTAGTCCTCCTAGAGAATTGGTTTTTATTATTTATTGTTCTTAAAGATTAGGGAGTCATCATGTCTATTAGGTACTTAGACGGTCTTCGGTCTAGAGTCTTCTTGACCGGCGTCAGAGCACCAGCTTCAGGAGTCACATACTTAGGCTTCAGATGTTTCTTATTCTTTACAACTATAGATCCAGCGCTTAGAGACTTTTTCTCATTAGGTTGAGATTTAGCTTTAACTGGCTTCTCAACCTTAGGTGCTTGAACTATATTGTTAGCATTAAGTGCCATTATTTCTGTGTTCCCGTGATCTTACCAGCGAGACTGACCTTAGGCTTCTTCTCAGCTGGCTTACCTGCTAGAGCGTCTTCCATTGACTTCTTGCTGTGATGTACGCGCTGTGCAAACTCATCCTTCTCTGCAGATGTCTTCATGTTGTCATGCATGTGAAGAATTTGGTGTGCAACCTTAGGATCCATCGTATGTTTCTCACCACTTTTGTGAGTAAACTTATGCTGACCGCGCATAGAGATAACTTTACGGGCTTGTGCAATTGGATGATCATCCTGAGTGGAAGGACGCCCGAGCTTTGCCCCATCAGCTTTATCGGTCTTTTCCTCGTGCATCTTTTTAAGAGTCATAGCAAGGCGCGCGCGCTTACCAGCTTTACCGCTGTCATGCATGTGCTCTTTCTCGTACTCGGAGTTAGACACACCCTCACGCTTAGCAGCTGCAGTCATAGCGCCTGGCTTCTTAATAGCGTTAGCGATCCACTTCTTTTCATCTAGGCGAATAAAACCTTCTTCTAGATTCTTAGCGAATACTGCGTTAACGTGATCGATCTCTTCTTTGTTCATCGAGCTCATGTCCTTCTCCAATGTATTTTTAGATGCTTGTTGTCTTTTTTGAATCTCTTTTTGCATATCGCTATGCTGTGTATCTTTTTGCTTGTCAGCATTAACTTCTTTATTGGCGACTCTAGCATTAGAAGCAGTCTGTAATGCTCTGGCACTTGCTGGTGCGTTTCTAGCTATAGATCCAACAGGAGCCTTTTGTGTGACTTGCTTACCGCCTGCACTAGTCGCTGCATTAACACCCTCTGTGACTTTAGGAAGCTGGTATGGCCCAGGCTTCTTAACACCGGCTGCCTTGTCTACCGCTCGCTTTAGTGTGCGATATCCTGCCTCGGTTTTATGTGGTACAGGAGGTGTTCCTGTCTTAAGATCACCTAGTGTTCTTCTTCTATTAACTGCACCTACAATTTTTGGAGACAACTCAGTAATGTACTCATCACTGATCGTATAGTCAGTGACGTTACCCTTATCATTGTAACCGGACTGGTCACCGTTTTGGCGACCAGTACCGTTACCGACTGTAGGCTTGTCCATGGGCTCTCTCTTCTTTTTGCCCATGACTTTTTCAAATATATTCATTATTCTACTTCGTGCTGTTGTGCAATTGATGCAATCATCTCTAACTCAGCATCAGAGAACTCGACTTCTTCTTTCTTTACGCTCTCACACATGCAAGGTGACTTACCGCATGATGGGCATTTAGCTTCCATCATCTTCTTTTTATGAAGAATATTAAAGTCACCCTTATCGATCTTACCATTATGGTTCTTATCGATATTCTTAGCTTGTGCAGGAGTTAGTTTCTTCTCGAGGATCTCTCTAGCAGCCGCAATCATGGCTTCCGATAGACCTAAGTTTCCATTTGATTTTAGCATGTTAGTATCCTTCTACTTCTACTTGTTGACCGTGTTTCATGTGCTCAGGCATCTTGACAATATACTTTTTTCTATCTAGTGTCTTTATGACAGACGAACCTTTATGCTTATCAGAGATCTTATCTGCCGTGTCATAGTCTACTAGGTGGGTGTTACCATCCTTAGCTAAAACCTTACCAAATGTAGCATGATCCTTGACGTGATAACCCTCAAAGATAACCTCTTCCTTCATAGGTGCACCTTTCTGTCCAATCTCTTTATTAGCCTTCTTACGACCCTTCTTAGCAGAGTCGTCCTCGTCTGTCTCAGAGTTAACTTTATCATCTGTCTTTGGATTAAGCTCGACCTCAGTAGTTCCACCTTTGACCTTCTTGGCATCATCAAGATCATGATCTTCGCTGTCGGTTGGCTTTGTCTTCTTTGAGCTAGGTGACGGTGAATTCTTTTTGTCAGTAACCTCTACATCATCAAAGTTTTTATCTTTTGCCTCTGTGATCTTAGGCATTTTAGGTTGAAACATACTAGGAGTATTATTCCAAACATTAGGCATCTTTGGAGTACTGTCTGTAGTTGTAGTCACTGGAGTCTGAGAATTAGAAGGCGATGACATATTGTCAGGAGGGCCCTTACCAAACATAACGTCCTCTTTCTCGACCTTTTTCTTCTCATCGATAATCTTAGTCTTAATCTCGCCTTGCTTTGCTAGCTCTGACTTAGGAGACATAACATTGTCATCCATGTGCTTTGGATTACGCTTATTAAATGTCTCGCGATCAACATTCTCGACATCCTTCATGCGGATCTTCGAGTTGCGATTCATAGCCATCTCTCTGATGACGGACTCTAGAGACTTAAACTTGTTTTCCATCTTAGACAACCTTTGTTATGGATCTTAGCATCCAATGATGCTTATAGTGTACATCTATTCTATCTTGTAGAAAGTTAGAATAGCCTACAGAGTTTTGCTTCTCTGCAAGATCTTTTGTATCTTTTAATAACTTAATAACATTAAGGTTATCATCCATTAGTTTTGTCATCATAGACATAGGAGGTGGAATATTAGTCTCGTCCTTAACGATAGATAGCTCGCTGAATCTAATAAAAGATCCAGGAGCATATCCATTTGATGTTCTAATCTCTTCGGCATGCCTATCAACAGACTCAAAGAGATCTTCATACATCTTTTGAAGGAACTTATGATTGCTATAAAAGTTTGGACCCTCCACATTCCAATGGAAATAGTGTGTCTTTAGGTACAGCGCAAACACGCTGGCCAAGCAAACTTTCATCTGTTCAATCAGTTCATCCATTATTTTGTTACCTTCTTCTTTGTAACTCTCTTAGGCTTAACAGGAGCAGGAGTAGCTGGTACAGCTTTCTTTCTGCCTCTCTTAGGCTTAACTGGCTCTTCTACAGCTGCAACAACAGGCTCAGGCGCAGGCGCAACTTCAGGTTCCTTAGGTTGCTCTGGCTCAGCCTTTACAGTCTCTTTAACACTCATTAGTTTGGTAAGACCCCATCCAGCTAGTGCTATAAATGCTATAACTAACAGTATTTCAAAGTTCTCGTTCATTTCAATCTCCATCTTTAAATATTTTAATAGAACCATCTGGTTGGGCATGATATGCCACAAACTTAACACCAGGGTGTTCCTTCTTCATTGCTAGCAAGGCTCTCAAATTAGTCTTACTATCGTCATACATCATCACTTTTTTATATCCATGTTTCTGTATGTAGTCTTTGATTATTCTTGTCTTTGCTACTGCCGGTGACTCATTAGATTTTTGAATGTTACCAGCGCGATGGACATGAATGTCATCAATATCAATTCCTTGATTCTTAAATGTCTTTAAGAACTTATCTTTATCATCAAAGTCAGATCTTGCAGTATTTATAATTACTTTGCTGTGTGGATTCTTCTTCACTGTACCGTGTATTCTCTTAACTTTGCTTATCATCTTGTGTATAGGATGTGACTCATCATGAAACTTTTTTGCAGACTTAAACTCTTTAAAGTCATACTTTTCACCTGGTTTTAATTTATAGTCATTAAACTGAGAGTTACTGAGATACTTAACTATCTTACCACTACTATTTCTAACACGTACTTTAGCTGTAGTGTGAAACATCGTGTCATCTATGTCAAATACATGCAACGCTGGTTTCTTCTCTTCATCTAAGAATTGTGTAAATCTAATCATGTCAGCAATGCCACTTTCTAAGTGCCTTATTGATGCGTGAATCAGGATCATGAGCAGTCTTAGATCCCGTTAGTCTCTTCTTCATTCCACCCATTCTTGCACAGAATGACTTACGACGATTTGCAGCCTTACTACCAGCCTTTAACTTAGAAGGCTCTGCAGTGACTGCAGTCTTAAGATGATGCCCTGGATTCTCTCTATTGTATCTATCAACACCAGCTTTAGACATACCACCAGAAGGATTCTGATCCTTCTTGTTTAACTCTTCAAGATGCTTACCGCAAGTGCAGTTGCCATTACACTCAAATAAGTTTGAAAACTCTATAAAACTTTTCATTGTCCGCCATCTCCGGAACTTGAACTCTTACCTGGATAAGCTGAGTGCATCTTCATGTCTGCGCCTCTAAACTTCTTCTTTTCAACAGGAATCTTCTTGCCTGAAGCATCTCTAACATACATTTCCTTGACAACTCTCTTAATTGTCGATAGGGTCTTACTATAACCTGGAGTCTGGCTTTTGTACACATCTGTTAGAGCAGTTGTGCCCATAAATCTGCTGGACGGTTCGTCCGAATTACGTGATACCTTCTCGGCACCGGTATACTCTTCTTTTTTAGATTGAGAATCAACAAAGTCCTGCTTTGATGGGGCTCCCTTTGACCCTGGCTTGCGCATGTGCTCACCAGATCCGTGCTTGATTCTTTCTCTCTTAGCGTCAATGTTATCCCAGAGACCACGCTTCTCTAATAGATCTTTATCCAGGTTTGTTGCAGCTCCACCAGCTATGAATGAGTTGACCCTATTGAACGCAGTCTGCTCGTCTAGAGACGCGGCAAAGCCTCTCTTGTACACCTCTAAGATGGTGTCAAAAGGAATGCCACTCTGCTCTGACTTCTTGTATAGGGAGATTATTTGCTTATGCGAAGGGGCTACGGCAACCCCTTGTTGCTCTACGAAAACTAGCTGAGGACTAGATTGGAGACTTATTTCTTTCGACATTGGTGTTTCCCTTAGGCTTAAACCAAACAACAACGCAGGATTGCCGTAGCTTTCTGCAGCATTTGTATTTATAGTTTGGTACGCTTTGGTTTAGGTGGTTTCTTAGTTGCTAGCGGCTTTTGTGCAGGTGCAGTCTTTTGTGCCGGTGTAGCTGGCTTAGTAGCAGCCGGTGTACCCCTTAGTTTATTGTTTTTCTTTTCCATCTCTTTCATGATCTCTCTGCGCTGTTGCTCTTTTCTAGCTTTCACACCAATAACGTCATCACGCTTAGCATATCTTGCAAGTGATATTCCACTGGTATCCTGATCGATCTTGATGTCCATACCCTGCTTGATATCATTAAACAATTCCTTAGCATGCTCATCTTGCATATCTTTAGGAAGACCCTTCTTAAACTCACCAAACTTATTATTGATGGCGTGTGATCTCTGTCTGGTCGCTGAGACGCTTGACGGATCCTCAGCATCTGCGTCAGGGTCTCTTGTTCCTGCTGAGACGACATCGATTCTCTTAAAGTTATACTCTTTACCATTATATGTATCGAGTAACTTCTTAAACTCATCGACACGATCTGATCCAGCAACCATTATGAGATGGTCGATGCCCTTGGCAGCTAGCTTCTTTGCTTGCTCAATAACAGTAGGTGCATCTTTACCAGCAGCCTCTACATTAACACCAGGGAACATGCGCTTAGCGTGCTTTACCTTTTGTTCCGGTGTAAGTGGATTTTTCTCTGGATCTTGTGTTCCTGAAAGCACAACGGTGTGACCGGCTTTTCTGTCTTTAGCTAACTCAAGTACCTTATCAGTAAGTACTTTATGGCCAGCGGTTGGTGGATTCATGCGGCCAAATGCCATGACATGCGGGTTCTTAGTATCTGACTCTTCTGCAGGAGTAGCATCAGGATCACCCTTACCACGATTATTAGCAAAATTATTCTTACTAAACTCTGCACGATCCACAAGCTTTGTAGGTCTACCATTACGTGTAGCAACAAATCCTTCTGGCTTAACTTCTTTACCGCCAACAGTATGCTTATATGGTGTAGGATTTCCTATAGCCTTGACAAGAACATCTTTAGCCTTTTGTAGATGACCGTGCATCTCGAAGAGTTTCTTAAACTCATCTTTCTTTTCTTTAGCGTGGTCTATAACTTCATCTGCGGCTGCTGCTATCTTCTGCTTGCCCTTGTCAGACTTAGCCTTATCCATATCTTTCTTCTTCTTGGCCTCAAGGAACTGTATGTATCCTCCAATAGAAGGAATGGTGTCATCACGAACTGTCGAGTTGATATATGTCTTCATTGTTATCTCATGCTTCTCTAGATCATCTAGAGTTGCAGGATCCATATCTGAGTATACTTTTGCAGCTTCTTCTTTATGCTTCTCAAACTCTTTCTGCATCGAGGAAGAATAACGTGTCTTAGATTGGTCAATCTGTGGATTGATTATGTTTACGTCAGGATCTTTCTGGAAAGCATCCTGATCCACATCAAAACCAGCTTTCATGTCATCCAGTGTTTTACCTTCATACTTCGTGTGTACAACAAATCCCATCTCAGACTTATTAATCTTACGACCTTCAGGACCATTCTTAGGAACAGAGTAAGTGATCGTGTTAGGAGTGAAGCTATAATCGCTTGAGTTCTCATCACCTGATAGATCTCCTTTGTCATACATGAAGTCTCCCTGGTAGACTCCCTCAGGTTTACCCTTCTCATTCTTTGGCATGATCTTTGGTAAATGTTCTAGCGCGGCTTTAAGCTTAGCTACAAGACCAGGAGCATGGCCATGATTGTTCTCGATGTCCTGAACCGTATAGTTGATCTTTGGCTCTTTGTTAAAGACAGACTTAGATCCTACAAAGAACTTACCATTCTCTGGATTAACACCAAACACAATCGACGGAGAACCATCATATTTTGTAGTGATAGTAGAACCGCCGGCTCCTGTCTTAAGGAAGTTATCAATGTCATCTAGAGTGTCTGCGGCATGTCCTACACCTTCATGACCACCATGGATAATATGATCCTCAGCGTGTTCGAGATGTTTAAGCTTATCAACGTCTAAAGACTCGACTAAAAATGTTTTAAATGTAATCATTATATGTTCTTCTTAAAGTTTAGGATCTATAAATCTAAATGGATTTAACTTAGCTGAACCAGGCTTTACGCTATAGGTGCTTTTTTGTAAATATCTAGCTTTAACTTCTGCTTGAATTTCAAAGTTAGATGACCTATCACCTACGCGAAGAACTATATCATTTGTTCCGGCCGATGTGGCAAATACTGGTACATTTGGTATTCTAAATGGATTATCAGTCCCAAACTGGTAAAAGTCATCACCTGAACTAAGATAATATGCAATTGCAGCTTTGCCTTTTAGATAATGAAGAGTAGCGAGCTCGCCTACATTAACATTAGATACTTTACAAATATTTTTATTTGTAAGAGTTTCAAGATAACCCTTCATCTCATCAACATAGATACTATTAGAGTCTTTCTTTCTGTCAGTCTTCGACGAGTATAGACTAATTTTACTAACATCACCTTTAAAATTATTCTTTAATAAATGTATTTTTAAATTGTCTATCCATGCTTTAGCTTCTTGGCTAGCATTCCAATATTCACATAATTTATCTGTGCCAGGAGATTTGTATGATTCAGGAGTAATCCACTTACCATCTACATATGAGAATCTAGGATTCATCATGTTGTCTGTGTGGTTCATCTTAACTTCTAACCATATCTCGTTTAAATTCTTATACTTCATTCGCACGTCAGGAAAAGATGTACTAACTTTAGGTCTTTCAGCCATAAGACCCTTTATAGTTCCATTAATATGATTAGCGACATCACGCTCATATTGGTCTGAGGTTTCTGACATAATAATCTCCATGTTTTACTATATTTATAATGAAAAAGGGGTGGACCCTTTGGATCCACCCCTTCTCAGTGTTATAAAAATAGTATGGCTGGGCGGAACCCCACCGTTTTCTCCCAGCTTTTCCTCGATTTTACGACTTGCCTCTTTGCTGTGCACAAGCAAAACATACCATTCTTTGCAGTTATTTATCAGAAACCCTAGCAAAAATCTGATCCACATTCGCTTTTTTTGTAAAAAAGTTAGGTGTCCAGCCATCAAATGCTGCCCCGAAGTTTAGCTTACGTGACATAGTCTTAGCCTTGTGCTCGTCATTGCTCTCAAAGATGATATGGTTCGTTGCACTCTCGACTACACCATACAACGAATCGAACTTCTTTACTTTATAGGATGTCATTTAAACCCCGCAAACTTTGATTTATCGAACTTAGGTTTAGATCTCTCATTGTCTTCATGGCCGAACTTAGTCGTATCCATGATAGGCACGTCAATATCTGCTTCGTCTGTATCAAATAATCTCATCTTACTCCTGTCAACTCCCAACACAAACTTCTTTATGCTGTTAGGATCAGCATAACGATTCTTCAGCTGCTTAACCATGATCTGACTTGACTCTGCCAACTCATCGGTAGAGATGAGTGCAAACATCAGATCTGCGGTAGCAGGAAGACCAAACGACTCTGAGGTGTCCTCGAGTCCAACATCACTGTTAGAGTAGCCAGACCTGGTGGTCTGCGTGGCTGATATAAGTGGAACGTTGAACTCAACTGCTAGTCCACGAAGCTCCTCGGCGATAGCCTTGACATACGTGTATGAGTTAACGTTAGCACCAGCCTTCAAGCGTGACGACATGCATATATTTAGATAATCGACATATATAACATCTGGAATAAAGTTGCGCTTGATCTTCAGCTCGTTGAGTAAGTGCCTAAAGTTACCAGAGCCGGCACACGCTGTAGGATATTCCTTGATGATAAGTTTGCCCTTAGTCTTCTCACGAAGCTTGACTACCTTACGATCGTACATATCCTTCGGCATGTCTTTAAGCTGTGCGATATCGATGTCAAGTAAGTTAGCATCAATACGCTCTGCGATCTTCTCTTCAGACATCTCTAGAGTGATGTATAGAACATTGAGACCAGCCATGAGGTTAGCCGATGCGCAGTGACACATGAAGAGCGATTTACCGACACCTGTACCGGCGAGAGCAATGTTGAGTGTCTTTCGTGGAAGACCGCCCTGCGTAATCTTATTAAAGTAGTCGAGGTCGAACGGTATGCGGACTTCCTTTGAGTGGTAAAACTCAAAACGGCCATCCGCATCTTCAAGGAAGTCATGCCCGATGTGAGTGTCAAATGATACAGCCAAGGAATCTGAGAGAATTTGGGGAATAGAACCCTTCGACTTAGCTCCTGTCTTGTCATCCAAGATCTGGATCGAGGACATGATCGCGTTGTATACGGCCTTCTCTTGACAGAACTTTTCTGTCTGGTCGAGTAGCCAGTCGATCTTCGTTTTATCATCTGTCGATAAGCCATCGACTAACTCCTTAGACTTATCATACGTCTCTTGACTAATGTTATCTTGATTACGAAGGTCTACGAGTAGAGCCTCCTTAGTAGGAAAGGAGTTGTACTTATCGACATACGTGTTAATGAGTTTAAATACATTCTTGTCTGTGAAGTCAGAGAAGTACTCATCCTTCAGAAACGGTATTACCTTGCGGCCGTAATCCTGGTTCAATATCAAGTTGCTGAATATTAACTTTTCGATACTCATCTAATCTCCCTGCGGCCCGCTCTTTAATCTCTCTCTTCTGCTCTGTATTAGCAGTGTACCAGTCTGCAGCCTCCTGTGATGATCTACCACAAGAGCTGCAGACATAGTCATTCATTCTAAAACAACAAGAACCCTTACAGATGCTGTCTGACATCTTCTACCTTAAACACACCATCTGTAAAGTTGCGAGCAGCACTCTCTACATAGTGCATACTCTTACCAGGATACTCGATGTCACCAATATTCACATCGTTATCAATGAACTCAATAGACAGTGTTTCTTTGTTTAGGTGTATCTTGGCTACTCGCGTCTTATCGCTATTCGTGTACTCAGTTATCTTCATCGTCATCTCCTAAGATTGCTCCGCCTGAACCCATCATGTAGCGGTTCTCGATATACTTAGCGAAGTCTGTTTCCTTAAAGAGCTTCATCCAAAACTCTTTATTGTCTACGATGTCGCCAGCGCGCATACTAGGTGTATGTACTTCACCAGTCTCTTTGTCTACTGTAGCATACCAGCCAACTTTTGGCTTAATAATATACCCACCATCAACAGCGATATCAAGAAGGCCAGACCATCTATTGATGCCGCCTTCATAAGAGATAGTAATTGGTATCTTTGATTTTTCTTTAACATAGCGTGACTTCTCCACATTGATGATGAAGTGATAGCCCTTGATATCTTTATCATCCTTATCTTGTTGACGACCTAAGATCCAGATGTTATCAGATCCATAGTACGATCCTGTGCCACCACCGACAACATCCTTCGAGTACATCTCGATAGTCTTATAAGTGTGGTTAATCACAACCATAGGAATATCTTTAAGTGTCAAGTGAGGTGTGATCATGCGGAACAGAGACTTAAGCTGTTTAGCGCGTGACATATCAGCTACAGACTTACCGTCCATAGCATCATCAACTTCTTTCTTAGAAGCAAGATTGCCAATAGAGTCGATAACGATCATGACATGCTCACCGCGTGTCAACTCTTTCATCTGCTGCATGATATCAAACTTTAACTCTTCGATATCCGTGATAGGTGTGTGCACCACCGAGTCGAATGGAATATTAAAGGTATTGAAGTATGCTTGAGGTGTGCCGAACTCAGAGTCGTAGAATAGTACGATACCATCCTTATACTTCTTCAAGAATGCAGACGCCATTAAGAGCGCGAAGCCAGTCTTAAAATGCTTCGAGGGACCGGCCAACATCGTTAGGCCTGGCGTCAATCCACCATCGACTGATCCAGACAACGCTACGTTAATCATAGGGACTGGTGTCGAGATGATATCTTTCTTAGTAAAGATCTTACTGTCAGTGAGTGTGGCAGTCATATCGATGGTTGAGTTCTTAATAAGTTTATCGCGTAGTGACATTTATATCTCCAATATTACATCATTATTCAGTATATCACAATATTGTATATTTGTAAACAGTTATTCGCTGTCCACATAGTCATTAATCTTCTTAATAAACTCCTCGACCTTCTTTGCACGATCAGGCCACATGATGTATTCCTTTTCTGGATTCTTTGTCAGATTATTAAGAAATGGCATAATCATATCTCTTAGCCCACGAACTTTATCGATCGTCTGCTGCTCTTGTTGCTTGAGATCTGCCTCTGATACGAGACTAAATCCAAAATCATTATTGGGTTTAACTACAGGTTTCTTAGCCAAAGAAGCTCTCCAAGTTTGCGACCTTCTCGGTCTGCCAACCGATGACGTTTGTGATAGACTTGAGCGGGTCGAGGAAGGCCTTCTCGAACTGCATGTTACGATCAATGTACTTATCAACATTTAACTCAGGAGGCAGAGTGTCAGGTGCAGAGATCACACTGTCGCCAATAGGATTAGGGAACTTAAGATACGCGAACTTAATCTTGTCGCCGTTCTTAATAGGAGCGACATTCTTAACCTGATTGCGTTGTATAGCGTGGTTAAACAGCAGTGCACCTTTGACTTGAATAGGTGTACCCTTCTCGTAGATAGTCCTAGAGTTGCGATACTTCTCCATACCCTTGATACCACGTGGGAATGCTACCTGCTCAAATGGTAACTGCATAAACTCAGCACGGAAGTCCTCAATGAATTTCTGAAGATCGTCTTCGGACTTATTCATGATGATAGTGAGAGCTTTCTTAATGTTCTCACGGCAAGAGTAAGGTGTAGACGAACGAACAGCAGACAGACCTGAGATCTTTAACTTAGGAGCATCGTACTGTACACCCTCGATGTTCCATGCGTTTAGCATGTACATCTTCTTAGCGATCCATATACCCTTGCTGGCGATCGTCTCACGCTTCATCTGCATCTTCTGCTCACGGGCATTCATCATGTCAGCGAGTTGTTGATAGCACTCATTCATGTAAGGTTGAATGCGCTCTTCGATAAAGTGGTCTAGAACCTTTACGATCTTTAATTCATCATCTAGTCCACCGAGTTTACTAACAAGACCGTCAAGCTCGATATAGATGGAGTCAGTGTCAGAGGCAATGATGTAGTCCTTATTAGTCTTGAGCATCTTGTTCAAGAACTCATTCATCTTCTTCTCGATCCAGCGAATAGAGAGCTGGCCTGACGTGGTTATGGCCTCCGCATTGTCGAAGCTGAACCATCGAAAAAACTCATTCCCGAGGGCACCGTAAGCAGAGTTAAGCTGAATCTTTTTCGCAAGCTGCATATTGTGGTAACGTGCGACTGCCTTGGCATCTTCACTAGACTTGGTTTTCTCATATTTCTTTTTGGCCTCGAGCATCTTTTTCTTATACATCGAGCGGTCATTATACATCTTCTCCATTAGTGCAGGGAGGAATCCTTGTTTAGATCTTCTGTAGTGGCATCCGTTTGCAGCTACTGAGAAACCTATGTCATTCTCATCTTTAGGTACAAAGTTGTGTTCACCTGTCAATAGACTATCAATTGTAGGAAAGTTACCTGCCCTAGCAACTAAAGTCTCAGGACTAATATTGTACTGCATGATAAGATGAGGATACAGTGAGTTTAAGTCGAATGACACAACCCACTTACTAAGTCCTACTTTAGGATCTTTAACGTGACCACCGACTAATGCCATAGGCATAGCATGGCGTGTAGACTGAGGGATGACGATATTATGATCTAGCAGATAGTTGTGTATGATAATATCCCACGGCTTAACAGTCGCCATAGTGTCGTTGTAGTTGACCTTAGCATCATAAGCAAGAGCCATGACCTGCTCGATGAGCTTTAGTTTATCTTCAAGCTTGTCGACAAGAATACAGTCTTGAATATTGTACTCAATAAACTTCTGAAAGTTATTCTTGTAGAGATCAAGAAGAGATCCATGCTCTGAGTAGTCGATCTTTTTCTCACCCAGTTCTACCTGAGCAATATAGTCAAGCTTATACGACTCTTGATTAGAGAAGGAGAACTTCTTGTAGAGCTCTAGATAATCGAGTGACGCGATACCTGCAATATCGTACACAACATCTTTACGGTTCTCAATATCCTTACCACCTCTAGCTACAGACTTACCACGAATGATCTCGCGCTCTTGCACAAAACCCCATGGAGATAGCTTGTTGACTTCCTTGTCACCAAGCAGCCGACGAATACGATTAACAATATAAGGAATATCAAAGAACTCAGTATTCCATCCAGTTAAGATGTCAGGCATCCATGCATCAGACTGCCACACTTGCAGAAACTTCTGCAAGAGATCATACTCGTCCTCACACTTGAGATAGGAGATCTTAGAGTCATTGGTGTAGAAGTCGCCACAACCAAACACGGCTGACTGACCCTTGCTGCGAAGAGTGATTGCAGTGATAGCCTTGTCAGCTACTTGAATATTAGGAAAGCCATCATCGGATGCACACTCGATATCGATAGATACGACATTGATTGTCGCAGGATCGTACTGTACTTCACCCTTGTAAGTGTCATAGATGTAGAGGTATTGATAGTTGGTTAGACCGTAGTACTCAAAGTTATCGACACCCTCGTAGCGTTTGATAAAATCACGAGCTTCATACACACTATCGAAATTTAACTTATCTACAGGTTTTCCATCTAGAGTTTTGTACTTACCCTTCTCGGACGGAAGAAACAAATATGGCTTATACCTTACAACTTCTTTAGTGCGTATACCCATGTCGTACCCGCGGCAGTATACTTTACCACCGCGGATGAATACGTCTGTGTAAAACTTCATCAAATCCTCATAATAAAAAATAGATTAAGCGAAGAGTTGTAGAGCCTCTTCGTATAGAGCAGTGCGCTCTTCAAGTCCTATAGTACCACCATTGATTCGTTTTGTACACTTTAAAATGTCACCGGCATCGGCAACTACGTTGAGACCATTCTTATTCCAGAACCATGCAGCTGACATAGCAGCACCTTCTGGTGTCTCAAGATAATGCACAGCATCATCCACACTCATTCCAAGGTCATCTGCAAAGTGGCTATAGTTGCTATAGCCTGTCAATTGAATTAATCCACGACCACAATACTTGTATCCATCACCAGAAGCCTCATCACCATTACCCATGCGATTTGCGTAGACACGATTGGCAATCTTCTCTGGATTATGTGCATAATCCTCAGGATCAACGTCCTTAAAATAATGTGGGAATATACGTACAAGTCCATCAGCTTTATAGTTTAAGTTCTCTTTTGTGTGAACTAATCCGCCAGACTCATGACCGACCTGTGCAAGGAACATGGCCATACGATTTGGTGTATTGATCTCAAACTTTTCACAAGCTTTATTGAGTGGGTCGAGGAATGAGTCAACGATAGACTCCTTTGTGTCCTCGAAGAAAGATACTAGGTGGTCTTTTGTAATCATAATAATTCTCCGAAAAATGATAATGGGGCATTACGCCCCATTATTTATTACTTGCATCCCTCATTGATGATTACGAGTTCATCTTCATTATAGGGCCACATTGATAGCCTCACGAGAAATTCTGTTGATATCACAACGGTTAATACCAATATCAGCAAGATCTCTATCTGTTAGCTGGCTGAGTTCTATGCGCGTGCGTCTTATTCTCTCCTCGCGCTTAAGCCAGGAGTTTATCTTTTCTAGTATCTGTGTCATTTTTTAGTCCTTAGTTTTAATTTTATCTGTAGAAGAGACTTCAGTGATGTCGATCTTCTTAGGTTTCTTGTCTTCTGGAATGATGTGCTCAAGCCAAATCTTCAATAGACCATTAACTAAGGCAGCATTATTAACAACAACATTATCGGCTAGTGTGAACGAGCGAGTGAATGGGCGATCAGAGATGCCCTTGTGCAAGAAAGATTGATTAACACCATCTTCAACTAGTGTATCGACTGTAGTAGAACCCTTAACAATAAGCTTGTTATCTTCAAGAGTCATCTCTAGGTCTTGCTTGCCGAAGCCAGCAACAGCCATCTCGATAACATAAACGTTATCGTCTGTCTTTTTTAAGTTGAATGGTGGATATGTAGCCATAGCTGAGTTAGCTAGGTAGTTCGCTGTCTCTGTGAGACGGTCGGCAAACTTATCTGCGCCGACAAAGAACTTATTGAACTTATCGAGTTCTGCGAAAGTGTGATCGAATAGAAATTTAGTCATGTAGACCTCCTGTTAGGCAAGGTTAATAATACAACGGAACCCGAAGCGATCCGTCATATACTATATATGTATCCAGAGTGAGTTTGTTAACCCCCTCAGTGATATTTTTTTCTAAGTTTTTCTTCAGTAGTAACCATTAGATTTTGCATGTTTGTATCACACAGAAATATCGGTGTCAGACCAACCATCCTGAAGCTCTGAGCACCCTTAAGTAGCATAGAAAAATTATTATCAGGATCTTCTTTCTCCATGTCTTTGGCGGCTTTAATCACCATCTCCTCAGGCATGACCATTAAGTTACTTACTCCTAATCCATAGACTGTGTCCATTGGAACTCCTTGTTATTATTATTTTTAGTCCCACAACCCTCTATAGTATTTACCAAAAAGGATAAGTCCATTGGAGATACGAGCATTCCACTTATCGTATCCCTCTCTGTCAAACTCGTGTGTATTGTTTGGTCCGTGGACCATCTCATACATCTTCTTACCGTTGATCACGGTCTCTTCCCACCTAATATCATAGTTACCAGTATGGAATTGTGAGTCGGCATTTTCATCGAGAATCTGAGAGAATGCCCAGATCATCTCGTCGAGTACCCACTTCCATCTGTCGTGATGATTGTCATCTGTGTCATACTCATTCTCTTTTGGAGGAGCAGCGGTTGACTTTAAATAATCGGGAACATCCTCGTCATCAACGAGCGGGGATCCATGCATTACTTCTCTTAACTTGACAAGAGTAGGATGGATTATATAGGCAAGAGTATGATCCGCAGACCATACATCATATCCATCAATATGAACTTTAATCTTACGGTTCTTCCATGCAAAGAACTTATTGATAGTAAGATTTAGTACGTCTTGCCACTTGTCGATAAGCCAGATAACAACCTTGTCAAGCTTGGTATATTCTTCCTCTTCGACCTGCCAACCGTACTCGACTTTGTGCATCATAGCCAAGTATGACTGCTCGAGTTGTTGTGTCGACCAATGAGGAGTGTAGGGACCAATATATACTTTCATATCAATTTCCTATAAATACAAAAAAATGGGAGGTTCATTATGGTTGCAAGACTACAGTTTTATATATTCATATTTGTCATACTATCGAGCGGATTTGCTTATTGGAAAACCCAAGTAGAAAAGCAAGCTTTAATGGCATATAACCAGAAGCAGCTTGAGCAGGTCATGAAAGACCAGCAGGCTTTCCAGGCCAAGATGGACGAGTTAAATTCCAAACAAAAAGATATTGAGAAAGATCTAACTGCGCAAAATCAAGAGATCGATACAAAGATGAAGAGTCTCGAAGATTATTTATACTCAGCAGAAACAAAGCTGCTTGAGAAGCCAGCTACGATAATCTTAAAGAATACTGTGTCGCAGATGAAGGGAAATACAAAATGAAGAAGTTAATCCCTTTTATAGCTTTAGCACTTACTGGTTGTCAGACAACCTCAGACACTCAACTACTTACTACAAAAGAACAAGTCGTTATAGTACCTAGCGACTCGATGTATAACTGTCCAACTGTAAGTAACTTGCCAGATCCAAAAACTCTTACAGATCTTCAAGTAGCAAAGTTGCTATTTGAATTAAATAAGAATAACAGTGTCTGTAAAAATAGTGTCACCTCGATCAAGAGATATCTTGATGAGGCGAAGAAGACTGTTGATAAGCAGAGTTGATCTCTAAATATCCATTAGCTACAATCAACGAATTTGTTATAATTACAATTCGCTGATTACGTGTTATAACGTATTGTCTCTTTCCTCGTAATGAGGTACGAACATTAACAGTGTACATGATAATTAATCACATATTACACGAAAGTGTGGTCGACCATAATAGTCATATCCAGCAAATACGCGATGACACACTGGTTGGTCATATGGATTTGGCTCAATATCTGTGTAGTAAGGTCTTTGGTTCATATTGCCAATAATTCCACCTAAAATCATTCCACCAACCAACGGTGCAACCCAGTTACCCCCTCCGCCACGGTTATAGTGGTAGTGGTCATGGCGGTAATAATCTCCTGCCATGACCGGTGTAACTAATAGGGATAGAGCAGTAGCAATAGCTAGCTTACGCATGTTAGACTCCAAGAGTATCTAAAGGGATACGAGCTGGCTGAGTTGTCATGTTAAAGACACACTCGATATAATCCAGGTCGTAGTCTTTGGTGTGAGAAGCTACAAATGTAACTACATCACGAACATCTCCAAGCCCCTCCTCAAGGATAGCACGCAGGACTAAAGTCTCTTGGAGTTCCAGCTGGGCAGAGTAACGGTTCATATCTTCTTCGTTCCACATGATCAATCTCCATATTGGCTATATTCTCAGTGTACACCATATTTAGATTAATGTACATAAAAAAATAGCGCCAGGACGGATCCCAGCGCTATTTTTTTAATGTCAGAAGTATTAGAACTTGGCAGTCAGACCGAGCATAAATTGATCGCCGGTAGCATTAAAGTTCGATGTCGTATCAAAGTTACGGTAGTACTTTGCGCTGACAGCATAGACTGGAGTGACGTCATATGTCACACCGGTACCAAGCTGGTTGCTCTGATAGCCATAAGTGTTGGTATCAAAGGCAGTACGGTAACGATAGCTGACTGCATTCCATGTAAGCTTATCCATGACCTTGTAGTCTGCGCTTCCGTAGACTGCAACGTATGGGAAGTTAGCAGTAGTGAACTTCTCACCGACACCAACCTTACCGGTTACTGAGAGGCCGGTTACTACTGGAAGAGTGTAGCTAGCCTGTGCCTCAAGGTTCTGGTTAAGCTGTGAACCAGGAACTTGGGTTGTCTGTGCCATACCACCGACAGCAAAGCCATTGCCTAGCTTGTGGGTGTAGGTAAGCTGATAGATGTCATCAGTCTTGGAACCTAAGTCGCCAACAGCCGTATCCTGGCCATAAGCAGCTGTCAAACTATCGGTGCTTTCTGCTGGAACAGCAGCAGCTGCGACTGGGGTAGGCAATGGTGCCTTCTTCTTGTTAGGAAGATCAGTAGCATATGCGGATGTTGCTGCAACAAGAGCAGCAATAGTCAATAGGGTCTTTTTCATTTATTACTCCTTGGTTATAATAATGGTGCCCACGGTCAGATTCGAACTGACACTTTAGAGATTTTAAGTCTCCTACCTCTGCGTTGGGTTACGTGGGCAGTTAGAGCCCGAGAATATTAGATTTGTATATCAGTTTACCGCCTTGGTAACCTGTACGAAGATACTCTTCTAACATCTCAAACCTGAAGGCAGCGTCTTGGTCACCTTCCTTTTCTAAGTCCTCTTTAGCAGACTTACAAAAATCAACTAGATCACGTAATGCAATACGGTCTCCGTCACGAAGTACCGCCGAATGTGTCTTACCTGGTCTCTGGTTCATATTTATATCCCTCGTTAACCATTTATATATATTAAACCAGTTTTTAGATAATGTACACAACTATTTTTGGCTGAGGGACTAGGATTCGAACCTAGGTTGACGGAGTCAAAGTCCGCTGTCCTACCTGTTAGACGACCCCTCAAGAAATGGCTGGGGGTCAAGGACTCGAACCTCGGACATGCAGAGTCAGAGTCTGCCGTTCTACCAACTGAACTAACCCCCAATGGTGCTGACAGACAGGATCGAACTGTCGACCTCATCATTACCAATGATGTGCACTACCACTGTGCTATGTCAGCGCTAATCTATATATGGTGCGACCGAGAGGACTCGAACCTCCAACGCCTAGCACCTCAAGCTAGTGTCTCTACCAGTTGGACTACGGTCGCTTAATACGTCTGCCTTTAACAAACCCATTGTCTAGATATTCTTTTAATTCTTCGTTCTTTATCTTTTTGGAATTTGAACCGTCTGTAACCCAACACGTTCCATATTGAGAATTTTTACTTCCAGAATGTGCTTCACTCATTCTCTTTTTTACATCATCAGTATGTTTCATACCAGTTGTATCTGGAATGAAAGTATATGTACCGTTTTTCCAATGTTGTTTTGCTGAAACTCTTTTCTCTTCTATCCATTCTGTTGTGACGTAAGAAGTATCTGTTTTTGAATAGTCACGCTTGTCAGCTATTTTTTGATTATGTTCATGATGGTTTCTGGTACGATTTATATAGCTAAATCCTCCTCGACCTCCTTCACAAAGATTATACGTTTCTTCAGAAATGACGACTAGTTCTTTTTCTGCATTATTCATATCTTCTTCATTATCAAAGATATGAAGTATTTCTTTTTTGAAGTTCTCAATCCCATACTTCTTGATAGCTATTTTTAAGAGTTTACCAGAACCCATATATCCATCATTTAAGTCTTTAGTCTGATGTTTTCCAATATAGTATTTTCTATTGACTAAATTGGTGATTTTATATATGAGATATTTCATAAGAAAGACTCTGCTGCAATAGGGTTTACGAACTATTTATACAGCAGAGTCTTTCAATGTGGAATGCCAGGGAATCGAACCCTGTCTTTCTGCGTGCAAGGCAGATGTGCTCCCGTTATCACTAGCACCCCATATTAATAAGTGGCAGATTCTGAGTTTCTCTTACGTGTGTTTCTTCTCAGCAAAAACACAACCACTTATATTGGAGCGGACGATGGGATTCGAACCCACGACATTTTGCTTGGCAAGCAAAAACTCTACCCCTGAGTTACGTCCGCGTATAGAGGGGGAAGGGATTCCCCTCTATTTATTAGTAGTCATAACGCTCAGACATGATTGTCTTGAGCATAATAGCTTCTGGTGTAAAGTTATCCAGATCTGCTGCCAGAACTGACTTAACAATTGCTGGAGAGAAACCAGATACCAAAGCAGCACCACGCACATCATACTTGACAGGAACATTGTCTTGAGCATTTAGGTTCCAAAACACAATGTTAGGAATTGTGTAGCCGGCCTCTGCATACTTACGCGCAATCATCTGCATTGCTGAGTCGTCGAAACAAGCGCATTGGTCAAATTGCATGTCAGACAGAATCAACAGAGCTGCTGGCATCTCTTCGTGAGGAACATTATTCTCAATAGCAACATCTAAGATCTTTTGAATAGCTGCATTAAGGTTAGTGTTCATTTCCCATTCAGATGATACCATCTGCTTCATCTTATCAAGGATATTACCAGTGAGATTAAGAAGCTTAGGTTTTTCAGAGAAAGTCAAGAAGGTATCCTTGAACTTACCCTTGTTCTTATCTGCAAGGTAAAGACCTAGAGACACAGATACATCCAAGCAAGTAACAGAAGACTTAGAGTTATAGCCACCTGCCTTAGATATCATAGAACCTGAAACGTCAACTAGTGGAAGAATATTAGCATCACCAACATAGTTAGGCAATGCTTCCCACTGAGCCAAGATGTGGTTCATGTTAGACTGATCATAGTTATTACGATAACCAGAAGGCCAAACACCTTTAATAACATCGTAAGGATAAACTGCACCAGCATTAACCTTAACCTCTGCACGATCTTCAGGCTTATCAGAGACAAGCTTTGCAGCCCATTCCTTATACTTCTCAGTGTGACGTGAGAATGCCTTCTTATAACGTGAAGAAGCAACAGAAGGAACGTGGTTGAAGTTAATGTTATCCCAGTCCTTTGCACACATCTGAGTCTCAACAACTTGTGTCAATTCAACCAGACGCTTACGATAGAACTTAGGAGTCCAACCAAGGTGCTTACGAAGCTTTGCAGCTACTTCACCCTGACGAGGCATCCACTTTGCACAAAGACCATTGCCCTGCATAAGAGCAGCATAGATGAATGAGAAAGCAAAGCCTTCTAACTCAGTATCAACTAGAACGAGCAAGTCATCCCAACGACCAAGTTCTGGTACCTTCATGATCATTGCACGTGCACGATCCTGATCTGTCTTAGCAAGATCCAAAAGGATGTCACGGAAGATCTTACGCTCACCAGCACCACCACGGATGTCACGAGCCCACAATGCAATACGACCAGCGATATCTGCATCTTGAACACGAGCTGCTGTGAAAGCAGGAATTACGTTTTGCCCACGCATAGCACCAATCTTGAAGAACAAGTCAGTAAGAGCGTTAGCAGTAGATGCACGAGCCTTCATGCCATTTGTAGTTCTATCAGACTGATTTTGAACAGCGCTTGCAAATGTAGTCATATCACTTCTCCATTTTACTACAGATTCAACTTTTGTTTGTTTCGATACAAATTTTGAGGGTTGCGGAACTGAATCTAAATCGACAGGATCTATTCTGCTTTTTCCATAAAAAAGTGCCTTACGGCAATTGTGCTGTAAAGATCCTAAAATCAACAGGGTCAACTTTTTGCTATCTGTGCGAGCAGGTTGGTTGCTGAACTGACCCTAAAACTTTTTATACTTTAACTTCGACTACTTCAACACGATCTTCTGCTTGCATGTACCAATCAGGAGCGGTTGGTGCAGTATTATCTGCATTGATAGAACGAATACGCTCTTTTGCTTCTTCATAAGAATCGTAATCTTAGTGCCAGTACTTCTGACCCCAACCACGTTCTGATTCTACCATAAAGATTCGATATTGTGTTTTCATATCTTTATCTCCATTTCCTGTATAATTAACGGGTATATGTTACACCATCATTGCAAAGATATGAATTTTCTTCAGGAAGGATTACCGTGCCCATTTTGCCAGACGGTGTCAAACCATAGCCAACAGTTGAGTTCTTATGACCAACCAACTTGCAATCGTGAGCTGCGGAAAAATCATTCCATTGATTCTGATCATATATACCAGCTGCAACGGCGAGACTCACAACACCAACAACAACTACACCAATAACTATCAACGGCTTCATATCATTAATCCTTCTTCGCGAGAAGTTGCTCTAGGGCAGGGATCTCATCCCTATAAGCCTTGACCTCATCAATCTCCGCTTCTGTGAGAGCACCAATACTGGGTTTGCCAAGTGCGGTAGAACGCTGATGTAGTATATGCTTTACCCAAAGCTGAGAGACTCTTTTTTTGAGAAGCTTGATTCTCGCGTTGATTATATCGGCGTCGGACATATCTTTATCTCCATTGCTTATATTCTTATATATAGCATGGTTCTGACATTATGTACACAACTATTTTCACAAATTATGGCGGAATACCCCAGACTTGTCCTGGGCTTGAATATCAACTTGGTCCATGATCATCATACAATAATAGTGTTCATCGATTATCTCCATTCCTTATATTATTATAATAGGATAGAACGGATATAAAGTCAACAGAAATATGACCTTGAAATCATTGAGTTTTTTCTATAAAAAAATCGTTATATTTCAATGAGTTAGTATTTTCTCAATAAAATCAACAGGTTACACTTTTTTCCATCATGTGAGCGGAGTTGTTTAGTTGCTGAACTCACTCTAAAACTTGGTAGTCGGTGACGGGCTCGAACCGCCGACATTCTCGGTGTAAACGAGATGCTCTACCAACTGAGCTAACCGACCGTATAAATATGCTTTATTATATATCTTTATTGGAGCAACACTATGATAAATGATTTAAGTTTCCTAGAGAAAGCCTATCAATTTGCAGTATTAGCTGGTGCTGCCTATAAGGATGATTGTAGTAAAGAATTTAATGACCTAGGTTTAGGTAACTATGTATTCTTTGATAATGCAGGAGCACAGGGTCATGCAGCTTGCAATGACACAGACTTAATCCTGACATGCAGAGGCACACAACCAACCTCCGTTAATGACTTACTAGCAGATCTAGACACTATTCCAAAAACACATGGCTTTGGCTTTGTACACTCTGGCTTTAGAAAAGAAGCCCGTAAGATCATGCCAATGATGTTTAACTATGTTAAGAGATATCCTGGTCGCAACATATGGATTACCGGTCATAGCCTAGGGGCTGCAATGGCAACCTATATAGCCCAAGAACTTGAGTTCGCAAATCTAACTCCTAAGATGTTATTCACATACGGAAGTCCTAGAGTTGGAAGCCAAAAGTATGTCGACTATTTTCCAGTAGAGCATCATCGCTTTGTTAACTGCAATGATGGTGTCACAAATGTTCCACCTGTATTTTTAGGATTTAGACATCATGGAAGTCTTCACTATATCAACTTCTATGGAAACATACGCGAGTTGACACAGTGGCAGAGAATTAAGGATAAGTGGAGAGCCCACATAAGATCTTGGAAACAGGGTAAATGGGTTGACGCTATAGAAGATCACAGCATCAGTCTATACGCTGAGAAGATCAAGAACATAGACCCATCAAAGTAATTGGTGTCCCGTTTTAAGCGACGGGACCAGCGCTAACTGGCGGAGTGATGGCGGAATCGAACCCCTGGCCTTTCGGCTCCTACCGCTTTCAAGGCGGTGCTAGCATCCCCGGCTAGACATGCACTCCTTATAATCTTTTCATTATCTCCTTATAGTATCTGGTATTCTTAGATACTCCTACTATGCCACTCGCGTAGTAGTTAACGGCCTGTCTTACATCGCCATTTGATATATCTAAACCATATTTGAGATAACCCATGGAGTATTCCAGATTAGTCTCAGGGTCTTTAAGTTTGTCACACTTTCCAACCATTCCTAGGCTCTTTGCTGTTGAGCATCTAATCTGTCCAAGGCCATATTCCCCTCGAACTCCTGTAACGTGCGTGTTGTAGTTTGACTCCAGGCTAATAACGGCCTGCGCTAACGCTACAGGTACGTTATGTTCTGTTGCTTTCTTACTGACTAATTCAATTATGCTCGACTTGTCTTGAGCATATCCAGTCGAATTCAATGAAAACAACGTAAGTAGTCCTATAGCTAGGACTAAATGCGGTTTCTTCATGTTTTGTCCTTCTGTTGGTTGCGCAGCTAGGAGTTGCACCTAGAATTGGGGATTATGACTCCACTGTGATACTGTTTCACTACCGCGCTCCGGTTTTTTAGCCTGTCCCGAATTGGACAGGTCTATTATATATCCGTCTTGGGAAGTCCAGCTCTCTGTCTTAACTCGGTTGTAGAGAACCTATGTTTACGGGAATTATAGTGTATCGATATCCCGTTGTCAATACAGTACTGTTTTCCTGTAAAATCTTTGTCTTTATACTCTTCACCGACAAATCTAATATCAATATCTAGGACTGTTAGTAGATCCATAAGATCTTTTTCTGTCTCGTAAATAAAAATATAGTCAACATATTCTACAGCTTCTAGCTGTATCTGCCTCTCTACTATAGATTGTACAGACTTATTCTTAGTGTCTGGTCGGTCTATTGTGGGGTCTGTTTGTAATCCTACAATAAGTTTGTCACAATGTTGTTTTGCTTCTTGTAGCATAAGAATATGACCGGCATGAAGCAGATCAAATGTACTGCAGGTAAATCCATTCTTCATAATCAATCTCCATTATCTCCCATAATACACTATAACCTATAAATAGTACATATGAATTTTAGTTATTTTACGTGAATTTTTGTTACATTTTAATAAAAATCGCTAGGAGATGACTAATGCTAGACCCAAAGTCCGCAGCAAAGCTAGGTAATTCACTTGGAAAGGGTCTAAGTGACCAAGTCTTTGGTATAGTTGATGATGTGCGCAATGCCAAGAATATCAAGGCTGCCAATAATCAGCGCATCATTAATCAAAACAAAATCACCGAGATCAACAATCAGTTAGTTCGTAACAATAATGCTCTTCGAGAGCAAGCTATGCGCGAGATAGCAGCAGAGCAAGAAGCCTCGATGATTGCGCAGATGAGTCCTGCACAAAGACAAGAGTTTTACAAGGCAAAGGCCGAGGCTGCAAAAGAAGCACATCGTGCAAAGGTAGCAGCCGAGAAAGCACACGAGGAGATGATGGAACTCATACTCGTATGTGTTATATTATTCATAGCAGTTCCATTTATGATATGGATGGGACTACTTATTTGGGGTATGTCTGATATCATGGCTTGCTATAGCATGAAGGGTATTGTTCCCTTAATGAAGGCGTTGTGTCACTAATGGTTGAGCCCGTATCAAAAGAAGATATCGACTCTCATCCATGGTTAGCATCCTGGAATAAGATCGATGATGATGCCCGTATGGATGTCATAAAATCTAAATTAATGGAGTTAGAAGACAATTTAGGAACAGCTTCTATAATTATCTTAACTCTAATTAGCATATTAGTAATAGGCGTTGGATATGTCCTTGTGAATGAATTATCAAGTGGATCAGTATCCATAAGCCAAGTTGGTGGATTAGTCAAACAATTTACAGGAAAATAATATGGTTTTAAAAGATAAGACAGGTAAGATACTATCTCGCTCCGAGGGCGAAGCTGTAATGAAGAGTCGTGGTGCTATCACTATATCTATATATGCAGCGCTACTTGCTATATGCACACTTATCGGTGGTAGCTTGAGCGGTAAGATATTATCAAATAATATCGCAGCTTCTGACACGTGGGCATTCTATCAAGCTAAGTCAATTAAGCAAGACCTTTATGAGGTAGCTAATAATATGATTACTGATATGAGTCTACGCGAGTCTTATGTTAGAAATATAACTAAGCTCGCAGATGGGCGTATGGAGATATACGATAAAGCTAAGAAGCTTGAAGCTGAGCGTGATGAGGCAAAGAAGAGAAGTCCTTACACGAACTTCGCGTCTGCATTCTTGCAGATAGCTATTGTACTAAGCTCGACATCTATTCTTGCAGTAAGTATGGAACTACTGTTTGCTTCTATAATAATAGGAGCACTAGGTGCATTATTTCTAGCAAATGGTATATGGTATTTCTTCACTATACCTTGGCTATAATGGTGCAGGTAATTGGAATCGAACCAATCTTATGCGCCTTATGAGAGCGGTTCGACACCTTGCCGACCTACCTGCTTAACTAGGATCTTCTTTTTTCTTTGGCGGTGTAGTCTCAAATCTTTTAGTTGCAGGAATCATTCCTTTACCAGAAGATATACCACACATTGTACCCTGCTCAGTAAGCTGTACTACTGTCCAGCTACCGTTATCGGGATTTACGTACATAATAAATTGTCTGTTATATTCATCTTTCATCTCAATGAATGGTTTTTCACCATAATTGTTTGAAATAAAATCATGTACTGTTTGTGCTGTTCCACATGGTTGTTGTTGTGCTAGTGCCGATGTTGATATCAATAGTAGGGGTATTAGGTATCTCATGCTTACCTCCCTGTTAAACTATTATTTATATGGTGCTGCCTGACAGGATTGAACTGTCGACCTCATCATTACCAATGATGTGCACTACCACTGTGCTAAGGTAGCCTTTCTCTTAACCCAATACTTATTGTAAAAGTATATCTTAGCCATATCGGCTCCGTAGTTCCAGAATCTCTCTTTCTCTACACGAGCCAGGGAATCAAACCATTCCCAGAATGCATTAGAGAAGTCTTCTTTCTCCATCTCCTCATCCATATGGTTCTCCTAAATTTGGTGCGCATGGAGGGACTTGAACCCCCAGAACCTAGTTTCTAAGACTAGTACGTATACCAATTCCGTCACACGCGCTAAAATGGACATTTCTTTTCTCTTTCTTTTTGAAGAGTCATATACCTCTGTATGGCATATGATCTTCCAAAAGAAGCATGATGTAGTGAATAAAACTTATCATATTCGTCTTGAGATATAAGATGTGTTTTATATTCTATATCTAGATCATCCCTTAATGGGATAGTATGAGATAGTGGTCTTCCAAATGGAAGCATAACTGTATATGGTTTATCCTTTATAGGAAGCATTAAATTAATATTAGTAGAATTGTGTATGTTATAGTTATTAATGCCAGGAAGAAACAGGAAATTATTATCATCATTGTGCCAGCTACAACCTGTCTGATAAAAGAATATTCCAGTTTTTTCTCTAACTAGCCAGGGTGAATTTAATTTAATGTGATGAAAATCCTTAAACACACCATGACTCTCAGAATTATACTGACTTCCATGATGTTGTCCGGGCTTATCTCCATAAGCATACTGATACAAATATTTATCTTTGTCTATCTCAAAGATAATATCCGTCCAGTTTGGAACTATAAAACCTCTCTTAAAGAGTTCAATAAATCCATAACAACCTTTCATTGTATTTAGTTCACCTGAAGTTCTTTTTTTGGCATCTTCTATAGTACGAACTTTTTTATATGGTGGAAGATCTTTCCACCAGTCAGGTATATGATTACTCGCTACCGAGATAGGAACTGCGCTATGTGCTAGAATACTATGAGTAAAGCAGTCTACTACTATCTTTTTCTTCTTATTAAAGATCCAAAACATAACAAACTCCTAAATTGGTTCGGTAGGAACGAGTATGCATCCTCTTTTCAGCGTACGGGTTTCCAAGGTTATGAGGCACTGCCTCCCCGACCTCGCCATGAGAGCGACCCATGACAGACTATATGTTCTACACTGCCTACCGAATTCTGGAGCGGGCGATGGGATTCGAACCCACGACATTCTGCTTGGAAGGCAGAAGCTCTACCACTGAGCTACACCCGCATTAATGAATAAGTGTCCTAATATCTAGGTCACCTACAAGCCACTTGCACAAGAGTATAAACCAAAGTATCTTGATGATAAAATTAAATACTCTATCTAGTCTTTTAAACATCTTGTATATGTGGCTTCTTTCTATATATGTTAAGCTGCTAAAACTTCTTTTAATCTATCTGCAGCATAAGATGCAGCAAAAGCGTTTGGCTTAACCAAAGGCACGACATTACACATTCCACGAATATATCCTGTTGCTTCATTGATAACGCAAGAACTACCGTGGTGCTCATCTGGATTAATATCAAGATGTACTTCGACATGTCTATCCTCCAGTACTTCTGATAATTTTAGATAAAGATCTGCAATCTTATATACCTCGTTCATAAGACGCATGCGAGGCTTATCTTTTTGCTGGTCAAAGTCTCTCTCGCGAGTTACTTCACCAAAGATCTTACAACCTCTATTACCATTATAATGTATAACAATAGCAAGGGTATAGTCAGCGTACCATAAGCCCTTCATATTAAATCTCTCGGAGTCACCACCAATATAGATCTTGGTCTCTGGAGACTGAGCTGCGATGAACTCTTTTACCTCTTCTATATTAATTTTCTTCATGGTATACTCCTTTATTATGGAGGACCCGAGAGGACTCAAACCCCTAACCTCCGCGTTCGTAGCGCGGCGCTCTATTCAGTTGAGCTACGGATCCTTAGTGAACTACACAGTGTTTTATTCTATCTGGACTAAATAATATCACAGCTTTAGGATTAGTTACTTTTATATCGTCTACTTTAACTGATCCTTGATCAATCATACGGCGAGCTTCTGACTTAGTCTTTGCTAAGCCGGTCAACACCATACTCTCTGCTACAGTGATTCCATCCCAGGCTAGTAGATCTTCAAAGGTCATAGTGTTCTCCTATATGGTGCTTGGAGACGGGATCGAACCGCCGACACCCTGCTCTTCAGGCAGGTGCTCTACCAGCTGAGCTACCCAAGCTTATCTTCTCATTAGTTCGTCTACAAACTCTAACAATAATTTGTGATTGTGTTTGGCAACATTCTCATCCCAGACTTTATTCATCCAGCTATATTCTGTGTACCAGTGTCTCTCAGCTTCTGGGTGAGAACCTATTAGACCGATGTTCCTTTGGAAACCTGCCATAATATCACCATTTGTATAAGTTGCTACAGTATCGAATTTACCATCCCCGATAATACTACAACCATCATACCAGAACATCTTCTCTTTTTGACCGTTCCACGTGACTTCTAAGTTCTTAGCGTGTGGTCTTCTGGTATCTGTGCCGGGTCTTGCTAGATACTGCACACAGTCTCTGTTCTCTAATATGTTTAGATATTCTTTTCCTGCCCAATAAGCACCCATGCATATACCAAGATACTTACCGCCTTGATTTAGTACAAAGTCCCTTATAACAGGTATATGTGGTCTCATGATACGATTAAAGGTATCAGCATCGCCAATACCTCCAGGCACAGCTATCATATCTACGTCATCGAACCAATCGTCGTAGAGTATCTCGTGCTTGGTAAAGATCTTAAATTTGTAATATGGTTGCAGGATATTCATGATGCCATTCACACCATGAATGGAGCACCTTGGGTGATCTATGAATAGAGCTATTTTTCCTGCCAATCATATCCCCTTATTAAAGTGGCGAAGGTCCTAGGAATCGAACCTAGTTCTCAAGGTTTTGGAGACCTGCGGATTACCATCTTCCCCGACCGACACTTTATTAAATTAAAAACTTAATTGCAGTTACTATACCAATAATAAAGACTGCTGCGACAATAACTGCTTCAATCTTATGAGCTGTTGTCATCGAGTACCACTTTTTCTTTTCAGCCTGAACGACACTAACAACATTCTTATTACTAAGAATTGAGTGACTCTCATTTATCTTGGCATTAAAAGACTCAAGTATATTTAACAGTTGCTTATGTTTTGCAACCTCTGTGCTGACATAGTCAACGATATTAGAAACATTTCCAATGAGCTCTAGATGATGCTCAGGTGGAATTGGATCTGTGCTTAGTGGTTGTGCTTGTGCAGCTGGATTAATAGGTGACTTAGCTAATGTATCTAAGACCGATTTAAGGGCTGCTTCAATGTCTGTATTATCTGCCATGTTATATCTCCAATTATTTCATAATCTATTTATATGGCGACCCGTAGGGGTTTCGAACCCCTCTAACTCGTTAGACAGACGAGTATCCACACCAGCTGATTCACGGGCCTTTATTGGTTAACCATTCTTGGTATTCTCTATCGTTTTCTACGTTAAAGAAAACGTTCTTTCTTTTTAAGATGTTGAGGTTTCTGTAGACTTGATCGTAGTACTTATTGCAGAGGCACATACGAGTCTTATGGATCAACAGATCTATCTCTTTATCACCAGTTATGAAAGCTATTTTATTCATCTTAATTGCTCCGCTATATTTGGAGGGACGAGTCGGACTCGAACCGACACCTTGAGGATTTGCAGTCCATTGCATTAGCCAATTTTGCTATCGTCCCATTTCTTTTTTATTGCTGTAGCAATTTCCGTACACACTTCCCCATTATATCCATATCTCTTTTAATTTATCTTTAACACCAAGTCCATTTACATTTTGATAGAAGCTTGGATAACCCCAGAAGAAATAAGACTTTATATCAAAATTAAGTCTTGGACTAACGTATTGTCCGACTCCTTCTAGATCATTGCAGTGCATAGCCATATATCTAAAATCACTGTCTGCATTCTCCATACATTTAACTCCACGCTCTTGGGCAAATTCCCAAAATGGTGTCTTAAACTTAGATCCTGCAAAGTAGTGCATCATAACAATATTTTCTATACGACTTACTTTATCAGAATATATCTTGTTTTGTTGATCGATTGATGCTCCGTTACTCCATATATCAAATGCAGATCTTTGTACAGCATCCATCATACATAGAGAATTAGCTTCTAATGGTTCTACAAAGAAAGAAGCATTTCCATTGTAAGCTATATTAGCTTTAAAGTTTTGCTTTCTAGAGTAGTTCTTAAAAGAGAATGTAATAGTATCATTGCTAGATGTTAAGCCTAGCTGATTAATTATATCCTGCACATCTTCTTTAACTTCATCTAGAGTATTGATATCTTTATTATATAGGTAACCAATAGAACATCTGTTTAATAAAGGTATTGCAAACACCCATCCATATTTTGTAGCAATAGCTTTAGTATGTTGGAATGTAACATTATCCCACCAGCATTGAACTACATGAACAGAATTTACAGGTATGTATCTTGTCAGATTATAATCTTCATAAGATTTAGGTTTACCTGAACAATCCATTATATAATCGGCATCTACATCATCAATAGAGATATTGTGATCAAATATCTTTATTTTATCCTTAAGATAGTTAAGGATATATTCTTGTAGAGCACGGGCGTTAAAGTGATAACCTATACTTGGTGGAGAGAAGTCGTGCATAAATGTAGTGTTACTATCACCCCAATTATACTTCATAATTCCAGTCTTAAAAGTACCATCTATATGTTTTAAGTCTTCATGAGAAAAGTTTAATGACTCAAACAAGTTATGAGGTATTGTTAGTACTGATCCTTCACCAACAGCTTGTGTAGGAATGCTAGAGTCAAAGTGCCATTCTAATTCGCACTCAGGCATCCATCTATTAAAATGTGCAGCTGCTTGTGCTCCAGCAGTACCCTTACCTATGATAGCTATCTTCTTCATGATTTGTCTATTAATACTTGAAACTTATCTTCTATACCAAGGCCTTTAACATTTTGATAAAAGAATAAAGGTCCCCAAAATATATATCCACCGAGATTAGACTTATTGTCTGTAACATCTATAAGACTATCAAACTTTGATACATCTTTAAATGCTTGTACAAACTTAGGGTCTTTAACTGCTCTCTCCATACATCTAGCACCTCTCTCTTCAGCAAAGTCCCAGAATGGAGTATTAAAGCGTGAGCCTGCAAAGTAATGCATCATTATAACGTTCTCTGATGCTGCTACGTCAAACTCATACATCTTATTAAATTTATCTGTATCACCATTTCTGTTTATAATGTCATACGCGTATCTAACTGTCATGTCCATCATTCCAATAGACTGTGCCTGTAAAGGCTCAAGAAAGAAAGATGCGTTCCCGTTGTATGCAACATTTCCTATATAGTTTTGTTTTCTATAATAGTTAGAGAAGTCAAACGTATTATGATCAGTACTAGGTGTTAGATTTAAATCTTTGAATATAGATTGTACATCTTCTTTAATATCTTCAAGAGTATTAATGTCCCTATTATATAGGTAACCGATAGAACATCTGTTTAATAGTGGTATAGCAAACACCCATCCATACTTCATGGCTATAGCTTTAGTGTGCTGAAAATCTGGTTTATCCCAATAACATTGAGTAACATGCACAGAGTTTACAGGTATATACTTAGATCTTTCAAATGAAGTATCTGTATCTAGGTTAGGTTTACCAGAACAATCAATGATATAGTCTGCATCGATGTCTTTATTAGTTACATTCTTTTCAATTTGGTTGACGCTATCTTTATAAAAATCAAAGATATAACTCTGTAATTTTAAGGCATTAAAATGATATGCAATAAATGGAGGTGTAAAGGTGTCATCAAACACTTGATACTTTTTACCCCAATTATGTTTCTCAATTCCAGTCTTCATAGTACCATCGATCTTTTTTAGATCGGAGTATGTAAAATTCATACTATTAAAAAGATTAGATGGGAATTGAACTACAGAACCCTCTCCTACAGCTTGGGTAGGCTTATCAGGATCATAGTACCAATCTATCTCTGCATGTGGCATATATTTTCTGAAGTGAGATACTGATAAAGCTCCAGCAGTTCCTTTACCTAAAATTGCAATTTTTGTCATATTATTGGTATCCAATGATTAGGTGTTCTTGGTAAGAAATAATTTGACTCATTAAAATTACGAATAGCCCATCTAGGAACTATATCAAATGCAATAGTTACTCTTGGCTCGTCACCAGTCCATGGCCATGTTCTATGTTCATCATTATCACTTGGACCCATAAACAAAAGATTATCTTCCGATGGAACATCTAACTCTGCACCAGATGATAATCTGTAAGTTGTCTTAGATCCATTTGTATTTACACAATAAACTCCGTGCCATACCTTAAATTCTGATGGCCAGTGTTTATGCCAATCAATATACTCGCCTTTATTGTATATATTAAACCATGCTTGTATATAATAATACTCTGATCGATCTGGTTTAATTTGATTAAACATATCACTAATTTCTTTAAAGAGTTCGTAAAACCCCTCAAGACTATATAAGAAAAGATTATAATGATCATACATGCGTGTCGATAATAGTTGATTAGGATTATCAACTATGTTTTTATCTTTATAGAGATCGATCTGTTCATTAACAAAGATAGGCATATCATTCATAATATAATGATTAAGAATATTAACGCTCTGAAGAATCTTTGTCGTGTCTAACTCTAATTTTTTTGTAATAATATAATTACCTATGATATTATACATTCTCATTCATCCAGTTAATTTTTGACCAGATAATCTCTACAATATAGTGTAGTGCTGTTAATAAAATATGAATTATTACTGCTTCCTGAAGACCTGTAATAATAGATGTGAGAAGTAAAGCTGATATCCTATAAGATAGGATTCTAGCAATAGTTCTAATCTGTTTTTCTTTCATATAGTCTCCATAAAGCTGAGCCTCACGTGTTGGCTCTTATATAGTCTAGGATTGCGACGAGCTCCACCAAACATGGTCGACACTGGGTGGGCTAATGGTACCTAGATCAAAATGGTGCCCAAAGAGAGGATTGAACTCCCGACCTATCGCTTACAAGGCGATTGCACTACCGCTGTGCTATTTGGGCTAAAAGGGTGGAAAGAAGTCTCTGTCGTTAACTGCCTTGTCGTCAATCCAAACATCATAGTCTGGTTTACCAACTCTTGCGGTTGTGAACTTACAACCCCAAGCGTTCAGCTGATACATGGTCAAGTGATTCCAATCTTTGCCGCTAGTAGTACCTCTAGCAGTCCAGTAATGAATCTCATTACCTTCATCAAAGAGTTGATTTAGATAGTCTATGCGATGTTGGATAGGAACAGCGTTCTCGTAGTCACGATCTTCAGTGACGCAGATTGTATTATCGATATCCACCATATACTTCATAACTAACTCCTAGAAACTGGGCGGGAGGCTGGCTAGAACGCCAGCAGATTACGATCTAGTGTTTCCATCCAGACCCTCCCGATACTGAGAGCTGACCATAACTCTCGCGGATCTATTAAGCGATCAACCTAAATGGCTCCGTGGGTAGGATTCGAACCTACGACCAATTGATTAACAGTCAACTGCGCTACCGCTGCGCCACCACGAAATAAACTCTATATTCTTACTATATATCAGTCGTGCATATATGTACACAAATATTTTGGTGCTCCCAACCGGATTCGAACCGGTGTGATCCACGTGAGAGGCGGGTATCCTAGGCCGCTAGATGATGGGAGCAAATTAGTGTTAGTTTTTTGTGTGTCAGGAAAACTAACAAACCCCGCGGCAGCAGCCCATCTCACCATTTCGCTCCGGCGGTGGCGGGTACATTTTCCACAGGTGAGCCCGCCATTATATTTATGGTCCGAGTGGTGTGATTCAAACCGGTGTGATCCGCGTGAGAGGCGGGTATCCTAGGCCGCTAGATGATGGGAGCGGATATTGGTCAGGGAAACAGGAATCGAACCTGCAACCTTTGCGTCCCAAACGCAACGCTCTACCAGATTGAGCTATTCCCTGATATTCCATTTTTTCAAATAATCAATAATTATAGGTTCAACTTCTGATCTATATTTTGAATGAAAATATTGATGGTGAGTTGGACATAATGGAATTAAATTTTCTGGTCTATTATCACTGTGATTTTCATTAAGGTGATGAACTGTAACTATTTTGTTTTCGCTACAAACAACACATTCTTTTTTATGATATTGAAAACATGTAGAACGATAAGCTTCTTGTTTCCAGTTACCATTATTTTCACCTGATCTAAAAAACTTATTTGAGCAAGAATAAGAGCATGTTACACTAGTTTTAGTATGTTTATTACTGCAAACTGGACATATTTTAATTCCTTCGCAAACTTTTACATGTTTACTGAAATTATTGTTACCGAATTCTCTTTCACATTTTTCACATTTAATTTTAGAATGTCTCATATTTTCTCCTTTTTATTATTTATAAAGAGAAGCATTTTGAGATTAACTCCAAATCAAGTACGCTATCAGACTGCGCTACGCCCGGACTGGTGCGACGTATCGGACTCGAACCGATATTGATCTCCTTGAAAGGGAGGATTCCTATTCCATTAGAAGAACGTCGCGTATTGGTTGGCACAGATGGATTCAAACCATCGACCTCACGATTATCAGTCGTGTGCTCTAATCATCTGAGCTATGCGCCAGTAAACTTTGGTAGACCCTGCAAGGATCGAACTTGCGACAAAGAGATTAAGAGTCTCCTGCTCTACCAACTGAGCTAAGGGTCCATGGTGAACGCTGTGGGGTTCGAACCCACGACCTCTGGTTTAAAAGACCTTTGCTCTACCTACTGAGCTAAGCGTTCGTCTGCTTCTAAAAGGATACACCGGACCGGTGTCACTCTCGATTACACAGCACTCTTGGACACGTGCTGCAACCAATGCATCCATTTAGAAACAAAAACAGGGGGGCCGCTAAGCCCCCCTGTACATCCGAGGTAGAGCTTAACGTATTAGACTGCGATTGAATACTTGAATGAAGTACCAGAAGAAGTCTTTTGTTTATTCAAAGAAACATTGTATCCCCAGTTGCGGATCTTGTAGATCACGTCTGCTGGGTTAGCTGCCTTATAACGGGTCGAGATCTGCTTTGTTGAGAGTTGCTGACCATTTAAGAGGGCATTAAGTACACGTTCTGCTTTAGACATTTCACTTTCTCCATAATAAAGGCACCATGCCTTACTTTTATAATATAGCATGTACGTCGATATATGACACACAACTATTTTTGGTGGGGCGGGTTGGATTCGAACCAACTCCGTTTCTATGTGCCGGATTTACAGTCCGGTGCCCATCCGCCGTCTGAGCAGCCGCCCCTAAACTTGTTGCTGGTTACTGCCATCCAGCATCTCCCTTTTCGCGGAGTAGATTTAATTGGATAAGACGATCGTGTACCAGGACATTCCAGGTAGCCTAAACCTATATCCAATGTATTCACACGACCAGATACATTGGTGACTGCAGGTATCCATCTCCCGCAATTCTTGGTACGGTCTACTGGGATCGAACCAGTTCCTTAAGTGCCACAAACTCACGTGCTGACCCTCAACACCAAGACCGCAAATTGGTTGGCATTTGTTTTGTTGGGTGATTGCTCACCTGCTCTCCTACCATCTCCGTAGGTGCTTCACAAGCAGTGCCATACTGCCACAATTATCTCTTCAAAGATACTACATAAAATCGAATTTTGGAGTCGGTTGCTGCCGTCCTTAGCCATTGATCAGGTTGTCTTAGGATGGCAAGATGGCCCTATCATCCATTAGTGTATGCGTCCATATACGGTACCCTGTGTAGTATCTATGAAGAGACAACTCTCTTCTGCCCTGCTGGAAACCACCTGCGTTTTTCGCCAGTACCAGCCAGGGGCTCCTCTTATACTCAGGGAGGAGCTGCCTGAATTCTTAATATAAACCACTATCAAGGTTATGTACACATAAAAATTAAGGGCAGGAATCTTTTTTCCTGCCCTAGTCAAACCCAACAATGTGAGATATGACTAGGCGGTACTACCCCATGAGCGTGCGTATTCGGTATTTCCGAATGTGCAGACTGTAATGAGTTTCGGTTGGTGTACCATGTGTAGTTCCTGAGTATAGTGTTTCATAGTTTTATTTATATAACTTTAACCTAAAATATCGACAATACGGCCATTTTTATCTACGGCACGCACACGAAATTCAGGTAAGTTACGCTTCAGAGACTGCATCTCTGACAGGATCCGCTGGGAGTTATTCTGGGTGGTGTGATACGTACGCCATACCCCAGACTTGTCCTGGGCTTGGATATCAACTTGGTCCATGATCATCTCCATTGCTTATATTCTTATATATAGCATGGTTCTGACATTATGTACACAACTATTTTCACAAATTATGGCGGGTCCGGTTCTTGAACATATCCCTGACGGCGTCCTTTATGACAGCCTCCAGTAGATCTCGGACTTCCTTCTTGGAAGGATTATACTTCTCTTCTCTTATCTTAAGAACTTCCCGGTAGTTGGCGTACTTGTCTTCCTCGTACATGTCATCCCGAGCATCAATCATCTGCTCAAGAGAGTTAATAAGCTTATCAAGGTTGTCCATCATCCATAGCCCTCACATCATCTACTATAACGTATTTAATATTCTTATCTAGCTTGTTAGTATAGGCATCCATAAGGACTCTGATGTCATATAGCTTCTTAGCTACCTTACGTATCGTGGTCCTACAAGCCTCATCATTGTGACCCTCTTCTAGGTCAACGAGGGCTGCCTCTAGATTCTGGTCAACAGAATAGTCGACAAGATACTTAATGCCATCCATATCACCCTCCTCCATAGGAGGAAACAACAGATCTTTAATATGTTGTAGTTGTACTTCGGCTTCGGTCTTTGGTTTCTTTTGGAAGAATTTAAACATCATATAGAAGTCCTAGCTTAGGTCTTCTTACGACCTATGTTATACTTGGTTACTAATTCCCACTCATTCTTCTCTTTGTAAGGAAGAATCTTGATCTGACTTAATGAAGTCTTAGGCTCATTACATTTGTTAGGCTCTACGACCATTATCAGCCCCCACTCGGCGAGTAGTTGCACGATCGTGTTACGTCTACCAATGTCCTCATCACTTATGTTTGTTGGCTTACCATCAAGGGCAAATAGTTCCTTGAAGTGTACGATATAGTATTTGCCTTGCTTGTGTAGGATATGGCAGGATTGATAGAGCTTTTTCTCTTTACGAGACGCTACGCCAATACGAGTTAGAGTCTCTTTGATTTTTAGGAAGTCTTCTTCTTCACCGATTCTCACTTCCACTAATGATTCTAATATCGACATAGCAACCTCATTATTATTGTTATTATGCCGATATTTATTCTTTCAGAATTCTTTAGCTACTTTAAGCTCCCGTTTGATAGCCTTTAGCTGATCTTTGGACAAAATCGTTAACGCAGTCTTGGCTTTCTCTCTATTGTAACTGAAGAACTCCTGTACAGCCAGAGTATCTTCATCCTTATCCTTCTTTGCCCACTTAGAGAACCTCTTACCCTTTCGGATTGACCCCATAAGATAGTCATGCTGCATCTTGTTATCCAAGTGTGCTTTAGTATTCATCTCTTGGGCATGTAGGATTGTGTCAGGAAAGTATGAGAAGGCCTTGTTAACGATCCATGCGTTATAGTCCTTCTCATTAGTCTCGTTGATTAACCCCTTCTTACTGGAGTTAATGTCACCCACAATATCAAATGGACTCATTTACCAAACTCACAGTCGATCATGATCTCTGTCAGACAAGCCATCAGGTTAATCTCAGGATCTGCTGCGAATGCAGCCTGATACTGATACTTACCAAGAATGACAACTGCCATTGCCATACCACGTGGTGTCAAGAAGTTAGCAGCCGTGTCATAGATCTTGCGGAAGATAGCACCCTGATCATTGTCAATGTTCTCACCTACCCACTTACGTATCGCAGTAAAGTTCTTATCTGCTAACAGGTTGATGAGCTCGTCCAGTGACAGCTGTCCAAAGTTAGTTAGAAGTCCTGAGTCGATAGCACCGGTAGCAGAGTAGCGCTGTAACTCATTGAGTACACGACGCCAGTCTGGGAAGTGCTTCTTGATAACCTCAGCGACAACTGCTTTATCAAAGGTAACATTCTCAGTAGTTAATATATTCTCAACACGCTTGAAGAACTGACCAGCTAACTTAGCCATGTCAGACTTACTGATCTTAAAGTCTATAACTGAACAGCGAGAGTGAAGTGGCTCGATGATTCGGTTTTTGTAATTACACGTGAGAATGAAACCACAGTTCCGTGAGAATTCTTCCATGAAGTTACGGAGCGCAGGCTGGGTGGAGTTAGCGTTAAGGTAATCGGCTTCGTCGAGAATAACATATTTACGTCCTCCACCAAATGATACACTTGAGGCGAAGTTGAGGATATCATTTCTGAGTGTGTCAATGTTGCCATTCATAGATCCATTAATAATAATATAGTCACAACCTAGTTGCTCGAGCATAGCTCGAGCAACCGTTGTCTTGCCAACACCAGCACTTCCAGCAAGAATGAGATTAGGAATGTTTTCCTGATCTATAAACTGCTGGAATGTCGCCTTTAGCTCAGCTGGTAGAATAGTGTCGGCAATAGTCTTAGGACGATATTTCTCTACCCAAAGAAAATCTTCTCTCATCTAACGTCCAATCAGTTAAAGGTTGATACGGCCTCGGTAGCAATCCAGTACTCTAACTCTGGTGACTTAAAGTGTGCAAAGCCACGAGTAGATAAGTCAACTTCATAAGAGTTAGTAATGCTCTTAGAGAGAACACCAAAGTTCTCTGGCTTAAACACTGCATTAAAGGTACGGTCTGTCTGACCTAGTGTGACAGTGTATGTGTCACCCGATGGATTAGACATGTCGATCGCCTTCATTGTGAGGTTAGCACCATCGCCAGTGATAGCAATCTCGGATAGACTTAGAATACCAAGAGCCCGCTCGATGTCCTTGATGCTATCGATAGTAAGAATAAACTTAACTTCACCTTCAGGGAAGTTAGGCTCTTTAGTCGAAGGCATAGGAATTGTCGACTCTTCTGCAACAGTGTAGTTTACGTTCTTAGTGTTAGATCCGTCAGTGATAGTGACAAAGCGATCTGTAACAGTAATAGTCGGCTCATTGAACAGTGACATAGTATTCAGGAAACGGCTCAAGCTATAGACAGCAAACCTCTTTGTGAAGTTAACTGGCACAGTAGCGCGAGCAAAGATGTTCTTGAGTGGAGACACCGTAGTGATGGTGTCTCCCTCTTTGAACAACATGGACGGGTTGATCTGCGAGAAACTCTTTAGAACATTAACCGTCTTAGTATCAAACTTCACGTTATTCATAATATAGTATACTCCTTACTTCTTTTTCTTTTTCAGTGCTTCAGGGTCGGCAGTAGCGGACGCACCGATCTGTGCAAGATCTGAGAGTGATCCACCAAAGATGTACGATCCAACGTGCTGTAACTTCATCCATGGGCAGAACCATGTAGACAATCCAATCTCTTGGACCTTCTGGCAGAACCAGTAATCTTCAGAGAGGTACCGCTTAGACTTAGGATCAATCTCAGCCTGGAAGAACTGCATGATCTCACGCGAGCCGTCAAAAGCCTCAGTGCGAACATGGTCAGGACGATAGCTATACTGAGGATATGCCTCAACAAACTTCTTGCAAGCATCCTTAGTGATCATCATAAAGCCGGTGCCGATCTCAAGAACCTCACAAGGCTCACCAATAGCGATCGATCCAGTGTTCTGCTTAGGATTAAACACGTAGTCGCCTACGTAGCGATCGAGTTGGCCTGGATCCTCATCAGCAAGTCCCTTATCGACTGCCAACTTAATCTTCTCCCAGCTGATGCACTTCTTAGGATATGGTCCACCAATGATATTGTACTTCTCTGGCTCTTGAGCTTGAAGTGCCATAAGCGCAATAACATCATGTGGATTAAACCCGATGTCAGAGTCGATGAACATAAGATGCTCTGCCTCAGAGCGCATGAACTCGTCTACGCAATAGTTACGTGCGCGAGTGATCAACGACTCATTAAAGAGGAAGTAGAGTTGAAGTGGAATACCATAGTTGGTACAAAGTGCAGAGAGGTCGGCAATCGACTTAGCAAACATACCAGCACACTGGCCACCATACATAGGTGTAGCGAGAAACAGCTTGCGCTTACGAAGTTCCTCGATCGGAATATTAATTTCCATTATTTAGTCTCCTTGTCATGTACATGCAATTGCATAATAGCATAGTGAATCACTTTCAATATATCTTTTCTCCAGTCATCTGGAGAACCTTTCTTACCATAACGTTGGGCATACTTCATGACGTTGCCCATACAGAATCCTGTACCGTGGCCAGAATCAATGATAAACTCTGTGGCTTGAAACTTGTTGTGCGAGTAATGCTCGCCATATGTATTATTAATATACTCTAAAATCTCAGTTATGTACACACTTTCGTTGTACTTATACTCAGGTAATACATTTTTTGTACTAGATGTTTCTACATTTGTTAGAGTAATTCCAACAACAGTTTCTGTTGGTCCGTTTGCACCAAGACCAAATCCAGGTGTTCCTAGCACATTAACATTACTAGATCCTACTGCACCGATAGCACCAACAGCAGCATCATTAAAATAATCCATATTATTCTCCATCATATAAACTCACTAAGTCCATTCACAACTATATTGTTATACTCTAATCCCTGCCAATGTGGATAATGTTCACGTGATAAATGAACAGACTTAGGCTTTTCCATAAACTTAAAGTCTAGTTCGCCCTTGCTGTTAAGCATATGACGATTCCAGCGATATAGTTTTACTTTATCTGTCTCTTGCTTCTCACATTCTGCTATAAAGATCTTGCGTATAGCAGTTCTCTCTTCCCATGTACCAAAGTAAGGTGTACCCTTATAGTACCCAGTCTTTGGAAGTTTACGAGATACATCCTCGATAGGTAGAGGCTCATAGATCTTTACGTTTGTATTAAGCTCTTTTGCCTGCTGAAAATACTTACGAACTAACTCAATAGTCGCAGTAGCAGGATCAGGATCTGTCTGCCTCATAAGATGATGGCGAATATCAATATTGCCAAAATAAAACTCTAACTCGTCATACTCAATATTAGGTATTGGCAAAAATGACTTAAGTCCCTGCTTTAGTGCACCGTGTAGTGTCTTAAATGGAACTGAGTTTATCATCCATCCTGGACGATACATGCAGATTGCATGGCTGTCACCTATAGCAGCTTTGCGATAGATCGACAACTTATTAGGGTCAATGACAGGTGCATTCACCATACGCTTAATATTATCCCAGTCGACTAGATTCCACTTAGGATCAATATTACCATTACCTTCCATACGCTTTGCTACCATCTGATAGTAGTCAGGGAATGGAATAACTAATGAGAAGACTGTGCCCTTAAACTTTGAGAAATTAATAAGATTGTCGACAACAGGAGTATCAGAGAGCCCCCCGAAAAGGTTAAGAGTGCCACCCCAATCATTGCCATGATAAACGTAGAGGACATCAAACTTGTTAAAGTCTTCATAATAATTGTCTCCTGCCATATTAACAGTGATATCTATACCAGATTGTTTAATCTGGTCTGCATAGATTACTGCCTGAGCTGCACGGTGTGAAGCTGTATTATTTGATATAGTCGCAAACGGTGATGCTAGAAGAGCTCTCATTGTATATTTTTATCCCAATCACGATACGAGTCAACTGTATTATATATACAAGGATTTTGTAAAACAGGGTCCGGTCCGACATTCCACATTAAAATATTCTCACCGGTATTCTTAGGAATATACTTCCAAACTTTTGCATCATACGTAGAGATAGCAGGAAACGGTGGCATGTTCTCTGGCTTCTCTGGAGTATTAAAGTCTAATGGCTCAGATATCACCTGTGCTCTTCCTAGTTCACCTTCTTTAAGATTGCGTGCGACAGCAATAGAAGTAAACTTAGCTTTTGGCCATGCAATCTGAAGTGCACGCGAGAGCACTCCTGTTGATGTTGCAACATAGACATGATCAGGTGGTTCAATAGTAGAAGCGGCGTGAACAATACCAGCAGTAGCCAACTCATGTCTAAGACCGAGTGGAATAAAGAAAGCACTATTATCATCAGCCCATTCCTTTGCATACTTATTTAGATTAGGCATTGCAGCGATGCGCTTAAAGATAGGTATTGCTCCCTGCTCGATGCAGCATGCTTGATGAAGAGATATTTGCTTAGCTGCTGGCATGAACAAGACTACTCTCTTGTTATGACGACGAGCTGCATCTAAGATAGAGACACCAGCAAGACCCGTACGGGGCTGCGAATATACGATCGTATTATAGTTTGTCTTTGACATAAGAAGATCGCCAGCACGTGTTTTAGTGCCCACGATCATGTCATCACGTACTACACGAACACCATCATGAACGACAACTACAGGATCAGGATTGTAAGGTGTCCATCCCTCGGCTAAAGAGAGATAGTAGTCTCTAGCCTCTTCAATAGTGCAACCAGGATAGAGTCTAGCATCTTTGTTAATGCCATCAATGACGTGTGTATCATGAGACATAGTTTAATCCCTTCACCATCTCTTTATACTGCTCTACTGATAGACCTGCTTTCTTGATTATATAGTCATCAGATGGGTGTGCAGTCATTCCGTTAAAGGTACTGACGAGATTAAGGTCGAGCATAGCTTTTTGTCTTCCGTACGGGTGATCCTTAATCCTACACGATGACCAGACCCCGTCGAAGTCCAGATGGTCGTAGTGCGCCCCTGGGCGGACGTAGTTTTCGACCCATCTGATGAAGTCGCAGCAGACGTCTTCCGCATTGTACGGAAGAGAGGACGTATCGTCATATATCTTCTCCATTACTTTATCTAGGAATTCCATCTGGTTCATCTTCTTAGTTGGAACTGCCAGATAGTTAATACACTCTACGGCGTTTGTGCCATAATAAAACATTGAGTCTAGGTTAACATATTGAGGGTACCAATCAGCAATGTCTGCTAGTACAGCTGCGTATTGGAATTGATAGACACGTAAACCGTTGCGCCTATTCCAATCAAACATGAACTCACCAATCTCGCGCAGATCCTTCTTAGCATTTGATCTTTGAAGCCACTCTGCCAACTCACGAGCTAGACGTGGTGCATACTCTGAGAGGTAATAATCTCCACCACGCTTATACTTAGAGCCAGCAGGTGGTTTAGGAAATGCAGGAAACTGATAACCAACTGATGTATAGAATGAGCGGTCATAGTTATTCAGCATCTTAACCATGTCCTCGATGCTCTTAGCATTACATAAGACAGGAAGAATCGTGTTGTGATAGCCAGATGGCTGAGTAGCGTAGTTAATAGCAGAACCAGTGACACGATGTAAGATAAAGATATAAAGCCACTCAGGTAGTGAGAAGTCAGAGTGCTTACCAGTCCATGCCTTTGCTACAGCATCACGCTGTTTAGTTACCATCCCTGCTTCCATCTTCTTCCAGTATGGATGCTCTTCAGTCCATCCATAGAAGCAGTCGTTCATTATCTGTGAGAAGCCTGCTAGCTTACGCTCTACTACGTCATACAGAGTCACATAGTGAAGTAAGTCATCACCCATGTCAGAGTCTGCATGTTCAATCATTCCGTAAGGTGGCTTTGTAGATGTATTACACTTCTCTTGCTGCTCAGCCGCGAGATGAAAGTAACGAATGAACTCATCATAATACTGAGTCGTCTCAATGCTCATTAAGATATTCCTTCAATTGCTCTAACATAGAGAGCTCATATTGTTTGTCATTAAGCTTTCTATTTAGTCCTGATGGATGAGGCATAACAAAATGCTTTATTCCGAGCTTATTTAGCGCACGAGAAGGAAATGCACCCAGAGATATTATCTTGTCATATCCCTGAGTACATGTTGATAAGAATTCATAGTCTATGTCTTTGTATGTATAAGGACCAGGTTTACTAATACAATTCACAAAAGAAAAGAACTGCAGCCCTAGGCTGTCAGTCCATTGATATAGTCTCTTTAGTGTTATTGTTGGATCCGCTTTCTTAGACGAAGATGGATTTATCCCCACTATCAGCACGCGCTGACACTCCAGCTTCTTGGAAGATTGCAGATGTGATCTTGAACGAATCATTCCACTTTTCTCCAATCTCTGCCGGGTAACACATGAAGACACGTTTAATTCCAACTTGCACAACTCCCTTAGCACATTCAGAGCAGACTGGTAAACCATACACATATAGGTCTGCGTCTCTAAGACTTACACCGTTTAGTGTGGCATTATAGATACAGTTCATCTCTGCGTGAACAACAAACTTATACTTCTCCTCGCGATTAATAAGACGCTCATATGAGTCCTTAATACCGCGAGGGAAACCATTATAACCCTGTGATAGGATCTGACCATCACGACCGACAGCAACAGCACCGACTTTAGTGCTCGGGTCCTTAGACCAGCCGGCAATATGACCGGCTAGATCCAAGTACTTCTTCATCCAACTCTCAGAGAACGAGGTCAAAGTGTCGCTCATATACATGAAGAGATCCTACATTCCAGTGAATGTCACCGATCTCAATACCTAAGTCAGTAGACAACTTTCCTAGTACGGTCTGCTGCCAAGCATAATCGTTCTTATATCCATATACTACATCATTTGAACGCATTTGTACAACACTATGTAGTTTGTTGTTACGTATGAGATACTGAACGGTATTAGTGCACATAAAGTCAGACATGCCATTCTTGTTATAGTCTGACCACATGCTAGGTCTTGTATAGATCATTGTAGCACGTCGAGAGTCAGGATTACGCTTAAGCTCATCGAGAACATTGTGATACTGCTCACCATTATCTGGTGAAAAGATACACCAACCATAGTTAGAGTTAATCCAACCATCTGGATCAGATACTTGTTGCCATATAGCAGGAGCACCACCTGGGATATCATTTACATTTAATGACTGTGACTCGTACCATTGCAACTCGCGCATCACATAGTCATAGTTGACTTTGCCAAAGATACTAGGCTCGTCCGCAATGAATGACGCATTGACGATCTCAAGCATCTTGACGCCAGTCTTATCTGTAACAAACATCTCGTGTTTTTTTAATGACCAAAAAGACCTGCGTATATCACCTACATAGTTACGAGTGTGCATCAGTGACTACCTTGTTATTGAACATGTCACGATTAAGATCTTGGCCAGGAATACCACCACGAAGCCAAGCTACTGCAAACGACGCGTAGTTGATCAGGTCTTTATAGGTATCCTCAAGAGACTCAAAGTTAGCAGAGTCTGCACGGCCAGACTCAAGAAGAGACTGTGCACGGTAGAGCTTGCCTTGCATGATGTCATGAATAGAGTCTACACCACGACGATAGTGCATAGCTTGAACCACATTAGAGTTGGGGTTCTGATAGTCTTGTGACTTCGCCTGCTGAAGGGCGATGCATTCCTGAAGAATAATTACTGATTCTGTTTGATTTTCCATATCCTGACTCCTCATATTGAACATTAGTGAACACACATTTACCGGCTGCAGAAGCAAAGTGATGATTGTAGTATGGATCTGCTCCTGGTCTTTTTGACTCGTAGAAGTATTTAAAGAATGTCTTTGCATCGGCTACAAGATGCAAACCGATCTCAAAGTGCTCTTCATACTCTTTCATTCTACCACAGATCATATAATTAATGACATCTATATTTTTATTAAATGTCTTTAACGCTTCACTGGGATATGAAAACCAATTCTGACGATCGTCATTCTTCCATCGCTTGAACTCAAACGTATCACCTGACTTATGTTTCAAATCATAAGCATATGTGTGTTTATCACCTGACACATATTCAGTCTTGATAAAATCAGGAAACTGCTCAGCGATAGCAATCTCTGGAATCATATTGGTTGTAGCTTTATAGACTTGATCCCATGTACGATTCTTTCTAGAAAAAGAATTTGCATAAATGTCATCAGTCTTTTTAGTAATATAATTTATTAAGTCTTCAGATTTATTAATCTTAAAACTCTTTCCAGTCAAGAGTATATTAGCATAATCCTGCAGGGTCATATCAATATACCTTTTTAAAGTATCCTAGATTGTTTTCATGTGATGGTGCAACCCATCCCTCAGGCTTAATAAGATCCGGCAGACCTAATGGATTAGGACGCGACTCCTTGATGCCGACTTGCTTATTCATGTTTGCCTGGTGAACTGCATCCCATGCTGCATGGGCATCTACGTTCATGGCATCCAGCGTTCCAATAGCCACAACACAGAGATCGATCAAGGCGTCTACTGCATCGTCAGCATTCTCTGCTGAGCGAAGCTCCTTCATCTCCTCATCGAGGAAGCTATAGCGAAACTCTAGAAACTTATGAAGCATCTCATTATCTAGAGCGTCAACTACTTTGTGCACACCATAGTGCTTATGCATTCGAAATATATCTGCAGCCCAATCTTTAGACATTCTTTAACCCCATTTTCATTACTGTTTTTAATAATTCATTTCTTGCTTGGACACCATAGTGTTGATCCAATATATGGATCGAGAAACTAAGCATTGCAGAAGCTAGTATCACCACATCTTGTTCGTTATCACACATCATAATCTGCTGGTGTATAGGTTGTGATAACTCCCTAGACCTAGCGTGTAGTTCTTCCTCTCGTGTCATAGCCATTCAGGTTTATCCCTCTTAGTCCACTTATGTAAGTTTGACTTTCCCATCTTATAATAGTTTCTATAATTTGTACATGGGTCATTGCTAATTTTATACTCGTCAGCCATAGCTGACGGCATAGGTGTCCAGTCCCAGGCTTTTAGATTAAAGGGGGGAGACTGCAGGTCTATGGCCATTTCTGAGCACTTATGCTTCTTGCCATACCGGTAGGTGTACTCATCTAGTAGACCAAATAAATGGTCAGACAACCACGTGTAGTTCTCTACCGACTCACGGCACCAGATCGCAGATGGGTGGTTAACATGTGTAGACTTATACATGATAGCCTCACGGTTGTCAGGTAGTGCCCACTGCTTTGTCTTACGATAGCGTGGCGGGAAAGAGCCTTGCACGTACTTGTCAACGACTTTCATCTCGCCGTCGAGTACACGGTGAGCCGTGGATAATAGCTGCGCAGACTCCAGTATCATCTTGACGACATGCTTGTCGACTAGACTCTGGGCTGCTTTGACTGGATCATGATCAACGTAAAAGATATTAATGGCCGCCTCCTGTGCTCCATTATCTATGGTATCACATGATCCAGTATTTGTACACAGTTATTTTCGGCGCTTGAAGGCTAGATCCCGGTGGTACTTATTTGCCCGGTTATAGAAGATAATACCATCCATATGGTCCATCTCGTGCTGGAATGCCCTAGCAGACATGCCCACAAATGTCTCGGTCCTAGTATCACCATTAGGAGTCTGGAACCTGACCTTGATGTGTCTCGGTCTCTTTATCTTTACAAAGAGACCGGGATATGTCAGACAACCCTCCTCTAAAAGATTCGTCTCAGAAGAAACATCCACTATTCTGGGATTAAAGCAGACAAAGTTCTCAGGTGCACCTCGTAGTGCAAACACACGATACGGAAGACCGACCTGATTAGCAGACACACCTATACCATTTCTCTCATGCAAGAGTCTAACAAGATCTTGTGCAAGTTCTATTGGATCCACCGGTGGTTCTGTAAAGTCAAACTTCTCACATACCTTAGTAAGAATAGGATCATTCTCCTCAACCAATTTCATCTTCAGGATCCTTTGCGCTTAGTGTAACTGTATTCTTAATCTCGTCGACTTCCCACCATAGTGCGGTGTTCTCTCCCCATCCCATCTCCTTTAAGAGATCTTCTGGCAGCTCGATGAACAACTCACCGTTCTCATCTTCCTTCACGTCTGTAAACCATGTCTTCTTCATTTTGCAATCCTACTAAAGTTCTGGTTCTTCTCAAACTTAATTACATTCTCAAACTTATCACCGATCTGGTCTGACTTATGACTAATGATAAAAGTATTAGTGTCAACAGTCAGTTGATTTAGTATCTTCATAAACTCCTCAATACCAGTAGAGTCAAGCGAGCTGTCAAAGACTTCATCCATGATTAGGATATTCGTGTTGATAGAGTTGCGAAGTTTAGCTACAGCTCTCCATGTAAACAAGATAGCAAGATTGATACGCATCTTCTCACCCTCTGAGAAAGAGGCATAGCTAAACTCATCACGGAATCTTGACTTAATAGTCTCATTAAACTCCTCATCTAGTTCAAACTGAACGACAAACTCTAGAGCCGCAAGATACTTGTTGATAAGCTTATTGATGACAGGGATATACTGCTTGATGATACGTGACTTAATACCACCATCCTTAAGCAAGGAAGCTGCAGCATTAAGTGTGATCTTCTCTTCCTCTTTATCCTTTAAATCACTAATGACAGAGGTTAGAGACGACTGTAACTCAACTAGCTTACTATCATCGATGTCCTCGTTAGTCTTCTCGATAGTCTCAATCTCTTCCTCAAGCTCTTTACGATAAGCATTTAGTGACTCAATCTTTGTCTTGATACGATGACATTCTAGATTCTTGTCACTAATATTAGCATGAACCTCAGATACCTCTGATATTCTTTTACTAACTTTATCGTACTCTAGTGATAGTTGTATAAGGCCTTCTTTAATATCACCGATCTTTGCTTGCTTAGTATCGATAGCCTCTGCTTTAAACACCGAGTTGATCTGTTGAGTACATGTTGGACAGTTGTCATATTCATGAAAGAACTTAACATCTTTATTAAGAATATCTAAGTTAGCTTCAATACGCTGCTTTAATGTTGATAACTGATTTATCTTTTTAGATACAGATGGCTCATCGGCTATACTATCCTGTAGTGTCTTGATATCATCAGTTATAGACCAATATTGTTTATTGAGGACATCAATACTCTCGTTTGTAGTTGCTATACGATCCATTTTATCTTTAATGATGGCCTCATTACTATTCTGTATTTGTCTAAGATGCTCACTAATCAAACTCATCTTCTCGGTAATAAGTCTTTTCTGACTATTAGCTTCTGTTATAGCATCTTTATTTGCAGTTATCTTATCTTTAAGAAGCGTGTTCATTGTTGTAAAGATCTGAAGATCAAGTAGATCCTCGATGATCTCTCGGCGTTGCCCACCAGGTAACTGCATGAACGGTTGGAATGTTGCAGACCCAAGAACAACTACTTGACAAAAAGACTTATGGTTGATCTTGAGAATATGCTTCTCTAAGATCTCTTGATAGTCTTTCATCTCCGCAGACTGGTTGATGAGATTATCATTCTGATAAACCTCAAATAATCCAGGCTTTAATCCACGAACGATCTTATAGCTATGTGGATGAATATCAAATTCCACCTCGACAACAGCTTCCTTCTTAGTGATTGAGTTTACAAGTTGTGGCTTATTGACTTTACGAAATGGCTTACTAAAGAGTGCAAACGACAAAGCGTCGAGAATGGTGGATTTTCCTGCGCCATTCTCTCCGATAATTAATGTAGTATTACTCTTATTAAATTCTATCTCACTAAAGACATTACCTGTTGAAAGAAAGTTCTTCCAACGGATCTTCTTAAAAACTATCATGCTATATTCAATGCCTCATTGTATAGATTAACAATTGTAGTCTCTAGTCTAGCTTTATTTACACCAGCTGAATTTATTTGGTCAATATATTTCTTAAAGATATCGATTGTAGACTCTGCCTCATTGACAATATTATCATCAGTCTCAAGATCTAGATTTAGATTATCCTCTACGATCTGTAGATTAAGAGGCTGAGCTGCATCGATCTTAGATATCATAACGTCAAACAAATATGGATTAGTTTTATTCTTTACAATAACCTTAACGATCCTACCCTTGATCTTATCAATATCAACAGTAGGCTTAAAGTCTTTACTGTCATCATACCATATCTTAGTAAACATATTGTATGGGTTTTGAATAAACTCTAGTGAGCCTGTGTCAGTATCAAATATATGAAAGCCGCGAGGGTCATCATAATCAGACCACGTGAACTCAGCATGGCTCCCAAGATAGCTAATATTACCAACGGTAGAACGATGATGATAATGCCCACTAAAGACACGATCGAACCGCCCAAAAATAGTAGGATCATCTCCATGAGAGTTAATACTCCCTCGAAACATCTCGAAGCCTTGTAGCTCCAAGTGTCCAAGTACAGTTTTTGCTTGCGTGGTTTTAATGGCATTAAGTGACCCCTCACGGTTCTCATCATTTATCCATGGTAAGAATAATACCTTAGTACCATGGAAGTTTATCTCAGTAGGATTTTTATATATCTCTACTCCATATTTTCCAGCCAGCATCTCGTCTAGAGCATTAACACCATTTGTATTTTTATAAAAGACATCATGGTTACCAGCAATTATCTTCATGCTGATATTATTTTTATAGAGTGGCTCTAGGAAGTCTTCCCTAAGGCGTTTAGCTGTGAGAAAGTTGATGTACTTGCGGCGATCAACCAAGTCGCCCAGATGCCACACATCGCTGATCCCATCACGAAGTAGGGTAGGGAAGAATATATCATCGAGGAAACGTTTGGTGTTGTCGATGAAGGCGATGTTGTCATTGCGAATCCCCCAATGTGTGTCCGTTATCAGTGCTACCTTCATTAACCATCTCCAACTTCTTTTTCTTCTCAAGTTTAGCTGCTGCAATCTTATCTTCAAAAGCTCTAATCACATTATCAGTGTGCTCGTTTGTATTCATTACTGCACCATCCATATGATCTTCCATGAGGAATGTATTCTGATAATTCTTATGCTTGATATAAGATTGCTTCTTCTCCATTGTGATCCTACGAATGAAAGCATTCCAAGCAATCTGAGTAAAGTAAGCAAATGGGTTTTGTGTTCTTGTTGGATCAAAGTTACTAACCGAGGCAACACAGTTCTCAATGCCATCTGATATCATGTCATCTCTGTAAGAGTAGTTCATGAAGTTAGGCTTAGTGGATAGCTTCTTACATATGAGCAATAAACACTCACCTATATATCTTGGAATCTGTGGTCTATTTCGACCCTCTGCTTCTGCCAACTTACAAGCTTCTTTGTACTTAACCATCTCCTCGTACATCGTCTTGTTATTGACATAGTGTTTTCTCGGTTTAGCTACTTTAACTGACATTTATTATACCTCTAATTTTACTGTGTACGTCTTGTACTTAAACTGCTCCTCGTTATAGATCTTAATTCTCTCGGCAAAGTGCTTCAATGTGGTGTTCTGCTTCTTCTTATATGTCAAGTCATCGGCTATGTCATATAGAGTAGCCATGTCTTTATCCTCGGCAGTTCTCAATGCCCTGCCGATAGACTGAAGGTTTCTAACCCTAGACTTAGACGGTGATCCGAAGATGGTGTTATGTAGTCTCTTGATATTGACACCGGTAGAGAACGTACCGTAACTAGCCACGATGATGCAGTTGTCCTCTGACTCGACAAGCTTTCTAATAGCTTCTCTGTCCTCGCCCTCGACACTTCCGGCAACATAGAATACTTTACGGCCGGTCTTGGCTAAGTCATCATATAGTATCTTACCATGCTTCTCGACATATTGAAACAGTAAAAGTGTGTTACCCTTCAAAGAAAGTGCAAGATTCTTAATAAATGTATTTCTCTGCTCACACTTGACAAGCCAGTCCATCTCAGTCTGGTAGTCAGCATTACTTAATATCTGCCTAGCTGTTGGTGGATATTGTAGTAAGATTGCCTTTATTCGAAAGTTCGATAAATGCTTGTTCTCGATAAGTTCAGTAGTTGTAGTAACCTTCTTGACTGGACCAAAGAGGCCCTCGAGCACATACCTATGTGTCTTAGTGCCATCTAGAGTTCCTGTCAGGCCAAAGCGATACTTACAGTGATCGAGCTTTGCCATGATGGACTGAAGGGACTTGGCAGTAAATAGATGAACCTCGTCTCCAATCACTAAGTCATATTGGCCAAAGAAGTTCTTATCTAGCTTATAGATGGATTGCCACGTCGAGATTGTTACCCACTTGTCTGTCTGCTTGCTCTCGCCTGCATAGATCTTGTGAACATCTTCCTCTGCGTCAAATCCATAGTCTTTAAAGTCCGTCGCTAGCTGACTGACAAGAGAAGTAGTCGGCACAATGATGAGAGTCTTTAAGTTATAGTGTCTTAAAAGAAGATAGATGATGAATGACTTACCAGAGCCCGTGGGTGATAGTAGAATAGTTCTTCTATTTCTGACAGCGTGTGCAAAGGCAGATAGCTGATACTCTCTAGGCTCCATAGTAAGAGCAAATTTACCGGCTTCTTGCTGAGCATCCATAAGAGAGAAGTTCTCTGCTGCAAAGTCGTCTAGGAACTCTAACTCATATCCACGGTCACGACAAAACTTCTCTAGGTAGATATTTAATCCACCGTAGAGTTGGCAGGACATATGGTTGAATAGTCTGATCTTTCCATCCCACAACTTATTACGAAATGCAGGCATGAACTTAGCACCTGGAACGTCAAACGTAAAGTGCTCTCGTAACTCATAGGCTACACCAGGATCACATATAACCTTATTATAAGTCTCGTTGATCTTTTTTAACTGTATTAATTCCATTATCCGCCTTGAATAAATTTGTTCCAATCAATTGCATTTTTAATCTGGAATCCACGATTTGAAATAGTCTTAATAATATTCTCTAACAATTCTATCTTCTCTAACTGATAACCTATCTTAAGGTTAAGCTCAATAATCTCTTTATCAGACTCCATATACATTGGAAGATCTGCCTTGAGAATCATTCCTCTTGCAGGAAGTTCCCATCCCTTCTCTTGAGTCTCTTTCGTGTGACCCTGAGTGTAGAACTCATACTTCTCTAATTTTAGTATCTTCGAGTCAGCCTCAAGCTTCCTTAGTAGGAGTCTCTCATTTGTAAAGATCTTATAATACTTATGATGAAGCTGAGGTATCTTTAGAGACTCATCTGACAACTCTGTACGGTCAATCTTGCTATCAGCTTCCCATAATGCAAATATATCTTCAATCTTCACTTTATACTACTCCGGGACAACCATAATGTAATTATAGTTTCACTATATCATACAATTTTATTAATGTACAACTATATTTTACTTAACTCGTAGAACATATACCTGAATGTAACACTACATGTCATAAAGTTAACTGTGTCATCTGTAGAGCTAAACTGTAGTGGTCCTATTGCGACAGGAATACATTCTCTAAAGTTAACCTGGAAGTTAGCGACCTTCAAGCTATTTTGTATCAAAAGAGTTATGTCAGATCTTATACCTGCGCCTGAAGCTATTGGATTAGCTGCAATAGCCTGATATTGTGTAAAGTCTGCAGGGAATCCTAACTCGGTTATCCAGTTAAAGATCTCGAGATAGTTCTGTAAGTCTTCATCAACCTTATAGACGACTGATAAGTCGTCAAAGTATAGTCTATCACCCGTCTGAGGAATGTTTGAGAATGGTGTCGGCTGCATCGGGGTCATAAATGAGACCCCTGGCAGATTAATTGATTGTATAAAGAAGTTGAGGTGTGGTGCCCTCTGCAATGAGAACTCAAAGTTAAGTGGACTTAAAAAGTTCTTATTTAATGGGGTATTGTCAAGTGCTGACATATTTGTCTCCAGTCAATGTATACCTATTTATCACAGGGACTTAATACCTATTATACACACTATTACGGTAATGTACATAAAAAAAGGCGGCCCGAAGGCCGCCTAATTTGTGTCTGGTTAACCCAGATCTTTTTGTGTACTATTTATTGCATGGCGTCTTTTAACCCAAGCGGCTTTTCTTTTCTCAGTTTGATTAGCCCTAAATTCTGGATCAGCCCACAGTTCTTTAAATCTATTAGAATTCTGTTGTTTCCACTCGTCTGTATGAGACTTCTTTTTGATACCTCTCAATGCAGCTTTATGTTCTTCAGTAAGCGGTTTACCCTTCTTAGCAGCAGAGATAGCTGGACCAACTTCAGGTCTTGGACCTGTCTTTTTCCCAGTCTTAGAAGCTGAGATCTTTTGACCTACATTTTTTAATTGTTCATCATATTTATGCCAAGTATTATTATTTTTGATTTGTAGATTATAATATCTTGGTTTTGAATTTTTAGGTTTAATTTCATCTTCTTTTATATAATTAAGCCAAATTTGTTCTTCTTCATATAATTCTACTCTAGAAGATATATTTGTTTTAATAATTCTTCTTTTAAAGTCATTTGGTCTTATTCTATAAGCTTGCATCATCCATGGAGATGAACAAATATAACCATCATCTATTGACCCCCAATGGCATCCAATATAATAGCGCTTGTGTTTCTTGTCTAACCATATATATACAAATCCATATTTTTCTTGTTTCATAAAAGAATACTCCCGAAGTTGCCCTCGGGAGTATTTATACTTCTTATAGTCATTAACTTGACTAAAAATATATATTTTACATAAGATTGTTAACAATGATACGACGATAATACTTGTTAGTATTGAAAGCAAGCTCGCCAGCACCCTTGGTAAGACCCTCAGCGAATGGATTTGCAACCATTCCGTAACGAGTCTTGAAGCCAATCTTTGGCTGGAAGGTTGACTGATCAACCGCACGTACCATCTGTAGAGGAACGTATGGGCAGTAGAACAGACCGGCATCGAATGCCGAAGAACCCTTATAACCAACTGTTAGATAGTTGCCACCGATTGCATATGGATCGATGTAAACACGTAGGCGACCGTTTAGAACACCTGCGAAGGTGTTGCCCGTGTCGTCAACTTGTAGGTTGTTACTGTTAAGAGCAGGTGTGTAGTCAAGAACACCAGCCATCTGAAGAGCCGAAGCAACGTCCGACGAGCAGATGACAATGTTACCCTTACCACGACGTGTCTGCTTGGCAATTTGGTTAGCTTCGCGCTCGAGCTGGAACATAAGACCCTTGAACTTTTCAACTGACCAACGACCGTTAGAATCGGTATCAAGATCGAACACGCCAGCAGTTGTTGTGTTTTCTTGAGCACCAGAGACAGCAGTGATGTTGATTGTACGAACAACTTCACGATTGATTTCCGCAAGGATTTCAGACGAGAGGATGTTGGTTAGTTCTGTCTCAGCATCAAGACCATGGATTGCCTTTAGGTCCTGTGCAAGTTCCATTGTGTATTCAGCCTTAAGGGCACGTGTCTTAGCAGTGACAGTTACCTTCTCAATTGTGAATGCCATCTGGTTGAAGTTGTTACCAGAGTCAACACCAAGCGACTCAGCAAGAGCTGTTGGGATAGCCGAACCAGTGTTATAGGTAGCAGTGTTCACCATTGGGGTGGTGTTTGTCTGACCTGGGATTGTACCGAATGCACCCTGACCGAAGGTCGAGTTACCCGATAGAGCGTTTGTACCGGTAGCGAATGCTGTATTAACTTCGTTATAGAAGGTTTCGTTATCCTGCATCTGACCGTTTGAATAGCCGTTTGCACCAGTCTGGTTAGCATAGCGCGAGCGCATTGCGAAGATAAGGCCGGTTGGACCAGTCATTGGCTGAACGCCGCAGATGTCATAAGCAATGAGGTTAGGCATTGCACGACGTACGAGCGAGATCAATACTGGGTCGAAGGTATCAATACCACCAGCGCCAGCCGCCGAGCTCGATGTACCCATGAAGTTAACAGGGGTTGACGAAACAGTTTCGTTAAGAGTTGAATAACCACCGTGAGCACTTGCTTCACGAACGGCTTGCTCGGTGTTCTCGAGCATTACTGCAGTTACAGAGCGGCGGGTCTGGTCTTGGATCTTTGGTAGATCCGCGTGCTCCAGAATTGGCTGCCACTTCTTTTGGACTTCCTCAGCTAGATACATTAGTGTCTCCTTTTCTTATCTAGGACGTATTTTATTTATATAAGTGTTACTTTTTAATTGATCTTGAGATAGCTTGAACGTACTTACTGACTGTTGGGTCTAAGTGTACAGTCTCGGCTGAAGTTTCACCTTCAAATGACTCTTCGATGATATTTGTAGAAGCATGTACTTTCTTATCAGATCCGAAATAGTTCTCCTTGATGATAGAGAGCTTCTTCTGATATGTACCTAAGTCACCGTCAAAGTCGATACCCTCTGAGAGAGCGGCAAACTTCTCTTGCTGCGAGAGAGCTAGGTCTTCCATCATGGAGTCTAATAGTCTCTCTTTTTCTACCTCAACGAAAGCCTTTTTAAGCTCTACGTTCTCGGCGATCAATGCGTCTTGCTTGCCCTCGAGCTCTTCGACCTTCTCGGCCATTGTCTCGAGAACATCTACCTTGTCTTGTGGGACATCGATATAGTGTTCTGCAAATAGACCCTTCATACCTTCGATGAAGTCAGCAACGAGTTCATTGCGGAGTGTTGACTCAACAGCGACTTCATTTTCCTTCATCCAGTTCTCAACTACGTAGTCGAGATAGGTGTCTACCTTGTTTGTTACTTCTTCCATGATGCTCTCAACAGCTTCATTGAGGCTGAGCTCATACTCTTCCTCAAGACGTGCAATCTCGAGAGTCGCGCGGGCATTAACAGCAGCTTCGAAGATTGTCGTAGCCTTTTCCTTGAACTCTTCCGAGAGATCATCTTGACCAGCAAACATCTCTTCGACATCTTCCTTAACGCCAAGCTTTGGCATAGGCATATTTGTCGATGGACCCTTTGAGCTTACAGCATGTGAAGGCTTCATGCGAATAGAAGCTTCGTTCTCTGCTTCATGATTGCCAACACCGTGATCCTTACCAGGACCGAACTGAGCCATTGTCTCGTGATACCACTTGACAAGGTCGTCCTTCTTCATGGCATGCATGTGACCGATAGCATGTTGAATGACTTCAATCTTAGACTTAGGGTCCGAGATCGAACGAGCGCCAGGATGTAGAGAATCTGCAGCTGCAGTTCCCTCGTCGAGAACGGTATCTTCGATTTCTGTATTTTCGTTAGACATTTAAGGTCTCCTTCTAGAATTTGTAATTATTTATAAAAATTATCTCTTAAACGCCAAAGAATTCAGATAGTCCTCGAAGATCGCCATCTTACTCTCATCGAGTTTTGATTTACTCATCTTATGAATCATCTTCTTCGTGTTGCCTAATTTCTCTTCTAACCATGTATCCTTTACAGGATCATAAAGCCACTCTACATTCTCCATGATACCCTTAACATAGGCATCAGGAGCAGATGGATCAGCGACAATGTCAGCTGCAGTAGCAAGACGAAAATCATCTTGTACTTCCATCACACCATCCTTAGATGGCTTTAGTGATCCAAGTCCACGAGATGAGACGCCGAGATTTGCGCCTGACTTCATTAGGCCTTTGGCTATGTTACCCATCGGTGTGTCGGTCAACTTGGCCTTACCGATCCAATTATCGCCGTCTCTTTGTAAATCAACAACTATATGAGACACGCGATCTAGATTAATGCTGGGACCCTGTGGGTGACCCAGCTCACCATATGCACGTGACTTCTTTACGACATCATTCATATAGCGATTAACTTCATTTTCCATAATGTGTGCAGGATAGCGACGTCCATTACGATTCTTAACATTTGCCTGAAGGAACACGCCATGTATATAGTGTTCTTTCTCACCAGACTCTCTAGCCTCAGTGATATACTCTAGTTGCTCAAATAACTCTGTGATTAACTTCATCTTATGCTCCAGTAAATGCTACAGGGACAACTTGAACAGACGAGTCAGTTGAATTAGATGAAAGATAATCTGTTGGATTCTTTACAAGTAAAACTTCTTGACCACCAACAACACTAATACTATATTTAGCTGAGTTGTTTGCATAGTAGCACGTGACAAGGTGACCACCAGTTGATGATCCAATATTTGTGACTCTAACTAGAGTAGCAGCGTTATACGTATTAGTAGTAATAGTATTACATACTGCTTCTAATGCTAATGGCTTTAAAATATGAGTCATGCTTATATCCTACCTGTGTCTACAGTTGACGATGGAAATGTCATTGGTGTGTCAGCCGGTGCTTGCTCATCTTCCTCATCAGGGTGATCACCAAAGATCATATAGTCGTGCACATCAGACACGTAACTCTTTGCTTGAGCAATCTTGGCTTGTACCCAAGGCTCAACGTGCATTCCTTGTGGCATAGCCATCGCGAGGTGCATTGCCTTATTAGCAAGTGCCTTTAGCTCTGACTTAACCATCTCCTCGGCTCCGTCAGTGTCACCGCGAGGAACAGCCTCTTGAATTGTCTCTTCATTCTGCTTCTTATAGTAAGCGGCTAGAGCCATCTGCTTGCGCTTCTCTTTCGACTTGCCGGCAAACTTAGGATTATCTGAGTGAACAAAGTCATGAATAGTCTCACCAGCAGTTGTCGACTTAGTTAAGACTTCATCAAGCTCTACATCTTCACCCATTTCTTTCTTAGACATACCAGCAGCTTTTACTTTTGGTTTATTACCGAGTTCATCACCGCCTAGAATTTTCTTTAGAGCAAGATTCATTCCAGCTTTACGCTTTTCACCTTTTTCAGGATCACGTCTCTCAGGAGCAGCTGCGTGTCTATAACGCATAAGAGAGTCAGAAGACACTTCATCTAGTTCATCTTCTTTAATTGTCTTCATATCATAGCACTCTGCCATACCGTGTACTGGACATGCAACACCTTTAGCAGAGTGGTTACACTGCGTGTCCTCAGCTTTTTTTGCTTCGTAGACGTTCTTAGACTGCTTAGGAAACTTAGCTTCCTTAGTCTTAGTACCTGCATTAGGCTCGTTACCTACACGATCCTCGTGGTCCTCAATCTCGTGCTTAGCAACGAATCTGTCTTCGTCTCCAGCCTTTGGCTTATAGTCGACGCCTGGATCTTTACCTGTCGATAAAGGTCCTTTCTTAGATGACTTAACACCCTGTAGGATGTCCTTAAGCTGCTTCGGCATCGGCTGTGTCCTCTTCTTGTCCGCTAAAAACTGTCTTAGCCATCTCTATCTTTTTATCATCGACGGCCATAGCTATTCTATCTGTTAGTAACGACTTAAATGCATCCTCAAACTCGATAGGCTTCTGATTGAGTGAGAACTTCACTAAGTCGCTAGTTGTATATTCTGTCATCATAATCTCCAATTATTTATTTTTTGCTAAGATTTGAACTGCTGATTTATATTTAGCTTCATCCTGCAGTGATCTATTTGCCTTCTTAGCACCTAGTAACTTGACAGTAGCTTCAGCATCTCTTATCTTTTGATTTTGCTGGTCAGTCTCAGGAGTGGCATCGGTAGCTTCATCATCGGCAAGACCATTCATGTCTTGGCTTTGATCACCCATACCCTGCATCATCATCTCTTGCTCCATAGGAGTCTTCCAGCGATCGTCGCCCGAGTTAGCTTCCTCGTCAATCTGCTCATCCATCTCCTCGATGTCCTCGTCAGACTGCTGCAAGATATTCTTACGTGCCCACTCATGTGACCAGTACTTACCTAGGAACTCTTGAACGTTGCGAACTAGGTTCACACGGTTCTCGATCATCTCGCCATCCTTGAGCTCGGCGAAATAGTTGTCCTTAGCAAAGTCATACTTAATATCCTGTTGGATATTATCAAAGTCCTCAATAGACATGACCTGCTTAAGCACTAGTTGCTTCTCGAGCATTCTGGTAAATAGGATAGCAAACTTATTACGTAGGCGTGAGATGAATCTATCAAACTTAAGCTCGTCTCTAGTCACCTCTGTAGCACGGCCTAGTGAGAACAAGGCATCTGAATTGAGGCGATTAATAGGAACGTTAAGTGTCTGATATAGTTTCTTTTGGAAGTATAGAACGTCATCCATCTGTCCGAGTGTCTGACCACCAGGAAGTGTAGTTACTTCTGTGCCTCTACCACCTTCACGGCGAGGTAGCCAGTAATCTTCCAACATAGTCATAAACTTACGATCGTCGCGAACCTCGCCGGTCGCGCCGTCATAGATAAGACGATTCTTATGCTTTGTCATGATGTCTTTAAGGTACTGCTCAGCCTTCATCTTAGGAAGGTTACCAACGTCAATGTACCAAACGCGACGCTCAGGCGCTCTTGCCAGTCTGTAGATGACAAGTGCATCTTCCAGAGTCCTCAGCTGGTTTAGCGCCTTGATAGCTTTATGCATGTAAGAGAGAACCATAGTTCCCTGGGTATCAGTAAGACCAGATGTAACATGTAGAATTGCATCCTTAGCAATCTTTAGACCCGATGTTGCAGGTCCAACTGTCTTATTACCGTAGTTAAATCCCTTGTCATTGAATACATAGTACTCGTTCTGTACTTTTTGTATGTATGACTCATTGGTGACGTCACCTTTTACTTTTTGCTTTTGAATCTCGCGTACTTTGCGGATCTTACGCGGATCAATATATCTTACTTCCTTAATTCCCATAGTAGGATCATTCTTATCAATAAGAACGTGATAGTATAGTCTACCATCTACATACCAGCGACGATAGATCTCATACGCATGCTTTTGAAAGTCTAAGATATTAAGGATGTTTTTAAATTCTTCTCTGATAGCTTTCTTCAGAGCGTCGCTGATATCGATATTGTCTAGATTAATAGCTACGATATCATCTTCATCTACTGCCATCGTCTCGTTGACGATTTCATCGACTGCTGCGTCGACTTCTGGCTGCAGAGACATTTCTCTATATTTTGTAACTAGTTCTGCTTCTGTTCTTACTGTACCATCTAGATCGATGTATGTGCCGAAGCTTGCACCTGCCGCAACTACTACGGCCCCATCGTCTTGTTCTTTCGGAGCGAACGTAGCGATGGGGTCGTTAGGTAATTTTCTCTTAAACTCGAAACCGAATAATTCCATATTGTTCTCCAAAAAGGAAGTGGCTAGTTATACAAGCCCCTTCCTGAAATAATATATCAAGAGGCTAAACCTACTCTACTATTACGTAGAGATAGGAGAGATAGCCTGTCCTAGATAAGGATTAACGGTCTCATCACGAGGTAGCCAATAATCATATGTAAATGTAGTAGTGAATGTCTCGATCTGATTTTGTGAATCCCAATCAAGAGCAATAGCGTCAACGTTAGTTGGGAAGGCGCCAATGATGTCGTATGCACGAATCTGAGATCCATCCTTGCCGTATTGAATGACAGTTAAGTCAGTCTTATATGCATTCTCATTAAGAGAATATAATACGTCACGAACGTTTGACTCAAGACGATTCATCGAGTTGGACCACTTTTCAAACATCGAGCGAACAAGGAAGTCCTCGTCGTTCATGATCGTGACTGTCCAGTCTGCGAATGTTCTATCACCAGCAACCTTGACCCTACGTCCGAAGTAAGGGATCTCTACATTGCCGATGGTTGCTGCAGGGAGCTGAGCTGCCCTGCAGGTAAATCTAAACTTGTCAGCTGATGTTTGATCTGCGCCGACACCGACAGGAATATTAAGATATACCTCGAAAAGTGCTGGACGAGTTCCACCAAATGTTAGCCCTCTTGACTTAAAGGTACTAATATTAAAACCTGATGCCATTTGTCGTTCTCCTTGTTATTCTTATTTATCAGAACTGGCCGATGATTTCTGAGAACTGAACACCAGTACGAACAGCAACAAAGTTAAGCTGAATGTAGTTGATAGAACGAGCTGGCTTGATGTAGATATCACCAATGAACTTGTTACCATCAATAACCTCGGCGGTATTGTTTGTCGCATCGCAGACTACAGAGTAATCAGTGATACCACGACGTCCCTGAATGTCTCTTAGATAAGGATTTACAAGTGCCTTAAACTGTGCTCTTGTAAAGTCATCATTGAACTCGAACAGGAAGAACTTAGCTGCAGTAGCAATAGCCTTTTCTAGAACGATGAAGAGACGACGAACGTTGATATGGTCAAACGCTGAAGCCTTAGACTGAAGTGTCTTATCACCGAACAAGATTGTTCCTTGACCAGGGAATGTAACTACTGGGTTAACATTTTGTGAGTATAGAAGATCTCTGTCAGCCTTCGAAGGATTATAGCGAAGCTTGACAAGATTCTTGATTTGACCGCGATTGAAACCAGCAGGAGACCACCAAGGATCACGGATATTATCAGTGCGTACGCATAGACCAGCGATGTCACCGTTTGTTGGAACGAAGCGATATGTATCATTGTAGCGATCATACATATACTTGTATCCAGAGTCCATAACCGCATAGCTGCTGTCATGAACAGCACCACGCCAGTTAACTATCGATGTAGCTTCTGCACCAGGATTTGATCTGATAAGATTATCATCTGGTGTGATAAGAGCAATACAATCTTTTCTAACTTCAACGATATTATCGATGATATAGTTAGCTAACTGGAAGTTAGATACTGTTTGATCATTTACTACAGTAGTACCGCCTGTTGGCTTACCCTGAAGAACCATAGAAACATCAACATCTTCTGAAGATGCAAACATATCATAACCTGTTGCAAGGATCGATAGAGGAGCTGTAGACTCTGTATAACCATCGGTTCCATTAATAAAGTTAAGTGTTAGTGCTCTTGTCATAGAGCTGCTATCAAGATTCATAGCAGTATTTGAAACTAGACCAGTTGTCTCGTTAACAGCCCAGACATACTTAGATGTTTGATTGATAACATCTTTCCAGTAATTACCAGCACCACCAACGGTAGTTGCATCAGTAGCTCTAGATAGATTTGTATATGATTCTAAGATTGTTCCAGGAGATCCAGAGAACATTCCATTGGTATCGACAACAACAACGTGAACACCATCAACTATATTTGGGTTATAAGTTGCTTGATAATCAGATGTCTTTAGATTTGTTCCAATAACTGGAGCAAATTGCCACGAACGCTTAATTAGCGAGTTAGTAGCAGCATCTGTATTGTAGTTTGTCGATAGCTTATATGGTGTTGTAAATGTGATATTAGCTGAAGCAGTGTCACTCGAACCGCCAACAACGAATGCTGGAGTTCCGATAGTTGCAACCTGAAGAAGCTGTGTTCCGATTGAAGCATTACCTACTGAAACATAATCACCAATAGCTAGGTTAGCAACAAACGCAGCACCAAAAGTATTGGCTTGTGTTTGTGTTACGCTGGCAGAGGTATTAGCTTTAAAGTAAACAACTGCAGTATTTGAACCAATCTGGATTGAGAGGTTTGCAGATACGTCAATATTAGAAGGTGAAGCTAGACCGCTTGCATATAGATTTGATGAGTATACATTTTGGCTATCGATAATCGATACCGAAAGAGAATCACCCATAGCTCCTGGATACTTGGCAACAAACATAACGTTTGTGTCAAAGGTACCAATCTTGCTTTGGAAGTCGGTTGTGTTTAATACGACTGGATTTGTTGATACCGTTCCGATATTTGCATAGGCATTTCTTGCCGCAATATTTGCTGCTTCAGCTGAACTGGTATTTGCTGCACGAACAACATATAGGCTATTTCCATACGATAGGAAATTGGCTGCCGTGAACCATGTCTCATAGTTTGTTGATGTCGGTGCACCGAATATTGACGATAGTTTTGTCTCGGTGTCTATAAGAGTACGCTCGTTTACCGGACCCCAATTGAATATACCGGCAATAGCACCAGTTGAGGTGGCTACTGCAGGAACAATCGATGTTAGGTCGATCTCGGTAACGTTTACTCCAGGACTAAGCTGAAATGCCATCTTTGTCTCCTTCCATGGAAAAGGCTTTGAGTTTATTTTCTATTATTTATAAAAATTGGTTTTCATCACTCATAAGCCAATTCCTTATCGGACCATCGACAATGACCTCTAATGAGTCCCCATCGTCGACGAACCCAAAAGGAGTTAGATCATTCATTATATCTTCTTCTGTTCTATCTCTAAGCTTCATCAGTGTATTTATGTTGGTATATTCTTTGAAATACTGCTGTTCTGTCATCCAGGCAAATAGGACAAGACCCATGGTCAAGTCGTCATGATGCCCTGGTTCTGCCTCATAGCTGTTGAGATGCTTAGAGAATGTACCAAGTTCCTTAATAGTACTAAAGTCATTGATAATAAGCTGGTTTTGTTCTATCAATAATTTTAGAAGAGAGCAACCAACCGATTTAACCGGCTTAGTAGTTCTAACACCTTTATCAATATTAGTACCAAATCCTGCTGTGATTCTCTTACCAGCTCTACCAGCATTCTCTGTAAAGACTAGGTTATCATACTCGAAGTCAGAGTGTAGAGAATGGGCTACCTGTTCCCCGATATCATTGATCTCGACTAAGACAGAAGCGTTGTTATATCTCTTAGCTATCTGGAATATAAACTCGGCATAATCAGCTGGTGTTATAAAATTGTTTCTAAATACACAGACCTGTTCATATGGCATCTTAGTCACATCTATGACGCTGAAAGCAGAGTAGTCTAGACCTTTACCTCTGGATACATCGGCGACTATAGAGTATATATGGCCTTCTTCAGGCATAGTGTATACTGTCAGACCATCCTTATCATGTATATGATTTTTGGCTACAAGTTCCTTTAGCTTCCAGCCGGCAATCAACGTGCCAGAACTTCCCATAAACTCGACACAATATTCTTGCTCGAACTTCTCGGTGTCAAAGTTCATAGATGATAGGGTATCTTGCTTCCACTTCTCGTCTCTACCAGGAACATCATACCACATAACCCTAATAGGATTGTATCCGTTCTTTCCATCTTGAGCATTCTGCCAAGTAGAATAAAAGTGATTTAGCCCATTAGGTGTTGAGACGAGTACTATCTTAGAATCTTTACCAGAAGAAATTGTAGGATAAACCGATGTAAAGAACTGATCCCAGTTCTCAATGAATGCAGCCTCATCGATAAAGAGTAGATTAATCGAGTAACCACGTATTGCATCGGCTGATGTGGCAGAAGCAATAACTCTAGAATTATTCTCAAGTACAAATGAACCTTTATTCCACTCGACAATACCTTGCTGAAGCCACTTAGGTAGATGCTCATATGCTAACTGAATACGACCAAGAATTTCTCTGGCTGTCTCACCCTTATTTGCGAGCAATGCAACAGTCTTATCAGCCTGGAATAAGATATACCATAAAATAAAAGCACAGGTGGTTGTAGACTTACCGGCCTGTCGAGCAGTAGCTATAATGTTAAATCTATTTTCTTTCATAGATAATAACATCTTTTTCTGATAATCATAGAGTTTAAAACTCATGAGACCGTGATCGACGTTAATAATCTTCATATACTTTTCTGTAAAGTATATGGGGTCCTGAGCACATTTAATGTACTCGGATACCATCTGTTCATCGAATTGTATTTTTTGGTTGGAACGCTTTATAAGAGCATTACCATTATAGCTCTTAACTTGTTGTTCCATTTTTCATATTCTCTATGGCTTTTTGAAGCTCGGCAGTAGATCCAACAAATAAGTTATTTGTTATGTTTTTAGCTTCTTCATTATGTGGTTGATCAGCACCCTGTATATCTTTAATTTTCTTATGTAGTTCAATAAGATCTTTATTTGCATCTAGCATAGTCTTAAACAGACCACCTAATACTTCAAATGCTCTAGGGTGTTGACTCTGGTCAGCTATCTGAGATAATTTCTCAATAGCATAAGTCCCATTCTGCATAATCTCATGAATATTTGTTCTGGCAATATTAAAGTCAGCCAATGCACTATCATCTTGTGCCTTAGCCACTATTTGTCTCACTTGATCATTCATTGGTGTTAAATTTAGTGCTTTGCCAATTGAATCATTATTACTTGAGTCTGTCATGTTGTAAGATCTGTTGTATTTGATATAAATCCAAAATTGGTAGTTGCAGTTATCAAGTTAGGATCTATACTGTTTGCTACATTAGAGGTCGGTTGGCCATTGGCCGTAAGACCCGGTTGAACTATTGTTGTTGTTGCTGGATTCACATTTCCTATAGATGAAGGTATAGCTGTATCTGGAGCATATATGCTTGTGTTTGCAAACTTAATTATTGCACCAGACTTAATTGGGCCATATAGATATCCTCTAAGAGTAAAGTCTAAAGTCCAAGTCATATGCTGTCTCTCACTAAATGATCCATCAAATGTATCCTCATGACTTATTGAGTTAAGTATGACCGGTATATCCATAATTATATCCATCTCTGGAATAAGCTCAACGGTAGTTGTCCAATCAGGAGTAAAGAATGGAAGTATTTGCTCAACTATTTTTGTGCCATCCTCTACGTTCTTTACTGCTATATAAAGTCTGAAATTAAAATTATATGGGACAGGACTATACTGATACTTAAAGTTATTAGCATTAGATGGATCTGTTACCGCTACTCTCTTAACAGTCGGTAGTTTTCTGTTTGAGTCATATGATAATCCTGTCATCTCAAATGACATGACAGGCATAGTAATTGTAGCAGACTGCTTTTGAATATTTGGATCTTGTAAGACCCTGGCAAGCATCTTATCCTTTTGAGCATAGGTAATAGGTACTTTAATAAATTGTGTAATAGTGCCACTACCATCTGTTCTTGTTATAGATACATCAGCAAATAATGTACCAAAAAGAGTAACATATTTTCTTATGAGTGAGAAGTAAAAAGTCTGCTGAAACATTATACTACACCATCACTAAATGGATCTACTGCAGAGAAGTCAATGAATGAACTAGATCCTGTTGGATAATTATTCGATCCATCTTTAAGCTCTTGGTTAATCTGTCCAGGAAGATTAAAATCAGCATAACTTTCTAATACTAGATAGTTATTATTTCCCTCATCTATGAGATAATATCCATCCTCTGAGAGAATACCCCAATTGAGTACGTTGGTGCTGTAGTTTTGTTGTATAGAATCGATATCATCAATTCCGGTATCAAAGAACTCGTCTGAGTACTCAAACACCTCACATGTCATTTCCCAAGTCTGTAGGGCATTTAACTGATAGAACATCTCAAACTTATTGACATACTTAATCTGGAATATTCTTCCGTTTAGTGGGAAGAATATAAGATCACCTTCTCTTGGACGCACGATGTTTGTCCAAACACCAATTTCATCATTAAATACTTTTTGAGCCATTGATAAGACTACTTGATCTCTTACCTCTAAGCCAAACTTAGACATAAAGCTACCATCACCACCGAATCCATCAACAGACTTAATATACATCTCAACAGAGTATGACTGATTGTAGTATGACTGATCGTCTGCCATATAGAGACTATCATAGTTGCCAAGATTACGTGGAATATATAACATATCCTGGCCATAGATACGTATAGACTCAATGATGAGATCTTCTATAAGAAGTTGCTCTTCACTGGTAGCAAAGTTATTAAAGTAGAAATTAGTACCCATGAATTATCCGATCATATCAGCTACAGGCAAGCTGTAGGTAAAGATCATCTCTTGCTCTAGTTCTTTACGCTCTTCTGTGGCTTCATCAAATATAGCTTGACCATTGAAGCTAACCCCACCAGGTAATTGCATACCATTATATTTCTTAATGTTATTTCCCCACTGCTGCTTAATCAAGCACGATGCATATCTCTGAAGCCAGCGATCTGACCATACGCTAGAGTATACTTCTGGGTCTACGATCTGATAAGCCTCAACAACAATATAGTCGCCAACATTAACTATACTCCAGTCCATATCAATATATAGATTTCCAATATGGCGATTATATCTAACTGGTTGCTGTCCAACGAGCATCTGCTCTAAGAATTGAATATGTGTTAGGGCCATATAATATGGCACCATGGATACAGATGTTAGCGTATATAAGTCATTAAGAGCAATCTGGTATCTTATGTTAAACAGATTGTTTGTATTAAGTGCCTGACCTATTGGGAATATGCTCACCGCTCCAATAATATTCTCAGGAAGAGGAATATATCTATTTTGTGCGTCACCTTCCTGTACTATATACTTGTAATATGTTTTATCAGCACCATCAAAGTGGTAGTCCCAGTAATAGCGAAGAGCCTCGTCGATACGATCATCGACTTGGTCTGGATCGATATTGATCTCAATAACTGGCTTACCTAGTTTACGAAGGCAAAATTCAGCAAATGCTGCTCTAGAAGTTGGAACTGTCATTTTATGATATTAACCCCGTTTCTGGATTGTAATTTAACTTATTATCTGGTACTCTTTTTTCAAAGATTCTAAATATTTTACCATTACCCATTGGTGTAATAAAGCTATCTTCATATTCACAAGCCACTAGTGTCATAGGATTTCTAGTATATCCATTAACTATATATGGCACATTTATATAATATAGATTACCTTTTTTTATCTTATAGTCTACAGCTATATTTAATGTGTCGACACTATCACGTACTTGACTTATATCAACATTAAATCTGTATGGATTAGCTATATTTTGTAACCAATTAACGGTAGATATTGTAATTAGTTCTGCATCAGGTGATAATGAGGTAAAAGACACATTTGACATATTTACTGTGTCATCAGGAAATATAGCATCATTTGGATGATCTATTATAACATCTTGTTTTTTGTCAGTATCATAATATCTTATTTTCATATTGCCAGAAATAACTATATGTCTATTATGATATGTCAAAGCATTTACACTATCCTCGAAAACAATATCATAAGTATCATTTTCACCAAAATATAAGCTAGAGCAAAAAAGTCCGCTTGTTGCGAGCTTTATAGATTGCCCTGACTTTATAGTGTTAGCTTCAGCAATATTAGGCATATTATGTTATAACCAATGTATAATTATTTGGACTTATTCCATTATTACTATTCCATTCACCATAATTCCATATCTCTGTATTTGAGAAAGATACGGTATTTTGAAGAACATTTAGTGAATTGGCTTCAAGATTTACAGGTTTTCCAATATATTCCTTAAATGAATCGACAGTATCTTTATTGTTAGACGTATAGTTTTTCTTAGCTATCTGTCTTTGAAGAGAATCTTTTGCGCGAACAGCAATCTGAAATATTAAGTCTTCTGCATTAGAAGCAGAAAAATTAGATATATCAATATACATCGGAGGATACGCGTCTGTTGAATCATCTGAGGAATAATTAACCGTTACAGTATGTGTTTCCTCATCATAATTACTTAGATTTAAATTTAATTGCTTCATGCGCTTGGTCCTATTTTTGTTCCGCCAACTGTTGTACTCTTTAAGTTATTTAATCCACTTATCCACTTACCAGCAGCACCGCCTTGAGCACCTTGCGCGGCATTACCACCGGGTTGACCAAGAGCACCACCGGCGCCACTTCTTGTACAACTTCCAGAGTTAGGTCCACCTGCATTATGGCCGCCGCAAGTCAGAGTACCATTTCCGCCTGTTCCACTAGCTCCACCTGCACCTGATCCAGGATTATAGCCAGCACCACCGCCGCCACCAGCACCACCAACACCCGTATGACTACCGAACCAACTGGAATTAAAGCAGCAGAATCCTCCACCACCTGCACCACCGCCACCGCCACCAGCAATAGTTCCATTGTTAACAATCGTAGCAATTCCAGCAGGAGCAGCAACGCATATAGCATTTCCACCAGGATTTCCTGGAGTACCACTACTGCCATAACCACCGCCGCCTGCACCATTACCACCAGCACCATATATGTAACCATTATTAATAATTGTGATAATATCGCCTGTACTAAATCCATTAATAACAAGTGAAGGATTTCCAGCAGAAGTACTACCAATATAAACGCCAGAGTTAATAATTATAGTAGCGCCTGTCTTTCCAGTTATATAGTTTCCTCCAATTAAACTTTTAACATTTAAGTTATAAGTATTTGAAACAACATTATATGTGAGAGTATTATAGACTTTACCATAAAAACAGTTATAGCTAATTGTACCGGTACTAAATGTACCGGTAGTAGATGTTGCTGGTATTAACCAACCCTTTCCTCTATAACTATTTAAGTCATTTGCATTAATATTAGGAAAGCCATTTTTTATATCATTAATATTAATAGGACCGGAAGATTGTATTACGCTGGCCATTATCTATTCCTTTTAAGTTCTTCAACTTCAGCCTTAAGTTCTTTGATCGCCTCAATTAGAACAGGTATTAACTTGTCATAAGCTACCATCTTAAACTTAGATCCATCTAGATCAATTGAGTCTGATACAATTTCAGGTAAAATAGCTTCTACTTGATCTGCTAGAACACCAATATCTTTTTTACCAGCTTTATATTCAGTATGAACAAAACCCTCTTTCCAGGTAAAGTTCACACCGTCAAGCTTCTGTATCATATCCATAGCATTAGCAATAGGAGTGATATTTTCTTTAAGCTTTGGATCAGAATATGCAATAACGTTACCTGCTGCAACCATGTTACCCGATGGATCCGAGTACCAAGACCAAGCTGGGCGAGACCATCCACCTAGACCAAAATAACCATCCGCACGTATACCCATCTTAATAGCATACACGTCATTCCAGAAAGTCATACCAGCTAAGTTAGCATCTCCAGTTCCAGTAGCTCTAGCTGTAAAGCTTCCGCGTGTAGCACCGGAATCTTGAGACATTGAAAGAGAAGATTGTGATCCAAAAACAGGATATGTTTGCTGAACACCAGTTAATTGTGCAGCATAAGCAACAGTAAAGTTTGATGGATTATAAACATACATGTTTGTTCCATCATTACCACCCCATAGCCACGATGGTTGACCTGACTGACCTGACCAATTAAATGTCATTGCAGTTCCATTACCACCACCCGAAGATAGTGTAGAAGCTTTTGTAGCTAGTGTTGCAGTGCTAGCATTACCGTTGATACCTAAACTATTAGTACTATTTGCAAATGCAACGTCATTTGTTAATCCACTTAATGCAGTAGGTCTTCCTGTGACACCAGTCCATGGAACAGCGGATGCGGTTGAAGCATTACCATTAATACCAAGAGAATTAGTACTATTAGCATATGAATTATCATTTGTAAAATAGCTAACAACAGTTGGCTTACCAGTAATATTAGCCCATGCAAAACTTATAAAGGTACCGTAATTTAAACTTGTTAGTACAGTAGCTGTACCATTGATTGTCATCACTGCAGCTTGGCTAGATCCAAAATTAAGAGTGTCTACACCTCCACCTGTCGACCATGATAGATTAGCGGTTGTTGCGGCTGTAGTTCCAAAATAAAGTGTAGAGCCAGAAGATGATCCACCAATTCTCATCGATGTGCTAGATGTTATATTAGCAAATGTAGGTGATCCAGAAGTATTAACGCTCTGATTTAGAGGAAACTGTGTGATATTATATGAATTACCACTAAATGAGCTAGAGTTAACAGTAGTATTAACTGTAGAGTTACCAATGACAATTACAGCTGCGCCTGCACCATTATTACTAATCGAGACTGAAGACTGATAGTTTATAGCAAGACTATGACCAGGCTGTGGTGTAGCGGTGACTGCAAGAAGACTTACTGGTGATAGTGCATCGATTGTTGGATTAGCTAGAGCTATAGATGTAGCATTACCCCACAGAACCGAATATGTAGTTGCATTAGTTAAACCAGTTATGGCTGTATTATTGACACCTACGTTATAAACTACCTTGTCTCCGGTCTGTAAGAGATTAGCGATTCCAGGAACAAATATTCTGTTTCTAAGATCTAGACCACCAGTCCAGAATGACACGCTAGTAGCACCGGGAGCAGGAACTATACTATTTAGAGTCATAAACGTATTATTTGTTATCGACTTAATAGCATAGTATGTATTTAATGCAGTATTAGCATTATTAGTTAATGTAATAACTGTACCAGGAATATAGTTAGTAAATTGTGTTCCAGATCCTGTGACAGACGCAGTACCGCTTGGAATTGTTATAGTTCCAGCTCCCGCAGTAACGGCACCAGTCCACGCTGTAGCAGAGTATATGCTCACGTTTCCTGTAAGAGCAGTAGCATTACCAGAGAATGTAAATGTTGCAGGTGGAGTAATAGTTGTTACTGTATTTGATCCAATTGATACAGCATTTACAACATTAAGAAATGCGTTACTTGACCAATATGGAGTAGTAGCACCGGTAGATGTAAATATCGAGTTGATAACACCGTTGCTCCAACCTACTGACACATCGCCGTTAACACTAATTGGACCGCCAATATTAGACATACCAGTTACGTTTAGTGTACCATTAATATCTACTAGAGCTCCAGGAGTCTGAGTATTAAATCCTGTATTACCCGCAACATATAGAGCATCCGTTGCAGCTCTAGCAGATGTTGGTGGAGTATATCCTATACCGATACCACCAGGACCGACATTAAACTGTCTAAACTGGTATGCTGTAGTATTTGCAGATCCAGTTGTTATATAGCGATACGAGTTCCATGTGGCTGAAGTAACAGTTGCAGAATTTTGATATAAAAATAAATTATTGGAAGTAGTTGTTCCAAATGGAGTATCTATCTCGACAAACGCAGCAGGGTTTGAAGTTCCATGGCCTGTATTACCTGCAAGTGTTACATATAGTGTAGTACCTACTTGTAATGTGTTACCACCAATAGAAGCACCATTAGCTCCAACTCTTGTAACACCAGAAGTATTTGATATTAGTAATACAGCATTTGATGCAACAGTTGTATTACCAGCAATAAATCCAGAGTACGAAACTGATACGTTACCTAGAGAAGTTCCAGTTCCACCAAGCGTGACAGCAGAAGCATTAACAACAGTATTAGTTACTGTCGAGTTACCAAAATATACTGCACCTTGAAGTGTAGCATTACCAAAGAATACGTTTGCTCCAGTAAAGTTAAGATTACCGGATAAGACACGACTATCAGTATTTTGTACATAAAAGGCAGCTAAGACACCACTAAGCTTAAGGGAATCACCAGCTACTATATTAGGCTGGGAGTTTGTCTGTAGAGTTCCGTATATATTATTACCGTACAGATTATGCCATAGCTGTGTGGCGCTACCAAGACTTTGTGTATCACTAGTTTGTGGAACAACATTAATGCTAGGCATCCAAGCATTGTTAGCAGCATTATACAGGAAGTTGGCATAAGTTGTACCAAGTGCACCGGTAGTTACGTCAGTATTTGCGATAACAATACCTGATCCATCAGCTGCAGATGCGCTTGTAGAACCGTCTGCTAATATAATAGTGTGATCTTTTGTTGATATGCTTACAGTATTAACTATTGTAGCAGAACCAGTAGCTGTAAGATTACCACTAATAAAGACATTTCCACCAATATAAACGTTACCAGAGATATTAGCCCAAGCTAAGTTAGCTAGTCCTGTTGTCTCAATATATGAAGTCTTAACGTTTCCGGATATGGCATATAGACCAGAAGAGTTAGCTACTGTAGCAACACTACCATTAGTAACAGTAAAGGTTGAATTCACTGTTAGATTTGCCATAGTAAAGACACCAGTCGTATTGACTGTGTTAAGTGCTTGATATGCCCAAGGTAGAGTACCAGCATTTATATTAGATGCATTTGTATAATAACTTGGAGGATTTCCACCAAGATTTAAAGCATTATTTGCTGTAGCGCTAATAACAGTTGAGTTAATCTGAACATTAACAGAAGAATTACCAATAACAATAAGACTATTGTTGACTGTAACACCATTAGCAGTAGAGTTAATAGTATTGATATAAACCGTTGGACTAACTGTAGAGTTGCCAAAATAGTTATTTGCAGCTGTAAAGTTAAGGTTACCGGTCATTGTAAAGTTACCGGTAGTGTTTACAGTATTAGCTGCTTGATATGCCCAGGCTAGTTTGCCGGCATTGATATTTGTGGCATTTGTATAGTAAGAACCCGGCTGATTATTTAAGAGCTGCGAGTTTGCAGCAGTGCCGGTATAGTTGGCAGATGTCAGTGTTCCCGTAACAGACGAGTTAGATAAAGTTAATGTTAGGATGTTTGTGTTAGGTGAGGTAAAGACTGCATTAACAGTGGCATTACCAATATGAACCTCTGTCGAGTTGGCCGTAAAGGTTGTGTTTACTACTAGGCCATTCTTAACGACAAAATCTTTATCTGACATCTGGTTCCCTTTCCCACAGAATTATTTTGACTATTTATAATTATTCTGCGTTAATGATAGCCGTAGATGTTTCCCTGTCTATAGTCATAATCCCATGACAACAAAAGTTCCAGTCGTCATTTCCCATACCATCCCCAGACACTTCGTCATGTACAGGGACATTTATATTGACGTGTTTAAAAATGTATTCCTTTCCATCTTCAAACACTCTCCATACATGGTCTTTAGTTCCACGGCCGGGCTTTCCCCTTGACTTATTAAACCTTATAAGATACTTCTTCATATTACTTCAGCAGTATGTTGGTGCTCGGCTGTCTGTATTGCAACATTAAAATGTATAAACCTAAATGGCTGATCGGATTCATTTCTTGTAAATGAATGAGGGAGCCAAGAGTTACTAAAAATTAAAGTTCCAGGTTTAGGAACAAATTCAATTCTATTAGTAGCATGTGTGACTTCCATCATATCCTTTTCAGGAAGATTTAGAAACTCTTTAATGTTTCTTGGATCATGTATTGATAACTTACAGCATCTATCTGGACAATCTAAAAAATAGAATCCGGTAACTATAGAGTGATGCATGTGTCTCTCGTGGCCAGACGTCTTAAGATGTTCTTGGCACCAAAAGTCATTTAACACGGTAACAAAACCATCCATATTATAACCTTGACTATCAAGGATATGCCAAGAAGTATCAAGAATAAATCTAGCTAGATCTTCTACTCTATCATCATTCCTGAGATCATCAGTATTATATAGAGGGTATATTTTATTAAAGTCTGGATTCTTTCTGGCATCTCTTAAATATTCAAGAGATGCTTCTTTAGCTTTATCTAAAAACTCAGGTTTTTCTACTGTGTAAAGAACAGACGGAAAATATAGAAATGATTCTATGACCGTGTCACTCATTGTTTACTCCATAATATAAAAAGTTTATTAGATTCCAGCTGCGAGTGCCTGTGCAACAAGAGTAGGAATCTGATCAGCTGGTAATTGAGCTACAATTGCATCATACACCTTTGCTGACTTACTTCTCTCAACTCTCTCGGTAGCAAGAAGACCCTTGACTCTATCTCTGAAAGAGTATGTAGTAACATTGTCTTGTAGGTCTTCTGGAACATTCTCGATAGGCATTCCCTTATAGGAAGCAATAAGGTCTGGCCACTCGCCCGTAGGCATGGTTGTCAAGATGGTCTCATAGTTTGTTATGTTAACATCATAGCTATGAATCTCACGCTCACGGTGAATGAGTGCTGCAACGAGTGTAGCTTGCATTTGTTCGTCTGTAATTGAATAGAATGCCATATTATAAGTCTCCTGTTATACTGAATGATTTCCTATTACGACACCACCGGCGTTTCCGGTTGGGAGTGTCCCTGGATCTGAATATTTGCTTCCGTAACCAGTACCAGAAACAAATGGATATACTGTAACAAACGGTGTAGTGACGTGTGCTACCGCTAAGTCGACACCGGTTGTACTTACTGGTCCGAATGTCACTTGAACTGGTGCTCCGGCTGGAAGTGTTCCCGGATTAGAGTAGATAGTACCGAATCCAGCTGGTGACCACTTCCATGTTTGTACATATGGTGAAGTACCAGATACAAAAGTTATCTCTGTTCCTGCTGGATGAAAGTTTAAATATGTACCGTTAGCAGCAGGAAGTGTACCTGGGTTACTGTATTTAGTACCAAATCCAGTAGTGTTATTCCACACATAAGCTGCAATAAACGGAGTGGTCGTATGTGCGACAATAACTGCCGAGTCATCATACATAAAGTCAACACCTGCACCGTTACCTGCAGGGAGAGTTGTTGGACTAGTATAGCCTGTACCATAGCCTGAACCTGAAGTAAACGGATAAGTTCTAAGATATGGTGATGCCTGATAGCCAACTGCCATTGCAGTTCCTGCGGCATTAAATCTTACACCTGTTGCAGCAGCAGAAAGACCAGGTGAAGACATAGCAGTATATTTAGTGCCCCATCCACTGGCATATGTCCACTGATAAGCAACAACCCATGATGAGATGTTGGTTGCGACTAAAACATCTGTACCAGCCGCATTGATCTTTACATCGTTTCCTGGTCCAGGCATAGCTGATACTGGTGCAGAGTAAGCTGTACCAAAGCCTGCTGAAGAGAACTGATAAGAGTAGAGATATGGTGGGCCGTTAGTAGTGCCCATAAACATGGCTTCGCCGTTAATTCTAGTAGACGCAACAGCTCTTCCTAAAGTTGTAATTGATGGGGATGGATCTGTGTACTTACTACCAAAACCTGTTCCTTGTGTCCATGGATAAGAAGATACACAAGGGTTAGAAGCGTGACCTACCATTAAGAACTGCGTAAAACTAGTACCTGGCCAGAGATTTTTTAACTGCTTATAGTGTTGCTCTCTAATACCAAAGTTTCCTATAGCACTGATGCCAGTAGTAAGATTCTGTACACCAATCACACTTCCATTATGTTTAACCATTACGACATTATCTCATAGCTTATAAGTGCATTTAACATACTGTTTGCAGAAGCACCACCTCTGATAGAGCTAATTTCTGTGACATATATACAGTTTGCCTTATCGATAACTGACAAGATAGACTTGGCAGGAACTGTCACGGCATAACAGAAGCTTCTGTCGTTAGTACCGTCAAAGTAACTAAAGTAAGCGTCATAGTTTGTCGTACCGTTGATATTAGATACGATAATACTGTTTATCTTGTATACTTGGTTAGTCGTACCTGTAATAACGTTAGTTGTTAAGACTGTTGTCAGCGGAGCGGTTAGTGTTGTACCTGTCGCTGTAGTTAAGTTTAATATATTAGGCGCTGTCATTTATTATACTCCGAATATAGCTGCATAGCCAAATGCTCTCTTGTTAATCGTAGTGTTACTACTACCACTTACTGATGTTCCACCAACATAGACACCGGTTGTATTTATAACGGCGTTTGCCGTGTTATTACCGAGTGATAAAGATGTACCCGTTAGATAGGCTCCACCTGTACCTGTCGTATTTGCACCAGCAACAACAGATAATGCAGTAGCAGTTAGTGTAGAGTTAGTTGCGTTATTACCAATGAATATAATAGTATTAGATACAGAAAATGCACCAGTGCCGGTAGTGGCTGCGGCTCCACCTGTTATATTAACAGTATTGGTAAATGAATATGTTGCTGCAGCATTAATAGTCGCAGATACTGATTGCCATGACACATAGGTACCATTCGAGGTTAGGACCTGACCACTGGTAGATCCATCACTTGAAATATAACCTGGATGTATTAGCTGATTTGACATGATGGCCTATCTCTGTTTATTGTATTTATTAGTTATTAAAGAACTCGGTAGTTTGTGGTGTGAAGTTAGCTGTATAACGAGCATAACCTATAGTTAATCTAAATTCATCAATATAACCGTTAAAGAATGCACTTGGTGAACCATTAACATATCCAATTGTATTAGTTGTGCCGGTATAGTTAGTTGATATCACTTGGTTGCCTGTAGTTGAACACACACCATTTAACCACACATTACAATTACCTGCAGCATCTCTTGTAACCGCCACATGATACCAAACACCGGTTGTTAAAGTTACAGGTAGAGTAAAGTCAGTACCAGAAGAATTATTAGCGTCTATACGTATGACTGTAGTACTTCCTATTCTGATATTAAGTGCACTTGCAGAATTTGTTGATGGACCAATAAAAGGATAAAAGTTAGGGCTAAATGAAGTACTATTTAAATAGAACCAACATTCCATAGTATAGGCTTGTGTACCCATCACTATAGAATTATTAAATGTAAGATAATCTGTACTTCCG
>Ga0164297_10000182_pt1 | contig 82734 bp, 75 predicted proteins | sample GEODES058metaG_FD_113539 | JGI IMG/M metagenome (GOLD analysis project Ga0164297, IMG submission 113539) | Dystrophic lake water microbial communities from Trout Bog Lake, Wisconsin, USA - GEODES058 metaG | ecosystem: Environmental > Aquatic > Freshwater > Lake | place: USA: Trout Bog Lake... | reverse complement strand
TTTGTCAGGTTGCAATTTAATTGCTTTAATTTGCAACAGGAATTCGGCTACTTGCTGTTCGATCTCATTTTTGTTAAACATGGCCCAAAAGTACAGAATTTATATCAACGAAAAAGTACTACTGATAACAGAGGTGGTGCCCGAACATGTTGAACGTTATCAAAGGATTGATGCTCAAACTTTTGACCTGCGATCATTTTTTGAACAATTTGATGGTAAAGCCGGTCAGGCTTTATTTTACCTGCTAACACCCAATGCCAAAGACTTCCTGAAAAAGGTGATCAAAAACATCACCCTGATAGAAGCTGCGGGTGGCGTGGTAGAGAATGAGCAGGGCGAATACCTGTTTATTTACCGCAATCATAAATGGGATCTGCCAAAAGGTAAGCTGGAGAAAGACGAAAAGAAAAAAGTTGGTGCAGTACGCGAAGTGGAAGAAGAATGCGGCATCAAAGTAAACAGCATTGGTAAAAAAATATGTGTCACTTACCATACCTATAAATCAAAAGGTGAAGTGATATTGAAACGCACTTATTGGTACAGGATGACCTTTACCGGTGTTGGCGAATTAAAACCTCAGTTGGAAGAAGGGATCACTAAAGTGCTTTGGTTCAAACGCGAGCAAACAGCGCCCATTGTTAAAAACACGTTCCCATCCATCATTGATGTGCTGGTGAAGCTGGAGCTGCTTAAAGATAAGGTAGAGCCTCTTTAGGCACAAACTGACTTACGTCGCCTTTATGGCGCAGGATATCGCGTACGATGGTTGAGCTAATGGACGAATAACCCGGTTTGCTCACAATAAAAATACTCTCAATTTCGGGGGCCAGGGAATGGTTCATTTGAGCAATGGCTTTCTCGTACTCAAAATCGGATACAGTACGAATGCCCCTGATCATGTAGCCAGCACCTATGCTGCGGCAAAACTCCACTGTTAAGCCTTCGTAAGAAACAATATGTATTTTGGGATCGTGCTCAAAAACAGCCCTTAGCATTTGCTCGCGTTTTGCTACGTTAAGTAGTCCTTTTTTTGAACTATTATCGCCAATACCAATATAAAACTTATCGAACAAACCTACCGAACGCTTGATGATATCCACGTGCGCTTTAGTAACTGGGTCGAACGAGCCGGGAAAGAGGGCGATTTTCATATTCAAATGTAATAATCATTTGGGATAAAAAGTGGTCTAATTGGGGAGATCAATTTTTATAAGATGACTGCATTTAATATCGAAGAATTTACTTCAACATTCAGTATTCGAGATTCAGTATTCGATATTATTTGATCGAGTCGCACTTATATCAGTTGGTTTATCTGTGCATACTGCAGTAATAGAATCGTCTTGGCATCTTTGATCTCGCCGGTGCTGATCATATGCAATGCTTCCTGATAATCCAGCTCTAAAACCTGGATGTTTTCCTGTTCTTCTTCAACACCGCCACCCTCGCTTACTTTCATGTCTTTGGTGTATTCGGCCACAAAGAAATAGAGTATTTCTGTTACCGAGCCCGGCGACATGTAAGCCTCAAATATTTTTTCAACTTTTGATATTTTATATCCTGTTTCTTCCTCTGTTTCGCGACGTATACATTCTTCGGGATTATCCCGGTCCAGTAATCCTGCGCAGGTTTCTATCAGGTAGCCTGTATCATTGCCATTGAGGTAAGTAGGGAGCCGGAATTGGCGGGTTAAGATCACCGTTCCGGCAGCTTTGTTATACAATAATATTGTAGCCCCGTTACCCCGGTCGTAGGCTTCGCGACTTTGTTCTATCACTGTTCCATCAGCCTGCGTTTGTTTATAGGTTACCTTACGAAGGGTATACCAGTTATTTGAAAGAACCTCTGTTTTTAATATATCGATGCTGCTCAAAATATTTTGATTATTTATGTTCAATTTTGATTACTTTTGAACAAAGTAATGGATTAGTAATGAATTATCCAAAAAGAAAGCAGATCATCCTGCAAAAATTAAGTGCAGAGGGTGAGGTGGATATTAAACAATTGGCTGCCGAACTGGAAACCTCAGAGATCACCATTCGCCGCGACCTGAATCAGATGGCAGATGATGGACTGCTATACCGCACCCATGGCGGTGCTATGAAAGTTAACCCGCATGAGGTGCCGCACGAGTTTGTGAACAAGGCCGCAAAAAACGTAGAGGCCAAGGATAAGATATGCCGGGCTGCAGCTAATGAGATAAAAGACGGCGATATTATTTTTATGGATTGTGGCAGTACCGTTTACCGGCTCTGCCAGTTCATCAAAAACAAAAAGATCAAGGTGATCACAAATTCATTGCCGGTGGTGTTTGAATTGCAGCATAGCCAGGTTTCGCTTAATATCATAGGCGGTGAGTTTAATGCCGAACGCCAGGCTGTTCATGGCAAAATAGCTGATGAACATATTGCCCGCTATAAAGCTACCAAAGCATTTTTAGGGGTTGATGGTATTTCGCGCGAGGGTCTGTTTGCCAATAGCGAACTTGAAGCTGATATCACCGAAGCCTTTGCCAAACACAGCGCCAAAACTTACCTGCTTTGTGATGACACTAAATTAGGGAAGGAAACTTACCTGCGGTTTGGGGATTTAGCGATGGTTGATGTTTTGGTAACGAATTCAGTTTCGGAGGAGATTGGGTATTTGGAGAAGGCGGGGATAACGGTGATTAGTGTTTAAATATCGAACACCCAATGATTAATGTCGAATAATGAAGTAACAAACTTTGAAATTCATTATTCAGCATTGGGTGTTAGCTATTAATTATCCTCCGGCACCAGCCCTAAAAAACGAGAACGACGAGTGTCCATATTTTCTTTGCTCCACAAATGCCGGGTGATTACTTAAATTCTGCATCGACTGGTGCTCCACGATCAATAGTCCATCGGGCAATAGCAATTCTTTTTCAAAAACGATCTTTGGAATTTCTGGAATGCGGTTCAGGTCGTAGGGTGGGTCGGCGAAGATGAGGTTATATTTTTCGGACTCCAGTTCCAGGTATTTGAATACATCGGCTTTGTAGGTTTTTATTTGCTCCAAATGATGCTGCCTGGCCGTGTCTTTGACATAATTGATGCAATGGATACTGCGGTCGACCGATATTACTTGTTCAGCTTCGCGGGATGCAAATTCAAGAGAGATATTGCCCGTGCCGCAAAACAGGTCGAGTACCTTAATTCCTTCAAATTCAATTTGATTTTGCAGGATATTGAACAGCGCTTCCTTCGCCAGGTCGGTTGTGGGGCGTACGGGAAGATTTTTGGGTGGATTTAGCCTTAAACCCCTTAATGTACCGCCGATGATCCGCATAGCGCTAAAGCGGTAAGGGTTAAGATTGAATGCGATGGAAATTGATTCGGCATTTTCAAGGGTTTGAGAGAATTGATCTCCACCCGCGGGAAGAACTTTTGCAGGCGGGTAAAATTCTTATCGCCTGCATTTACTTCGCCGCTCAGGTACAAAACCAATTCATCTGCAGGTATTTGTAATTCGCCTGCAACAACCGTTGTGTAATAGGCCAGTTCATCCTCATTCAAAAATTCGAAATGATTATAAAAACGAAGCTTCCCATTACTAATGTTCAATAACTCCACCTGTTGCTTATTTATTTGCAGGTAAAGGTTTTGATTAGCTGGTTCGATACCTGCAACAGCGTTTATAAAACCTTTGGGTTTGAATACCACATCATTAAGATCAAAATGTACCGCCAACTTTTCGACTAAATCAGCTTTAATTTTAAACAAAACCTGGTTTCCCGAATCCAGCTGTTGAGAGAATACTTTTTCATCTGCTTTTACATCCAGAAAGCGTGCAAAATCAGCAACTTTATCCGGACTATATACCTCAAAAGGCACCAAGGTAAAATTGATATCAGGCACCGCAATAAAGTTCTGCCCATATTTGTAGAATAGCAGGTCGGCCTCATCGGCTGCGCCGCTCAGTTCAGCCAGATCCAGACCTTCCGCAAGCAACAAAAGCTTTTTGCCATTGGTCACAGCAAAAGAAAAGCTCATGCTATCCAATAAAATCAGTAATGAATATTCCGCCACCGAAGCAGGGTTCAAATCATGATCGAGATACTGGTAATTGCGGTTACTCATGGGTTGAAGCAAAAGTAATATTTTTTGTTGTTATTGGGTGTAGTGGTTGTATTAGTTGTATTAGTTGTAGTGGTTGTCCCGATAGCTATCGGGATTGTTGGGGATTAGATATTGGGTCATTGCCATTCAAATTTAAAAATCTGTGAAATCAGTGAAATCATCCTAAATCTGTGATTCTAACAAAAGGGGCATTAGTTATGCGGTCATTGCCATTCAAATTTAAAAATCTGTGAAATCAGAGAAATCATCTTAAATCTGTGATTCTAACCAAAGGGGATTAGTTATGCGGTCATCGCCATTCAAATATAAAAATCTGTGAAATCAGGGAAATCATCCTAAATCTGTGATTCTAACAAAAGGGGCATTAGGCATTTGTCATTAGTCATAAAAAACTTTTAACTAATCACTGGTCAACAAATCACTAATTAGCAAATCACCAATTAACAAACCCCATAAAGTTTTCGGGCAAAAAGCTATATCTTACAACTTTAAATAATTTCGATGAAAATACACGCGCTTTTTATTTTTTGTGGTTTAACTGCCACCGCATTTGCACAACAGCCCATCAAAGGCTTTACCGCTGCTTCTTCAGCAAAACAAAGGGAAGTTGAAACCACATTTGATGCTTCGCTTAGTCCGCAACGTATTAGCGAGACAATAAAAGATCTTTCTTCCATTCCGCACCATATTGGTTCTCCGGGCGGAAAGATCGTAGCCGAAAAGATATTGGCCCGCTATAAAAGTTTTGGTCTGGATGCCCATATAGAAACTTATTATGTGTTGTTTCCTACGCCTAAAACCCGGTTACTCGAATTAACTTCCCCCACAAAATACACAGCAATATTAGCGGAGCCTACGCTGCCCGAAGATGCAACCAGCGGCCAAAAGGGCCAGTTACCTACTTATAACGCCTACAGTATTGATGGCGATGTAAGCGGTCAGCCTGTATATGTCAACTATGGTTTGCCTGCCGACTATGAAAAACTAGCCTTGATGGGTATCAGCGTAAAAGGTAAAATTGCCATCGCCAAATATGGTAACTCCTGGCGCGGTATAAAGCCACAGGTAGCTGCCGAACATGGAGCCATAGGTTGTATTATCTATTCCGATCCGGCAGATGACGGCTACGGTGCTGGCGATGTGTACCCCAAGGGGGCTTTTAAAGGTGAATATGGTGTTCAGCGCGGCGCAGTTACCGAGGGTTTATATTCCGGCGACCCATTAACACCGGGAGTAGGTGCTACCAAAAATGCAAAGCGACTAGATATAAAAGATGTTAAAGTATTTACCAAAATACCGGTATTACCTATAAGTTATCATGATGCACTGCCTTTGCTTTCGGCCATGAGCGGAACTATTGCTCCGCCCGAATGGAGAGGGGGGCTGCCCATTACCTACCATATTGCAGGCGATGCCGTGGTTCATTTGAAGCTTGCTTTTAATTGGGACATTGTGCCTGCCTATGACGTGATCGCAAAGATCAAAGGCTCAACTTTTCCGGATGAATGGGTGATCCGGGGTAATCACCATGATGCCTGGGTAAATGGTGCCAATGACCCGATAAGCGGACAAGCGGCTTTGCTGGACGAAGCCAAAGCCCTGGGCGACCTGCTTAAAACCGGCTGGCGGCCAAAACGTACCATCGTTTATTGTTCATGGGATGGGGAGGAGCCTGGCTTATTAGGCTCAACCGAGTTTGTGGAAGATCATGAGCAGGAACTGCAGAAAAAAGCGGTTATCTATATCAATACTGATGGTAATACCCGTGGCTTTTTAAGTTCCGGCGGGTCGAATGCTTTGGAAGCTTTTTTGACTGAAGTAAGTCAATCGGTTACAGACCCACAAACCAAAGTGAGTGTTTTTGAACGGCGCCGGGCAAAAGATGTTGTTAGCGCAGGCACAGATTCGGAAAAAACGGAATTGCTTAACCGCAAGGAGATCCGTCTTAGTCCGCTGGGTGGAGGCTCAGATTTTGAATCATTCCTGCAGCATGATGGTATACCAACCCTCGACCTGGAGTTTGGCGGTGAAGGCGATGGCGGCGAATACCATTCAATCTACGATTCCTATGATCATTACAAACGTTTTAAAGATCCCACTTTTGAATATGGCGTTGCGCTGGCCAAAATATCCGGTCACGCTGCCCTGCGTATCGCTGATGCCGACGTGTTGCCTTTTGATTTTAGAGAGCTTTATACCACGGTCGACCGCTACTCAACCGAACTGACCGATCTGCTGAACAATTTACGCAAAAGCACCGTACTCGAAAATCAGCTCATTGCTGCCAACCTGTACAACCTGAGCAATGATCCCAGCAAAAACCTGCTTTCGCCAAAACCAAAAGGTGAAGTGCCACAGCTTGATTTTGCGCCGCTTAAAAATGCGCTGGACAGTTTGAAGAAAAGCACCAACGCCTTTGCACTGATATGGGATAAAGCACTGCAGGATGGCCAGAATACACAGCAATTGAACGAACGCCTTTACCGGGCCGAACAGCAATTGTTAACAGCCGAAGGCCTCCCACATCGTCCCTGGTTTAAGCATACGCTATACGCTTCAGGCTTTTACACCGGCTACGACGCCAAAACATTACCCGGCATCCGCGAAGCGATAGAACAAAGAAACTGGACGGAAGCACAGGAGCAGATTGCTGTTGCGGCTAAGAGTATTTTGAAGTTGGCTTCGTATCTGGGAGAGAAGTAGTTGTCCCGATAGCTATCGGGATGGTTGTACTGGTTCGGATTTTGTGACTAATTTACTAATCACTGGTTAACGAATCACTGATTAGCTGCACCTCCGTTAAACTTACGAAGGTTTTAAAACTTCGTAAATTTAGTTACTACGTTTACGTGGCTCACTCTGGGCGAATGTAAAGCACCGGCCATGGAAAATATTCTTGTAAATCTAAAAACCGCTCCTGAAAATCGTGTTCAAAAGCACGCAGCGTAATTGTGCCCGTCGTCAACTAATACCCTCTTCAAAAAATCCCGATCCCTAACTCCCAATTCCCAATAATTTAGGCATTTTTGCTCATGCCCTCTCCTGATCAAATAGCCCAGGCTTTTCCGCATGAGCCTACTGCCCAGCAGTTGGAGCTATTTGAGAAGTTGCATGCCTTTTTGCTGAGTGATAATGGCGATGAATGTTTCATTTTAAAGGGGTATGCCGGTACCGGTAAAACAACGGTTGTTGGGGCGCTGGTAAAGGCTTTGAGGGCCTATAATTACCGCTCCATTTTGCTGGCGCCTACAGGCAGAGCGGCTAAGGTGATCACCGGCTATTCGGGGCGCAAGGCCTTTACTATTCATAAAAAGATATACCGGCGTAAATCGGCCATGGGTTTGGACGAGCCCTTCCGCATTGCCGAAAATATTGCTGCCAATACCCTGTTTATTGTGGATGAGGCATCCATGATCTCGGATGAAGCAGCCAGCGGTAACCACGAGACGCTTTTGCGCGACCTGGTGAGTTACGTTTACAATACCAAAAACTGCAAACTCGTACTGGTAGGGGATACTGCACAGTTGCCACCGGTTGGCTCAACTGATAGTCCCGCGTTGGATTTTAACCTGATGAAAAAAACCTTCGCGCTGGAAATCTTCACGTTTGAGCTGACGGACGTTTTGCGCCAGGAGAAAGACTCGGGCATCCTGCTAAACGTTACCGCCATGCGCGAATTGATCCGCACCAACAATATCATCGCACCGCATATCACCACCAAAGGCTATAGGGATGTTTTCAGGATGACGGGCGAAAAGCTGGAGGAAGGTTTAAACTACGCCTACAACAAGTACGGGCACGAAAACACGCTGGTCATTTGCCGCTCTAACAAAAACGCCAACCTGTATAACCGGCAGATCCGCGGTCGCATCTTGTACCGCGAGGAAGAACTTACCGGTGGCGACCAGGTGATGGTTGTGCGCAATAACTATTTCTGGCTGCAGGGCGGCGAGGAAAGTAGTACCGATTTTATTGCCAATGGCGACATTGCCCGTATCCGCCGGGTGCGTAAAGTGGAGGAATTGTACGGTAAACGCTTTGCCGATGTACAGCTGGAGTTTATCGACTACACCGAATACCCCACGCTGGAATGTAAGATACTACTCGACACCCTCTACACAGAATCACCTGCGCTCCCGGCAGCCGACCAAAAGGAATTCTTCCTGGAAGTAATGAAAGACTATGACCACATCAAAAGCCGCAAAGCCAAATACGACGAGCTAAAACAAAATCCTTATTACAACGCACTGCAAATAAAATTTGCCTATGCCATCACCTGCCACAAAGCCCAGGGTGGGCAATGGGACGCCGTCTTCATCGATCAGGGCTACCTCACTGACGAAATGCTCAACATGGATTTCCTCCGCTGGTTCTACACCGCATGCACACGGGCAACGAAGGAGTTGTTCCTTGTTAATTTTGATTCGCGGTTCTTTGGTCCATAGTAAAGGTCTGGTGGTTGATAGTATTTTATCAATAGACCATATTAAGGGTCTGGTGGTTGATAGTATTTAGTACAAAGATCATTGACCATAGCAGAGGGCGCATGGAAAATTCTCAAAGTTTTTGTACCGATCGTCAATAGCAAATACAAGAAAACCATGTTCTATAGACTATGGACTAAAACGACCCAATTACCTACTCCACAAGCGGTAGCCGTATCGTAAACGTCGACCCTTTGCGGTCCTCGCTGGTAACTTCGATGGTTCCTTTGTGGTTTTCAATGATCTGTTTGGCAATGCTGAGGCCGAGGCCAGTAGATTGTTCGCCGCGGACACCGGGGCGGCGCGCTTTAGAGAAGCGCTCAAATATAAATGGAAGAATATCGGCTGGTATACCTACGCCGTAGTCGCGTACTTCAATCACAGCCTGGTTGTCTTTTTCGCTGAGGTATATATCAATTTTACCGTTTTCTTTAGAGAATTTTAAGGCATTGGTAATCAGGTTGTCGATCACCCGTTGAAATTTTTCAGCATTGATCTCGGCAAACAGTTGTTTTTTTGAGCCGATCAGAATCAGGTTATTTTTAGCGTTCTTTTGCACTTTCCAGTCGCTGATGATCCTTTTCAGGAAGTGGTTGAGCTCGGTACGCTGGGTATCGATGATATTGATATTTTCGTTATTGGCAGCCTGCAGCAGGTCGGAAATAATGCCTCTGGCTTTAGCGCAGGAAGCTTTGATCATCTCCAGGTTTTCGTGGGTGTCTTTATCAACATCCTCCATTTCCATCATCATAGCAATGGTTTCTACGGCACCGATGGGGTTGCGTAAGTCGTGCGCCACCATACCCAGGATCTCATTTTTGAAGGCATTGGCTTTTTCAATGGCGATATTCTTTTCACTGATATCCACCAACTGCAAAAAGTGACTCGATTTATAGGTGTAGAAATAGCGTGATATAAAGTAAAAACAAAACAAAAGGGTTACCGATATCAATTGGTTATACACCATTTCCATAGGCTCGGCGGCAGTGTAGTAGAGCAGGTAGGTAAATGCCAGTTCAGTTAGAATGATCAACAGGAGAGTTTCCAGGCTTTCGAGCACAAACACTACGCTGATGATACTGAGTGCTGTAAGGTACAGGGTCAGGGCGTTACGCGGGTCGGAGGTAGCAATGAAACTGGAATACATCCCGCAGAAAATAATGAAAAAAGCAAAGGCGAAAATGAAGATGCCCATAAAAGCATCCGCCTTTTTCTGCCGTTTGAACAGGTAGATCAGCAGGTAACTACCACCCAGAAAAACCGGCGTGATGCAAATGTAGATCCAGTTGGTATAGTTAAACTCAGGATAGTTTTGCGCCCGGGTCAAACTCTCCGGAAAAACGGAATAGAGTATGCGCAGGATGATATTCAGGATAAGGAAAATGATACTACCGGTTCGTACTGCACCCAGATTTTTTAGGGTGTAGTAGTCGCGATAGGAAGCGCGTAACTTACCTGAAACTCTTTTATAAGGCTGACTACTCAAAACTTATCCGGATTGTAATGCTTGATCAAAAATATAAAAATAGGCACTTAAACTCAAAAAAGCTGGCCTTTATGGCTGAAAATGTTTGAGTTAGCACCGTAAATGTAGACAAATTGTCTTTCCCGGGCCAATGATTAATGTCATTTTAGCATCAACTAAGCTATGGCAGTTGTTTTGAGTGTTATTAAATATGAATTTCAACAATTTTACGATAAAGGCCCAGGAGGCAGTGCAAAAGGCTTCCGAGATAGCTGCCGGAAATCAGCAGCAGGCCATAGAAAGTGCACACCTGCTCAAAGGCTTGTTATTGGTTGATGAGAATGTGGTTAGCTACCTGCTCAAAAAGCTGAATGTTAACCTGAACCGCCTTAATGAAGTGCTGGATCAGCAGATCTCAGCTTTTCCCAAAGTGAGCGGAAGTGATATTTATCTCTCAACCGACGTGAATACGGCCCTGCAAAAGGCACAATCGTACCTGAAAGAATTTAAAGATGAGTTTGTTTCGGTAGAACATATTTTACTGGGTATTCTGGCAGCCAATGGCAAAACAGGAACGGCCCTAAAAGATGCTGGTGTAAACGAGAAGGACCTGAAAAAGGCTATTATTGCATTACGGGGGAACAGTAAAGTAACCGATCAGAATGCTGAGGCTACCTATAATGCGCTAAACAAATATGCCCGCAACCTAAACGAATATGCAGAGTCGGGTAAACTTGACCCGGTTATTGGCAGGGATGAAGAGATCAGGCGGGTGATACAGATATTATCCCGTCGTACTAAAAACAATCCGATTTTGGTTGGAGAGCCGGGTGTAGGTAAAACTGCCATAGCCGAAGGTATCGCTTTCCGGATCATCAAAGGTGATGTGCCCGAGAACCTGAAAAGCAAAACGGTTTATTCGCTGGATATGGGTGCCCTGATTGCCGGTGCAAAATATAAAGGCGAATTTGAAGAACGTTTGAAGGCCGTTATCAAAGAGGTTACCGATGCTGATGGCGAGATCGTACTCTTTATTGACGAGATACATACCCTGGTTGGTGCAGGTGGCGGGGAAGGTGCGATGGATGCTGCCAATATCCTGAAACCAGCCCTTGCACGCGGCGAACTCAGAGCAATAGGTGCAACAACCCTGAACGAATACCAGAAATTTTTTGAAAAGGATAAAGCCCTGGAACGTCGTTTCCAGATGGTATTGGTGGATGAGCCGGATACACAGGATGCTATTTCAATCCTGCGTGGACTAAAAGAACGTTACGAGACCCACCACAAGGTGCATATCAAAGACGAGGCTATTATCGCTGCCGTTGAAATGTCGCAACGCTACATATCCGACAGGTTTTTGCCCGATAAGGCGATAGACCTAATGGATGAGGCTGCATCAAAACTGCGTTTGGAAATGGACTCCGTACCCGAAGAAGTGGATGAATTGGATCGGAAGATCATGCAGCTGGAAATTGAGCGCGAGGCTATAAAACGTGAAAAAGACGAAAAACGGGTGAGCGAACTGAGCGAGGAGATCGCCAATTTATCTGCTAGTCGCGATTCATTACGTGCACAGTGGAAAAGTGAGAAAGATGTGGTAGACAACATCAACCAAAAAGTTGAACAAATTGAGAACTATAAACTGGAAGCCGAACAGGCTGAACGTGCGGGCGATTACGGAAAAGTAGCCGAATTGCGCTACGGACGTATCAAAGACACCCAGGATGAAGTTGAAAAGCTGAAAGCTGTTCTGCTGGAGAACCAGAAGGATCACCGCATGCTGAAGGAAGAAGTGACTGCTGAAGATATTGCAGGCGTGGTTTCTCGGTGGACAGGTATCCCGGTTTCAAAAATGATACAGAGTGAGCGCGAAAAGCTGCTGCACCTGGAGGATGAACTGCATAAACGTGTAGCTGGTCAGGATGAAGCCATAGAGGCTATCAGCGATGCTATTCGCCGTAGTCGCGCCGGTTTGCATGACAAGCGTAAACCTATCGGTTCCTTTATCTTTCTGGGTACTACCGGAGTAGGAAAGACTGAGCTTGCCAAGGCATTGGCTGAATACCTTTTTAATGATGAAGGTGCGCTGGTACGTATTGATATGTCGGAATATCAGGAACGCCATGCAGTTTCGAGGTTGATCGGTGCGCCTCCGGGCTATGTGGGTTATGATGAAGGCGGACAATTAACCGAAGCTGTGCGTCGCAAACCTTACAGTGTTATTTTATTGGACGAGATCGAAAAGGCACATCCGGATGTATTCAATATACTTTTACAGGTGTTGGACGATGGCAGGCTGACCGACAACAAAGGCCGGGTGGTAAACTTTAAAAACACCATCATTATCATGACGTCCAATATTGGATCGAATATCATCCAGGAGAATTTCCAGAATTTTGATGAGGACGATAAGGATAAAGTGATCGCCAGAACCAAGACTCAGCTGTTTGAACTGTTAAGGCAAACTATCCGTCCGGAGTTTTTGAACCGGATAGATGAGATCATCATGTTCACACCACTTAGTCGTGATGAGATAGCAGATATCGTGAAACTGCAGTTTGCCCAGTTGCAAACTACCCTGGAAGAACTTGGTATTCATATGGACGCTTCTGCAGAAGCATTGGACTGGCTGGCTCAATTAGGCTATGATCCGCAATATGGTGCAAGGCCCCTGAAACGTGTCATTCAGAAAAAAATCCTGAACGAATTGTCGAAACAGATACTGGCAGGCAAGGTAGATAAGGACAGCCATATCCGTTTGGATATGTTTGATAACCAGTTTGTTTTCCTGAATCCGAAAGAAACAGCGCACGCATGAACTGGTTCCGTGGTTGAGTGTACTACCTAAATGCGGGCTTGTTAATATCGAACATCGAACACCGAATGTCGAATGATGAGGTAAAAAAACACTTCGATATTCATTATTCAGCATTCGGTGTTCGATATTTTGCGTGTAGCTAATTCGCTTTTTCTTTAATTTAGCTGTAGCAAATGCTTTCTTCTTTTCGTAATATATTAAAAATCAGCGTAATGAAAAGGTTGCTACTTTTTGTTTTGGTCATGTTTGTTTTTGCGGCATGCAAAAAGAATACAGTTGTGCCGGCACATTCCGGTGTATTATTGGGCTATGATATGCGCATGTGTCCATCTCCAATGTGCGGGGGGCTGTTGATCACCCTAAATAATGATACTGCAAAAAATCCGCCTTCCTATTACCATATCGGAGCAAGTCTGGAGCAATTGGGTCTCGACCCCAATACCAAATTTCCGGTCAATGTTGACCTGTCTTACAAGCCGGATACCGGTGTTTTCGCTACCTATCATTATATCATTGTTACCCAGATCAGGATAGTGAAGTAAGCCTTGACCGGGATAATCTTTTAATAAAATCTAGTCCTGTTTGCAGAAATATTATATTTCGGCTCGCCGAAAACCAGCGATCATCATATAATGGAAAAACAAACCGGCCGATTGGAGGCATTCAGCGATGGAATATTTGGTGTAGCCATTACCTTGCTGGCGGTAGAGATCGGCATAAAAGAATATACCGGCGCAAGCAATACCGATCTATGGCAAAAAATCCTGGAGAAATGGCCGGAGTATTTCGCTTATTTTAACTCATTTGCCACAGTTTTACTGATTTGGATGGGGCATAATCAGGTGATAAAACACCTTAGGGCTACCAATCATTGGATCATTTTATTGAATGGTTTGGTTTTGTTGCTGGTAGTATTATTTCCCTTTCCTACCCGAATGGTTGGCACATTTATTTATACAGATGCCCGCAATACTGCTGTGGCCTTTTATGCCGGATTCACAGGTTCTATCACCATAAGTATGTATTTGTTAAACCTGGGTATCATCAATAACAAAAAGTTACTGATCTCGCCCGAAAAAAGTCTGCTTTGGTTCAACACCATGATGCGCGGGCAACTGGCGGGGATATTGATTTACGCCATCGCAGTTATTTCAGCTTTCTATTCGCCCTACCTGGCACTGGGCATTACCTTTATGATGTGGGTATTCTGGGCGGTAAAAACCCAGGATAATGATGAAGAATTAAGATAATTCCGCATTTCAAAACAAACTTATCCCATTAGCGTCATTAGTGAGTACTTCGCTCAAATGATCGAAAAATGGGCGCAGTTGTTGATAGGCATCAACAACTTTTGCTAAAAAGTTATCGCTTAATACTTCGTCGTCGGTAAAACGATGGCGCAATATAAACTGCTTGTAACGAAGCAGTTCAATTGCCGGGTGATTTTTATCATATCCCCGTGGTGCTGTGGCCAGCTTTTCACCTTCTAATTGACCGAATGTAGTGATGATCAGCGGGTCAGATAGCAGTTTTTGCCAGTCGCCGTAATTGGCATCAATATCCTCCCGGATGCGCTTCATATCCTCTGCATTCGGCCCCCCAAAACCCCCTGCAATGCCTGAGTTGCCCGGTTCTATTCTAAAATAATATCCACCCCGCAATTTTTTGGTAGCCCGTTTCAGCGAGCCGCTCCAGTGTTTGTTGTAAGGAATCTTTTCTTTGGAAAAGCGCACATCTTTATAGATCCTGAACATACAGCGTGTGCCTGATATCGTTTCAATCCGGTCGTGTTTATTCATTTCCACGATCAGCGCATCGGCAAAATCTACTATATTTTGGCGCGCCACCTGGTAGCGTTCTTTGTTGGCGTTAAACCAGTCGCGGTTATTATTTTGCCCGAGAGCTGTTAAAAAATCGAGCGAATCTTTATTGATCTTCATAGGTGTAATTTAACCGGACTACTTTTTCTTAGCGACTTTAATGCGTTGATTATAATCGAGGCATAAACCTATCCAATAGGTAAATTGGGCCTGGGTGCGCCTGCCAAACTCATCCACAAAAACATAGCCTTTCATGGGTTTGCCATTAAAATCCATTTCGCGGCATCCCGGTAATTCAAGCGCCTGTTCGTAAACTGCGGGATCAATGCGGCACATCATTTCATCTTTAACTACCCCCACACACATTTTATCATGAACCATGAAGCAAAGGCCGCCAAACATTCGCTTTTCATGTACCTGGGGTAAATCAACCATTGCTTCCCGGATACGGTCGCCAAGTTTTTCGTCAAATGCCATCGTGTTTTGAAATAGACACCGTTTTTCGGTGCTATCAAAAGTAATAAAACTAATGTTTCGGTAAAGGTTGGGGTTGGACCAAGTGCGTATTTAAAAGACTATGCGGAGAGTTTATCCAGAAGTTTTTTCCCCCTTGATTGGATCCCAGCACTGCCATCGCGCAGCATAAAGCGGAGCTGATCGGCCAGTTCATCTTTGATCCAGGTGTAGCGCTCGCGGAGGTTAAATAAGGCTGTAGCGGCGAATACTTTAACGGCTATCTTAACTTTCGGGTCTATCAACCAGTCGAATAAAGTTTCGACAACCGGCTCAAGGTCTATCTCCAACAATTTTTGACGGATTGCCGGTGGTGCTTTTGGGTCGGTGATATGTTCAATGATTTTAGTATAATGGCGTTTGCAGGAAGGGTTTTTGATTTCGGGCAGGCGTGATAATAAGTCGCTGATCTGGTCGATATAGCCTTCAGGATTTTTCAAATAAAAGTTTTCCAGCAACCATGCTGCACGAAACGCAATACCGTTATCGTCATTAAAGGTAATGTCAACAAGGTCGCGCAGCTCAAACTGTTGTTCCCGCAGGATAGCGGTTAATTTGATCACCTTGGTTTTTGCCAGGGTTTTGCTGATCTCTTTTATCAATTCGTCATGCGTTAACATGGTTGTTGGGTATAGGTTATCGGTTATTAGGTATTGGGTATTGGGTATTGGATATCAGTTTGATTGATCACAATTTTAGCCGGCGATCTAAATTACTTAATAACTTCAAACATTGTACAAATAACAGATTCCTAATATCTAATACCTAATAACCGATACCTAATATCTAATAACTAACCTCAACTTAATCCTCGCAATGCAGGAAGCTCAATACGAAGTTTGCTTTTGAAGCCAGCAGGGCTGAGGCATTAGGTAGTAAAGCTTCCAGATCGCGGGAAAGGGCTTCAGCGATCCATGGATATCGGTGACGCAGGTTGAAAAGTGTTTCTGCCGCAGCAGCTCTGACACTTGTCAGCATTTTGGGGTCGCGTAGCCAGGAAAAACATAGCTCGGCAACTTTATCTAATTCAATTTCTTTGATCTTATTACGCATATCCCGCTGCATTTCGGGCGAAGTAAGTTGCGCCAGTATTTTGGCAAAATATATTTTACAGCCGGGGTATTCTACCTGATCTACTTTTGCAATAAGATAACTCACCTCATTTATATAATTTGCAGGGAAGCGGTATAGGATATAGTGTAATATTTTAGAGGCTTTCAGTGCAATTTTAAGATCACTATGATAGGTAAGATCTACCAGTTCATTCAGCGTAAAACTCTGTTCCTTTAGTTTGCTGCGAAACTTGATAACCTTGAAAGTATCAAAAGTTGAAAGATGCTGAATAAGCTGCAACTGTGTCATCGTGACTAAAATTAATAAAGAGATTTAGGGTACGCCTTAACAATTAATCAACAGCTGTTGATAACAATGACAAATATAATACTTCTAAGAAAATTTACAATAAAATTTAATTAGGAATTAAGTTGTGGTTGGCATTAGGCATTGGTCATTTGGCATTAGTCATTTGGCATTTGTTTCGGCGATGACTAATTAATTATTAATGCCTAATGCTCAATGCCCAACCAAATAAGCCATCCCGATAGCTATCGGGACAACCAATAAAACCAATAAAACCATCCCGATAGCTATCGGGACAACCAATACAACCAACAGTAACCACTACAACTAAACCCTACAAATACCTACCTTTGCTCTCCGTTTTAAAAACTAAAAGATACCTATGGTAAAATTTAACCGGTTTACACTGGATAACGGCTTAAGGGTGTTGGTGCATGAAGATCATACGACACCGATGGCTGTTTTGAATATATTATACGATGTGGGCGCACGTGATGAGGACCCCGATAAAACAGGCTTTGCGCATTTGTTCGAACACCTGATGTTTGGCGGCTCTGTTAATATCCCACAATATGACGAGCCATTACAACGGGTAGGAGGCGAAAATAACGCCTTTACAAGCAATGATATTACCAATTATTATATCACCTTGCCCGCAGCCAATATCGAAACAGCATTCTGGCTCGAAAGTGACCGCATGCTCAGCCTGGCGTTTAGCGAAAAAAGTCTGGAGGTACAACGTAATGTAGTTATTGAAGAGTTTAAACAACGCTACCTTAACCAGCCTTATGGCGATGTTTGGCTTAAATTACGCCCCCTGGTTTACCACAAGCACCCTTACCGCTGGGCAACCATTGGCAAAGAGATCAAACACATTGAAGATGCTCAAATGACTGATGTGAAGGCTTTCTTCAAAAAACATTATAATCCGCAAAATGCTATAGTGGTTATTGGTGGCAATATAAGTACAGAGCGCGCCAAAGAACTGGCAGTAAAATGGTTCGGACCGATCCCGGCAGGGGAAAAATACCTGCGCGATCTGCCAAAAGAACCCGTACAGTTGGAAGCACGCCGCGAAACCGTTTCCGGAAAAGTTCCGCTGAATGATTTATACATTGCCTTTCACATGCCCGGCCGTTTGGATGAAGGCTATTATGAACTCGACCTGATCTCGGATATTCTTTCCCGTGGTAATTCATCCCGACTGCACCGGACATTGGTAAAGGATAAGCAACTTTTTAGCGAGATACATGCCTACAACATGGGTAGTTTTGATGCAGGCATGTTTGTAGTTGAAGGAAAACCTCTGGAAAACATCAGTATTGAAACTGCCGAAGCTGCTATTTGGGAGGAATTGGAGAAATTAAAAGCTGAACTTGTGCCTGATGATGAACTAACCAAGGTTAAAAACAAAACTGAATCAACCATGGTTTTTTCAGAAATGTCGCTGTTGGATAAGGCCATGAACCTTGCTCAATTCGAGCTGTTTGGTGATGCTGATATGCTGAATAAAGAAACTGAAAAATATAACAACGTAAGTGCATCCAATATTCAAACAGAAGCAAAAAAGGTGTTCCGGAAGGAAAACTCCTCCACCCTGGTTTATTTGGCTGAGAAGTAATAATCTTTAGTTTTTGGGCATTTTATTTTGATAGGATGCATGATGTCTGGACCGCTGATTTTTGACATAGTTTATTTCTTTGGTTCTTTTTTTAGATAAAACCCAAGTGCCTAATGCCAAGTGCCTAATGCCCCCAATGACAGAAAAAAAATGAAATTAGATAGAAAAACCGCACCCGAATTCAGGGCGATAGAAAATATAAGTTTAGTACGACCAGAGCGTATTCAATTGGATAACGGTTGTCAGATTTTTACCTTTAATTCTGGCGATCAGGATCTGGTACGTATCGAATGGTTATTTAAAAATTTGCGTTTTAATCCGGAAAAACCTTTGCTGAATGTGGCTGTCAACACCATGTTAACGGAAGGTACATCCAGGTTATCTGCTTCGCAAATTGCCGATCAGGTTGATTTTTATGGGGCTTTTCTGCAGGTAGATTATGGCTACGATCATTCGCAGGTTGTTTTATATACCCTCACAAAACATTTGTCGAAAACCCTGCCGGTATTAAAGGAATTGATCGCTGATTCGGTTTTCCCGGAGAAAGAAATTGAAACTTTTGTGCGCAATCAGCAGCAAAAACTACAGGTGAGTTTGCAAAAAAATGACGTTGTGGCTCGCCGCACTTTCAATAAGGCTATTTATGGTGAAACCATTTACGGCCTTGGAGCCAATTTCGAAGATTACAAAACACTGCAGCGGCAGGATATGATCGAACATTTCAGGCAAATGTATCAGCCTGCAAATTGTACCATCATAGCAGCAGGTAAAGTTGATCAGTCGACATTAGATCAGATCGTTTTGCATTTTGGCCAGGAATGGACCAATTATTCTGTTGCCGCAGATATCAGCCAGCCTACCCTTCAGCCATCTACCGAACGGGTTTATCTGGTTGAAAAGCCCGGTGCATTACAGTCTGCTATTCGCATGGGTTTACCGTTGATCAACCGAAAACACCCCGATTTTCCAGCATTCCAGGTATTGAACACTATTTTGGGAGGTTATTTCGGATCGCGATTGATGGCAAATATCCGCGAAGATAAAGGCTATACCTATGGTATCGGATCGGGATTAAGTTCTTTGGATAAAGGTGCAGCGTTTTTTATAGCCTCTGAAGTAGGGGCCGATGTTTGCCGTGCTGCAGTTGCCGAGATTGAAAAAGAGATCGTACTACTAAAAACCGAATTGGTGCCGGAAAGCGAACTTTCATTGGTTCGTAATTATATGCTGGGCTCATTACTGGGCAGTCTGGAAAATATTTTTTCGCATGCGGATAAATTCAAGAATATCCATTTTGAAGGATTGGATTATGATTATTACGAGCGTTATACCGATGCTGTAAAAAATATTACTTCGGAAGAGATTCTTCGGTTGGCGCAAAAATATTTTGATCTCGAAAAATTCTACCGGGTCATTGTCGGAAAGTTTTGAGGGAAGGGAAGTAAGGAGTGCGAAGTGCGAAATGTCAATTTCGAAATGCCATTTTCGAAATGGAAACATATTCCAATTATTCATTAATTCCAAAATCAACATTCCGCTCTCCGCATTTTTAAAGGCTGATTTTCATTTCAAATCCGGTATTAATATCTCATGTTAGTGCAATTTTGAGTTAACATTTCGTTAAATCTCACATTTTTAGAAGCCAAATTCCGAAATCCGAAATAAAAAGCTATCTTTGCCCGGCAAATAATAACTCCAAATAATTATTTGCCATGCAACTAGATCCATCCAAATTTGTCGCCGAAGGTTTAACTTATGACGACGTTTTATTACTCCCGGCTTATTCAGAAGTTCTACCCCGCGATGTTGATACCAGTTCTTTTTTAACCAAAAAGATCAGGTTAAATATTCCTGTGCTTTCGGCTGCCATGGACACTGTTACCGAATCAGCTTTGGCCATTGCCATTGCACAGGCAGGTGGTTTGGGTATTCTGCATAAAAATATGTCGATTCAGGCACAGGCGGATGAGGTGCGTAAAGTGAAACGATCGGAGAGCGGTATGATCCAGGACCCGGTTACCTTACACGAAGCATCAACAGTTGCTGATGCTGTTAAGATCATGCGCGAATTCAGGATAGGTGGTATACCAATCATTGATGGCGAGCGCAGGCTAAAGGGGATTATTACCAATCGCGATCTGCGTTTTCAGAAAGATATGGACAGGCCGGTTAGCGAGGTAATGACCAGCGCCAATCTGATCACAGCACCACAGGGTACTACACTTTTTCAGGCAGAAGCAATTTTGCAGAATCATAAGATTGAGAAACTACCTGTCGTTGGCAAAGACGGAATATTAAGCGGACTGATCACCTTTAAGGATATCCAGAAGTTCAAAAACTTCCCGAACGCTTGTAAAGACGAATTTGGCCGTTTACGCGTTGGTGCCGCCGTTGGCGTTGCTGCAGACAATATTGATCGGGTTAAAGCCCTTGTACAAGCCGGTGTTGATGTGATCACGGTAGATACCGCACATGGGCACTCCAAAGGCGTAATTGACATGGTGCGTAATGTTAAAATCCTGTTCCCTGATCTGCAGGTGATAGCAGGTAATATAGCTACTGCCGATGCCGCTTTGGCCCTGGCAGCAGCCGGCGCCGATGCTGTTAAGGTTGGTATTGGTCCGGGTTCTATTTGTACTACACGTATCGTTGCTGGCGTAGGCGTACCACAGTTATTTGCAGTTTACGAATGCGCCAAGGCCTTACGTGGTACCGGTATTCCGGTTATAGCAGATGGTGGTATAAAACAAACAGGCGATATTGTAAAAGCAATAGCGGCAGGCGCAAGTTCGATCATGGCGGGCTCGTTATTTGCAGGTGTTGAGGAATCGCCCGGTGAAACCATCATATACGAAGGACGTAAATTTAAGTCGTACCGCGGTATGGGTTCTATTGAGGCCATGGATAAAGGCTCAAAAGACCGTTATTTCCAGGATGAGACTGATGTGGTTACCAAGCTGGTACCCGAGGGCATCGTTGGTCGAGTTCCTTACAAAGGCACACTGGCCGAAGTGATCTACCAATACATAGGAGGCCTGCGTGCGGGCATGCATTATTGCGGTGCAGCTACTATCGAGCAATTACAGGAAGCTAAATTTGTACGCATCACTGCTGCTGGTATGCGCGAAAGCCATCCGCATGATATTACGATAACAAAGGAAGCACCGAATTATACCAGGTAAGGGGGATTGGTGATCAGTTGACTTGTTACCAGTTACCCAATCACAAATTAACCAGTTAACTTATTGCAAATCAACCAATCATTAAAATGCAATCCATTGCAATTTTCTGTGGCGCCAATTTTAACGGGGATCCGGTTTTACTGGGGGCTGTTGAACAATTGACAGCGCTAATGGCCGAACGCCATATAGCTCTTGTATTTGGTGGGGGTAAAGTAGGGGTGATGGGCCTGTTGGCTGATAATATGATCAGTCGCGGGGGTAAAACAATCGGTGTTATACCAAAATTTCTATTAGATAAAGAAGTTGGCCATACCGGACTTACCGAACTGCACGTAGTTGAAACCATGCATCAGCGCAAGCAGCTCATGAACGATATTAGTGACGGAATCATTATGCTGCCAGGTGGCTTTGGTACGCTTGAGGAGTTTTTTGAAGTGCTTACCTGGCTACAATTGGGTCTCCACAACAAACCGATCGCTATCCTCAATATCAATGGCTTTTACGATCATTTGCTTAGGCAGATGGATGTAATGGTTGAACAGAAATTTCTTAAACCTGCCAACCGCGCATTAGTGATCACCTCTCCAGATCCTGCTGACATCATTGCCAAAATGCAAAATTTTAATGCCAAACCGGATGAAGTTTGGTTTCGCGACCGTAACCTCACCTGATATTACATCGGGGGTGGCACAGGCGGCGCTGAATTATCCTTAGTTGGTGGTGGACTGGCAGGTGTATTGCTTGCCGGGTTTGGTGTAACCGGAGCTGTGCCAGCAGGGCTTGCACCAGCTGTTGCGCCTGCCGTCGTTGCAGGAGCTCCGGGTGCAGGTGCAGCCGTTATGTTACCGGATTGTACAACTGCCGGGTTTGCAGCAATAATTTTATTGATCTCGAATGGGAAGGGAAAAGACGCCCAATCACTATGCGGTGCCGAATAAATGATATATTTCCCGGTAACGCCTGTAAAACCGCTTACGTCTTCGTACGTAGCACCCGCCGCAAGGTCGAGGTGGTGTGATACATTCCAGCTTCCGCTGTTTAATTGGGTAAATAAGGAAAAATCAACGGCAACACCGCTAATGCTTGTTATCGTAAAATGAATCTCGCGATTTCTGCCGGTCGTTTTTTCGGTCCGGACAACAGTTAGACGGGTGCCGTTATCTACCTCTGCTTTTTTTTGCGCTACGGCACTACCTGTTGTCAATAAAAGTGCTATGATCCCGGTTAAAAATAATGACTTCATGTTTAAATAGACTTGGCTATAAATATATTTTATTAGAAAACTTCTATCAACTATTACAGGCTTTTTGCCTGTTGTTCACCGCCTTGCGGTCCATAAAAAATCACCCAGGTTGAAAAATCATCTGAAAAATCTAAAAACCGGTGTTCAATCCCTGCCGGAACAAAAAGCACGTCGCCAGACTGGAACTTACTGGTTTTACCGTCATTAAAAAATTCACCTGTGCCGCTGGCTATTACATATAGCTCATCCTGTAGGTGTGGTGTTTGCAGATCAACCTTGTTCGGGCGATAAATTTCAACGGTCATCGAACCATGTGCCATCACTTGCTCAAACAGTTTGACTCCTTCACTACCCAATTGGTTTAATGCCTGCTTTATACTTACCTGCATGTTCAAAAATAACGATTAACCATGTTAAGCAAAATTATTTTGAAACTTGTTTTCAACCCCTGGGACAATATAAACTGTTTAAATTGGAATTAAACCCCTATTGCATTACTTTTACGAGATAACCAAACTACCATAATCATTGATGAAAACCCGACTTACCCGTAGTTTACAGATCGGTTTTGGAGTTTCGTTGGCTATCCTGGTCATTTCTTCTATCGCGTCCTACAATAGTATTGCAAACTTGATAGAAAGTGCCAAGGTTAACAGCCATACTTACCAGGTATTAGGCGCGCTTGAATCTACGCTATCGGTTATGAAAGATGCAGAAACCGGTCAGCGTGGCTATCTTCTTACTAATGATACTGATTTCCTGCAACCCTATAATGGCGCATCTAACAGGGCACTACGCTATGTTGAGCAGTTTCAGTTCCTAACTAAAAATTCTCCTGATCAGGAAAAAACTGCAGCTTCGTTACGGGCCATGATCAAAAACCGACTTGGTTATCTGAAGGTCCTTATAGATAAGAAAAAAGCAGGCGGTACTATTACTGCTCCCGAATTACTTAACGGTAAACTCGCCATGGATTCTTTGCGTATCGTGGTTGGCCGGGCTGAGTTGGCTGAAAAGACATTCCTTAACAAACGCCTGCGTATCTTAAGTCAGTATACATTCGACACACCGTTTTTTCTATTCATAGCCTCGTTAGTTGCTGTAGCTATCTCCTTGTTTTCCTATTTCAGGGTGATGAACGAGGTAAAGCAGCGGTCGGTACTTTTTGCCGAACTGCAATCGCAGGAGCAGCAAACCGCCAGCCTGAACGAACAACTTGCTATAACCAATGAAGAACTTGCTTCGGCCAACCGTGGACTTGAAGCAGCTAATGAAGAGATCAATGCCTCTAACGAAGATCTTGCTGCTGCCAACCAGGAGTTGGTTGACGCTAACCAGCAATTGATTGCGTCGGAAGAAAGTATCCGGATATTAAACGAAAAGCTGGGATTTTCAAACGAAGAGTTATCGGCCACAGTAAACGAACTTTTTGAATCACAGCAAAACCTTACAGCCCTAAAAAATGAATTGGAGGAACGTGTCGCCAGCCGCACCGCTGCATTGACCGAAAGCGAGAGTCGTTACCGCGTCATCATGGAAACTATGCAGCAGATAGCCTGGGAGAGTAAACCCGATGGTACCATTACTTTTTTTAACGGGCAATGGTATAAGTATACCGGGCTGAGTGAAATAGAGAGCATTGGATGGGGATGGACAAACAATATTCACCCGGATGATCTGCCATATGCCTTAGAAAAGTACAAGCTGATACTTGAAAGCAGTATAGAAGGCGAATTTGAGTTCAGGAAGAAACGGAATGATGGCAATTACCGCTGGCACCTTGCCCGCATGCAGCCCGTTAGGCCCGGCGATGGCGAAGTAAAGCAATGGGTGGGCACAGCAACCGATATCCACGAGCTGAAAACCCTGCAACAGCAAAAGGACGATTTTATTTCTATCGCGAGTCATGAATTAAAAACACCAATAACCAGTTTGAAAGCTTCGTTGCAGTTATTGGACCGTTTGAAAGATACACCGTCGGCATTGACCATACCGAAGCTGATCTCACAGGCCAATAAAAGTCTGGGTCGATTGAATAACCTGGTAGAAGACCTCTTGAATGTAAGTAAATTGAACCAGGGGCAGATCAGTCTTAATAGAAGCAGCTTTGTTTTGCATCAACTGGTGAACGACTGTTGTCAGTATATTCAGCTGGAGAAAATTTATAGGGTAGTGATCATTGGCGATAGAAAGCTTGCTGTATATGCCGACATGCATCGGGTAGAGCAGGTGATCGTTAATTTTTTGAATAACGCGATCAAATATGCCCCCGACTCGAAAGAAATTATCATTGTGATCGAAAACAAGGAAGGCATGGCCAGGGTCTCGGTTACAGATAAAGGTCCGGGTATTGCACCTGAAAAGCTGCCCCACTTGTTTGACCGTTATTTCAGGGTTGATAGCGGTGGCGTGCAATTCTCGGGCCTTGGATTGGGTCTATATATCAGCGCCGAGATCATCAAAAAACATGGCGGCGAAATAGGCGTAGATTCGGAAATGGGTAAGGGGAGTAGTTTTTGGTTTACGATACCACAAATTAATGAGGGGATAAATGATTAAAACACTCCATATCAAATTTGCGTAATTCCCGTACAAAACTATCTTTGATCGCACATTTAGCCGACATAGCTCAGCTGGTAGAGCAACTCATTCGTAATGAGTAGGTCGCAGGTTCGATTCCCGTTGTCGGCTCGGTTGATTCCCAGTTAAATGCCTCAAAAACCGCTAAAAATGCGGTTTTTTTATTTTCCACCAAATCCTAAATAAACACATAAGTTTGTACATTTGAGAGATAAGACTTTACAAATACTTTACAAGATTTGGCTTCATTAAGACCTTCGGTTTTAAAGCATCATCAGAAGAAAGATGATAAGGGAAGCTATAATGTAAAAATCGCAGTTGCTCACAAGGGCGGAACGGGCTATATCTCGACCGATATCAATGTCGTTAAAAGTCAACTCACGCCTAAACTTAAAATCAAAGACAATACGGTATTAATCAAGGTGCTTAAAAAGATCAAGCCCTATGAAGAAATATTAGAAGATATTTTTTATGATATCTCCCAAATGACTGCACCTGAATTGGCACGTCATCTTGAAGATAAGAAAGAACGCAGGGACCGTGAGAATACAGACGCTTCAACGATCGATTTTGTAAAATTCAGTGAAAACCATATAAAAAAAATCCGTGCAGAGGGTAAACAGGGTATCGACAATCCGGTGCTACTTGAGCAAAAGCGTAAACGAAAAGACGATAGGGAGCGATATGCTGATAAAATTCAAACGACACTTTGGAGCCTGTGTGACTTTTTACCTGGTAGAAATATTGCGGTAACCGATATTTCGGCAAGAATGCTTCAAGGCTATGAAGATTACCTTAAGAGCCCCAGAACGATGACACGTTCCGACCAGTTCGGGCGGCAGGTAACTACTACTAGGAAGGGTTTATCTGAAAGTAGTGTTATAGACTATATGGTAAACATTAGGACTTTGTTTAATGCAGCGCTTAAATATTATAACGATGATGAACAGGGCATTTTAATAATCAAACACTACCCTTTTACAAAATATGAGATTGGCCAAAAAAAGGAACGAGAAAAAAGAGACTTCGATTGGGAGATCATAAGGCATGTTCGTGACATCGAAGATCAGGTTGATAAACCAAATGTGAATCTAGGCCGTGATGTTTTTATGCTCCAGTTTTATCTGGCTGGTATGAATACAGTAGACCTATATAATGTTACGAAGTTTAATGGGGGTAAGCTTACCTACAACCGGACAAAAACAAGGCGTGTACGAAAGGATAACGCGCTGATGATAATTACTGTACCGGCTGAAGCTTTACCTTTAATGGCGAAATATAAGGATCATACTGGTAATCGGGTTTTTAACTTCTACCAAAGCTACAGTTCTCCTCAGACATTTAATAGATCAGTAGGTAGGGGAATGAAGGCTATTAGCGAAAAGCTAATAAAGAGCAATAAACTGGATGAAGCCCTTCACGGCTATGATGCTCGTAGAGGTTGGGCTGATATCGCATTTAACCTCATGGATATTTCAAAAGATACCGTAGGATTGGGACTTAATCACGTCGATAAAGACCATAAAACAACCGAAATTTATATTAAAAAGAAGTTTTCAAAGATGGATGAAGCTAATAGACAGATGTTGGATGCTCTAGAAAGCAAAACTGTGGAGCATACTAAAGACTTATTGCCCGGTAAGAAGTTGAAGAGATAAAAAATGCAGCCTGTGATTTACAGGCTGCATAGGTTATTGATTTTACTTTTATCGGGCGTGTTAATCTGATGAATAAATGTAAAAGATGAAGTCCGCCTTGTTCAACTCCAGATACACCGTTTCAAAGACTCCATCCTTGAAAGGCGCATAGGCATCTTTGCCGTTCATGATCATTGCTTCCGTAAGGTCTTCCAGTAGACCTTCGCCATCATACACTTCCCTTGCACTTAGGATAGCATAGGCGAACACAGTGCCGTCTTTGTCAATGTTTGCCAGCACTTTCCAAAAGGTAGCGTACTGGTCTAGAGAATACGAGTTGAGACTGAGCGCAAGGTTTAACAGGTTGGCTTCTTCTACCGATCCTATCTTGTTAAGTACCGCCGGTAGAACCCGATTTATGCTAATCGTATTTCTAGTTACTTCGATCCAGATTTTTAGGTTGATGCTTTGCGCCGCAATATGCTCCGTGAGTTGAAGTTGGATCTCATCGCGGAAGGCTTCCTTAGTAGAAACTTTGTATCGCAGGCCCTTAAATTCTACTAGCGCTTGTTGCCCTTTTTTGTCTGGTACGATTTCGATTTCAGTAGGGCTAACTTTTAAAAGTTTACAGAAAGCAGCTTCAAATGCACCAATAGGCACATCTAAGACACTTTTTTGTTTTTTTGTCATGGTTTTGTTTTAAATAAATATTAAAAGTTTGAAAAGAAAACATTGCAGGTTTACTCCCAAGAGTCAAACCCTGCAGGTTTTATGTTAAAAGAAAGGCCGGTATACACCTACCGGCCTTTTATAATAAGACCAACCAACGCTATTTGGTGCGGTTGGCTTCAGCTACCGAAAGGGTAACTGTGTTGTAGGTTAGGTCGCCGCCAAACGGGGCTACATCACCAGTTGAGGCAATACTGAAGATCAGTCCTGCCCGCTTATTGCCGGGAAGCAGCAGACTCATGTAAACATCAAGGAAGGTTTCACCGTTAGGTTCTGTCCGCTGCTGGTAGCAATCAAATGATAAGCTCATTTCTTTTTTGATTAAAGGGTTAAATAATAGTTTAATGGCGGATGGTATCCCGGTAAAGACGATCCAGGATCTGGATTGAGTTGTGGATGTAGGTCTGAGGGCAGACACATTTCACCAGGAACGGTAAAATATCCACTGTTTTAAGCAGCAGGAAAAAGGGATAAGGAATAGCCGGGGCAGGAACCAACGCCCAAAACAAGGTGGGGTTGCTTAATGAACACCCATTCAAAGCATCGAACGAAGACTAAAAATTTGGGCAAAAAAATTTCGTTATAAAAACTCAAACCCGTTATTGCTGGCTATAGTAACGAGCGGTTGTACCTGATCCAGGAACTTATCACGGCTAATTGGCGCTACTTCGAAGTTTGGAAATATGGTGAGGTAATCCTGTAGGTATTTGTTTTTAGGTGTTTTGTAACGGATAATTTCTACGGCATTTTGCTGCAACTTGAAGAACGGATCAAAATACTGTTCCAGAACAGGGATCTTATCGCTCTTGCTGCTATTGAACGCAGGGTCAGCTGGTATCAGGTTCCAGATCAAATCGTGCGATACAAAAGCATAGGGAATAAAATGCTCAACCGCGTAAGCACCTATTGTAAGCCGTCTGTTGGTATATATACAATCAACCCCACCCATTTCCTGTAAAACAATATCCCAGAAATATTTGCGCTGATCGTTTAGACTTTTGCGTACTGCTGACCGAATGAGTTTGTTAGGAATATCCGGTACATTAGGATTGCGGCTTTGCAGGTAAACTGCCAGGTTCCAGTAGCAGAAGTTTTTAAGTATACCGGCGTTACGTCTGAAATAATCCAGCCATACCGGGTTGACCTCGATGTGTTCTTTAAACAGCGCATAAGGGCACTGGTTGCGATATTCCTTTGAGTGCTTATAAGCATCTTCCATATTTCCCGCGCTGAACCAGGGGCTTAAAAACCGGTGAGGCACCTCACTATTAAAATACCAAAGCTGTTTTAAAGTATTCTTATGCTTGGTAGTGGATAGTCTATTAAAGATAGTGCGGCGCTCAGCATCGATTGTTAAATCTTCACCGGCCCGGATCATCTCAATGGCATGTTGCAATTTATCTTGTTTACCAAACGAGACATGAAAGTAATTTACTGTGAACCAGGCATGAGATACCATCTCGCTGAATAGATCCAGTTTCCTAATATTTGTTTCGCCCAGTTCAACCCGGCTTATTAAAGCCAGGAACCAGTAGAATTTGTAGGTAGCCGAGGTGTTGTTAAAGCATGCTGCTAAGGACTGAACAGGAAGACCTTGCTGATCTGGTAAGTTCATTTATCTAATATATTGTTTTTACTGGATTTTTTAAAACTCGTCAGGCATTGCCTCTAGGAATATCTAAAGTTCAACTAAAATTTGCTAGTGTAGGCCCGATGCCGATTCGAAATCAAACAGTCATAGCTATATAATAGATATTAGGAGCTAACTTTTATAATTTAAGAGAATATACAATGAAAGTAGGGTGATAACGCTTCTCCCAAAGAAGTGCGATTGAATAAGCCGCTAAAAGTCTGTCATATAGTAACTATTCACTTTAATGTTAATGGCTAATACAGAAAGCAGGCTAAAATGCCGTTGTTCTGCTGTGATTAAAATAGCTCTTGGCGAACATTGCTATTTTAAGAAGCCCTAATCGGTTATTTTTTAAAATGGTATGCTCTATGGAATGCTAATAATAATAGCGGAATCGCAACCGGTGAAAGCTCTAAGGCTAATAGGTTGCATGGTGTATGTTAATGGAAAATTTTCCGATCATATCGATTTAAAATAGACCCTTAGTGAGAGGTGGATATTACGAATATTGATATAATAATTATTACAAAGGCTAATGCTATTAATGCAAACACCAAATCCTTTCGGTTCCTTTTCACTTTAACGATCGCGCCATTTCTAACTTCAATTTGTCTTACCCAATTCGGTATAACTGGATCAAAACTTAAACAACCATTGATAGTGTCGCCGTCCTCTCCCAATACAATGTCAAAATTTGATATGCGATCATTGGCAGATTGCAATATTGTTATTTGTAAGTTCTCTTTGGTTTGATATTTTCCGATAAAATGAAACGATCCTACCTTGCCATTAACCACATTTATTGTCTTATCATTTGTAAAAATTGTTCCGTCTTTTATCGATTCCAGTTTTTCATCAAATATTTCGTCTCCCAATACCGGGAATGGGTTGGTATAATTGAAAACCATCGAATGGTAATATATTTTTTGTTTAGAATCCCGAAATGGGCTAAGATTTTTCTTTTTGACGAATAGGTTTGTAAGATACTTTTCACAGTCTAAGTCAGGTATTACTTTTTTATTAATGAGGGTGAAAAAAGCGTCAGCCATGCCATCTTTCTTCAAAAGCATCAATCCGTCCTGAATAAATACCTGGTTTAATAACACAGTGTCTTTAACTCGATCTATTAATAGACTTTCTGAGCCGATTAGGTATTCCCATTTCCCGATTTGAACTATGCCATTTAAACTCATAATAAGCCTGCCATCTTTATGAAAAGTATAGGAATGGTAGTCTTTGTTCTCATCAATCATTACCCAGGGTTTATCAATAAAAACCGATGTCTGATCTAGACTTTTGCTATATTGTTGTAGACGTGGAAGTAAACTTTTTAAATACGGTAACATAGTTCAAAGAATAAAACATTATTTCAACTCGATAAAATAAAGGGAACTAAGCATTATGTAGGGTTTTAGTATAAAGTAAAGCTATATTTTTTACTTTTGGACCGAAAGCGATCTTTATTTTATTTCTTTTCGGCAAGCTTTTTCGATAAAACTAAAAAGGCCTAAAGAACTCGATCAACCTAAAAGTTATCACATTGGCTAAATTAAACGGCGTAGTTTCAGGTCAATTATTGGAAAAATAGAGTCCACAATGGCAGAAAAATCTTCCAACATATAGCTGTACGAGTGTTTAGTACCCCCATTCTGTATGACTTATTGGTAGTTGATTGAGCTCATTTTTTAGGTGCTTCCACTCCGGTAGAAAGCTATTCATATAAGCAAGGAAACGGTTATTATGGCTTCTTTCAAGCAGATGGACCATTTCGTGTACTACTATATATTCAATACAATGGTGCGGCTTCTTTGCCAGCTCAAGATTCAACCAGATCCGTTGTGCTTCGGTATTACAAGTACCCCATTTGGTCCTCATTCTTTTTATGCAAACTTCACTCGGTGACGTGCCTATTATATTTTCCCATTTCTTTACAATGGGCGGTACAAGCTCTTTTAATTGTTTCCGGTACCAAAGGTCTAGGACAGCTTGTTTCTTTTCAATATCGCTACCTGGGCGAACATGAAGTTCAAGTAAATTGTGTTTAACACTTACAAATGGCGGAGCATCGCGTTCGATAATATGCAGCATATATCGTTCGCCTAAAAAGTAATGACTTTCCTTGTTTAAATACTCGCGCGGCGCCTCCCGAACCTGGGCATTAAATTTTATTTGTTGTTTTTTGATCCAGGAGAGTTTTGATAAAGCATAAATACGAATCGTATCCACAGTCATCCGTAATGGCGCAGCGATACGTACCCTGCCATTTGGCGGATATACACTTAGGTGTATGTTTTTAATATCCTTTAAAACTATCTCGACTGAGATTTCACCTAAACTAATCTGCTCCATGTTAATATTCAGCCTGTTGCTTTATTATCGCGAATATTCTTTCTACTTCGCCGATATCCTTTAAAATTTCATAAATAGCCCCTTTGATGATATTTTCTCTAGGCCCGTTACCCCGCCATCCATCTGGTTTAACCTTTAAGATCCGCTCGTGTAGTAAAAGTGCTAACTCTTCATCTTTATTCAGATTGTTGTATAATGCTCTTTGCGCCTGGGTTTTTATGGCCTGCGGAGTTAAGCTAGTTTTACCGGCTTGAACTTTGGACGCTATATCCGATATTCTTTTCAAATATTCTTCATAGCTGATGGCATTTGCCCTCCGTTCGGCAATCACTGAACTCAACAGTGTGCTCATTTCTTCAAAAAATGCAGGATCAATTAAATGGTCCTTGATAATCTTTTGGCGTACGTTATTCTCAATAGTTTCAGCTACCGCCTGTTTATTGCCCCTGATATCCTTTGGCATGTTATTTATAGCATCTGCAATTCCGCTTTTGACAATCAACTCTATGAGTGATAGGTCACCAAAAGGTGAAATTTGCCTGGGGCTGTCTGCCTGGATATAATTATCGATTAAGTGATGCATATCGGCTTCATATGCTTTCATGTCAAGGGTTTCGCCGCTTGCCATTCTGATCTCTTCGCGGAGTTTTAGATAAAAATCTACCTGCTTTTTTAACTCCAATTGTTCCTTCGCGGTATATCCTGCTTCGTCAAGGTCGGCAGCTATATTAGCATAAGCCCGGATTAACGAAACCGTTGCTTTATATAGCGCCGTACGCCGCAGCTCGGTGTTCTTTAATTCTTCAGGTATTTCGCTGTTGCCACAGAAGTAGTGCTGGAAGTCGAGTTCCGATTTTGGGGGCTCTACCGGCTGGCATAATAAGACAATTTCTTCGATGGCATTATCCAGCCGATCGCGACCTATTTGCAAACGATCTTTTAGTAATATTTCACAATCTTCTTTTTTGAACTGATCAAAATCCAGTTCTGAGGTGTATACAGCTACAGCATCTTCGACCTTTTTGAAAAGATCCTTATAATCTACAATATAGCCGAACTGTTTATCATCTGTATCTAACCGATTAACCCGGCATATTGCCTGGAAAAGGCCATGGTCCTGCATACTCTTATCGATATAGAGGTAAGTGCATGAAGGTGCATCAAAGCCCGTAAGCAGTTTATCAACTACTATCAGCAGGCGCATATTGGCTGGTTCTTTAACGAACTGGTTTTTAGCAATATCTTCGTATGTTTCCGTTTTGCTTTTATTTGCTGCCGCGGCAACGTCTTTTAGTAACGTGGTGTATACTTTATAGACAAATTCTTTTTCTGTTTCGGTATTGGTGCCGGTGTCTTCAGTAGTGATATCCTGTGTTGCCGGGTTATAAGAAGTAATAACGGCGCATCGGTTTTTAAACTCCGTTTGCTGGAACAGATCATAATATTTGCAAGCTTCATAAATACTACCGGCAACGAGTATTGCATTACCGGTATAAGAGCTTAATCTGGGCTTTGTGCTAAAATCATAAATGATATCAACCACGACCTTTTCCATCCGTGAGTGAGAACTAAGCACCTTTTGCATGGTGCCCCATTTCTTTTTTAATTCTGATTTTTGGAAATCATTCAGGCCTCTTGTTTTTACATCAAACCAGGCATCTACTTTGTCATGGGATGATAAACGCTGATCAATATCCCTGGCTTCATATACCAGGTCCAACACCACTTCGTCTGCAACCGCTTCATTGAATTTATAGGTATGGATGTATTGCCCGAATACTTCTAAACTCGTTTGCTTATCCTGTTTTAATAGGGGAGTGCCGGTAAAGCCAATAAACACGGCATTTTGCAACATAGCCTTCATCACCTTATGCAACTTGCCACTTTGCGTACGGTGACATTCATCTACAAAGATGAATAGTTCACCAACGGCTCTCGACGGGTTGCCGCGAAGCTCTTCAATGAACTTGTCAAAGTCGTCAACGTCTTTCTTACCGAACTTATGAATAAGTGAACATAGAAGCCTGGGCGAAGGCTGTTCCAATTGTTCCATCAATTGCCGGCCGCTGGATGTTCTCACTACTGGTTCACCGGCATCGTTAAATACCCGCTCTATTTGCTTATCTAATTCAGTTCGATCCGTTAATATCACAACCCGGGCATTTGCATTATTTTCCAAAATCCATTTGGCCAGTAATACCATAACGATACTTTTACCGCTTCCCTGGGTATGCCAAATGATGCCTCCTTCCCGGCGCCGAACATGCTCCTGCGCGGCTTTGATGCCAAAATACTGATGGTAACGTGGTAGCTTTTTCACGCCGCCATCAAATAATACAAAATCGTAAATAATCTCCAGTAGCCGATGCTTGTTGCATATTTTTAGTAGGTACTTGTCTAACTGGAGCTGGCTATTATCAGCAATGTCCTCATTCCAGCGAAGAAAAAACTTTTCAGGTGTACCGATGGTGCCATAACGTAAGCCTTCCGTATCGTTACCGGCCATTACCAATTGGATGGTTGAGAAAAAGGATTGTATAAACTCTGGTTGCTGGTTTACCAGGTTTTGCCTTATACCATCACCTATCGTAACGGTGCTGCGCTTCAGCTCTATCAATCCTAATGCTATCCCATTTACATAGAGTACGATATCGGGCCGTTTATCGCGTTTGCCAGAAATGGTAACCTCTTCTGCTATCGCGAAATCATTTTTATCAGGCTCGGCCCAGTTGATGAAGTGAATGGTTTGGTAACGATCTGAAGGGTTTTCTTGCACCTGCACCCCGTACCGTAATTGGCTATAAACCTCTTTGTTATTACCGTAAAGGTTTCGATCAAAATTATTGGCTTCAGTTTGAAGTTTATAGATGGCTCTTTTGGCTAGGCTCTCAGAGTAGCCTGCTTTATTTGTCAAGTAACCTAGTAATAACGTTTCTTCGATATTGCTATTGTTAGCGCGTTCTTCCCAGTTACCCAGGTAGCGGTAACCCATTTGTTCCTTAAATAGTTTAACTATCCGGTTCTGGGTTTTTCGTTCTATCTGACCTACATCGAGCATTCTGTTAGTATTTTAGTGCCATTTTAATTTCCAGTCATCATAAATAAAATCGGGCATTTTTTGGCCTGATCCTTTAGTCATAAAAAAGCGAGCACCTTTTGATGGAGTCATTAGCTGCAGACATTTTTTTTTGTTTAAATCGCAATAGTCAACCACAGGCTGCCACAAATCACACCAAAGTCCTTTGCTGACAGTGGTAGTTAAATAGACACATTTTATTGTTGGGTGCGCGATTAATAAATCTACTATCTTGTTTGGTACGTGTGTTTTAAACTTCTTTTCTATATCTGAATCAAGATATTTGCCTAAAATCTGGGTATGTTTTGTATCTAATATGTCGGCATCTTGAATACTAATGATTAAATCAGTTATGGCTATAAGGTTTATTTTGCAAAACTCTATCCAATCTGTTTTGCCTTTTCCCCTTAAACCTGCTTTGCCAAACATCCTTGGTAAAATATCCCAAAAGTAGTTATTGCCAACCCTGCCATAAAACCATGATGCGTTGTTACTTGCAGGCCAAGAAGGATTAAAAGTACCAATAATCAGAGTTGTGGGTTTAAAGTCCAGACGCTCCAGTTTTAAATAATCAATGAATTTATGATCACATGGCATAGCTTTTAAACTAATCTTATTTTACCAGTTAACAACTTGTGCATCATACCATCTTTAAGAAGTTTATATTTCGATAGTTTCATTTCCAAATCAGATATTTCTTTTGCCATGTCTTTTAGAATAGTGACTATAGCTTCCTGTTCTCCTGTACTTGGAAACGGTATTATAAACGAGTTTAAACTCTTATTGGTGATTTGATTAATAGTAGCTCCCAAATACTCGTCAATTTGCGATTTTATTATGTTTGACTGAAATAAGTTGTATATAAATTCATTAAAAGGTGAGCGAAATACAGCCATAAATGCACCAAAAGTTTCTCCTATTGCTTTGCCCTGGATTAGAGCACATTTTCCAATCAAGTCTCTGCTACCATTGCGTACACAAATCAGGATGTCAGTTTCTTTTACTATTAACTTTTCAGGTACCTCAAGATCCACGAAGACGTTGTCATCATATCGCAACGAATTGTTTTGGATATTGGATGATCGCAATACTAATAACCCGCTTTCCTTAACATCAGTAGGTCTATAAGTTAAACCGATTATACATTCACCAATTTTCCCCAGTCTTTTCACTTCCCATCCCTTTTTTGGTTTCAACAATTGCTGCATAGCACCTTGCTTTATAGCCTTCTTTTTTTCAATAAGTTTTTCAAGGTTGGTGATCAATGCATCGGCATCTGAAAGGGTGGTGGCGATTGCAGTTTGTTCGCGTAGTGTTGAAGGTAAAGTAATCGAAATATTCTCAATTGTCCGTCCATTTAAACTTGGGACGCCTGAAGCTTCGTTAAAAGAGTACCAGTCGATTGTTTGGAACAAGAAGTATAGATATTTAGGATTATACCTTTCGTTTATTTCAGTAAAGAATAATGTATCAATAGTCCAGAATGGTGAATCCATATATTGCGGTTCATCTATGGTTCCCTTTCTCCCTATTAGAACCGATGGTTTATCGTATAAGAATGAGTTGGAAAAGCCAATTATGCCTCCTGAACCTAAAATTGGATATATACCTTCTGCATTTTTTACTGCATGTTGGTTCTTACCATGTCGTACTTTTAGCACATCGCCCATAAGCCGTACACTCCAATCATCCGGTATTAACCCAACTTCGGTTTGTTTATAACCTTCCATTAGTTCCAATTTAGTCCGTTAATTTGGTTTTGTAAAACAGTCAGCCTTTCTATTAAAGTCCCAAAGTCTAATGCCTCACCATAAATCATATTCTCGCGCATCTGTGTATAATCAGCCTCCCATAGATTCAAAAGTTCATCGGGCGGTATAAATCTTATATTTCCAGGTTGGTGGTTTGCGTAATCTACCCCACTTAGCTGGCTAAACTTGCTACGGTGTTCCACAATAATATTATATAGTTTTCTATCTTCCAAAGCTGATGTAGCATGGGCAGTCTGGCTTAATTTTTCAATATCATATAAGTGACGGCTTAGACGGTCCACCCGTATTTTCTCAACCGGGCGTTGAAACTCCTCGTGCAATAAGAATATCTTCTCTAAAAAGGTACGTTCGGGGTTCACCACTGGTATGGTTATAAGATCATCAGCAAATGGTTGCCCTTCATACTTTTCTGCAACCATCGTGCGAAAGCTACGTCCAGTAAAAGGCTCTATTAATGAACGGCATCCTACCTCGACGAGTACACCTGGTTTCAAATAGGTATCCTTTTCAGTTAGTTTCGGGTAATATATTTCAATGATCAATGGATCCTCATCGTGATTCTCTACTTCCCGGTATTTAACCTTTACATCCTTAAATCCGGCCTCGTTAAACTTTGCTTGTAGCTCAGGGGTGAATACATCGGTCATGAATTGGTAAGATGCTTTCCGCAGTCGCCTGATATCGGCTTTGGTCAAATCGCCTTTAAAACCAAGATATTCTCTGTCCAGCGCCAAGTCTATATCTTCCGAAAAACGTTGTATCAGATTCCATGCCTTACTTAATGATGTGCCACCTTTAAACACCAACGATTGAGCACAATTCATATTAAAAATCAACGCTAATGTATGTACTACCCACCAGTCCTTTTCCACTGCTACTACTGGCAAGCCAAGTGCATTACTCGTTTCGGTGTAGGCATTCAGCTTGGTGGCATCAGGTAACTTTAGCCACTCTGGAAGGTGTGTCAGGTCACTCATTGGTAATACTATTTATACTAGGCCATAAAAGCTTTCTTATCCATTCTGGCGCTAACTTAAGGTCATGCTGCAGGTGATAAGGCTTTTCATTTTTAAGTATTTCGCGTATTTTTTGTATTTCAGTTTCGGTTACTTTGTCTTTGCCGATAGTGCGTAGGGCCTGGATCGCTAATTTGCTCAACTCGCCGATAAGTGCAACGCTTTTGGAGCTTGCACCTTTGAAAGTGATGGTTTGCCTGCCGATCTTGATCTTTCTGGATGACGCATCTGTATAATACACTATATTCAAAGGTACCTGGGTGGTTAACCCTAATTTATACATTGCATAGCTACCAGTTGGCACAATACGGGCTTTATCCCGCTTTGCTATAGCTACTGCAATGTCGTCAATGCCTGGTAGTACCATACCCAAATACTTATCTTTTACCGGCCGTACATATATGCCCGTAGCAACCCGGTACAAATCGCCTGACTGAACCAATCTTTCCAGCGCTTTATTTACAGTTTTGGCATTGCCAAGGGCCGCAAAATTATCCACAAAAAAGAGCGAACCCCGTCCGGCTTTTCTTATTTTTTTAAGTATTTGTATTTCAGTGCTTTCTGGCATTTTTATGGTTCATTTTCGTCGCAAATATCGCAATAATTTGCGACGAAATATTTAAAAATCAAAACCCATTTTTAAAAGATGGGCATTTACTTTTTCTTCCAACATCTTAACATCTTCTAAGATGAAGGGTAGAGGCTTTTCGTATCGTTCGGCTAGTTCATTGATGCGCTGTGTTAAACGCTGGCTAATCCTTTGCATTTCCGTAAGTACGGCATCATATAGTACCTGTAGCCATTTATCATCTACCACCAGAGTCTTTATTTCATCATCAGTTAGTTGCAGATATTTATTCCATACCAGAGCCTCCAGAGCTTTCTGTTGCTCTTTTATCTTTTTGTTTAGTTCGGTTTGAGCTTCAGCCAGCTTAAGATAAGCCTTCAATAACTCAAGTTCATCATCATCATCTGGATTGCCTTTGATTTTTTTAATTCGCTCCTTTACAGTTGCACTAGTAATTTTATCTTTATCGTTTTTTGCACCGACTAGCAGGCCATCTTCGCCACCGTGCTCTTCTTCCATTTCTTCCAGTTTGGCAATAATGCTGTCACGGTCGGCTTCCAACGCTTCCAAAGTATTTTTTTCGGCAACAAAATAGCGGTTAATCAACAGCGCAGGCTTTAATAATTTGCTTTCAACACCTTCAAGGCCTTCCACCTCTTTGTCTTTGCTTCTCCCGCTTTTATCCTTAGTTGATTTTATAATACGGTAAACTTCACGCCCCGCTTGCCAGCCATCATCTGCAATAACATAAACGTCATCTTGCATTACTTCGTTCCAATAACTCATCAGATGCTGGTAGACATCATATTTATCAATCAACCGCAAGTTTGCGAATGCCTGTAAAAGACCTTCGGATATTTCATGTATAACTTTTTTGGGCTTAGCACCCTTTTCCAGGCTCTTGAGCTGCGGTTCCACCAAGTCTCGCCAGCCATCAAATACTTTCAGTACTATATTACTATAGGCCTTAAATTCGGGATGGCTAAAAACTGTACTTTTGATGGCTGATTTACTAACCACTATTTCGCTGTATCGCGAGCGCGTGTGGGCTTTAAATAGTATTTGTCGCAAAGAGGGGTACACCTGCCAGTACGAATTTAAAGCGTCAATATCAGCATCAGGAATACCGCCCTTTAAATGGGCTTCTATATCCTGTATGTCTTCTTCTTCCTGACTATCTATATAACGTGGGATATTTAGGTTATACTCTTTTTCTTCGATTTCGGCAACCGGTACAATACGGCTGTATTTGGGCAACTCGGTCTGTTTATTGAAAACATCGACGATTTTATGGATATCCTGATCGCGAAGTCGGTTTTTGGGCCCATCTTTTATAAACCCTTTTGCAGCGTCAACCATAAAAATAGCCTTTCGGCTATCTGCGTTTTCTTTATCCAGCACAATAAGACACGCTGGTATACCGGTACCATAAAATAGGTTAGGTGGCAAACCCACGATGCCCTTGATATAGCCCCTGCGAATCAAGTTCTTCCGGATCTCAGCTTCTGCATTCCCACGAAACAAAACGCCGTGGGGCAGAATTACAGCAGCCTTTCCTTTGCTCTTCAGCGAGCGAAGCATATGTAACAGAAATGCATAATCGCCATTTTTTTCAGGCGGAATCCCAAACCCTTTAAAACGACCATAATCATCATCTTCTTCGCTATTTACTTTTAAGCCATTGCTCCAGTTCGTTGATGAAAATGGTGGATTAGCAACAATAAAGTCAAATAACTTCAGGCCGCCGTTGTCTTCTTTGAATTGTGGATCCGAAAGGGTGCTATTACCTGTGCATTTTATTAACGCACCAGGGCAATCGTGCAAAACCATGTTCATACGCGCTAAAGCAGCCGTGGCGCTTTCTTTCTCCTGCCCGTATATGGTGATCTTTCGCTCAGCCTCGTCGGCGACTTTCAGCAACAAGGATCCTGAACCGCAAGTTGGATCGTAGATAGTAGTATTAGAAGTAGAGTTTTCATGGTTGATGCCAATAATTTTTGCCATGATTCGGCTAACTTCTGCAGGTGTGTAAAACTGTCCTTTACTTTTACCGCTTTCGGTGGCAAAATTGCGCATTAGGTATTCATAGGCGTCACCTAATATATCATCACCCTCGGCCCGGTTACTACTAAAATTTAGCTCAGGCTTTTCAAAAATGGTTATCAGATTAGTAAGGCGTTTAACTTGCTCATCACCAGTGCCAACCTTTGCCGGATTATCAAAATCAACTTTTATGGAGCCCAGTGATGGATTTGCCTGTTCAATTGGCGCGATAATCTTCTTATTGATATCATCTCCGATTGTTGCTTTACCCTTTAGGGCAACCATATCCTTAAAGCTTGATCCTTCAGGTACAGATATCGGTGCGTAGGGTATACCGGCGTATTTATCGCTGATATACTTAATAAATAACATTATCAGGACGTAATCCTTGTATTCGCTGGCGTCCATGCCGCCCCGCAGTTCATCACAACTTGCCCAGATAGAAGAATAGAGTTCAGATTTTTTAACAGCCATTAAGTTTATTCGGTTTAAAGCTAGGTATAATTAAAGTTTTCAGAGTTTGGGTAGCGCTATTACACAAGTTACAATATTAAAAAATTTGTCAGGTAAACGATAAGATTTAATTAGCTCTGGTTGTTCAGATGCAAATACGAACAAGCGAAAAAGATCAATGCTAAGATATCTGAAAACTATACGCTCTATTTGTAGACCTTTAAACGCAACTGAGATGTTGATAAAGCCCTAAAAAGCGTACCTTTTAGCTAAAAGCATTAGTTTTTATAAAATAATGCTATAAATATTAGTATATGTAGAATAAATAACTTAGGTTTGTAGAAGTATATGTAGAATATTTAAAACCTAATTTTTTCTAAACCTTTAAACTAAACCAATGACTAAACAAAAAAAAATCATGGCTGAAAAGACGCCACAGGTAAAATTTACAGCTCAAGTTGTATCGGACACTAACGACAAGGTGTTCCAGAGAAAAGATCAGGAACTGTATCCATTTGAATTGTACCGAATTGAAGACGCTTTAAAGAGAGTGGTTTCCAAGTTTTTTTGGGTACCCGTCTTTTCAATCTTGAAAACTAATCAGGTAATCGACGATGATCTTATTCCAGGAGACTGGATGCTAAAATGTCGATTTGCAATAACCTTTCGACCTGATTTTATTGAAGGTGAACCCGATAAGTACATGCCGGAAGAATATTACATAACCAGCTTGGGACTCGATTTTCTATTGACTTTAATAGATACAATGGTGTGGGCGCATAGTGAAATGTTGCCTGCGAGAATCGGATGTGAATTTAAAAAATACTAATAAGAAAGATACCCGGGGCCCAATTCAGGGTACCCGGTTTAAAACCAAAACCATGTCGAAACAGTCGACTTTTAAACTTATCATGGCAAAGACTAACAACACAAATACGTTAGGTACGGTAGTGCCTCACGTCAAACCTAAGCCCATCAATGCAAAGGTTCAGGTAGAAAGCTACCTGGCAAGCAAGTACGATATCCGTTACAATGTCGTCCTAGGAAAACCCGAATATAAGTTAAAAGCTGATTCGAAATACCATCCTGTTTCAGATGTTGCGATTAATAGTCTAGAGCGGGAAATGCTTAATGCAGATATACCCTGTAACGTGAGTCTTCTTTTAAGGACATTAATATCTGACTATTCCACTGCTTTTAATCCGTTTGCAGCATATTTTAATAGTCTGCCGGCATGGGATGGCCGTACTGACCATATATTAGCCCTCGCGCAAACTGTAGTTACGACTGATGATAAGTTATGGCAATTCTGCTTCAGGAAGTGGTTGGTAGCAATGGTTGGTTGCGCTTTATCTGATAAGGTAATCAACCATACTGCAATTGTTTTTTCCGGTAAACAAGGTATAGGGAAGACAACCTGGATTTTGAACTTGTTACCAGCTGAGCTCAAAGATTATTGTTATACAGGCACTATAGATCCCCAAAACAAGGATACAACCATCAACTTAGCTGAGACTATACTCATTAATATTGATGAGCTTGAAAGCCTTAATAAAAATCAGTTAGGAGCATTAAAAGAGATCATGACCAAATCTAGTATTCGCCTTAGGAGGCCTTTTGGACGAATGAATGAAAATTTGCAAAGAAGGGCTTCATTTTCAGGTTCGGTGAACGGGAAAGACTTTTTGAGCGACACTACAGGTAGTCGTAGATTTTTATGTTTTGAAGTCACTTTAATTGATTATTCGCATAATGTTTTGCTACCCGCAGTTTATTCTCAGGCACTTCAGCTTTTTCGAAACGGATTTCAATATTGGTTTAATGAGGGTGAAATAGCCCAAATAAACAAAAATAACGAACAGTTTAGGAACATGGCGATTGAAGAAGAACTGTTGTCTTACTATTTTGAACCATGTGCTGAAGATGAGTCTGATTATGCATTTAGCGCTACTGAAGTAATAAATTGGCTTGGGCAAAAGGCAAAAATCAGCTTAACCGAAGCTTCAAAAATAAAAATGGGTAAAGCATTGACCGCCGGAGGTTATTTACGCATCAAAAGACAGGGTAGGTATGTATACATTATGAAGCAGAAGGTCTATGTGCCCGATTGTCTGGTAAATAGTATAAGTACTAAAAACCTTATAGATTGTCTTGCCGGGTAGGTAGGGTAAGTAAAAAACACTAAAACCTAATGAAAAGGGTTGCTAACTTTAAACCAAGAGTGGCAACCTTTTTCTAGTTTTTGCTTACCCTACCTACCCATTTAGTAATGTTAAAATGAATAATATATTCATTAAAAATCTTTTTAGGTTGGTTTACCTAGCTAAACGAGTATAGGTTTCTATAACACAAAGTAACAGAGAAACTTTGTCAACGAAGCAAAATACCAGCTGGAATTTAATAGTTTATTTCTAGTCCGTCTTTTGTAACTTTTACATCTTTCACCGGCCCCGTCACAACTATAGTACGCCCATTAATTATAAACCGGTACTCATCCTCTTTATTATCTGCTTTTGTGGTACTTAATAATGCTGATTTTTCCGGAAGTTCAAAACCTTCAATAACGCCTTTGGTCCGTTTACCACGAACGCTGGGTATTTCAACGCCCTGGGCTTTGAGTTTATTTTTCCAGTTATGGACAGACGCTATCCCAATTCCAAAATAGTCCGCTATGTCTTGCGGGCCAGTGCCTTTTATGACCATTTCCTTTAACTGTTCAACTTCAGAGGGAGTTAGACTTTTTTTGGGCATAATTCTTATAGTTATTAGATAGGATTGTTCTATACTTCAATATTTATTAGTATAAATATCTAGGGTAAAACGGATTGGGTATAGAGTTTTTTTGATGTTATACAAATGTAATATGTTTTTTTAACTTCAGGGCTAAGATTTTACCTTAATAAGTCATTTGTTTTTGTGTAGTTCACTTTTAAGTTCTGTATTTGTAGAACCAAGATATATAGTAAATCGATATTGCTTTATGATTGTATACACTTTATAATATGCTAACAAAAGCTAATTTGATTAGAGTGAATTTGAAGTTACTTTTTACAACTATTCATCTATTCGTACAATTTCGCATTTCACAAACGATGCAATGTTAAAAGTCGGAATCGCTATTGGTTATAGCCGGTACTGGTGGCAATCTTCTCAATAACAGTTTTATTAAATATTAATAGTCTACATTTGATAGCCTTATTAACAAAAAGGTATTTTAAATGACGGTAAAACTCGAAAAATATCAGTTTATAGATATTCTTAGAGAGGCTTCACGATTAGGTGCTGAACAAGCGATGGTGGAGTCTGGTGTGTTAATACCTTATTTAACTCAGAACTCTGCATACAAAAAGTATGGCAGAAGAGCCGTTGATGCATGGATCAGGGAAGGTAGTATTGTCGCTCACAAAAATGGCGAAAGAAACTCCCGGGTCCTACTCGACAGGTTAGAACTAAGTATGCTTGCCAAAGCGGACAAGTTTATGGTCTATTTTAGACAAGCAGCTTAATCAATCCCGCAAGGTATCCAATACCTTGCGGTTTGATTTTACCCATTCCGGGTTTCCACCTTTCATTTATCGTCTAAGAAGAGATCAACCTTAACAAAGCAATAAGCTCAAATAGTGCGATTTTATAAGCAATAAACAAAAATGCTTTACAAATACTTTACAGAGTGTCAATAAATTTCAGTATAATATACTGATAATAAATAAATTATGCTAATATGGCGCACTCATTCGTAATGAGTAGGTCGCAGGTTCGATTCCCGTTGTCGGCTCAGTTGCAAGCGAAGCGGTGTTCGAAGTCTATTAACTTCGAACACGCACGTTGTTTTAAATTATTGACAAAGGATTCTTATAATTTATTTAATTTTAGAAAAACCTTAAACTCAGATCCTATGCCAGAGGTACTCTTCACCGAAACCCTGCCTCCTGAGTTTTTGACTATCTCGCTAACCAGATAAAGGCCTATACCAGAGCCTTCATTTAAATGCTGCGTCCTGAAATATTTAGTAAAAATAGCATCCTGATAAGCAGCATCGATGCCGATACCATTGTCTTTTACCAAAATCACGATATGATTTTTCTCCCTTTTGGTTTTAATGAAAATTTCGGGTTTGCGTTCTGGTGATTTGAATTTTATAGCATTGTTCACCAGGTTATAAATGATGCTTCTTAGTTTTCGCCGGGAGTAAAGTATTTCAGAGACATTGATCTCACTTTTAATTACTGCCCCTGATTCGCTGATAATACCCGATAAGGTTAAACGTACGTCTTCTAAAATATTTTCAAAACTCAATAATTCAAGTTCGGCCCCGTAACGGTGCTTTTGTTTGCCAACATCAGTAAGTTCCCGGATAATGGTTTGCATTTTTTTGACAGAACTTTCCAGAATTTTAAAATGGTTTTCAAACTCTTTTGGCTTATCATGGGATACCTTTTTGAGCATATTAATAGTAAGCATTAAACTGGTAAGCGGGGTTTTTATGTCATGTGAAATTGTATCCAGCAAGGTTTCGTGGTCAGAAATTAGTTTTTCCTGCTCTTTTAAGTCCTTGATGCGCATCGTTATTTCCACAAAAGTTATAATTACACCATTGGTCTTCTTCCTTTTAAAGGATACATAGGGTATGATATTCATCTGGTACCACCTGAGGTCGGTAGTTTGTATCTCTTTTTCAAGTATTTCATTACTATCAATAACCTGCTAGATGTTTTCTATGATAGTTGGAAAGCGGAAATTGTCTTTGATATCGTCAATATTTTTGCCAAGATCGTCTACTGACAATTTAAACTGTTTCATTGCCGGGGGAGTGAATTTTCGCAATACTAGTTTTGCGTCAACAAACAGCTGAGGAATGATCGTATTTCTAAAGTAGTTTTCAAGCTCCTCGTTTTGCCTTGTGAGCTCTTTTATTTTGCGCTCCGGGCTCGAAATAGCAATTTTGTCCGTCTTCATTAGTGTTGGATGAGAATTCAATTAATTGTGGAGGCAAAGTTAGCGGTGCAGAAATTTGCAGACAGCGATATCTGGTCCGCATATGAACGCTTTAAAGGGTTATTTTTTATTTTGTGATATGGAAGAATAGCAAATCAATCCTGCTTTGTCCAGATCAGTTTATCGGTATCGTAACCTAGTGCTTTAGCCTTTGCCAGATAATCGGCTTTTACTGCTTCCGGGATAGTTTTTTCACGCGACAGGATCCAAAGATAGCTGAGGTTATCGCCGGCTATCAATGCATAGCGGTATTGGTCATCTATAGCAATGATGTTATAGCCCGCATAGAAAGGACCAAAGAAGGAGACTTTCAATCGGCCAACATCTTCTGCTTCAACAAATTTGGCCCGGCCTATGCTTTCTTTCCACTTGCTTTTGGCATCCTGAAAACCTTTGTTATCAACTTTGATCAATCCGGGGGCCTGAATGCTATAATTAGCGGTAACATGGCTAAGTCCCCGCTCAAAAGTGAAATCAAAACGTGCTATCTCGTACCAGGTGCCGAGGTATTTTTCCTTATCAAAGGGTTTTACTGCCACTGCCCCTTTGGGTATGGATACACAGGTGAAAAGGTTTAGGGTTACCAGTAAACCTGCTATAGCTTTAATTGGATTTGACATAAATTATTGTATTTGCGATGCGGTAGATTTAAAGCTTAACAGTGCAATAACCACTTTGTTTTTCACCTTATTTACGAAACTATTGTTTCGCAATTTTATTGTTGTTACTGCGGAATTGCAAAGGCGTCACCCTGGCATATTTTCTGAATAGTTTTGAAAAATAGTTGGGGTATTCAAATTTTAGCAAATAAGCAATCTCGGCTATGGTCATTGAGGTATGTTTCAAATATTTTTCGGCTTCACTTAAAACATATTCATGTACAATTTGCCGCGCAGGTTTTTGGGTGATCGATTTGCAGATACGGTTCAGGTGAAGAGGAGTGATCTGTAATAAACCGGCGTATTCGGCTATAGATTTTTCAAGCCCCGATTTTTTTATCAGTTTTTGAAAGTTGTTAAAATGCTGCAGGTATTGGCTATCGGGTTTGGCATGGACTTGCCCGGCATTAAACAGACGATATAAGTTGATAAATAACTGGCCTAACAGCGCTTTGATCATGGCTTGCTGTTCCGGCCGACCACCGAATATTTCGGCATCGATCTGTAATACAAGTTCCTGTATTTGTCTGAATTTTTGTTTCCCTGCAAAATCTGCTATGAATTCAGGTTTGTTTATTGCACCTAATATTGCCGTATGCTCGGCAAATGCCGCTTCCAGGTAGCTATCGGAAATGGTTAAAATACGGCCTTTTACATCCTGGCTGTAAGTTAAGCCATGTATTGCCATCGGTGGCACTAAAATAAGGCAGGGTCCTGAAAGTTTTTTTTCAATATGATTACCCTGAAATAAAACTTCACCCGATTCAACACAGAAGAACTGAAATAAACGGCTATGAAAATGTGGCCGGATCACCCAACTGAATGTTTCGCTCCGCGTTTTGATCAGCTCAGAAAATATATAATCTGTATTGTGGTTGGCATCACGGTCGCCATACAGACCATTGAAGTAAAGCAACTCCTTTTTCATGTTGGCAATGTATGATTTGTATCCTTAATTTCATAGTTTTTATTCACTTGCTTCCTGCCTATCCTCTAGTTTTACGTTTTATAACCCCTATAGAGTAATTGTAAGCCTATTTATTTGTGTGGTTTATAGCTTTTGACAGCCTAAATCAGCATAAGCCAATGCTTTTTGATATCAAATAGAAATTAAAAATGTATGCATTATTTGTATAGCTACAGTAAACTGCCATCAAAAATTGTACTGGCGATTTTGATCGCTTTTTGTTCGTTTTTTAGTTTCGGGAGAGCTTGCGCACAATCAAACCCGCTGGGTTTAAAAATTCACCATGCCACCATTTCTGTCCGAAATGCTGATTCGTTGTCAGATTGGTATGTAAATACGCTCGGTTTTAAAGTGCTAAAAACCTTTTCCAACGCTCAAAGGCATTTAGTGTTGGTAGGCATCCCCGGTTTCAGGATAGATCTTCTACAATTCAATAATTCGGTTAGGCCGGCTTTTCAGAGTCAACCAGCTCCTCAGCACCTTTCTACCCAAGGAATCAGGCACCTGGTTTTTGAACCCGAAAATTTTGATCAGGCCTATGATTATCTGGCCGCAAAGGGCGTGGTATTATTTGGACCTAAGCCGGAAGTTAAAGCGGGAAGCAACCAAACTATTTATTTTAAAGACCCCGAAGGAAATATTCTGGAATTGATCAAAGAACATTAACACCGTCCTCCGCCAATCTTAAATTTTTATGAAAAATATTTTAAAGCTCAGTTTTATTCCTTTAGATACCGACCTCGGTTTGCTTTTCATCCGTATATGGTTTGCTTTCGGCCTGTTTTTCAGGCATGGTTTTGAGAAGTTTACCAGGTTTCCGCATATGCTTGGCCATTTTCCCGATCCATTACACGTGGGGCCGGTTATCGGTTTATCCTTTGCGCTTATTACCGATGGCATTTGTACCCTGCTTATTATCCTTGGATTTGGAACAAGACTTGCTGCCTTGTTGCTAACAATCAATCTGTTGGTAGTGTTTGCGTTTATTCATGGTTTGTCTATCATGAAGGATCATGCTGAGTTGGTTTATAGCTATTTAGGGCTCTCGGTTTTTATTGTTATCGCCGGCCCTGGTAAATATAGTCTCGATAAAAAGCTCCTGTCCTGATATGAAAAAAAGAATTATTCGATTTAGCTTGTTGCTATTTGTTCAACTGGCAACGGCAACTTTGGTTTTTTCGCAGATCCCGAAGGCCAATACTGATGATATCAGGCGTAAGTTCATGGATATCGCCTATGCAACAATATCACCGGCTCAAAAATTAGATGTCTTTCTGCCCGAAACCGGAGATGGTCCTTTCCCGGTAATAATTTCTATACATGGTGGAGCATTTATGATAGGTGATAAAGGCGACATTCAAGTTCTTCCGATGCTTAATGGCCTTAAACACGGCTATGCAGTGGTATCCATCAATTACAGGATGAGTGGGGAAGCGCTGTTCCCGAAAGATATCAATGATGTAAAAGCCGCTATCCGCTGGGTTAAAGCTAATGCGGCCAAATATCACCTGAATCCCTTGAAAATTGCAACCTGGGGAGGTTCTGCAGGCGGAAATCTGGCAGCATTGGCAGGTACTTCCGGCGGTGTAAAAACATTAGAGGATCTAAGCCTGGGTAATGCTGATCAATCAAGTACAGTGCAGGCAGTAGTGGATTGGTTCGGCCCTATCAATTTCCTGCAAATGGATGAACAGTTTAAGGCTAGTGGCAAAGGTAAAGCCGACCATAGTGAAGCTAATTCGCCCGAATCAAAGATTTTGGGTAAACAGATCACTTTGATACCCGACCTGGTAGCAAGTGCCAACCCGGCCACTTATATTTCGGCTGATGATCCGCCTTTTTTTATAGAACATGGCAAAGAGGATCAATTGGTACCTACCCAGCAATCGATCAATTTTGCTGCCGACCTTACCCGAGTACTTGGTAGCCAAAAAGTGACCCTCGTACTTTTGGATGGAACGCGCCATGGTGGTCCGCAATTTGAAACAACTGAAAACCTGGAAAGAGTATTTGCTTTCCTCGATGCCAACCTAAAATAATTCAGATGGCCGAAAGTCTTCAATTTATTGGTAATTCAAAACCAACTTTACTTCAAATTACCACAGTGGCGATCTGTTTTTTGATGAATATGCTTGATGGCAGCAATGTAATGATCATTTCTTATACAGCTCCGGTAATTGCAAAAGCATGGTCAATTGAGCCGGAAGTTATGGGTTTTGTATTTAGCGCTGGTTTATTGGGCATGGCTATTGGCGCCATGTTTCTGGCACCTTTTGCCGATAAGATAGGCCGATATTCGCTGGTTTTGTTAAGTGTGGTGTTGATGGGTTCGACAATTTATCTTACCTCCTTTGCGCAAAATACGGCACAGCTTATCGTATTTCGATTGTTAAGCGGTTTAGGCATTGGCGCAATGCTTGCAAGTACGGCAACCCTTACTGCCGAATATGCGCCACCAAGAGTTAAAAGTCTGTGGGTAAGTCTGGTAATGGGAGGGTACCCCATTGGCGCAGTTCTTTCGGGATTGGCAGTAGCACACTTTTTACCTGTTTATGGATGGAATAACGTTTTTGCTTTTGCCGGCATTCTCACACTGATCACTATTCCCCTGATCGTTTTCTTTTTAGCAGAGTCACTTGATTTTCTTGTTAAAACCCAGCCTGCCGGTGCTTTGAGGAAATTGAACCGATTGCTGGCTAAAATGCGATTGCCTTTACTTACTGAATTACCTGTGTTTCCAAAGTCAGATAAACAAAAGAACAGGGTATCGGCCCTTTTAGCTCCTCAACTTAAATGGCCCAGCTTGAAGCTTTGGTTAGGATTATTTATGAGTTTTGCGACTTTATATTTTTTAACCAGCTGGATACCTAAACTGGCTTCTATCACCGGCATGTCGGTAGTACAGGCCATTTATGCGGGTTCGATATTTAATTTAGGTGCTTTTGCAGGCATTATTACACAGGGTTATTTATCTGCCAGGTTTGGGCTTAGGGGTACGATCAGTTTATTCCTTTTATTAACTGCTTTGCTCATGTCAATATTTGGTTTTTTTTCGTCGCCATACGCAGTTTTGACCATGATCGGTCTGATAGGTTTTTGCATACAGGGCGGATTTGTAGGCTTGTACAGTCTGGCTGCAGATATTTACCCCACCAGGATTCGTGCCACGGGCGTTGGATGGGCCATAGGTTTAGGTCGTGCTGGTGCAATAATCGGACCCATAGCAGGCGGAGCCCTAATATCCGGTGGTATGCACATGGCGCTTACGTTTTTTGTTTTCTCGATCCCGATGCTGGCAGGCGCTGCAGCAACCTGGTTTAATAAAGCGCCATTAGAATTATGAAAGAAGTTATCTGGGATATTGCGCACCTTGCGCACGTGGAGTTATATACGCCGAAACTTGAGGAAAGTGCCCGTTTTTTTACCGAAATCATGGGCATGTCAATAAGCGGTACTCAGGGCGATTCGATCTACCTGCGCGCTTACGACGACTACGAACACCATACACTTAAACTTACGGCCAACAAGCAGCCCGGTATCGGGCATTTTGCCTGGCGAGCGCGCAGCCCGGAAGCACTCAGCCGTAGGGTAGCGGCAATAGAGGCATCTGGTTTGGGAATAGGGTGGACCGCGGGCGATCTGGGGCATGGTCCGGCCTATCAATTCTACACGCCCGACCGTCACCTGGTGGAGATCTACTTTGAAACAGTAAAATACAAAGCTTCAGCCGAGGATAAGTCGGCCTTAAAAAACACGGCCAGTAAATTTCCCGGCCGCGGAATGAACGTAAGAAGAATTGACCACCTGAATTTATTGGCTAAAGATATCCCGGCATTTCTCGATTTTCAATTGAATGTACTGGGCGGTCGGCTTACCGAGATCATACAGTTTGAAGAAGGACCTAAAGCCCTATGGTTTTCGGTCAATTCAAAAAGTTATGAACTTGCCGTAACAGAAGATCACTCTGGGGCAAATGGGCGCTTACACCATTTAACCTTCGCGGCTAACAGCAGGGAGGAAATATTGATCGCAGCAGATATTGCCCTTGAAAATGGTATTTTTATCGAAACGGGCCCACATAAACATGCAATTCAACAAACCTTTTTCCTTTACCTGTATGAACCGGGGGGTAATCGGATAGAAATAGCAAACGCTACAGCTAGGTTAATATTGGATCCCGATTATGAAACCATTGTCTGGACAAAAGAAGAGCGGGCAAAAGGACAGGCATGGGGACTTCAAACCGTAAAAAGTTTCCATTTAAGAGGAACCCCTTTTGTTGAAGGAATAGATTAAAAATAAATATAAATATGAGTCAGAAATTATTGGTTGTAGGCGCCCATTCTGCCGATTTTGTATGGCGGTCGGCAGGTACCGTGGCTAAATTTATTGAACAGGGAGGAGAAGCCCGGGTATTGGCGCTTTCCTATGGTGAACGTGGTGAGTCGGGCGAACTTTGGAAAGAAAATCCAAACCGTACCGAAGATGATGTAAAAAAGATCAGGCATCAGCAGGCACTGGAAGCTGCAAATATTATAGGCGCCTCGTTTGAAAGTTTTGATTGGGGCGATTATCCTATGATCCTTAACGACGAGCGAGTTGCCCAGCTCACAGCGCTTGTTCGCGAATTCGAACCCGATGTTATCCTGACCCATTCGGAAAAGGACCCATTTAACCCCGATCATCCTTTGGCATTTACTGCTGTGCAAAGAGCACGTTTACTGGCTGCCGGAGCCGGAGTAGCAAGCGCTTTTAAAAATATTATTCCACCTGCCTGGTATTCATTTGAGCCACATCAGCCCGAACTATCCTCCTTTGTACCGGACACTTTTATCGATATAACTTCAGTGATGGATAAAAAGATAGCAGCAATGGATTGTATGGGTGCACAGAATTATCTAAAATCATACTATACCGAACTTGCTTCCCGCCGTGCCAATCATGCCAGGCGAATTTCTGGCAAACAGGGAATTAAATTTGCCGAAGCCCATCAGAGTATGGTACCCAGGGTATTAAGTAATATTCTTTAAAACAGCATCAATATGGCATTATCTCAGGATATTATAGCAGCAATAGGTAAATTTTCATCCGCCACGCTTCATGAAGCGATGGGAAGATATGGCGACCTGCCTTCGGGCATAAAACCTATCAGTCCACGTATGAAAGTTTGCGGTACAGCTTACCCGGTAAAAACCATGCCCTGCGACAATACGATACTTCACAGGGCCTACGCCTACGCAAAACCAGGTGATGTACTGGTGGTCGACTGTTCTGGTTATTACGAAGCAGGCTATTGGGGCGACCTGATGAGCCTGGGTGCAAAAACACAAGGTATTGCCGGTTTGGTGATTGATGGCTGTGTAAGAGATGCCGACGACATAGAAGCCATGGGCTTCCCGATATTTAGTCGCGGATTGTGTATCAAAGGCACCGGCAAACATGGCGACGGAACATTGAATGAACCCATCATTCTCGGAAACTGGACGATCAACCCGGGTGATGTGATCGTTGGTGATAGGGATGGTGTGGTAGTAGTACCCCAGGATAAAGCGCTTGATACAATAGCCAAAGCACAGGCCCGGGAGGAAAAAGAAGAAGGCGTCCGGAAACAATTACTTGCAGGCAAAACTTCGATCGAGATATATGGATGGGATAAAAAGTTTGGCTTTTGAAAGAACAGATGAAGATAGCAATTTTAGGTTTGGGTGAAGCAGGTACGCATTTTGCCAATGGCCTTTCGGCGCTTGGATTTACGGTATTTGGATGGGATCCTGACCCTCGACGCCAGTTATCCGAAAAGGTGCATTTTGCGAAAAGTAACCTTGAGGCTGCTCAAAACGCTGATATGATTTGGAGTGTAAATCTAACTCAGGTTTCAGAAGATGTTGTAAAAGAGGTATTACCGGTATTAAATCCCCAAAAGATATATGCAGAGTTAAATACTTCATCCCCGAAAAAAAAACAGGCCATCGGCGAAATTTTAGGTCCTTCAGGAGTTCAGTATGTCGATGTGGCCATCATGGCTCCGGTGCCGCCGAAAGGTATTTTTACACCGATGCTGGCCGCCGGTGAAGGAGCCATTGCATTTGCTGACGTGCTGCAACCTTACGGACTCAATGTAAATGCCGTAGCAGGAGCGGTAGGGCAAGCAGCGTTGTTAAAGTTATTACGTTCCATTGTTTATAAAGGCATTGCCGCGGTAATTTGTGAAGCAATGGATGCAGGAATAGCATTTGATCAGGAAAAATATATCCGCGAACAGATCAGCTCAATTATTGGCGGGCAGGATGATCTGATCGATCGTTTTGTAGAAGGAAGCCGAACGCATGCCGTAAGGCGCATTCACGAAATGGATGCCGTGGTAGATATGCTGACCAATAAAGGGCTAAGTCCATTAATGAGCCAGGCGGCAAAAGAAAATCTTGAGAAACTGGCCGGGAAGTAAACTTAGAGATAGAATGATGCAAACAGCAATACCATTCATGCAATTTAGGGGCGGAAGTTCAAAAGGTCTTTTTTTTGAGGCCAGGCATTTACCTCAGGATCCTGAATTGCGCGACAGGATTTTAATTGCAGCTATGGAGGGAGTTGGTATGGGCGACCCAAGGCAGATAGACGGCCTCGGGGGAGCTACATCTTTAACCAGCAAAGTAGCAATTGTAAGCCCTTCTGAATTGGCTGAAGCCGACCTTGATTATCTTTTTTTGCAGGTTGAAGTTGGAAAGGGTAGAGTTTCAACAGTGCAAAACTGCGGAAATATACTGGCTGCCGTAGTGCCCTTTGCCATTGAGTCTGGAATGATAACAGCAAACGATGGTGTCACAAGTGCCAGGGTAAATATGATTAATACCGGTGGAATTTGCGAAATTATTGTTCAAACCCCGGGACGCCAGGTAAACTATGCAGGTAACGCCAGGGTCGATGGCGTACCAGGTACTGCCGCGCCGATCATATGTAATTACCTCGACACCGAAGGTTCAACTTGCGGGGCATTGCTCCCCACAGGCAACACCATGGATATCATAGATGGGGCACAATTAACTTGTATTGACAATGGTATGCCGGTAGTTTTGCTGGATGCCATGTATTTCGGTATCACAGGATTTGAATCGCATACCGACCTTGATAAAAATATCAGATTGAAAGAACGACTGGAAGCTATCCGGTTGAAAGCCGGGCCTTTGATGAATCTTGGTGATGTAAGCTCAAAAACTATCCCTAAAATGTGTTTGCTTTCCGAGCCACACGAGTCGGGTATCATCAATACGCGAATGTTCATACCTCATATTTGCCACGAAGCTATAGGCGTACTGGCCGCAGTATCGGTAGCCACCGCTTGTATCATTAAGGGCACTATGGCCAGTAGATTTATCCAATCTGATATTGACGACCTTAGGGAGATCTCTATCGAGCATCCATCCGGAGAAATGACAGTTACCCTCGATCATGAAAAGGATAGTAAAGGTAATGTCGTGATCAAACGTTCCGGTGTTATTCGTACAGCTCGTTTGTTGAGCAAGGGTGAAGTATTTATCCCCGCTTCGATCAATGATTAGTTTCAGGTGGTTCAAGTAATTGAAAATGCCCTCAAAGGCATTTTGCCATTAATTTCGCTTATTTTTAATCAAGCAAAATGCCCAAAGAAGAAATCAGCGAGCTTGTTAAATTCCTGCTACCTTATCCCGAGCAGGTAAAAGTTGTTGCGCTTGGGCTTCGCGAATTTGTTTGGGATCTGTATCCCGATTGTATCGAATTAATATACGATAATTATAATGCGTTAGTGTTTGGTTGGTCGCCGACGGATAGAGCAGGTGATGCTTTTTGCAGTATAGCGGTTTATGCGCAATATATAAATTTCGGGTTTATGAAAGGTAATGAGTTGGATGACTCATTAAAGCTATTAAATGGAGCAGGAAGTCAATACCGTTATATTCGTGTCGCGGACAAAGAAGACTTCCCAGCAGAATATATCAAACTTTTGCTTGAAGCAGCCTATCAAAATTCCCTTTATGGGATAAAACCTCAAAAGCTTTCCGTTAATGGGCAGACGATAGTAAAATCGGTTGCGAAAGTAAAACGCAGGCCGGGCTTTTGAAATTGATGCCTTTGTTTCAAATGGTTTTGATTGTATCATAAAACAACCGTATTTAGTATGATCAAAAAACAGGTACAAACCAGTTCACTAATTTCCGGTTAACAAATCACAAATCACAAGTTAACTAATCACTGCCACCATGGATCTCGAATTCAATAAAAATGAAGATATCAACCTGCAACTGGTGTCGGAATTAAAAAATAGACTGAAAAAAGTTTATGCTGGTGGTGGCGAAAAAGCTGCGGCTAAACAAAAGGAGAAAGGTAAAATGCTTGCCCGTGAAAGGGTGGCCTACCTTATCGATAAAGATAAACCCTGGCTCGAGATCGGTGCATTGGTTGCCGATGGTATGTATTCCGAGCACGGTGGCTGCCCCTCTGGAGGTGTTGTATGTGGTATCGGCTATGTATCAGGCAGGCAATGTGTTATTGTTGCCAATGATGCCACGGTTAAAGCCGGGGCCTGGTTCCCCATTACAGCCAAAAAGAACCTGCGCGCGCAGGAAATTGCGATAGAAAACAAGTTACCGATCATCTACCTGGTTGATTCTGCCGGTGTATACCTGCCGCTGCAGGACGAGATATTTCCGGATAAGGAGCATTTCGGTCGCATTTTTCGCAATAATGCCATCATGAGTAGTATGGGTATCATACAGATAGCCGCCATCATGGGTTCATGTGTGGCTGGTGGTGCCTATTTGCCTATCATGAGCGATGAAGCAATGATCGTAGAAAGCACCGGCTCGGTTTTCCTGGCGGGTTCGTACCTGGTAAAGTCGGCTATTGGAGAGGACGTGGACAATGAAACACTGGGTGGGGCTACTACCCATTGCGAAATATCTGGCGTTACCGATTATAAACAACCCAACGACCAGGCTTGTCTCGATTCGATCCGTAATATTTTTAGTAAAATAGGCGATTATACAAAAGCCGGCTTTGATCGTATCAAGCCAACGTCACCAAAATTGAACGAACGTGATATCTATGGCATCCTCCCCGAAAACCGCGAAAAACCCTATGATATGCGGGAGATCATCCTGCGTTTGCTGGATGACTCCGAACTGGAAGAATATAAAACAGGGTACGGCCAATCCATTATCTGCGGGCTTGGTCGTATTGACGGCTGGGCAGTAGGTATTGTAGCCAACCAGCGCAAAGTGGTCAAATCGCGCAAGGGCGAAATGCAGTTTGGTGGGGTCATCTATTCTGATTCGGCTGATAAAGCCACCCGCTTCATTATGAACTGCAATCAAAAGAAAATACCATTGGTGTTTTTGCAGGATGTAACCGGCTTTATGGTAGGCAGCCGGTCGGAACAAGGCGGTATCATTAAAGATGGTGCCAAAATGGTAAATGCAGTTGCCAATTCGGTAGTGCCCAAATTTACCATTATCATTGGTAACTCCTACGGTGCAGGTAACTACGCCATGTGCGGAAAAGCTTATGACCCTCGCCTGATCTATGCCTGGCCATCGGCTAAAATTGCGGTGATGGGCGGCTCGCAGGCTGCAAAAACTTTATTGCAGATACAAGCAGCTTCGCTTAAAGCAAAAGGCGAGGTGATCACTCCGGAGAAGGAAGCTGAATTGCTCAAAGAGATCACCGACCGCTACAATACCCAAACCACACCCTGGTATGCCGCAGCCCGCCTCTGGGTAGATGGTATCATTGATCCGCTCGAAACCCGTAAAGTGATATCGATGGGTATTGAAGCCGCCAACCACGCGCCTATTGAGAAGGCGTTTAATGTAGGGGTCATACAGACTTAGGTTGGTTGTGTTGGATGTAGAGGTTGTATTGGTTGAAGTGGTTGTATTAGTTGTATTAGTTGTAAGGTTGTAATGTTGTAAAGTTGGATAATTCACCTGTTTGGAAATCTTGAAAACTTAGACATCCCCTTTTCAGTCTGATTGAAATTATTTTATATCTTTCAGCTATGAAAAAACTACTCCTGCCAATGCTGTTACTGCTTGTTGCAACAGCAAATGCCCAAAACGCAAAAGAAATTCATCAAAAAGCCATCCTGGTTGATACGCATAACGATGCGTTGTCAAACGAACTGATCACCAAGGTTGATCTTTCAAAGCGCCAGAACACTGGCAACCTTGATCTGGTGCGAGCGAAAGAAGGCGGACTGGATGTGCAGGTATTTTCTATCTGGTGCGGTGGCGACTATGGGAAGGGCAGGGCTTTTAATTTTGCTAACCGCGAGATCGATTCTTTATATGCGCTCATCAAGCGCAATCAGGGTAAAATGGTATTGGCCAGAAATGCGGAAGAAGTGCAAAATGCAGTAGCCAAAGGTCAGTTTGTAGCGATGATAGGTGTGGAAGGCGGTCACATGATCGAAGACCGCTTAGACTACCTCGATGCCCTTGCCAAACGCGGCATGCGTTACCTCACACTTACCTGGAATAATAGTACCTCCTGGTCCACTTCAGCTGCCGACGAGACTCATCACAAAGACTCCCTGCTCAAAGCAGGGCATATTGGCCTTAGCGACTACGGTAAGCAGATCGTACACCGATTGAACGACCTGGGTGTCATCGTAGATATCTCGCATGTTGGCGAAAGGACGTTTTATGATGTCATCGCTACAACAAGCAAGCCTGTGATCGCATCACATAGCTGTGCTTATGCGTTGGATCCAAATCAGCGCAATATGAAGGATGATCAGTTAAAAGCGCTCGCCAAAAATGGCGGTGTGATATTTTTAAACTTTTACAGCGGCTTTCTCGATAGCACTTATTCGCATAAAGAAGTGAGGTTTGCACGCGCTCACAAGGCCGAACTCGATTCGCTTGAAAAAGTATACCACGATGCCGACCTGGCCCGCATCAGGCTGAATGTATTGCATAAAGCCGAATCGGATCAGTTGCGCCCGCCGCTTAGCCTATTGATCAAACATATCGACTATATTGTAAAACTGATCGGTGCCGATCATGTGGGTATTGGTTCCGATTTCGATGGTGCCGAATCTTACCCCCTGGGCCTGGATGATGTAAGCGACTATCCAAAGATCACCCAGGAGTTATTAAAACTGCATTATAGCGAAGCAGATATCAACAAAATTCTTGGTGGCAATTTCTTGCGTGTTTTGAAGGCCAATACCGGGAAATGATGTCATTTTATTGACGATACCATATTGGTAAAAAGCGCGTTAAAATGTAAGTTTGCAACCTATTAATTTGCTATAATGTCACAAGAGAACGAACACGTTAAATGCCTCATCATAGGCTCTGGTCCCGCTGGTTATACTGCGGCTATTTATGCTGCCCGGGCCGACCTGAAGCCGGTTTTATATACCGGATTATTAGCCGGGGGCCAATTGACCCAAACCACCGAAGTTGAGAACTATCCAGGTTACCCGGATGGTATTCAGGGCCCTGCTATGATGGAAAATTTCGAGAAACAGGCCAGCCGCCTGGGTACCGATATCCGATTTGGATATGTGAGCTCAGTTGATTTTTCAAGCCAGCCGCATAAAGTGGTTATTGATGAAAGCAAAACTGTACTTGCCGACACGGTAATTATTTCAACCGGCGCCTCTGCCAAATGGTTGGGTCTGGAGTCAGAACAAAAATACAATGGTTTTGGTGTTTCTGCCTGCGCTGTATGCGATGGTTTCTTTTTCCGCGGGCAGGATGTAGCCATAGTTGGTGCTGGTGATACGGCTGCCGAAGAAGCTACTTACCTGGCCAAACTTTGCCGTAAAGTTTACATGCTTGTTCGCCGCGATGAATTTCGCGCTTCAAAGGCGATGGTTCACCGGGTGCTTAATACGCATAATATCGAAATACTCTATAATTCTGAAACTAAAGAGATATTGGGAGACGGTCAGGTTGTTACAGGTTTAAAAGTATTCAATAACAAAACCGGCGCGGAAAAGGACCTGGATATCACCGGTTTCTTTGTTGCTATTGGTCACCATCCGAATACCGAAATATTTAAAGGCTGGATAGATATGGATGAAAATGGCTATATCATAACCCAGCCGGGTTCGAGCAAAACCAATATTGAAGGCGTTTTTGCCTGCGGCGATGCTCAGGATCATGTTTATCGGCAGGCGATAACTGCAGCTGGTACAGGTTGTATGGCCGCTATTGATGCCGAACGATATCTGGCGGCTAAAGAACATGCTATCCCAGCTTGATTTTTTTGAACATTGGAATGTTGTAAGGTTATCTGGTTAATTCTGTTAGCTTTATAGGAAATTGAATCCGGATTTAAAATTCAGTAATTTCGGGACAAAGTTCAATTACATCAAAACAATGGGAAGAGGCGATAAAAAAACAGGCAAGGGCAAACTTGCAATGGGCTCCTACGGAAAAACAAGGCCGCACAGACCTAAAAAGGAAGCAGTAAAAGAAACTGCAAAATAATATAAAAAGCCATTCGCAAATGCGGGTGGCTTTTTTGTTTCGGATTTTTTACATGAATTGAAACAGTATTTTTTCAAAATCCGTTAACTTCACCGGTTTAATGCATTATCCCGATTAATTGACTATGTTTAAATTTACCAGATCGCTGTTTTTAGGTGTTTGTTTATTGTTCAGTGCCTCTGCCTATGCGCAGGATAACGACCCGAATATGGGTATAGTGCCGGCGCCCGTTTCGGTTAAAAAGTCGCCCGGCGAATTTGTTTTGGGCCAGCAAACTGCGCTTTTTGCCGATAGCGCAAATAAAGCGGTATCTTATCTTACCGACTATCTGCTCAACAAACTTTACCTGCGCAATTCATTAAAAATTGGCGATGGCGGGAGCACTCCCAACAGTATTTTATTGACCGCCAGGGGATCAGAAAATTTGCCGGCTGAAGGTTATCGTTTAACAATTACACCACAACAAATTATCATCGCAGGCAAGGGAGCAGGATTATTCTACGGGATACAAACCCTCCTTCAACTGATTCCTGCCGATCATGGCGCTGTAGTAAAGCTGCCTGCGGTACAAATAGAAGATTACCCCCGTTTTGTTTACCGGGGGTTGATGCTGGATGTGAGCAGACATTTTATGTCGGTTGAGTTTGTAAAGAAAACCATCGACGCCATGGCTTATTACAAATTGAATAATTTCCACTGGCACCTTACCGACGATCAGGGCTGGCGCATCGAGATCAAAAAATATCCAAAACTGACAACCATCGGCAGTCAGCGAGCGCAAACGCTGATCGGTGGCTACCGCGAGCGGAATCCTCAGCAATTTGATAATACCCCATATGGCGGCTATTATACCCAGGACCAGGTGCGGGAGGTTGTTAAATATGCGGCCGACAGGTTTATCAATATAATACCGGAAATAGAAATGCCGGGCCACTCAACGGCAGCAGTAGCAGCCTACCCGGAACTAAGCTGTGATCCAACGAAAACCTATAAAACTGCTGAAAGCTGGGGCGTTTTCCACGACGTTTATTGCCCAAGTGATAAAACCTTTGAGTTTTTACAGGATGTACTTACCGAGGTGATGGCATTGTTCCCCAGCCATTACATTCATATAGGTGGCGACGAAGTTCCCAAGGATGCCTGGAAGAATTCGGTTTTTTGCCAGAAGCTGATCAAAAAATTAAAATTGAAGAATGAAGAAGAGCTGCAAAGCTATTTCATCCAACGTATAGAGAAGTTTGTTAATGCCAAAGGTCGCAGCATTATAGGCTGGGACGAGATTTTGGAAGGCGGATTATCGCCAAATGCAACGGTAATGAGCTGGCGCGGAGAGAGTGGAGGTATTGCAGCAGCGCAACAAAGTCATAATGTGATCATGACACCGGGAAGTACTGGTATGTATATTGACCATGCGCAAGGACGCAAGGACGAGCCGTTAAGCATTGGTGGGTATACGCCACTGAGTCAAACTTACAGCTATAACCCGACACCTGCTACCCTGACACCGGAACAGCAAAAGTTTATTATGGGGGTTCAGGCTAACCTATGGACCGAATATATTGGCACCGAAACCAAGGCCGACTATATGTTATATCCCAGACTGCTTGCATTATCAGAAATAGCATGGTCTGCATTAGGCAATAAGAATTACAAGGATTTTTCCGAAACCCGTATCCCGGCACAACTGGCCTACCTTGATCGGAATAATTACGATTACCATGTGCCTGAAGCCATTGGCGCACTGGACTCGATACAATTTGGTACACAACTCAACGTGCAACTGAAACCATCAGTAGCCGGAGGGAAGATTTACTATACGATCGATGGACACACCCCGCGTGAAACTGATCTGGAGTATCATTTACCAATAACTTACAATGTTCCACCCGATCAATACCGCGAACTTCAAACCATTGTAATAAGCCCCTCAGGTAAAAGAAGTCAGCTGACCAAATTAACAGTTTATAATCGTGCCCCATTGGCGCCGGTAACTTATGCGGCCAATAATCCTGGTTTGAAATACCAGCTATTTCAAGGAAATTTTGATAATACCGGTGAATTCAAAGACGCAGCGATCATTGATAGCGGCATTGTGAAGAGTTTCAACCTGGCCGAGCTCAAAAAGCAGCGACCTTCTTTCGGCGTAATATATAATGGATATTTACGTATTGATAATGATGGGGTATATGTATTTTCGACCAAGTCAGACGATGGATCGGTGTTGACAATCGATGACCAGCCGGTTGTAAATAATGACGGTAAGCATCCGCTGACCGAACAAGGCGGAGCAGTGGCACTTCAAAAGGGTTATCATAAACTGACGTTGAAATATTTTGATATTGGTTCGGTACGGGGATTAAAGGTATATGTGATCATTCCAGGTAAGCCCAAAGCCGAACTTTCACCCGATTGGTTGTTTAACTGACGATAAGTAATGCGTAAAAATTATTGTATAGCTTGTATTGGTATGCTCGCAGTAGCGGGCTTGCTCAGTTGTAGCCAGTCAGCACAGCAGGTAGTAGCTCCACCGCCGCCGCCAGCCAAACCCGACCATGTTGCACCCTTTCGTTACCATAAGTTACTGGAAGTATCTCCGGGGCAGGAATATGATATATTAAGCTGGGGCCGAGGCTCGGCAACTACGGGTTCGTTTTTGATCCTGCACTCTGATTCGGCTGCAAAGAAATTTACAACCACCAGTGGCGACCTGAGCGGAAGTATTGTTGATGTATATAATTCGGATATGGACCTCGATGGCAATCCGGAGATACTGATACAAGCCCGGGGAACCGATAGCACCAACTACGCCACCATCTATGCCTTTGAATTTACCGGTGGCAAGGCAGATAAACTTAATTTCCCAAAACTCAGTACAACCCAACAAAAGGGGTACAGGGGTGAAGATAATTTTTATATAAAAGAGGGTAAACTGATTCGTGAGTTCCCAATTTTTTCAGGAAAAGGAAAGGAAGCCAGGGGTACCGGTGCAAAACGAATACTGGAATACGGCTTACGCGACAATGCTTTTACCGTAAAGCAATTAAGCAAAGACTCTGTTGATAAAAGTCAGCCGAAGGCTCAGCCAGTTACTATTAAAAAAACAACAGAACCTGCAAAAGCAACCACTAAAAAGCATACAGTCGAAAAGAAACATAAAAAGAAGAAGCATCATCGGAATAGCGATGATAATTAAGCCGAAAGATTGGCATATTTTTCTTCGGCGAGGCTGGATCAGAAATAATCAATAAATTCGTCTCATCCAGGTTTAATTTGTACATGCATTTCCTTTTCCCATCTTTCCTTTTTGCATTGGTTGTGCTGGTTATACCCTTCATCATCCATCTATTCAATTTCAGGAGGTATCAAAAGGTTTATTTCAGTAATGTTCAGTTTTTAAAGCAAATACAAGAACAACAGGCTTCGCGCCGAAACCTGAAAGAACGGCTCATCCTGTTGGCCCGGTTGTTAACACTTTTATTTCTGGTGCTGGCATTTGCACGACCTTTTCTCCCCGGTAAAAATTCGGCTGCTACAGGCCGGCAGCAGGTAATAAGCGTTTTTGTCGATAATTCTTATTCGATGGAAGTTCTTAATCGTGAAGGTACTTTGCTTGATGAAGCTAAACGCCGTGCCAAAGAGATCGCTTCTGCCTACAATATAAATGATCGCTTTCAACTACTTACTCAGGATTTTGAAGGTAAACACCAGCGATTGCTAAGTCGTGATGAGTTTAATGATGCCGTAGATGCGGTTAAGCTAAGTCCGCAGAGCCGCACGCTTCAACAGATTGTTGATCGCCAGCAAAGCCTGCTGACCGGGCAGCAGGGTGCCTTGCGCGCCGCCTTTATCCTGTCCGACTTTCAACAAAATATGGCCGGGCGTCTGCCGGTAAAAGCAGATAGCACCGTGCGGTTCAACCTGGTTCAGCTGAAGGCGAGTATTTTACCTAATATCGCTGTCGATTCAGTTTGGCTGTTAACTGCTGTTCATCGCAGTGGCGAAGGCGAGAAATTAGTTGTTAAACTACATAACTATGCTGGGCAAAAAGCTGAAAAAGTGCCTATTAAACTGCTTGTCAACGGAGAGCAAAAGGCGCAGGGAAGTTATTCAATAGATGAGCGCGCTGTGCAGGTAGATACACTTGCATTTTCGGGTCTTTCGTCTGGTTGGCAGCGCTGCGAAATACAACTTCAGGATAACCCGGTAACTTTTGATAACCAGTTTTATTTTACTTTTAATGTTCAACAGCAACAGCCGGTTTTAGTTATTAATGGGAACAGCAGAAATTCGTTCCTTGATGCCGTATTTAATTCTGATCCCTTTTTTGCAGCAAGAACTGTTTCAGATGGAAACGTAGACTATGCAGGGCTTGACAATTATCCATTGATCGTGCTTTCCGGCATTAAAACTATTTCAACCGGACTGGCGCAGCAGTTGAAGGCTTACGTGGCAAAAGGAGGCACGCTTGCCGTATTCCCGGCCGAAGATGCCGACCTTGCAAACTATAAATCTTTTCTGCAATCAGTAAATGCAGCGTGGCTATTACAACTGGTTAATGAACAGGCAAGGATAGCATCCATCAACCTGCAGAACGAAGTATTCAAAAGCATTTTTGAGAATTACCCGCAAAACCCCGATCTGCCTGCTGTCTTAAAATATTACCAGCTAAGCACAACACCTCGTGGCGAAAATTTGATGGAATTGCCCGGCAAACAGCCTTTCTGGTCGGCTTACCCTAGCGGCAGGGGTAAGGTTTATCTTTCCGCTGTCCCATTGGCTGATGCTTTTAGCAACCTGCAGCGACATGCGCTTTTTGTGCCGGTGATGTTCAGGATAGCCCTATTGAGCGGGCACGATCAGCCTTTGTTTTATACTCTCGGGCAGGATGAAAATATTGGAGTCGCGCCCTTTCAGTCGGACGAAAAGCAGGTATTGAAATTGACTAAAGGTAACCTTTCGGTTATTCCCGACAGGCGCATCCAACAGGGAAATCCGCGTTTGTTTATAGGCGACGAGTTACTTGAAGCTGGCAATTACGAATTGAAAAAGCAAGACAGCCTGTTGGCTGTTATAGCTTTTAACAATAGCCGTTCCGAGTCTGATATGAGCTACCTGTCACCCTCGGTTTTGCGAGTAAATTTTCCGCAGGCTGCCCCGGTTTTACAGCCGGGTTCGGCATCAATAAGGGGCGATGTTGCTGATTTAAATTTGGGACTGCAATTATGGAAACTTTGTATAATTTTGACATTGATATTTATAGGTGCGGAAATTTTGCTGGTACGATACTATCACCCTGGTAAACAGGTGTTTTCGCCAAATACAAATCGCTAACATTTTCCATCCCAAAAGCAACGTAAATGAATTTGCTTATCAAATCCGCGACCATCTCTGACCCGGGTTCACCCTTTGACCAACAAGTTGCTGATGTTTTGATCGAAAAAGGCCAGATCGTTAAGATCGGCAAAGGGATCGATTCAGACGCTGAGATATTTGATGCCCGCGGGAAATACCTTTCACCGGGTTTTTTTGACCTCAATTGTAACATCGGCGAACTGGGCCTTGAAACTAAAGAAGATTTGAAAACCGGTACGCAAGCAGCCGCCGCAGGCGGGTTCACCGGTTTGGCAATAATGCCCAATACACAACCGCCGGCCCATTCTAAATCAGAAATTGAGTATCTGGTTAATCGCGCCAAAAACAACCTGGTGGATATTTATCCTCTCGGTGCGATCTCTTATAAACGCGAGGGCAAGGATATGGCCGAAATGTACGATATGTACCAGCATGGGGCCAAAGCATTTAGTGATGGCAACCGTCCGGTGCAGGATGCAGGTTTGATGGAACGTGCTCTGCTTTATACCAAAGGTTTTGATGCCCTGGTATTTTCCTACCCAGAGGATACCGCTATAGCAGGCAAAGCTAAAGTTCATGAAGGCGAAGTGAGTACCTTACTGGGTATGAAAGGTATTCCGGCGCTTGCCGAGGAACTAATGGTAGCACGGGATCTTTACCTGGCTGAATATACAGGCTCAAAAATTCACTTTACCACCATCTCTACCGAGCGCTCTGTATCGCTGATCAGGGAGGCCAGGAAGAAAGGCATACCAGTAACCTGCGATGTAGCGGTGCATCACTTGCTGTTGACTGATCAGGTGCTTTTAGGCTTCGACAGCCAATATAAAGTGAAACCACCCCTGCGTACCAAAAAAGATGTAAAAGCGCTGCTGGCCGGCTTAAAAGACGGGACAATAGACGCCATAACTTCACAGCATACACCACACGAGGTTGAATTTAAAGATGTTGAGTTTGAAGTTGCCGAGTACGGAATGATTAGCCTGCAAACAGCCTTTTCAATAGCTTTGGAAGCAGGCCTGACCATTGCTACTATCATTGAGAAACTGGCCATCAACCCACGTAAAATATTGGGTGTTGATCTGCCGGTTATAGCCGAGGGGAATCAAGCAAACCTGGTAGTATTTGATGATAAAGCTGAGTGGACATTTGATAAAGACAATAACCGTTCTAAATCTTATAATTCGCCGTTTATCGGGCATAAGCTAAAAGGCAGTATCCTGCTCACCATTAATAACAACCAGGTATTTAAACAATAGATCATGATCGATATCAAGGTACAATCGGCAATACGGTCGGCATTGGAAGCATTTTCGCAATACGAATACCCCGGTGCAAATGCCCTGGTGCTGAAATTTGTTGACGTTTTTTCGCTGAGCGATGATTTCCTTAAAAAGGTAGCGGCGTTGGATAAAATATTTGACGACAACCCTGCTTTGGAAGAATTGCGGGAAGTATTCTTTGATCTCTTGCTGATTAACTTTTTTAGCGAAGATGTTAAAAAACTGGATGATGACTACCTTGATAGCAAGGAATGGGAAAGGATAGAGGAACAAACGCTCGATCGCGGCACAGAACTGCTGAATACCTTGCTATACCTGAATGAATGTGCTGATGAGGACATTGAACCCGGGCTTGACGACTACCTCAAAGAGTTTTTGCTGGTAGATGAGGATGAGTTTCAGGACGAGCACCGGATATATGAACCGGTAATTGTAAATCAGATATTAATTGAGAGTCCGGTTGCAGAAATAAGCAGGGTTTCCAAATCGCTTGCGGATGACGCCGAGATCAAAGAAATATTTTACCCCCTAATTTGCTTTTTTCAAAATACAAAACCATCAGGCAATGATAAAACTGAAATAGCAAAAAATGCGATCAATGCAGGCTTTGATCTGGCGGTAATTGGTATATTAGAGTCGTTTATTTAAACCTAAAACACAATTATATGGCAACAACAATAAATCCGACAAAAATAGCCACCAAATGGGCTTTGATCAATCTGCTAGCGGGTATAATTATGACCTATGCATTTGAATATCTGGTTCCCGATTCTAATTCTCCAATCAGGTATATTACCTTGATACCTTTCATAGCGTTTCTTTTATTAGCTCAAAAAGAGTTTAGAGATCAGAATGAGGGATTCCTCACTTTTAGCGAAGGATTTTCCGTTGGGTTTAGATTTGCAGTATTTTCAGGCTTGCTTTCTGCCATTTTTATCTATTTGTACCTGGCTTTTTTAAGCCCCGATGTTATGGTAAAAGCTGCAGAAGATGCACGGGCGCAATTAGAGGCTAAGGGCGGTATGTCAAGCGATCAAATCGATACTGCAGTTTCAATGACAAAGAAACTTGGACCGGTATTTGGTGCTTTTGGTGCAGCGATATTCGATGCGATAATCGGTTCGTTAGCAGCGTTAGTGGGTGCATCTATCTTTAAGAAAATTAAACCAATAGATTTCGCAGAAACAGCAGATCCAACAGTCTGATAGCGATTATTGATCCATAAAAAAGGGGAAACTGTTGATACAGTTTCCCCTTTTTTATGCGGTGGTCTTAGCCTATTTGGTAAAGCCTTTGACAATATCGTTACCAAATGCAAATACCATAAGGCATATGAGCAATATAAAGCCTACGATCTGGGCCCTTTCCAGGAACTTTTCGCTTAAAGGTTTACCTGTCACCATTTCTACGATCAGGAAAACAGCGTGACCGCCATCGAGTGCCGGAATTGGCAATAAATTCATTAGCGCCAGCACCATTGAAATAAAGCCGGTTAGCCGCCAAAAGTTAAACCAGTCGAATTCGCCGCCATACATACGGGCGATACCAATAGGACTTGTTAATGATTTTTGAGCGCTTACCTTACCGGTAAAGATCTTACCCAGGCCTTTGGCATTATTGGTAAAGTTACTCCAGGCTTTGGTAGCGCCAACGGGGAAGGAAGCAAACAAGCCATAACTTACTCGTTTTGGCTTCAGGATATCACCTTTGGTAGAAAAACCCAGTTTACCGTCAGGTGTAACTCGTGCCGTTAGATTCAACGCTGTATTATTGCGATGAATAGCAAGTTGCACCAGCTTCCCTTTTTGCAATAGTAATTGTTGCTGAAGCTGATCAAAGTATTCGACGCTATTGGCATTAATTGCTACAATGCTATCGCCTTTTTTCAGACCGGCTTTTGCTGCATTATTGCCCGGGATCACGGAGTCTACACAGAATTTGGTGCGAGGCAGCGCACTGATAAACTGTTCAATTCCATCGGATCCCTTATCCGAAATATCGTTCAAAAGCGTTGAGGGAACGGTTATATTGAATTTTTGAGTGCCGCGTTGAACATTTAAAACAGCGTTATCCAAAAACACTTTTGGGTTGGTTAATTCATCATAACGCACCAGGGATTTGCCATTGATGCTGAGTATCTGATCTCCAGACTGCAGGCCTATTTTTTGACCTATCGGTCCTGCAACGATACCATATTTAGCCTGACTTGCAGGTATATAAATATCGCCGTATTTGAGTTCCAGCATCCAGAAAATGAAAATACCAACGAAGATATTAACGATGATACCACCCAGCATTACGATCAGGCGCTGCCATGCTGGTTTTGAGCGGAATTCCCAGGGTTGTGGTGGTCCGGCCAGCTGTTCCTTGTCCATCGACTCATCGATCATACCGGCTATTTTTACATAGCCACCTAAAGGGAGCCATCCCACGCCATATTCAACACCTTTATAATTAAACTTGAACAGACTAAAACCCCAGGCGTCAAAGAACAGGTAAAATTTATCCACTTTGATGCCAAAAGCACGGGCGGCAATAAAATGCCCGAACTCATGCAAAATAACTAAAATTGAAAGGCCCAATAACAACTGGCCCACCATGATCACTATACTCATTATCTATTTATATCAGTTTGTAAATGTATTAACCGGTAAATTTTCAACCAATTTTTGCGCAAATATGCGCGTTTCACTATCTGTATTCAAATAATCCACCAGCGTTGGTTCGGCTATAAATGCTATTTGCTGCATGGCTGTTTCAATAATGCTGCTCATGGCAACAAAGCCTATTGCGCCGTTCAAAAATCCGGCCACTGCTATTTCATTGGCCGCATTGACAATACATGGCATGTTTCCGCCCTGTTTGATAGCTTCGAAGGCCAGCCCCAGGTTGCGGAATGTCTTTATGTCAGGCGCTTCAAAACTCAGGTTTGGATACTGCGTGAAATCAAAACGCTTGAAATTGTTTTTTAAGCGCGCAGGGTAAGCCAGAGCATACTGTATAGGCAGTTTCATATCCGGCAGCCCCATTTGTGCTTTGATAGATCCATCCTGAAACTGTACCATGGAATGTATAATAGACTGCGGATGTACCACTACTTCAATTTTTTCAGGCTCGATATCAAATAACCATTTTGCTTCTATCACTTCCAGCCCTTTGTTCATCAATGAAGCCGAATCGATAGTGATCTTCGATCCCATTACCCAGTTAGGATGCTTCAGAGCAGCCGCAGGGCTAACGTTTTGCAGAAAATCAAGTCCTTTTCCTCTAAACGGCCCGCCAGAAGCAGTAAGGATCAGTTTTTCGATACTGTTTGGGTTTTCGCCCTCCAGGCATTGAAAGATGGCTGAATGTTCTGAATCTACAGGCAGGATGTTTACCTTATATTCTTTCGCCAGGCCGGTGATCAGTTCTCCTGCTACAACCAGCGTTTCTTTATTGGCAAGGGCAATGTCTTTGCCGGCTTTGATGGCATTGATCGTAGGTTCCAAACCGGCAAAACCAACCATCGCGGTTAGCACGATGTCGATCTCGGGGTCGCTGACAATTTCATGGATCGCATTGATCCCTGCTAAAACTTTAACCCCTGTCGACGACAGTGCATCTTTGACATGCGGATAGTACTTTTCGTTACAAATAATAGCATAAGCAGGCTTGAAAAGTTTAGCCTGCTGTATGAGCAATTCGGCATTGTTCTGTGCAGTAATGACATAGGCGCTAAACAGCTCCGGATTTTCTCCGATTACTTCCAATGCCTGTGTACCTATACTACCGGTAGAACCTAAAATTGCGATTCGTTTGACGCTCATAATTATTTGATCACTTCATTCTTTTGAATCACAGATTTTAATGGATTTATTTGATTTCACAGATTTGCATGCTGGAAGTTTTATCATTGTTATCTTTGGAATCATACTAAATCTGTGATTCAAAAATGTTTGCTTTATGCGTAAATGTTAATCAATATATCTTTGCAATTCTTCAGCAATCTTCCTATCATTCGATAATCGCGGAACTTTATTCTGACCACCTAATTTCCCTTGAGTTCGCATATAATTGATGAAAGCGTCTTTTTGCAGATTACGGACGATCAAAGGTTGTAAAATGTTCCCTTCTATCAGGTCAAAATAGTAAATATTTTTCTTTTGAAGCGCCTGGTCTACTTTTAAAGCAAACGCTGCAAGGTCTGCCGGCTTTTTGCCGAACTCGATGAACCATTCGTGGTAGGGTAATTCGCCTATTGAAGGGGTAACCTGTGGGGCCACTGTAAACTCAACAATATCGATACCTTCTTCATTGGCAACACCCATTAAGGCTTGTTCAACTTCTTCGCCAATAACGTGTTCGCCAAAAGCGGAGATATAATGTTTAATGCGACCGGTTACCAGGATCTTATAGGGGTTTTTTGATACAAATTTGATGGTATCGCCGATACTGTATCCCCAAAGACCAGCAGTTGTATTTAATACCAGGGCGTAGTTTTTATCAAGTTCTATTTGTTCTAAATTTAGTCGGGTAGGGTTATCATTGAAGAATTCCTCAGCAGGAATAAATTCATAAAATATACCCGCGTCGGTTAATAACAGCAGACTTTTGTCCTTTTGCGAATCCTGAAATGCAATAAAACCTTCGGAAGCAGGGTAGGTCTCGACCGAATCGATCGCAAAGCCAATACTTTCTTCAATGCGTGCCCTGTAAGGTTCATAATTTACCCCACCATAAACAAAAAGCTTAAAGTTGGGGAATATGTCTTTGATCTTTTTACCGCCGGTTTTGGCACTCAGCCTATCGAAATACATCTGGCACCAGGGAGGTATGCCCGAGATCAGTGTCATGTCCTGTGACAAAGTTTCGTCCACGATGGCGTCAACCTTTTGCTCCCAGTCGTCAATGCAATTGATCTGATAGCTGGGCAGGCGGTTCTTTTGCAGGTATTTCGGTACAAGGTTGGCCACGATACCAGAGAGCCTGCCAACCGAAATACCGGCTTTTTGTTGAAGAACCGGACTTCCTTGCAGAAATATCATTTTTCCATTGACAAAATCTGATCGGCCGGTTTCGTGAATATAGTTGAGCAAAGCATTGCGTGCCGCACGGATATGTTCGGGCATGCTTTCCTTGCTGATGGGAATATACTTTACGCCTGATGTTGTTCCGGATGTTTTAGCCAGGTACTCAGGTTTGCCGGGCCACAGGATATTTTCCTCTCCTTTGGTTACACGATCGATATAGGGTTTAAGATCCTCATAATCGCGAATTGGGACTTGTTTTTTAAAATCTTCGTAGTTTTTTATAGCCTCAAAATGGTGGTCAGTGCCAAAAGCAGTATTCCGGGCTTTATTCAGCAGGTAAAGTAACGTTTGCTGTTGCAATTCGATCGACTGTGATCGGATACGGTTGATCTCCCTGCTTGTCCATGCGGCAAATACCCGGCTCAGTACAGCTTTCAGACCCATGATCATTTGGTTTCGGCCAGGTCTTCGTCGATATCCTGGTAACTGTAAACTAATTTACGATAAGCGACTACAAGAATGATATTGACAAATGGAATTACAAATAACATACCCACCAATGTCACCGAGCCCACAAATACCATAGCTTCAATGATGAGAAACAATAGCACATATTTTAAGAAATTTCCTTTGATCAGCTTATAGCTTTGAACAATTGATTCAAAGGCACCTGAAGCATCATCTACAATAAAACAAGCACTGATGGGGAAATAAAAAAGGAAGAAGAACTGGAAAAAAGCCCAAACCAGAATACCTAAAATATTCTGTGTATAGCCTTTCTCGAGCGAGTTGATTGCCCGCGTCAGAAATACCGAAAGTGTACTAACAATAATTAACAGCAAGAGATAGCTGAACAACATTTTAACTTTCGGGATGATATCACTAAACTCAAAGTCGTAGTACTCCCGGTCGATCAGTTGAAAAACGAGTTTTATAAATCCAAGAAATATAAAGCTGATTGACACCAGCATCGCTATTACACCCAGGGTTTGTGATAAACTGTCTGTTAGCAAAAATATAAACGTAGCACTTATCAGGCCTATCAGAGTAAGGGTAAGCAACGAGTAGATAGCAATGACAGAAAAATTCTTACGGAGAAGATACCAGGAAGTCTTTAACGTATCAGCGACCGAAAAGGGGTGGTACATACTCTGTTATGATTGTTTTAAAACTATACGCTTCCAGAAATCCTGCATAAATCCTAATCCGTAGGCAATGAGTTGGGTAAAGGCAGCTATTACACTCAAAAATGCAACTTTTACCGATTGGTTTTTCCACCAGGCATGAAAAAATATCAACAAAATCCATATTGCCAGCAAACTGTCGCATACTTCTGCCAACCATCCGCCAAAAATATTGCTGAGCAGTGTAAAGATGAGCCCCAACGTAAAGACGGCAGGGAAGAAGTGCACCCATTTTAATTCCTTTGGATAAAAGGTATACAGGTTGATCCTGGCCCTGCCAAAAAAATGTATCTGCTTAAAAAACTGCCTGAAATTGGTTCGGCGCTTATGGTAAACTTTCGCATCCGGTATCAGTCCGATCTTAAATCCGGCCGAATGGATACGGATACTGTACTCCAGATCTTCTGCCGAACGGGTGATAATAAAGCCACCCAATTTTTCCCAAACCTTGCGCGAAACCCCCATGTTAAAGCTGCGCGGGTGAAATTGGCCAATCCCTTTTTTATTGCCGCGGATACCGCCGGTTGTAAAAGGGGATGTCATGCTGTAGCTGATGGCCTTTTGTACATCGGTAAATGATGGATGCGAATCATCCGGACCGCCATAGGCGTCGAGCCAGTTGTTGTTCAGGAAGTTATTTACGGTCTCGAAATAGTTTTCGGGAATCAAACAATCAGAATCGAAAATGACGAAATAATCCCCCTTTGCACGCTCAAAGCCAAAATTGCGTGTGAAACCCTGTCCCTCGTTTTGCTTTTTGAAATAACGGATATCGAGCTTGCCATCAAAGCTTTTAACAATTTCTTCGGCATCATTTACCGAACCATCCTCAATTACCAATACCTCAAACAGCTTCCAGGTTTGTACCGTAAGCGTCTCCAGCAATTCTTTGATTTCCTGAGGGCGATTGTAAAGGGGAATGATAACAGAGAACAACATTAGCAAATTTTCAAATTGCCCAATTAAATCCTTTCATCGATCTGGTAATTGTTACGGTCGTGCGAGCCACGGGAAACGAGTTCGGCAACGAAACCGGTAAGGAACAATTGCGATCCGATGATGATGGCAACCAGGGCTATATAAAACCAGGTGTTATTAGTTACATCCCTTGTGATGTGTATTTTATGTGCGATGTCGTATAATTTATCGGCGATCAGCCAGATAGCAATGATCAATCCGGTAAGGAAACTCAAAACTCCCATAGAACCAAAAAAGTGCATTGGCCTTTTACCGAATTTACCTACAAAGAAAATTGAAAGCAGGTCGAGCAGGCCGTTGATAAATCGACTCATCCCAAACTTGGTCTTGCCGTATTTACGCGGGCGGTGTTCCACTATCTGTTCGCCTATTTTAGTAAAGCCGGCCCATTTGGCAATTACCGGGATATAACGGTGCATTTCGCCATATACCTCAATGTTTTTTACTACAGTGCTGCGATAAGCTTTCAGTCCGCAATTAAAATCGTGCAGGTTTTTTATGCCCGACATTCGACGGGTAGCGGCATTGTATAATTTAGTAGGGATAGTTTTGGTGATCGGGTCATGTCGTTTAGCCTTCCAGCCCGAAACCAAGTCGTATTTGTCTTCGGTGATACGGCGGTAGAGTTCGGGGATCTCATCCGGACTATCCTGCAGATCAGCATCCATTGTAATTACCACATTCCCTTTAGTAGCCTCAAATCCAACATTAAGTGCTGCAGATTTACCGTAGTTGCGCCTGAATCTGATACCTCTTATTTGCGTATTGGCACCCTGTAAGCGACCGATCATATCCCACGACCCATCATTACTGCCATCATCTACCAAAATGATCTCGTAACTGAAGCCATTTTCGTCCATCACGCGGCTTATCCAGGAAGTAAGCTCGGGTAATGATTCTACTTCATTATAAAGTGGTACTAATACTGATATATCCATTGAAACTGATCGGGCGTTTTTCCTGATCTATGGCAAAAATAGAAAATTTAGTTGAACGATTAAGTCCGAAAGACCGAAAGTCCGAAAGTCGGAAAGTTGAGTTGGGTTGTAAAATTGTATTAATGTTCACAAAAAAAACCTGTTTTTGCCTGAAAATGTACTTTTCTACAGCTATTTATCGGCGTAAATTGGTATTGTCATTACTGGTCTTTTGAATGCTAATTTGCAAGCTGTTGAAAAACAGGTGATTAGGTGTTCAAAACTGTAGGCCTGACTGTAAAAGGTAATTTATTAATATACAGTTAGTTAGAGTGGAAATTGTCCTGATTTTCACGGTGGTGTGAAATTCTATTTGTAATTAGCTCTGGATCAATAGATTGGTGAAAGTCTGATTGGTCACTTTGGTATATGGCTAATGCTCTGATTTTCAGGGAAGACTTTGCTGAAAGTGGATTTCGATTGGGGGACGATTTTTGTTGGTGTTCGAGAGTTTATTTAAAGTGTTGGTAATGAGATTTTTAGAAGGGGTGTTTAATGGGAGTTTTTAGAATCACAGATTTATACGGATTGGACTGATTTCACAGATTTCTTTCTGACTTTCCGTCTTATGCGGACTTTCGGACTATTTAGCATCACAGATTTATACGGATTGGACTGATTTCACAGATTTCTTTCTGACTTTCCGTCTTATGCGGACTTTCGGACTATTTAGCATCACTGATTTATACGGATTGGACTGATTTCACAGATCATTTTGCGCGGAGGAGATTTACGAAGTTTTTAAAACTTCGTAAATATTTCTTTCGGACTTCCGGACTATTTAAATTAAAAACAACCACTATTTGTAACATTGCTGGTGCATTGGTCGTCTATACGACAAGGTATTTCTGTATAGAAATATCGTCAACTAAATTCTCTAAATTGCCATTAAAAAATCTCTCACAAATATGAAACTGACAAGGATAGCATTATCCCTTCTTTTTTGCGCCCCGGCTTTGTTAAGCCTGGCGCAAAACACCGAAAAGCCTGCTGATAAATTTGATCAGCATAAGGTTTTTAACCCCTTATTTTACAAAGGACAACAGGGTAACGAATACCGCTCGGCTGCAGGTGCCCCGGGTGTAAAATACTGGCAAAACCGTGCCGACTATAAATTGAACGTTAGTCTGGATACCGCAAAACACCGGATAAGTGGTACCTCATTGATCACCTATACCAATAATAGTCCGGATGCGCTTGATTTCCTGTGGCTGCAGGTAGATCAGAATATTTATAAGGAAGATTCACGTGCCGAAGCTACCAGCCCGGTAGAAGGTGGTCGTTTTAATAACAAAACCTTCACCAATGGTGACGAGATCAAAGAGGTTTATATCATCCAGAATAAAATAGCCCAGAAGGTTGATTTTTTGGTTACTGATACCAGGCTCCAGGTAAAATTGCCAACTGCTCTTAAAGCAGGTGGTGGTGTTATCCAACTGAAGATCAATTATGCCTTTGATATTCCTGAATACGGAACCGACCGTATGGGACGCCAGCACAGCAAAAACGGCTGGATATATGAAATTGCGCAATGGTATCCGCGCATGGAAGTTTATGACGACGTTACCGGCTGGAATGTTATCCCTTATCTGGGTGCCAGCGAGTTTTACCTGGAATATGGCGACATAGACTTTACTATCACTGCACCTTCAAATCTGGTTGTAGTAGGCTCGGGCGAATTACAAAACCCGCTGGAAGTTTATACTCCGAAAGTATTGGGTCGTTTGGCTGCTGCAAAAGCAAGTGATAAAACTGTGGGTATCGTAGATTCAGCCGATTTGAAAGATCCATCAATTCACCCGGCTAAAGCAACACTTACCTGGCATTTTTTATGTAAAAATACCCGCGACGTGGCCTGGGCGGCTTCTAAGGCATTTATATGGGATGCAGCTCGTATCAATCTGCCGAGTGGTAAAAAAGCGCTGGCACAATCAGTATATCCTATCGAAAGCAAGGGCGTAAAAGCCTGGGGACGCAGCACCGAATATGTAAAAGCATGTATCGAACTGTATTCGAAAGAATGGTTCGAATTTACTTACCCGGTAGCTACCAATGTTGCCGGTATTGTAGGTGGCATGGAGTATCCGGGTATCGTTTTTTGCGGTGCAAGAAGCCAGGGTGGCGGTTTGTGGGGTGTTACCAACCATGAGTTTGGTCATAACTGGTTCCCGATGATCGTAGGCTCAAACGAGCGTAAATATGCCTGGATGGACGAAGGTTTCAACACGTTCATTAATGATGTTGATACTAAGGTTTTCAATAACGGCGAATATTTTGAACCTACTGATGAGCAGAAAGTTGCAGAGTCTATGTTTGCACCCGACGCTGACGCAATTATGAATACGCCTGATATTATTCAGCCTAATTTCCTCGGTTTTGCAGCATATGCTAAACCTGCATTAGGTCTTAAGATTTTACGTGAGCAAATATTGGGTGAAGAACGCTTTGATTTTGCATTCCGTACCTATATTAAACGCTGGGCCTTTAAGCACCCTACACCATGGGATTTCTTCCATGCGATGGACAATGCTGCCGGTGAGGATCTGAGCTGGTTTTGGAACGAATGGTTCCAGACTACCTGGAAAGTTGATCAGGCTCTAAAATCGATCGACTATATCAATAATGATCCTTCAAAAGGCTCGCTGATCACCATCGAAAACAAAGAAGAAATGGCCCTGCCTGTTACGGTAGAGATCAAAGAGGAAAACGGTAAAGTATCAAGAGTTAAATTGCCTGCCGAAATTTGGCAGCGTGGTGGAACCTGGACCTTTACCTATAAATCAACTTCAAAAGTGGTTTATGCACTGATCGATCCAGATCATGTTTTGCCTGATACCAACCCCGAAAATAATGCCTTAAGTGGTATTGCAATTGATAAAAGCGCTACCGCTCAAAGCGTAGTAAAAGCTTATTTGGATGCTATTGGCGGTGAAGATCACGTTAAAGCAATTCATGACCTTACCATCAATTCAAAAGGTTCGGTGCAGGGTATAGAAATTGTTAGGACCAACAAATATAAAGTACCCGGCAAGTTTTTGCAGGAAGTTACAATTCCGCAGTTTAACAATGCTGTTTTCCTGCATATTGCCATTAATGGCGACAGCATCAAGTTGGTACAACAAGGTCGCCCGCAGCCGATAACAGACAAGCAGGAACATGCCGCCGTTAAAGCACGTTATAAATTATTCCCTGAGCTTGACTTTTCCGGCGATGGTTATACTGCAAAACTGGATAGCCAGTACCATATTGTTGACGGTGCACCGGCTTATTTAGTAACCGTTTCGCAGCCGGATGGTATCAGTGTTAAATACTTTTACGATGTAAAAACAGGTCTTAAATTACAGCAGTATGCCGTAGCGCCTAACGCTACTCATATTGTATACAGTGATTACAGAACTGTTGATGGCGGCGTTAAGATCCCGTTTGCTGAGTTAACCGGTATTGTAGGTATGCCTATTACTTATAAAGTTAGCACTGCAACTGTAAATAGTAATTTAGCCGATACGGTATTTAAATAAGATATTATCTGGACAATAGATATGATAAACCCTGCGGAGCAATCGTACTTCGCAGGGTTTTTTTTATGAGCTTTTTTAAACCGTTAATACTATTCAGGCACCCTTAAATTCAATACAAACATTTTAATACCGTTTTCGCCGTCTTTCAGCTATATTTATGGACTTAAACTGGCTATGGTACCCACAAAAACCTCCTTATTATTCATGCTGTTTGCTGTTTTTAATATTGCAGCAATTGCGCAAACCCAGACCCAAAACAAGCAGCCCGATTCTCTTGTATTTTATCTCGACAAAAATGAACAACTGGCTACAGATAGTGCCGGCATCGCGTTTGTCCGGATCATAAAAAGAGACACCGCAGATCAAACGTTGTTTACTGTTGAAGATTATTATAAAAACGGCAGATTAAAGCAGGTTGGCAAATCCCTCGTAGCTAGTCTACCATTACAGCGAACCGGCTCATTTTTAAGTTTTTTCCCAAATGGGCGCCGAAAGAGCATTGAAAACTTTCAGGATGGCAGGATTGATGGCGATCAGTATTATTATTATCCTAATGGCAAAGCCTATTGCGTTTCTACTTATGACTATTCAAATCAAAAAATTATAGTTAAAGAATCAAACGATTCAACGGGTAAAGTTATGGCGAGTAATGGTAACGGTGCTCATATTTTATATGATGAAAATTTTAAACAAATTTTAGAGCAGGGACCGATCCTTGACGGAACAAGGAATGGCGAATGGACGGGTACTGTATATGATACTATCTATTATAAATGTACCTATAGCCACGGAAATTCGGTCTCTGGTACAAGCAGGACAAAATCGGGGAGAGTTTATCAGTTTACTAATGACTTTGCAAATCCGGAATTTCCAGGGGGCGAAGAAGGATTTTCTAAATTTCTGTTGCATAACGTTAAATACCCCCGACTTGCAAAAGTAAACAACGTCCAGGGAAAAGTCTTCCTGAATTTTGTTGTTGAAAAAACTGGACACTTATCCGAATTTAAAATACTCAGGGGAATTGGAAGTGGCTGCGACGAAGAAGCACTTAGAGTTTTGTCTTTATCCCCTGCCTGGACTCCGGCAAAGGTTTACGGCGTGCCTGTAAATGTATTTTACACTATTCCAATTGGCTTTAGGCTTGAGAATGAGCAATAACCGGGCAGCCATTAGCTTATAGTTCCAAATTCAAATTGTATATTTAAAATCTTCCCCGCCTGATCCATGCTAAAAAAAGCAATCAATATTCTTATTGCCGGTATTTTATTGTCCATCAGCGCAAATGCGCAGGAAAAAAAAGAAAGCAGCACTGGTTCAATGTTTTATTTTTTCAATAAAGCTGCGATGCTGATCGATAACCGCGATAGTGCCTATTTTACCCGGATCATGACGCCGGATTCGGCCAATAGCAAATTATACAACCTGGAGGATGTATATTCTAATGGCAAAACCCGCCTTAAAGGGAAGTCGCTCACTGCAGGACCGTATTTTAAAGGGCAGGGCTATTTTGAGCGGTTTTATCCTGGCGGACAATTACAGGAGACGGCAACTTATGAAAATGGGCACTATGCCGGAAAGCGAATGACCTTTTATGCAGATGGCAAACTGCAGGATTCAGCTACCTATGCTAACGGTAAACTGTATGGAAAACGTATTACTTATTATCCTACCGGTAAAAGACAGTTTTACGGAAATTATGATGGCGAGGGCGTTGCTATAAACCTTGCCTATTATTTTCCGAATGGCAAACTTTATTATACCGCTGTTTTTGATACCGCGAAAAAAACGGAGATCATAGGTAATGTATATGACATGGCTGGTAAATCAACCGCAGTTAATGGTAATGGAACATACGCCTATTATACCGATACTTTTAAAAGAGTTTTTTCAAATGGACCTATTTATAATGGATTAAAGGATGGCGAATGGAAAGGTAAATTAACAGACACCCTGAATACCTTCGTTTGTGTCTATGACAAGGGTATTTTAGTTTCGGGCACCACTTTTGAGCGAACAGGTAAAGTGATCCATTTTACAAAGGAAGAAATAGAGCCAGCCCCAAAAGGAGGATTGCAACAGTTTTATCGCGATTTGGCGTCGCATGTCATATACCCCAAGAAGGCTAAAGAGAATCTGATACAAGGAAAGGTGATACTTAGCTTTGTTATCGGGAAAGATGGTGATCTGGAGCAGATAAAAGTAGTAAGCGGCATCGGTGGCGGATGCGACGAGGCTGCGGTTGAAGCTTTGCAGAAAACATCAAATCCCTGGACGCCCGGATTACAATATGGCCTGCCTGTTCGTGTGCAATATAGTTTACCACTGGATTTTCACCTCCAGTTTTAATTGTCAGATACCTGAAACTTAGCGTTGGCCTGTATGGCTTTACATCTCAAAAATGATCCCAACGCGGCGACCGTCAAAGGTAATAGGATGTTTCTCAAGGAATTGACGTAGTTTGGTACTATTGCCTTTTTCGGCTTTATACATCAAACTATCAAAAATAAGCAGAAAGCCACCCTGCAACAGGATCGATTCGCCGTAGCCTTTCATAATAGGCGAATTACGGGAATTACCAGCCAAAGTGAGGTATGCGCCTGCACCCAGATAGCCAATATCAAAATAGCTGTTGATCTTAAATACTTTTACCAGTTTTTCCTGTCTTTCTAAAAGCTCGGCAGCGCTCAGATTTTTATTCATTAATTTCTTGGTGCCGGTATATCCTAAAAGGGCAGTCAAAAAATCGGCGCCTCCCCAAATGGTGTTCATCTGGTAAAAATAGCGCGACTGCGGCGTAGTGGAGTTTACCCAACCTATTGCACTGATACCGGTATTTGCAATACCCCATGCACCCAAAACCTCAAGCCCGTGGGTGGTAGTATTAATGCGCAGGTTATTATAGTATTTTAAAGAGTCTTTTTGCGCAAAAGCCTGTAAACTAAAACCAATAAGAAGCAGGGTAATAAGTTTTTTCATAAAACGGTATTTCGTACAGATTAAAGGTAAAAAATTATACGATAAATGTTTAACCTTATACTGTTTTAACTTCAATAAGTTTTAGCCAGCAGGTCAATTATTTCATTTTCATTGCCGGTAAATGGTCCGGGTGATTCCATTTTCAGGCTGGCAATGGCCGCGCCGAAATTTCCCGCTTGTTCAACATCATGACCTTTGGAGCGACTATACAAGTAGCCTGCCATATAAGTGTCGCCACATCCGGTAGCATCTTCCAGTTGCTGGGGCGGGTAGGCAGGTATAGGGTATAGCTGACCATTGTAATATATTGACGATCCCTGACTGCCATTAGTGACAACAGACTCTTTTACACCCCAGTCGGCCAGTACTTTAACGCCATCCTCAACACTTTTGCAGCCTGTAAGTACGGCTAATTCCGTTTCATCAGCTTTTAAAAACGTAACATTTGCCAATGCTTTTTCCTTATCGGGCCAGTTAGCAGGCAATACCTTTTTATTTTGAACTTTGCGCAAATATCCCTGCGCATCCAGTGATACTTTACCTTTTTTAGCGAGGTATATTATCAGTTCGGTAGGTATGTCACTGGCCAGCAGCGGCCCCAGGTGGAATATGCTTGCCTCAACCTCCTTCAATTGCGCAACTGAAAACGGATCTGCCTGCTGCAAAACGTTTTGTGTACGGTTATCCAGGTTCTCACCGTAAATGTTTTCAAAGTAAACGGTATTCCTGCTGGGGTAAGCCCAAATTTCAATACCTGAATCGCGCAGGGCATCTACCTCGTACATTTCGCTTTCGGCAACTGAAGTGACCAGCAGGTAGCTCAGGTCCATATTTTGCAATGCAGACGTGAAATATAGAGCGGTACCACCTGCCATATGGCGTTCGGCATGGGTTGTTACAATCTTGTCCAGCGTAATATGTCCTATACAGCAGATATCGTACATTCCAGTGATTTGAATTTCGAAAGATAAGTAAATAGGTGCAAAAACCGTAAAACCGATATTGCAGTGTAGATAGTACAATTTTGCCGGGCCTTTTGTTTGACCGAATTTAAGCTGATTAAAAATTTTGAATATCGCTAACCTGGCGGTTGTGCACAAAAAAAGCCGGTCGGATGACCAGCTTTAGTAATCGAAAACTCTTATTTAAAAGTCAAAGGCAATTATTTCTGCCAATTACTTTTCAAGATCTTGTATTTTTCAGTTTCTTCTAAAGTGAGGCTTGAAAGAATGTTCAGAGATTTACCATCGCGTCCGGTGAAACCATAATTGCTCTTCTGGGCGGTCTCAAAAAACTGAATAGAATACTGGTCCCTTAAACTCGCATTGTTTTTTACGATCTCGGCAAAGCGGCTTTTGAAATTTTCTTTCTGCTGCGCTGTTGCGGTTGTTTTTACCAATGCTGTCATTTCTTTTTCACTTTAATAGCCGACAAACCTTTCTGCCCCTGTTCGGTTTCGAAAGTCACCCTGTTGTTTTCCTTCAGGGGTTCGGTTAATGCATTAATGTGTACAAAAATACTCTCCTCGGTTTGCAGGTCGCGGATAAATCCGTAACCCTTAGCCTCATTAAAAAAGGTTACTACACCATTTCTAACAGTTTCGTAAGGTATGTCCTGCTGTTTTGCGACACCAACCTGGATGTCTTCGGCATTGATACTAATTTTCCTGGAGGGATCGGGAGGGGTGGACGTGATATTTCCGTGCTCATCAATATAAGCCATCATATCTTCAAGACTTTTGCCTTTGCCGGCATTAGCCTTGCGTTCCAGAGCCTTTTCCTTTTTTTCTTTGGATTTTTTTAGGCGGGCCTTTTCTTTTTCCTTCTTACTGAATGTTTCTGTTGATCTTGCCAATGCTGCTTATGCTTTTTTTACATTAACTGCGCTTGGACC
>Ga0164297_10000181_pt1 | contig 83166 bp, 68 predicted proteins | sample GEODES058metaG_FD_113539 | JGI IMG/M metagenome (GOLD analysis project Ga0164297, IMG submission 113539) | Dystrophic lake water microbial communities from Trout Bog Lake, Wisconsin, USA - GEODES058 metaG | ecosystem: Environmental > Aquatic > Freshwater > Lake | place: USA: Trout Bog Lake... | reverse complement strand
TTAGTACAGTGGCTAAGACGGACACCTTTGGCTCTCCGGAGTCGAGGTAGGTGTGAACTTTCATTGAGAATGTTCGCCCGTTGGTCAGATTAATTGGGATTTGGCCAGTCGATCCAGATTCAGGGTTTGGGTCGTCTACTACGGTCATCGACCCACGGGACTTGATCCATTTGAAACCGGGTTGGACCAGTTCTGAAAAGACTTTGGCGATCTTGGCCTCATCAACTCCAACAGCTTTTTCTTGCGTGGTTTCGTATGGAACAAGAAGTTGAGTATCGCCTCGCCAGAGGGCCTCCACAGATTCATCGGCGGTTCGTCGTAGAGGTGTTCTGGCGATAAGAACAAATGCGGCGACAGCACCAAAAATAAGGAGCAAGCCAACCATTAGCATGGGGTTCTTCTTTGAACGAGACCTCATGCTTGTTGTAACGTTGTGAGCTCTTGAAAGGATGCGATGTTGCTGATTGGTGAACTTTACAACCTCGGATGCTCAGTATTCCCATTTGGGAATGTATGCTAGTCAGCGATGTCCAAGTATTCAATCGGTGTGGATTACGGCACGAATAGCGTGCGAGCTTTGCTTGTCGACGTGTCTAACGGAACAGAAGTCGCAACCAGTGTTTTTAACTATCCTTCAGGAGACGCAGGCGTTCTCTACGACGAGAAAGATCCCAATCTGGCACGTCAAAATGCCGCGGATTATGTCGAAGGGTTTTATGCGACTGTATCAGCGGTGATGTCAGGGATTGCCCCAACCGATGTCGTAGGCATTGGTGTGGATACAACGGGTTCAAGCCCTATTCCGGTCGACAGGCAAGGGATACCGGTTTCCTTCAATCCAGCTTTCAAGGATAATCTGGCGGCCTATACGTGGCTCTGGAAGGATCACACATCGTATGCTGAGGCAGCCGAAATCACCGAAAAGGCTCGTGCTCAGAATCAACCGTATTTGGCGAAGTGTGGTGGTACCTATTCCTCTGAGTGGTTCTGGTCCAAGATCTTGCACTGCGCCCGAGTCGCCCCTGATGTTTTTGAAGCAGCCTACTCCTGGGTGGAATTCGCAGATTGGCTGCCTGCCTTCCTCACCGGAGTCACCGATCCCCACTTGGTGAAACGAGGGGTTTGCGCCGCCGGTCACAAGGCGATGTATTCGGATGAATGGGGTGGTCTTCCTTCTAAGGAGTTCTTGGCGACCCTGGATCCGCGCCTTGCCGACCTCCGAGACCGACTGTATTCCGAAGCGGTTCCAAGTGATCAAACCGCTGGGGGGCTGTCAGCTGAAGTCGCGGAGAAGGTTGGGCTTCCGGTTGGCCTGCCCGTTGCCGTCGGAGCGTTTGATGCCCACTTTGGAGCAGTTGCATCGGGTGCCAAGAAGGGAACTCTCGTCAAGATTATAGGTACAAGCACTTGTGACTGTATGGTTCATCCACTGGACGAGCCATTGGCCGACGTGCCGGGTCTTTGTGGAATCGTAAAGGGTTCGGTCATTCCCGGTATGTACGGGTTGGAAGCTGGTCAATCTGCGGTTGGAGATATCTTCAACTGGTTCGTATCGGAATTGGGTACAGCCGGACATGAAGCTCTGACTGAAGAAGCATCCAAACAAAAGCCGGGTGAATCAGGCTTGGTCGCATTAGATTGGGAGAATGGGAACCGAACGGTTCTGGTCGACCCTTTGCTCACGGGAACCATTGTTGGGCTAACCCTCCATACTACGCCCGCTGAAATCTATCGGGCTCTCGTTGAAGCTACGGCCTTTGGCTCTCTCAAGATTATCAATCGTCTGGAAGAGTACGGGGTGATGGTTGAAGAGGTCGTGAACTGTGGAGGAATCGCCGAGAAGAATCCGTTTGTCATGCAGATCTATGCCGATGTCTGTAATCGTCCGATGAAGGTTTCGCGCTCGGCCCAGACCTGTGCTTTGGGATCCGCAATCTTTGGATCGGTGGTCGGTGGTGCTCATGAGAGCGTTGGGGCAGCACAGGCTGTGATGACCGGTGTGAAGGAACGAGTCTTTACTCCGAACCCAGAAGCCGTGGCAACTTATGCGAAGCTGTTTAAGGTGTATTCCGATTTGCATGATGCCTTTGGAACCAAGGAATGGAATGGAAATCTCGGTCACGTGATGAAGGATTTGATCGCTATTCGCGCAGAAGCTCGTAAATAAGCGGTGAATCACTTTTCGTAGGCAGGAAATCACTCTGTTGTGTCGAATAATGCAGTGTGATTTCCCGCCGCGAATTGATCTGGTCTGGTGTTTGTTGTGCTGCGTTTCGTAATGAAACTCTTTCTCTTGTCGAAAAGCTGATTGCCAAAGCGGAAATGAATCCGGAATTGGCTGCTCAAGATGAAGACTTTTGGGCCCAGATTCAGCAAGCGTTCGACCTTGATCGCAACGTAGTGAATTTCAATAATGGCGGATGTTCTCCCGCCCCACGAATCGTCGAGGAAGCGCTTAAGCGCCAAATCGACTACGCCAACAAGGCACCAAGCTACTACATGTGGCAGCAGTTGGAGCCGGAAGTTGAAGCCGTCCGACGTCGACTTGCCCAGACCTTTGGTTGCGATACGGAAGAGATTGCCCTGACTCGCAATGCTAGCGAATCGCTGGAGATTTGTTTACTTGGTTTTGACTTGAAACCTGGTGATGAGGTGCTAACCACCAATCTGGATTACCCCCGGATGATCACCACCATTCAGCAGAGGGAGAGAAGGGATGGGATCAAACTGGTCCAGGTCAAGCCTCCCCATGTTCCTCAATCCAAGCATGAATTGGTCGCAGCTTTTGAAAGCGGAATTACGGATAAGACCAAGTTAATGCTTGTCTCGCAGGTGAGCTTTAAGAATGGGATGATCTTCCCAGTCAAGGCGGTGACTGACCTTGGGAGGAAGCATGGAATCCCCGTGATTGTGGATGGCGCCCATGCTTTTTGCCAGTTCCCGTTCAAACAATCTGACCTGGGCTGTGACTATTACGGCACTTCGTTGCACAAATGGCTGATGGCTCCAATGGGTACGGGAATGCTCCATGTCAACAAATCCAAGATCGAGGGACTTTGGCCGATGATGGCGGCAGGTGAGACTCAAACCAAGGATATCCGCAAGTTTGAAGAGATTGGCACTCATCCGGCTGCCAATCACAATGCGATCGCGGAGGCGATCACCTTCCATGAGATGATCGGAGTGGAACGCAAAGCTGCTCGCTTCCGCTACTTGAGGAAGCGATGGACGGAGCGCTTGATGGACAATCCCAAAGTTCATTTCCACACGAATCTGCACCCTGACTTCTCGTGTGCGATTACGACGGTTGAGATTGAGGGGATCAAGCCTGGTGACCTGGGGTCTTGGCTGCTGACCAAACACGGAATTTATGTTGTGGGCATCACAGCGGACGACTTTGCGGGCATCCGAGTCACACCGAATGTCTATTCCACCGTTAATGAGGTCGATCGATTTGCGGCCGCGATGGAGCATGCCGCCAAACATGGCATCGGATAGGTTCATGAACCGCTAATGCGCCTGTCGGCGTGGGGCTGGTCAGATCCTTCAAGACGGTGCCGATCCTAGGGTAAGCCAAAAGGCATGGATGAAGAGATGAGGGAATGGTTACGGTCGAAATTGGCATGCACTCAAACAAATCTCTCGAGTTTGGATATTCCTCTTGCCCTGCGCGGGCCGCGCATACCCATGCTCGTACTGGAGTCCAGCTTAACGTTCGTGACCTGTTCTCTCGTCCTATTCTCACTACGCTCGGACACAGTGCGGACTCGGGATAGAACAGGTCAGACTCACTACTGAACTCATGTCCGAGCAAAGGGAATGGTGATTCTCCCTCCGGAATTCCCACTTCCAATGCCATCCGTTTTTAGTCAATCGCCGAAGAAAATTAGGTCAAGCACTCTACACGAACTCGAATTACCGGCCAGGTCTCAACAAGCCGGATGGATAACCCATCCGGCTCACCTCGGTCCGGTATGATATCCCGTGCCTGAGGAACCTAAAGAACAGGGGTTGGTTTGCACTTACGACCCTCTGATCGAATTAATGGCTCGGTTTGAGAATGTAAAGGCCGCATCTACTGCGACCAATCCATTCGAAGGCTTGAGCGTTGAAGACAAGCTGAAGAAGCATATCATCGACGGTATCAAGAAGAACCTTGAGTCCGATTTGGATGAAGCGCTTGTATCCTACACCCCGCTGCAGATTATCAACGATATCCTGTTGGACGGTATGAAGACGGTTGGTGAGCTGTTCGGATCAGGCAAGATGCAACTCCCATTCGTGCTTCAAAGCGCCGAAGTCATGAAGTCGGCGGTCCGACACTTGGAACCTTTGATGGAAAAGGTTGAAGGGGCGGAGAAGGGATCGATCCTTCTGGCTACCGTCTCGGGTGACGTCCACGATATTGGTAAGAACCTGGTCGACATCATCCTTTCGAACAACGGCTACCGAGTCGTAAACATCGGTATCAAGCAACCGATTCAGTCGATCATTGATAAGGCAACAGAGGGGAAGTGTCAGGTCATTGGCTTGAGTGGACTCTTGGTCAAGAGCACCCTCATCATGCGAGACAATCTGCTGGAATTGAATGCTCGAGGGCTTTCCAGCTACCCCGTAATCCTTGGTGGCGCGGCCCTGACACGAGCGTACGTAGAGGAAGACTTGAGGGCCATCTACGAGGGTCAAGTCTTTTACGCCCAAGATGCATTCGAAGGCTTGAAGCTTATGGGTGATCTATCAAGTGATGAGGCACCTGCCAAGCCTACGGTCGTATCGGCAGTAGACCGAGAAGGGGATTCCGAGGTTTACGATGAAGTGCGTGTTCGAAGTCATCGAACCGACGCACTTGAGGCTGATCTCTATCGCTTCGATGGAGTCAAGAGTGACGTAGCAGCCGCAACTTCGATTCCGGGATTGCCGTTCTATGGCGCTCGAAAGCACACCAAGTTCGACATCTTCGAGCTGTACAAGTACGTTAACCCGGTGGCCCTGTTCCGAGGTCAGTGGCAATTCCGCCGCCCAGAGGGGATGGGGAATGCCGAGTTTACGGCTTGGTTAGACGCGAATGCGGGTCCGGTTTTTGAGCGCATGAAGCGTGAGTTGGGCTCTGTTTTGAAACCGAAGGTCAAGTGGGGTTATTTCCCATGTATCAGTGAAGGGAACGACCTGATCATCTTACAGGAGGATGCTCGCACCGAGCGGTTGCGGTTCACTTTCCCACGCCAGCGCGATGGCCGTCGACTGTGTCTTTCCGACTTCTTCCGGTCTTCGGATTCTGGTGAGGTCGATACGGTTGGGTTCCAGATCGTCACGGTTGGCTCCGATGCGACAGCTTTGGAAAAGAAGCTGTTTGCGAGTGGTGATTTCCAAGACTATCTGTACGTTCACGGAATGAGTGTCGAGACCGCTGAGGCCCTTGCTGAGTACTGGCATCGTCAGGTCCGTTCAGAGATGGGGATTGCGGATCAGGAACCGGAAGAGATGCGGCTCTTGTTCAGTGCGAAGTACCACGGATCTCGCTATTCGTTCGGTTATCCGGCTTGCCCGAACCTAGAGGATCAGGAGAAGCTGTTTGAGTTGCTTCAGCCGCAGGATATCGGGATCGAGTTGAGCGAGGAGTTCATGCTCGTTCCGGAGCAGAGCACCAGCGCGATCATCTGCCACCACCCGGACGCGAAGTACTTCAACATCCGGTAACTAAATTCAACTTGGATTTCGGATCGATTTCCCAGGTTCGCAGTCGACCATGGGCCACGGTTGGGTGCCCTATGGCGACGGAATCTGTAGGGCATGTCTGGCTCCAGAGTCGTGTCTAGCTAACTAATTCGCATTCAAAGCGCATGCCCAGGACCTTACAAGTTAGCTCTCGAATCGCATTACCGTACGCTGCGGACGTTCTTCAGGAAGAATGCACCGGCGGCGAAGCAGACCGCACAGAGTATGAATACAGCGGAGTAGCCGGGAATGCTGTAATGAATATCCTCGGGAGTGGCTCCCTGAGTCTTCCCAAAGAAGCTGATCAACTCACCGGCGAAAGGCGCAGCGATTGCCTGGGGCAGAGTCATTGCGATGTGCCAAACCGCCATTTCCTTTGCCGCATTGTTCTTGCTCGGCAACACGTCAGTACCCAGAGCCCAGTCGACGCTGGTGTATGCACCGAATCCGAGACCAAAGATCAATCCCGCTGCCAAGACTTCCGGAATGCTTCGACAGAAGATAAAGAAGATTGAAACAATCGCGATCATGACGTTTGCGATGTAGACAACCTGTTTTCGACCGATTCGATCAGAGAGAATGCCGCCATAGATTCCACTGAACGAGCTGGTGATTAGCATGAGTCCCGTCAACTCGGCAACCGCCATCTCTGGTTTCTTCAGGCCGATTACGTCGATGAAGTAGTAGTTTAGGAACGGCAAGACGGAGTAAAAGCCGAGCATGACCAATGCGCGGGTAATCCAAACCCACGCGAAATCGGGAAACTTCTTGGGACTGATCCAAAGGCTCTTGATATAGCTTGGCCAATGGATTTTGGGTGGTTTCTCACTCAATGGAGTTTCTCGGATTCCAAAAATGGTGATCAGAGCGACCCCAAGAAGACCGACAGCGACGATGCCAAACTTGACTATTTCTGGTTGCCCGCCTATCAGAACTCCGCAGCCGACTGCGCCAAACAAGGTTCCCAGCTGGGACATCAGGGCCATGAACCCACTGGCCTTACCCCGCTGGTCAATAGGTACGAGATCGGGAATGACTCCACTGTAGGCGGCAGACGCGATGTTGTTTCCGAGATTGATCGTCAGGTAACCCAAGGCGTATAGCAAGAAGGAGGGATGCGACAAAAAGTGGAGCAGAGTGGGGAAGTAGCTCTTACTCGGAGATGCCTCCATCGGTTTTGAACTTAGGAAACCCGCTGCCATCGTTGCCAAGCCAACCAAATTGATGGCGACTCCAGCAGCAATGTAAGGTCTGCGTCGGCCCAAAGGGGATGCGCAACGATCACTCAAAGCGCCGACAACCAAGGGAACCACCAAAGCCGCTAAAGCACCCAAACCAGTCAAGAATCCCAACGCTGTGATTCGATCATTCGGCACCATGTCCTTCACTTCGTGAGGAAGCATGATGACAAGTAGAGCACCCCACAGGAAGTTGGTCGCAAACCAGTAGGCGCTTATCTTGATATGGTCCGACGTTTTTACGCCTGACTGCTCGTAAGGTGATGGAGCGTGAGGAATGGTCGGATCGTCGGCGTGAGATATTCCGCTCATTTTAGAGTTGACCCCCGATGAACTTCATGGCGTACTCATAGTCATCCATCGCATCGATATCGTATGCAAGTTCAGGAGCACAATTCATGACTGGCGCACCAGTGCATTTGAGAATCTGCTTCAGCTTTGCTTCAACCAGCGGAACGGTGAGCTGTTTGGTCATGAACTTGAACAGGAATACCGGGCCCAATAATTTGGCCATGCCCAATTTGCTCTTTCGAACCAAGAAGATCCGCTCCAAGTGAGGCATTGATTTTCTCAAAGCGTCCACATCGACCAGGTAGATGTTGCCTGCCGTCCAGGTGTTGTCTTGCAGAGGGATGAAGGTTGAACTGGAATGGGGGAATCGAGCCTGATAATCCCCCTTGGTTATTAGAGGAAGACATAGGTCGACCTTTGGAGGGCAGGCATCAATAAATTGAGTTATCAGCCCCGCTGTGAGGAAAGGCAAATCAGACGTGACAATGACAACCTTTTGGGGAGGACTTGGCTGGGCCAAGAGTTCTCGCAACCCGTTAAGAATGCTGCTTGGTCCGCTATGGCCAGATTGGACAAACATGTCTGCCAATTGAGAATCCGGGCTGTTTCGCACCTCGTCGGTACTTGCGAGAACGATCCGGCCGACTCGACCGGTGTCTCGAAGCGCTCGAATCGTGCGCGAGAGGATCGTCTCATCGCCAAATTTGATCAGGGCTTTGTTGGTGGCACCGACTTGGGCTGCAAACTCGCCGTCGATCTGGCCGCCGGCTGGAATAATGGCGTCAAAGGTCATCACGTGAGGACAAAGTATCCCACAACCGACTCCCTTGGGGTCCGATTTTCTTCGGACCCACCTAATCGCTAACCGTTAAGACTTGCTCGTAAGGCATCAATCTCTGCCAACGCTTCATCAAAGGACTGAAGGAGGGCTTCTATCACGTTAAGGCAGTTACCGGTGAATGGCCAGATATAAGACTCCCTGGTGACGTAGGCCGATTTATTCTTACGGGCAAGGAGCGTAAAGACTCGTGGTGGAATCGATCCCTTGTCTTTGAACCCGATTGCCAAGCGTCCTTGGCTGGCGTCAATTTTATCAATGCCGACCGCTTTGGCTCGCATTCGAAGAGCCATGATCGTAAAGGCGTTGCGGACCTGGTCGGGTGGATGTCCGTAACGATCTTCGATCTCCGATTGAACTTCTCCCAGGGTCTTAATATCCCGACTGGACATCATCCTCTGGTAATAGAAGAGTCGTTGAGCCTGGTCGTTGATATAGCCGTCTGGTAAGAGTGCGACGACAGGTAACTCAAACTGTGGTAGTGGCTCTAAGGAACTTAGGGGATCTCGTACGTCGTCCCCATCGATTGACTTGCCATCCACCGAGTTCTTGAGTTGTGCTACCGCCTCATTGATCAACTGGGTGTACAGTTCGTAACCGACATTGACCATGGTTCCACTTTGCTTGGCACCCAGCAGTTCACCTGCTCCACGAATCTGCAGGTCTCGGAACGCCAAGGAATAGCCGGAACCGAGGGAGGAGAACTCTTGAAGTGCCTGCAACCTGGCCATGGCCCCTTCTGAGAGGTCTTTTCCGCTGGAATACAGGAGGTATGCGTAAGCTTGGCGATCTGAACGGCCGACGCGACCACGAAGTTGGTAAAGCTGGCTAAGTCCCAGCCGATCCGCATTCTCAACGATCAGAGTGTTGGCATTAGAGATGTCAATTCCATTCTCGATAATCGTTGTGGAGAGGAGAATATCAATATCGCCTTTGATGAAGCCGATCATGATCGGCTCAAGTTCCTTCTCCGTCATTTGACCATGTCCAACGCCAATTCGGGCATGTGGAATCAATTTGCGGAGCTTTTCAGCAACGTGACCGATGGATTCCACCCGGTTATAGACGTAGAACACCTGTCCCCCACGAGCCAACTCTCTGAGAATCGCTTCTCGGACGACTTCACCGCTATAAGGGCGCAAGAAAGTCCGAATAGGCAGTCGTCCTGGAGGGGGATCGTTAATGAGTGACATCTGTCGAATGTCCATCAACGCCATGCTCAGGGTTCGTGGAATCGGCGTCGCTGATAGGGTCAAGACGTCTACTTCCGTGCGAAGCTGTTTAAGCATCTCCTTTTGCTTGACGCCAAACTTCTGTTCTTCGTCGATGACGACCAGGCCCAAATCTTTGAACTCAATTCCGGTACCCAAGAGCGAATGGGTGCCTATGATGATCTCGATTTCACCGGATTTCAGCTTGGCCATGATCTCCTTACGATCGGAAGCATGGGTGAAGCGGTTGATGAGACCAACCTTGGTTGAAAATCCTCCCAGTCGCTCGGTGAAGTTCCGATAGTGCTGTTCGCTCAGAATGGTCGTGGGACAAAGAACCGCAACTTGTCGTCCCCCTTGGACAGCCTTAAAGGCGGCACGGATTCCGACCTCGGTCTTTCCAAAGCCGACGTCTCCGCACACCAGTCGATCCATCGGATAACCGAGTTCCAGGTCCTTCTTGGCATCTCGAATCGCCATGAGCTGACTCGGAGTTTCGACCCAAGGAAATGTGGATTCCATCTCAGATTGAAATGGTGTATCTGGACCGTATGGTCGGCGTTGAACTTTCTGTCTTTGAGCGTACAGCTTGACCAGGTCTCGCGCAAATGCCTGGGCTTCTTCTTTGGCCTTACCAAGCGTTCTTTGCCATTCGCCCCCAGTGAGTTTGTTGAGTTTGGGATTGGTATCGGTTGGGTTGAGGTACTTCTGAATGCGATCCAGTTGGTCGGCCGGAACAAACAGCTTGTCGGGAGCCTGATATTCAATGAAGAGAAACTCTCGCTCGACTCCTTCAATTGTACGCTTGGTGAGCCCACGGAAAATTCCGATTCCAAAGTGGATATGGACCACGTAGTCCCCCGGCTTGAGATCGAGAACGGTGGCAATGGGTGCGCCTTCCATGAACCTCTTCTGAGGCAATTTGAGGCGAGCAACTCCGAAAAGTTCAGCATCAGAAACGAATGCCAGGCGATCACCGGGGACGACAAAGCCCCCTCCAATATTGCCGTTAGCAAGGTAGGCGCCAGTTTGTCGATCCGGCGCTGGCATTTCATCGAAGGCAAAGATATCTGCTTGGCTGAGGACGCTTTTTGCGCGATGCGGTTGATCTGTTGAGAAGACGAGCGTGAAGCCTTCCTTCTGGTAATTCTTGAGAGTAAGGGCCAGTGCTTCGCTGCGTCCTCGATATGGGTCAAGAGAGATCGCATTAATTTCGGTCTTTACGGCAATGGACAACCATTCTGGCATGGCATTCATGGCACTCATCGTAATCGTGAATGGATGATTGGCAAGATGCTCAGGCGGGAGCATGAAGTCGAGGGTGGTGCTATGCAGGATTTCTCCACGTCGGGTTCTCGCCTCAAGTGCCAGGCTCAACTCTTCTTCAGTGCGAGTGCATATGGACTCCAGTTCCAATGGTTCATCAAGCACCAAGAGGTCGGATTCGTCCAACAGGTCAATAGCGCAACCGGAATCGGGATGGAGGATGGGGCGGTACAGGTCCAAACGATCGAAATAGACTTTTTGGCGAATGGCTTCGGCGTCGCCTGAGACCAACTCCTCCAGGCGTGTTGCCGCCTCTGCGTCAACGAGGCCGGTTTCACGTTCCATGTACTCCAGGATAGAGTCGGCATACCCTTCGGAACCTTCGGTGTAGAGAGTTTCTCGGGATGGGGTCAAGCTGAGTTCGGCAATGTTGCCGACAGACCTCTGAGTGTTCGGATCGAACATGCGGATCGATTCAATTTCGTCCCCGAATAGCTCGATGCGAACTGGAGTGTCTCTTCCAGTGGCGTAGATATCCACAATTCCGCCACGTCGGCTGAATTGCCCGGGAAGGCGCACGGGCTCTTGATGCTCGTATCCCAGGTTGACCAAACGACGGATCAAATCGTCAGGATCTAACTCGGTACCGGTCTTCAGAATGATAAAGGAATCCAGGAGGATATCCTTGGGGAGTGTTCTCTCCAGAGATGCTCCAGGGGACGAAAGGACAATTCGAGGTTCGTCTCCTGCCAAAGCCCTCAAGCCTCCCAATCGATCCGAAAGGGCGATGTGTTCGGGTGCGGCGTCTTCGAAAAGCTGAGATTGACCACTGGGAAGTTGGCAAATTTGATCTGCTGGTACCCCGCCCAACACAAGTTTGGCCTGCCAAGCCAAAGCTCGCTCATAAGAAGCGGTGATAACAAAGATCTTTCTTGGTTTGGCTAAGTAGCAGGCAGCAAGAAACAGCGGGCGGGCCTCATAAGCGATGGATTGCCATTCGCAAGAAGAGATATCGTCCGATGATGCCTGCTGAACTGCTGGGAGGGAGGTGAGCCGCTTGACCCAGTCGGCGGTGCGCATTACGGAGAGTTTACCGTCGGGGGTGGGAAGGACATTCTATCGGGGTGGAAATCACCCTGAGATAACAGGATTCTTTGAAGTCGCTGAATAAAGTCGGCTAATCTGCTGGGTTCTCAAATTTCCTCGGTATACTCCCGTCAAGTGCTATGCCGAAGCGAGTCGAAACCGTAGTTCTTCATGATAGCTCCACACCCGTATTGGGTGATGTAGAAAAGGCTGGAAGCGTCGTTATTACGACGTTGGATACAGTGGTCAACCAAGTGCGGGCCAACTCGTTATTCCCTTTAACTTTTGGATTGGCTTGCTGCGCCATTGAGATGATGTCCACTGCGGGCTCTCGATTTGACTTGGCCCGATTCGGAATGGAAGCTTTCCGTGCCACTCCCCGCCAAGCTGACCTAATGATTATCGCGGGACGTTTGAGCAAAAAGATGGCTCCAGTTTTGCGACAGATCTATGATCAGATGCCTGAGCCGAAGTATGTGATCTCGATGGGAGCTTGTGCTTCTTCAGGTGGCGTCTACAACAACTACGCTATCGTACAGGGTGCAGATCAGATTGTTCCGGTTGATGTTTATGTTCCTGGCTGTCCTCCATCTCCCGATGCTCTGATCTATGGAATTCTAAAGTTGCAGGCAAAGATCAAGCACGGCAACCAGCCCAAGAACTTTAAGGATCTGAAGATTGTAGAAACCCATCCTCGACATCTGGAAGAGGTCAAAGCTTAGACATGGAAGTTCTAAAGGACATTGTTAAGCCGCTGATCGCGGGATTCGGTATCACCAGTAAAAGGCTCAAACACGAGAAAGTGACCTTCTTCTATCCTGAGGAGAAGCGTGAGCAGTTTCCACGAACACGATGGCGCCATGTTTTGACCCGACATGAAGATGGGCTGGAGCGATGTATCGGTTGCTCACTCTGCGCTGGTGCGTGTCCGGCTCGATGCATTTACGTGGCAGCGGGCGAAAATACTGATGAGAATCGAAACTCACCAGGCGAACGGTATGCGATCCGATACGAGATTAATATGATTCGCTGCATCTTCTGTGGATACTGCCAAGAGGCATGTCCGACTGGCGCAATCGTCTTGAGAAAGGATTTTGAATTGGCAAATTACAGCCGCGAGAATTTCGTCTATACGAAGGAAATGCTGCTTGAGCCGATGCCTGTTCAGCCTTAAGGATTGATGTGGCCTGAGGTTAGCCAGGTTACTGGCGATGCTTTCCAACTTGTTGGGAACGGTGTCAGATCAGTTATTTGCACTTATCTGTAGCAGTTCTAGTTTCTGACCTCAACCTAGTTTCTCCGCGTATTTCACAGTTTGTGTTTCCTAGGTCTGAGACTTCCCATGGATTCGTGGGCGATGTGAGACTAAATTTGGCCTGACGTCGTACAATCCTGATAATGAAGTTTAAGCCGCTCCTTCTTTTGCTTGCCGTCGGGACTGTTATCGGTTGTGGAAATGAAGCTCCCCAAGAGCCCCCGGCTAGTAGCTCGGTCAAGTCGATGTCGGCGCCAAAGCCTGGCGAAGATTTTCAAGTTGCGCTTCTCACTCCGGGAACAGTCTACGACTCCGGATGGAATGCCTTGGCGTTTGCTGGGCTACAAGAGATCGAGAAGAAGATGCATGCTTCGGTCACTAACAAGGAGTCGAAAGGGGCTGACATCGTGGATGATATGCGCACCTATGGGCGCAAGAAGTACAACCTTGTTTTTGGACACGGGTTCGAATACAACGATCCTGCTATGAAGGTTGCCAAAGATTTCCCTGATACCGTTTTTGTGACTTCATCTGGTGGAGGCACGGCTAAGAATGTAGGCGCTTTCCGATTTGAATTGGAGCAGGGATTCTATGTAGCGGGTTATTTGGCAGGATTGCAGACTCGAACAGGAATCGTTGGAAGTGTCTCGGTCCAGAATTACCCATCTATCGTTTCCACTCTCAAGGCGTTTGAGGCCGGTGCCAAGGCCGCAAATCCGGGATTGAAGGTTTTACCTCCGGTCTATTTTGGAACCGAAGGAGACATCACAGCAGCTAAGCAGGCTACTGAGAAGATCATTGCGGCAGGGGCAGACGTTATCATCCACCAAGCCAACGCAGCCGCACAAGGAGTCTTTGACGCTTGTAAAGAGAAGAATGTTATTGCTTTTGGTTCGAACGCAGACCAGAACGCTAACGAAAGTGGAGTCGTTCTTGCCAGTGCAACGATTGTTGCCAAGCCGGCATTTTTGGATTTGGCCCAGCAGGTTAAGGATCACAAATTCCAAGGTGGGATCGTCAAGTTCGGAATGGATAAGGGAGCAATCGATTTCGTTATCAATCCGAAGATGATGGTTCGAGTTACCTTGGCTCAGCAGCAGAAGATCAAGCAGTTGATGGATGACATCAAAGCGGGCAAAGTTGTAGTTCCAGAAGACAAGTTCTAACCAGTTATTGCCGCTGATCGCTTAAAGTCATTGAGCATTCAGCGGCATTTTTGTGAACGGATCGATTGAATATGTCAAGGCTTACCGTGTCTCAACTGACCAAGAGATTTGGTGCATTGACGGCTTTGGATGATGTTTCGCTTGCCTTTGAGGCCGGTGAAATTCATGCGGTGTTGGGCGAGAACGGTGCAGGGAAGTCGACACTTATGCACGTCATGTCTGGATTCTTGACTCCGGACAGCGGAGAAGTCCTTCTTGACGGAAAGAAGATTCCCGTTGGTTTTGCTTTTCAGTGCAAACATCTCGGTATTGAGATGATCCACCAGCATTTCACATTGGTTCCTGCATTTACGGTTGCCGAAAACCTTGCTCTCGCTCGTCTTGATGGTTTGGCGCACATAACAGATTCGAAAGAGCTGGCGGCTAAAGCATTGAGCATCGCTGACAAATTGGGTTGGAGAATCGATCCTGATGCTCGAACTGGCCAGCTTTCGGTTGGTCAGCAGCAGCGACTTGAGATTCTAAAAGCGATCAGTGGGGACGCTTCCGTTTTGATCTTTGACGAACCAACAGCGGTTTTGGCCCCACATGAAGTCGATGATCTGTTCCGAGTCCTTGCTGAACTGAAGTCTCAAGGAAAGTGCGTCATCCTTATTGCTCACAAGTTGACAGAGGTACTCAGCATTGCCGATCGGGTGAGTGTGCTTAGACGCGGCAAGCTCATTGCCAGTGAAATTCGATCTAACGTGGACGCTCAGACCCTTGCTGAGTGGATGGTCGGAGAATTGCCCTCTCGGGATGACGTTCCGCAAGGAGTTGCGGGAGACATCTGTGTTCAAGCCTCTAATTTATCGGTGTTAGGAGATCGGGGTGAAACGTCAGTTCGGGGTGTTCACTTTGAAATACGTAAAGGCGAAATTCTGGGATTTGGAGGGGTGGATGGGAATGGACAGGTTGAACTTGCTGAATGTCTATCCCAAATTCGGAAACCTTCATCTGGTGAGATTCAGTGGCACTTCTCAAATCAAAAGCAAGCTATTGGCTACATTCCCCAGGATCGTCATGTTGATGGTTTGGCTTTGAATCTCAGCATCGAAGAGAACATGCTTGTCACTGCCTTGGATGATGAGAAGTTGGTGTCAGGACCGTTTTTGAACCTGAAAGAAGTGCGTGCTTGGGCTAACCGGTTGGTCCAGAACTATTCAGTCAAGGCAGCTGATGCTTCTGTCGCTGCGGGCAGTCTGAGTGGTGGGAATCAGCAAAAGGTTATCGTGAGCCGCACTCTTGATCAAAACCCCGAGTTGTTGGTGGTACTGAATCCAGGAAGAGGGCTCGACATAAAGGCCACCGACTATGTGCATCAAATGATTCTGGAGGCCAGGACCAGGGGGACGGCGGTTGCACTCTTTTCAACTGATCTTGATGAACTCTACAAGCTTTCTAGTCGGGTGGTTTTCATGGTTGGAGGAAAGCTTGTGGAAGACGAGGGTGCCTTGTCTTTAGTCGGAGGTGCTCCATGAAGCAACTTCGCAATGCTTCCTTTCCCGTCCTATTGCTCCTCATTCTAGTCGTGACTCTAGCCCTGTTTCGACTGCCTGTGGTGGATAGCTTGAAGCTCCTTTTCGCTGGTTCATTTGGTGATCAATATGGATGGTCTCGGACCGCAGTCAAATCCACGCCGCTCTTGCTAACCGGTCTTGGAATGGTTGTTGCCTGGCGAGGTGGTATGTACAACATTGGGGGTGAGGGCCAATTTATTGTTGGTGGATTGTGCGGAGCTGCTGTTGCCAAATGGTGTGTTTTCTCTGCTCATCCATTGCCCGTCGGACTTGGCACAGCATTGATCCTCACAGCCTGTGTCCTTGGTGGAGCTGGTTATGCATGGCTTGCTGGTTGGCTCTATATTCGGCGGGGTGTCGAAGTCGTGATCAGCACAATCCTATTGAACTTCATCGCGCTCCAAGTTCTTGGTTATGCCTGTAGTGGTCCACTGCAAGAGGTCAAGAAGCAGGTTCCATTGTCCGACGCCCTCCCTGATACCTGGATGCTCCACAAGTTGAATCGGCAAATGGACGTTCACTCGGGTGTGTTTATGGCACTTGGGGTTGCACTTGCCGTTTACGTCCTATTGTTTCGAACCAAACTGGGTTACAAGATCCGTTTGGTTGGTGAGAACGCTCGGATGGCTAGAGCCAATCGTTTAGATGTGGATCGGTCTCGATTGACAGCTATCGTGTTATCGGGTGCACTCTGTGGCTTTGCGGGGGGCATCGAGTACATGGGGATGGCGGGCCAGGTGGGAGCCGGATTTTCCCAGCAATGGGGCTTTTTGGGAATTCCAGTTGCTTTGCTCGGCGGGTTACATCCGCTCATCTGTTTAGGTAGTGCGACCGTCTTTGGGGCCTTATTTGCAGGCTCAGAGAATCTGGCGAGATTCACCCAAGCGGGAGCAACCCTTGTCTATGTCATTCAAGCCGTAACCGTGCTGGGTTATGTAGGGATCAAAGCCGTTTCCGACCGACGAGTTGTTCAGGAGGCCGGTTGATGGAATTCATCAGCTTACTGAGCTACACGGCACCGATTGGCCTCGCTGCTATTGGTGAGGTGTTGGTACAAAGGGCAGGCGTCATCAACATTGGCCTGGAAGGGAGCATGCTAACCGCCGCTTTCTTTGGGATGCTCGCATCGCTCGCCACTCACAATCCCTGGATTGGCCTTTTTGCGGCTTTGCTTTCAGGGCTCGTGTTCACTTTGATCTTCGGCTTCTTTACGATCAAGCTGGCGGCTGATCAAGTTGTGGTCGGCACGGCCACTAATCTGTTGGCACTGGGACTAACTGGCTCACTCTTTCGCTCTCGATTTGGGACGACCAGCCAGCTGATTAGCGTTCCGCGCATTCCATCGTGGGGAGGTTTTGACCCCCTTATGATTTTGATGTTGCTCAGTGTTCCCGTCGTCTGGTTCTTGCTACAAAAGACTGGATGGGGATTGGCGGTTCGTGCATGTGGGGAATATCCGAAGGCTGCCGATGCTTCTGGGTATTCGGTGAACTCCATTCGGTTCCAAGCCCTCATGATTGGAGGTTTGTTTGCGGGTCTTGCTGGTGCCTATTTGAGTTTGGTGATTGCAGGAAGCTTCGCAGAAAATATGACCGCCGGACGGGGATTTGTTGCCATTGCGATGGTCACTTTTGGACGATGGAAACCGCACTTTGCATTCCTGGCTGCTCTCCTCATCGGCTACGCGGTCAGCTTGCAATACAAGTTTCAAACCTACGGATCCAACATTCCCTATCAATTGATGATCGCTCTACCCTATGTGGTTGCCTTGCTGGTTCTGGTGGTGGTTGGAAAAGGTTCCTCTGCGCCGGGAGCTTTAGCACAGCCGTATCGTAAGGATAAGTGATGTCGAGAACCGTAAGAATGACCCGGAAAGTGACGTTCTCAAGTGGGCACCGTTACTGGATTCCGGCTTTAAGTGACTCAGAGAATCGGGAAATATTTGGCAAATGGGTTTCGCCATTCAATCACGGACACAATTACGTTTTAGACGTCACGGTTGAAGGGCAGATTGATGAATCCACAGGAATGGTCGTCAATATAAAGCGCATTGATGATGTTCTCAAGCAGTCGATCGTGTCTCAATTTGACGGGAAGAGCATTAATGATGAGGTTCCTCACTTTTATGCAGTCCCATCAACCCTAGAGAATCTGATGCTCTATATCCAGGCAGAACTGTCTGGAGAGGGTGTGCTTCCCCCTGAAGCGTATCTATGCTCAATTCGGTTAGAAGAAATGCCCACTTTGTTTGGTGAAATCCAGATGGTCCCTGGTGAAAACGTTATGACTTTGACTCGAACCTATGAATTTGCGGCCTCCCATCGGTTGGATAGCCCCTTCCTCAGTTCCGAAGAGAACTTGGCTCTATTTGGAAAGTGTAACAACCCGGCAGGGCACGGGCACAACTATGTTCTGGAGGTGACGGTTCGAGGTGTTCCAGATTCTAGAACCGGCATGATGGTGAATATTGTCGATCTTGATCGGATCGTCTCGGAGGTTGTGGTTGATCGTTATGATCACAAGAACTTGAATGAGGATATCCAAGAGTTTCAAGGACGCCCCACAACTTCTGAGATTGTCGCTGCAGAAATCTTCGATCGTCTCAAGCCAGCGCTCCCAGTGCCACTTTACAGAATCCGACTTTATGAGACGGCGAGGAACATGTTCGAAGTAAGCGCCTAGCTGAGGTGTTCCATTGTTATCAGTCTTAACAAAAATCTTTGCAAACGTTGGAAAGTTTGGGATTCTCTTTGTGTGAGTTTGGCGTCTGTAAAACAAGAGATGACAAAGCAACTGGCATCGATACCTAGATATCTCGGGTGGCCGCCTGCATGGCGTGACACCATGATAATACGTGTCGCTGTTGAGCGTGACTAAAAGGCCCGTGTGCGTGTGTGCAGACGGGCCTTTTTCGTTACTAGCCCTGCCAGTCTGAGTTGATCGATTCATTCGCCGGAAGAGACCGGTTAGGGAAGTTGGAATGGCTACACACGAAGTATTGGTACTGAACAGCAACTATGAGCCGCTCAATGTGTGCAATATGCGCCGTGCGGTTTCGCTCCTCTTGTTGGGTAAAGCTGAGATATTGCAGCATCGCTCTAACCCAATGAGCACGATCAATGGGCCATTGCGTGCCCCATCCGTGCTTAAGATGCGCTATCAAGTTAGGCGCCCTATGCCGCAACTTCGGTTGTCTCGGCATTCTGTTCTAGCTCGAGATGGTTACACTTGCCAATACTGTGGAGTGAAAGGGAAAGATCTTACGATTGACCATGTTTTGCCTAAGTGGGCAGGCGGTCCTCATACTTGGGACAACCTCGTCGCTTGCTGCCGAAAGTGCAACTTAAAGAAGGCGGACAAGACTCCTCAACAAGCACAAATGAAATTGGCGCGCAAGCCAAAGCGACCTCATTTCATTCCATATCTGTCTTTGCCGCTCTATCTCAAGGCGCAGGGTAGAGAAGACTGGCGAATGTTCTTGCCTTACTTTGCCGAATTCTCAGAAGACGCGTATCTTGAACAATCTGCTTAGGTTTGCAAAGTGGGCCAAAGACCTAGTAGTATTACTAGACTTGAGGCAGTCTTGAAGAGTGTTAAAGCGGTAAACTTGGCAGTCGCGTCCAAACCCTATACACTATATGTGTTTGACCAGCCACGGACGGAGGGTTGTTAATGAGTATTTACCATATTAGAGGCGGCAGGAAGCTGCTCGGAGAAGTTGATGTAGCAGGTAGTAAGAATGCTGCGCTTGCTATCATGTCGGCGGTCGTTCTAGCGGAAGGGACGACTATTCTGCATAACGTTCCAAACGTTTCAGATACAAGAACAAAGGCAAAGCTACTCGAAGTCTTCGGTGCCAAAGTTCAGTGGCGCGAAGGCTCGCTCCTAATAGACTGTAGCAACCTCCATGACGGCGAAGCCGATGAAGAGATGGTTCGATCCATTCGGACGTCCTTCTACTTGCTGGGACCGCTCGTTGCCCGCATTGGATATGTCACCCTTCCTGCACCAGGTGGTTGTAAGATTGGGGCACGACCAGTCGACTTGCATGTCAAGGGCCTGACCGCTATGGGCGCTGAGCTCGACCTGTCGGAAGGGCGCTATACAGTCCGAGCGGCACAGCTGCGGGGACAAGAGATTTACTTGGACGTTCCAAGCGCGGGAGCCACTCAGCACCTGATGGCTACTGCGACCTTGGCGAAGGGAATTACGGTCATTCAGAATGCTGCTATCGAACCAGAAGTTACGGCCTTGGCCGAGTTCTTGAATCGAATGGGAGCGAATGTTGAGGGTGCGGGAACCAGCACTATTACAATTTTTGGTGGAAAGAAGCTAGAACCTTGTGGCTTTACGATCCCACCTGACCGGCTTCAGGCTGGCACCTATCTTTTGGCTGCTGCTATGACCGGCGGAGATGTGACGGTTAAAGGAATCATTCCTGACAACCAGACGGCAGTCGTTAATAAACTTCGTGAGATCGGAGCAGAGATTGTTGAAGGTCCGGATTGGCTTCGTGTTCGAGCTGGAACTTCTCAAAAAGGCGTACGTATCAAAACTATGCCCTATCCAGGATTCCCGACGGATATGCAGCAACCGATATCCGCTCTGCTCACAATCTGCGAAGGGACCAGCGTTGTCGAAGAGACGATTTACGAAAGTCGAATTGGTCACGTACAAGAATTGAACCGAATGGGAGCGAACATTCTTCAGGAAGGGCGCACTTCGATTATTAGCGGAGTTGCCCGATTGAAGGGTGCTCACGTAACGGCAAGCGACCTCCGAGCTGGTGCGGCTCTTGTACTTGCTGGGCTGGCAGCCGAAGGCGAGACATTCGTTCAAAATATTCACTTCATTGACCGAGGATATGACAACCTTGTCGGCACAATCCAAGCACTGGGTGGAGATATAACTCGCATTCAGGGCCAGGAAAGACGCGGAAAGGTGGGCGACACCGTTCTTTGAGATTCGTACCTGAGATCGGCATAGACCTGGGCACAGCCAACATTCTCGTTTATCGACGAGGTAAGGGCATTGTGTTATCCGAGCCGACCGTTGTTGCGATCAATAGCAACAACGGTCAGGTTTTGGCGGTTGGAAATGAAGCGCGTGACATGCTTGGTAGAACGCCAGGGAACATTACTGCGATTCGCCCATTGAAAGACGGAGTTATTGCCGACTACACCACCACACTTAAGATGCTGGAATATATCATCCAGAAGACTTGTGGCGGTAGATTCCCGATTCGATTAAAGCCGACGACCCTTGTTTGCGTTCCAAGCGGTGTTACCAATGTAGAACGCAGAGCCGTTATTCAAGCTGCAAAAGAAGCGGGTGCCGGAACTGCAATGACCATTGAGGAGCCTATGGCTGCTGCAATCGGTGCTGGCTTGCCAATCTCTACACCAGGTGGAAATATGGTGGTTGATATTGGTGGCGGAACAAGCGATATCGCGGTGATTTCACTGGGTGGAATTGTCCTTTCGCATAGTTTGCGCGTAGGTGGGAATAAGCTTGATGAAGCGATCATTCGGCACATTCGCAATGCGTACAATTTGATGATCGGGGATCCGACTGCCGAAGAGATCAAGATTAAGATTGGATCAGCGTTCACCCTGGCTCAAGAGTTGAGAATGGAGATTCGAGGCCGAGACCTCGTTGCTGGACTGCCAAAAACGGTTGAAATTACGAGTGAGGAAGTTCGAGAGGCGCTTAGTGAGCCTGTACGACAAATCGCTGAAAAACTCTGTGCTGTCTTGGAAGAAACACCACCCGAACTCGGTAGTGACGTCATTGAACGCGGAATTACCCTCACTGGTGGTGGTGCTCTGTTGAGAGGCTTGGATCGACTTTTGGAAAGCGTGACGGATATTCCTGTTCGAGTTGCAGATAACGCGTTAAACTGTGTTGCAATCGGAACGGGCAAGGCTCTCGAAGAAATGGATGCCATTCGACAGAGCGGAGCCGTCAGCGCAATATGAAGCTCAACACACTCTTCGTTTCCTTCTTACTGGTAGCCTGTCAACTTTCCTTTGGCCAAGATACGTCAGGCCTAAAGAAGCGTCAGCCCAAAAAGCTGTCTGAATCGAGTGTTGCCGTGACAAGGGCGGAAGCGGTGCGGACTTTTGAGCGAGTAGGTGAACTGCTACAAAGTGTTTTGCATGTAACCAGTCCCAAGCATTTCTCATTAAAGTCGGATGCGGTTGCAGTCACTCGGTCAGAGGTGCTTGAGCAGTTTGGGGTGTTGTACCACGCCGCTGAACCGGCATTTCGAGTGACTATGCACGATGCGAATTTTGATCCCAAAAGAATCAAAATCGATCGGCCAGAGCAAAAGAAGTTGGTGGACTTACTCTTGGTTCGAGGGTGTGTCGAACCTTATTGTAGTTTGGTCACAGGGCGCTCTAAACCACTAAGCGTTGCAGAATTTGGAGACTTCGTTGGCTTTTTTGTGGCCCGAATCACTGAGATGTCCCATACGTCCAGTACAAAATGGACTCCCTATCTCCGGGCTGGACAGTAAAGATTTAGACTTGAAGGATGTTCCGCACGCCGGGAACGAAATGCTTCAATTGCATTTCAATGCCATGTTTGAGGGTTAGGGCAGACATTGGGCAACCTTTGCAGGCACCACTGAAGCGTATCTTTACGTCACCTTCTTCGGTAACACCCACGAGTGTAATTTCACCGCCATGGGATCGGGCATACGCTTGAACGTTTTCCATGGCGTCCTTTACCTGCGTGTACAGGGGGCCCATTTCAGTGGGTTCAGGCGAAGACCGGCGTAGGAGTGTTCGGAATCGGGACATTGGAACCTCGAATGTAGTGTACTCCTGAAATGGGCTTCCTAACCTCTCCTAACCCAAACAACCATGTTGTTGGGGCCACGATTATTCCACGCAAAATAGGGGATGAATTTTGCCTTTCGTGTTTCGCTAGGTGTGCTTCCTTCTGGAAGATATAGGTCATCGGATTCAAATTCAGTATCACATTGACCGTCGATGGAGATGACATTGATTCCACCGAGAACCTTGCTCTTGGTCACTTCGGGGAGCGCGTCTAAATTTGGAGAGAACAATTGAGGTGCTACACCAAGGTCATGCTCTTCAAGTGCATAGACAAGCGGTCCGTTAAGGAGCGCAATCCGACCCAGGTTATCTCGCACTCTCGGGTCTGCTTCGATCCACTTAGGTTCCATTCCCAAGTCCACCGTTAAAGAATCTCCATCTTTCCAAACGCGGTCAAAGACTGCATATCCGCTATCGTAATCAGCTGGCTCTTCAGCGCCAGGGAGTTCCGTTTCCATCTCTTCTGACCATTCTGGTATTCGGATTCTGAGCTTGAATTTTAGGCTCTTCGAGGCCTTGAAATTCACCTTGAACTTGCCGGACCATGGGTAATCAGATTCGACTTCAATTGTAACTGGCTCCCCTGATACTGTGAATTTGGCTTGAATACCAACAGGGATATGGAGGTAAAGACCTTCTTCGTCTATGCTGGCAACATATTGACTGATGGAGCCTATCAGGCGAGCGATATTGGGAGGGCAACATGCGCAGGTGAACCATGGCGTTCGTTTGTGGGTTCCACGACTCTCCAAGGGATTGGCGTAGAAGTATTGATCTCCGCTGATCGAGATTCCACTGAGTACGCCATTGAACAGGGCACGCTCGGTAACCTCGGCATAGTCGCTGTTACCGGTGAGCTCTAACATTTTTTGTCCCCAAAAGACCAACCCACACGAGGCGCAGGTTTCGGCATAGGCACTTAGGTTGGGTAAGTCAAAATCAGTGGTGAACCCTTCGTTGGATGCACTTGGACCAATTCCTCCAGTCACATACATTCGCCTGTGCACAAGGTTATTCCAAGCGCGTTCCAAGGCCTCCTCTAGGGCGGAATCATTTTCACCAGACGCCAGCTCCGCAGCCGCTATGTATAGGTACATTGCGCGAACAGCGTGGCCCACGACTTTTGTGTGCTCTCTTATCGGCGCATGATCCTGAGAGTATTCAGGCACGTATTTGCCGTTAACTTCAAACGGTGATCCGTGTGGCCACATTGCAGTGGCTTCTTGGTCGGCGAGTTCAGCAACAAATGGACTGTTTCCTTGTCCTCGGGATTCAACCATCCAACGGGCAAGTTCTCGATACTTAGAGTTCTCAGTAGCTTCGGATAATCGTATCAGAGCTAATTCAATCTCTTCATGGCCGCAGTAGCCTTGCCGTTTTTCAGGACCAAAAACTGTTGATAAGTGATCTGCGAAACGGATTCCAACGTTCAAAAGGCGTTCGTCCCCAAGGCACTGCTGCACTGCTACGCCGGCTTCGATGAGGTGCCCCCCACAATACATTTCATGCATCATGTGCAGGTTGCGGAATCGAAGGTTTGGGAATTTCAGCTGGATGTAGGTGTTGATATAGCCGTCATCTGCCTGGGCTGCGGAAACCAACTCAGTGATTTCATCAATGTAGCCGAGGAGTTTTTGATCCTTCCGAATCGTTAGAGCGTAGGCACATGCTTCCAGGAATTTATAGACATCACTATCGTTGAACCAAAGTCCTTGAAATTCACCACCACCCTTCGCAGTCCGGATGAAGTTTTCCAGCCGACCTGTTCCGATAAGCTGGTCATATTGAGCTGGCAAGGTGACTTCAATGAGTTTGTTCTGCCAATTGGACCAAAAGGTGTCCGTCACTTGGATATCGGAAAATGGAAGGGCGTGCATGCGGCGCTGAAATGCCATGACCAAGAGTTTATCTTTTGAATGAACCTGTAAGCCGCCATGAAGGATAAGTCTTCGAAGGCCCATAGAAATTTTCGCATTTTGTTGCTTGATTCTTTAAAATAGGCTCATGCAGACTCCTCCGAATCCAAGTCTCATCATGTCTGGCCTCATGGCTCACCAATTGACACACGCGCTCATAGCAGCCATAGACCTTGAAGTTTTTACTCACATTGCCCAAGGGCGGACGGCGGCAGTCGAAATTGCATCTGCTTGCCAGGCAAGTGAGAAGGGGATTCGAGTCCTTTGCGATTACATGTGCGTTCAGGGCTACCTGACCAAGAATGATGGGCATTATGCGAACACGAACGACACTGCTTTCTTTTTGGTAAAAGGATCACCCAGTTATATGGGCGGTATCACGGAATTCCTTTCTTCACCTCAGCTGATGGACAGGAACCGGGACATGACTCGAAGGGTGCGTGAAGGGGGATGTACCGACCATCCAGTTACTGATCACTCAGAGGAACAGGTTTGGGAACGGTTTGCTTCGAGTATGAGACCGGTCGTTGGGCGATCTGCACATGCAGTCGCTGAGCTATTGGGTGCGGGAGAAGAGCAACTAAAAGTTTTGGATGTTGCGAGTAGTCATGGTCTCTTTGGGATTAGCGTGGGGTTAAAGCATCCTCACGCCCAGATTTTCGCAAACGATTGGCCAGAAGTTGTCGTTCTGTCTAAGGCTGCTGCAGACCGGGCGGGGATGGGTGATCGGTATCACATTCTCCCGGGCAGTGCGTTTGAAGTTGATTTCGGCTCAGACTTTGATGTGATTCTCGTTCCAAACTTTCTTCATCACTTTAGCGCCGAGGCAAATGTCTCGTTCTTGTCTAAGTGCAGGAATGCATTAAAAGAGGGTGGCAAAGTTGTAGTGGTTGAATTCGTTGTCGAAGAGGATCGCATTTCCCCGGGTTGGGCCAATACTTTTGCCCTTCAAATGTTGGCATCGACGCCGGAAGGAGACTGTTTCACCCAGAGAGAGTTGGTGGAAATGCTGACAACATCGGGATTCAGGGATATTTCTGTTCATGGGGAGCCAGGCGCACCTTCCCGGTACTTCGTTGGCTATGCGTGACAGCAAGATGAACGTAAATTCGAATAGACTTGACTGATGCTACCGGCTATTGTTCGTCAACCGATCAAGCCTACAGATCAACCTCCTCTCCTCGTGTTACTTCACGGGTATGGTTCGAATGAGCAGGACCTGATTGGGTTGAGCGAAGAACTGGATTCAAGGCTCTTGGTTGTTTCGCTACGTGCGCCACTTGAGTGCGATTTTGGAGGCTATGCTTGGTTTGAGATTCAATGGGGGCCAGATGGAATTTCAGTCGATGGGAAGCAGGCCTTAATCAGTCGTGATATTGTCATTGATGTTCTGAAAATGCTTCCGGATGCGCTGCAGGTTAGACCCAGTAAGGTGTTTTTGGGAGGATTCAGCCAGGGCGCAATTATGAGTTTGGGTGTAGCTGCGTCGCATCCAGAATTGGTTGACGGTGTCCTGATGCTCAGCGGTCGGCTTTTGCCAGAATTTACTTCGAATCAGTTGAGTGATCGATTCAAGACTGTTCCATTTTTGGTTCAGCACGGAACAATGGACCAAGTCCTGGCAATTACTGGAGCCCGGGAAGTAAAGGCCTTTCTAGAGGGTGAAGGCGTATCGGTTGAGTATCACGAATATCCCATGGCACACGAGATCAGCCGAGAAAGTTTGGATGATATGGCAACTTGGCTATTCGAACAGATTGGAGATTCAGCGTCCTAAACTGAATCTCCAACCTGAATTTGCCTATCTTAGGCCGCGACGAAACGTGATTGCTTTGTGGAGTCGGAATCCGAATCGGATTCCGGGGTGTAATTCCACATCGTTGGCTTGTGGCTTCTTTTTCCCGGAGCCCAATAGGTTTCCAAGTAATCCGCCAATGGCTGCATCTTCAATGGGCCGCTTGGAAAGCAATCCCACAATCAACCCTGCGCCCGCACCTGCGCCGGTGTAGACAACCCGGTCATTCCGAGTTGTATTGACAGCAGTAAGGGAACCATCTTTATGGCGAATAACATCCTTGTCCTCCAGGCCAATCAGGCGTCCAGAGATTGGAATGTTTTGTCCAGCGGGAGTAACGAGACGATCAAAGGTTAGCTCCAAGGTTCCAGGATCATCTCCACGCTTTGGCTTTGCAAAGCTGACGTGTCCATAGGCTTGGGTTCCCGGAGGGAGGCCCCAATAATTCGGCTTTGCATCAGTGACCAACGTTGCAGTAAAGGGGTCTCCAGGACGAGCGTCGTGAGATGATAAACGAACATTTAGGCTCAGTGGTATCACCGCGTCTTCAGCAATCGTATCCATGATGATTGGAACGGGTGGTTTCCTTAGGGGTGGTCTTCGGTCTTGTATGACGACTGGGGGAATGACCTTTACGGGTTGGCGATCTCTATCTCGATCGTGATCTCGCAAATAGGGTTGGCGGGCTGGCGGGGAAGTGATATCTGCTTCCTGATCAAAGTCGTTCCACTTCACGGTGGCCCCTAGTGATTCACTGACGAAACGAAGGGGGACCATGGTGCTACCGTTGATTAGCGTAGCTGCCACATCCATATGGACGGGCTGCCCACCAATGGACGCATCCAAGACACCGATAGTCAGGTCAACAGACTGATCACCTTTCCGAGCATGTACGGTTTGTGTTGACGGATCCCACTTCACAGAAGCCCCTAGGGCCTCAAAGATTCCTCGAAGGGGCACCAAAACACGATCGTTAGCCTTGGTCGGCTGTTGATTTGCAAAACGAAGGGGGGTGCCATCAACGACAATGGTAATCGGTTTCGTTCCCGAAGTCTGGGCACTAGCGAATGCCCCGGCCACTATGAGGGAGGACGCAATCGATGCGATTTGAATCTTCAAATTAATACTCCTATAATTGTTTTTGGACTCGAAGGTGCAACCGTGGAACTTTCTGATGGCTTCACCCATTAGGAAAATGTAGAATTCCGAACTCGATATGAGTTCTGAAGACTACCCAATAGTTAATAGACGTAAAGAATCATGAGAGTGGCTAGGAAGTGATGAAAATGAGACATTTGGGCTTTGTTTTGTTAGGAATGGTTGCAGCAAGCGCCGTTATAGGATGTGCCGTATCGAGCGCTATGCCCACCCCTGGAGGAAGTAAGGTTGGAGCGAATCCGGGCAATGTGGTCCAAGCTACACCAGGTCATCTCAAACCAGTTGGCAAGCATCAGTTGGCTAGCTTTAGTGGTGGATGTTTCTGGGGCACAGAAGATGTGTTCCGTCAGGTACCCGGAGTAGTGGCTACCGCCGTGGGCTACTCGGGAGGCATTATCGCTAATCCCAGCTACGAACAAGTTTGTAGCCACACGACTGGGCATGCCGAGACGGTCTTGATCGAGTTTGATCCATCAAAGGTTACCTACAAGCAACTTTTGAACGTTTTTTGGGAGAATCACGATCCCACCACTGTGGATCGGCAGGGGCCAGATGTCGGCTCAAATTATCGTTCTGCAATTTGGTGTTTTGACGCTGAACAACTCAAAGAGGCTCGGTTGTCGCTGCAACAACAACAGAAGAAGCTGACCCATCACATCGTCACCCAAATTCAGACTGCTCAGCCTTTTTATCTAGCTGAGGATTATCATCAGCAGTACGACGAAAAGCACGGCACCCATTTCTGCCCGATTGGCCACGGATCGTAAGCTAAAGAGTTAGGTTGTTTGATCCGCTTCATATGGTGAACAACCCAATTTCAGATTAGCTTATTGCGCTGTGGCGAATGGAACAACCTCTGGGTTCTTGGAAGTCTCCTAAGATCCCTGAGGTTGTTTTTTCACGAAAAATCTAACGTTGTATTTGGCGAAGCCTATTGGTTTAAAACGAACATTCAGATAAGTCTCGTTTATTGGTGCTTCTTCATGTAAACAAGTCGGTTGGCTATCTCATTGAGGGAGTCTCCATACCGATCAGGTTGGGCTTTAGCCAAATCGAGCGCCTTTTGACAGACTAAGAGTGCTTCTGATTTTGCTCCCGACTTGAACAAGGCATAGGCGTAAGTATCCAAGCTTAACGGGTCCTTGTTTTGGTTGGCTTCCACGGCTCGCTTGGACACAACTACGGCGGTTGCATAGTCAGGATGTTTTAGATCAACTTGGTCCATGACGATGGCCCAAGCAATCGTATTCAGCGCATCACCGTTGTCTTTTAGCATTCCGCTGGCAAGCTCACGGGCATACGCATAAGCTTTGGCTTCATCGAAGTGGAGCAAGATGTTGAACTTTGCAATTGCCAATTCTGGGGCTGCCTCAGGATGGTGGGCAATGAGCTTTTCAATTTCCAGAACTGCTACGGGAATGTCCTTTCGCTGCATGGCATTGGCCAATGGTATTGCGTCTTTTTGTAGTTGAGCAGCCGCCTTTGCTTTGTTTTCTGCTTCCTTGGATTGTGCTTCGGCCTTGGTGATGGAAGCCTTGAGGTCGTAGGTTCCATCAACAATTTGTTGGAGAGCTTCGTCCAGTCCTTCCATTGGGTGGCCAATCCACGCAACGATGCCTTGTCGATCGATGACAAATGCCGTTGGAATCCCCTCTTGACCTGATGCGAGCATCCATTTGTTGGCCATTGGAGCAGTTAAGCCGTCTGCGCCCACGTTATAGTTCATTGTCGAACCCATCTCATCGACAAATGATTTCACCTTCTTCAGGTAAGACTCGTCTTTGGCTTGTGGGTCCTCAAACACGCTTATTCCAGAAAACGTCACCTTCCCCTGATATTTGGTTGCGAGTTCTGTAAGATGGGGAATGGTCTGGCGACATGGACCGCACCATGTGGCCCAGAATTCCACAACATTGACGCTACCATTTCCCAAGGTCGTTATTGGTCCACCTTTAATCCATTTTTTGACTTCCATTTTTGGGGCAGGGCTACCCAGTTTTAGGGTTACAGGTGTTGAAGTTTGAGCACCAATGTGAGCGGCACAGGATGCCAAGGCAAAGAAGAGAAGTGAACGATGGACGATGAGCTTCATTTTGTAACCGCATTGACATTGTACAGGGGGAAGATCTGAACAACAAAGAAGGGATGCCTCAATTGAGACATCCCATCCGTTCCGGAGTCAGTTAACCCGCTTAGTGGTGGTGATGACCGGCGCCATGGCCTTCATCTTCATCTTCAGGTAACTCAGCAACAATAGCTTCCGTGGTGAGAAGCAATCCGCTAATGGATGCTGCATTTTGAAGTGCTTGTCGAACAACCTTGGTTGGGTCGACAATTCCAGCCTTTGCCAGGTCTTCATAAACCAAAGTAGCAGCGTTAAAGCCTTTACCTTCTCGCTTAACGGCTTCAACGACGACTGAGCCTTCGACGCCTGCATTCTGAGCAATTGTTCGAAGTGGGGCTTCAATGGCTTTCTTGATGATGTTGACGCCAATCTGCTCGTCGCCTTCCAGATTCAAGGTATCGAGAATCTTGCCAGCCGAAAGCAGTGCAGTACCGCCACCAGGAACAATGCCTTCTTCAAGGGCAGCACGAGTGGATGCAAGCGCATCTTCAATTCGAGCCTTCTTTTCCTTGAGAGCAGTCTCAGTAGCAGCTCCAACCTTCAGTACGGCAACACCACCAGAGAGCTTAGCCTGTCGCTCCTGCAGCTTCTCCTTGTCATAGGAACTGTCGGTAGCTTCGATCTGAGCCTTGATTTGTCTCAGTCGTCCTTCTATCTGAGTTTTGTCACCCTTTCCGGCAACGATCGTGGTGGTTTCCTTGGTGATGACGATTCGTGAACAAGTTCCGAGCATTTCCGGAGTCACGTTCTCTAGCTTGATTCCAAGGTCTTCACTTACGAACTGACCGCCAGTAAGGATGGCCATATCTTCCAGCATTGCCTTACGTCGGTCGCCAAAGCCGGGAGCCTTAACGGCAGCAAGAGGAAGATTTCCTCGAATTCGGTTAAGAACCAACGTTGCCAAGGCCTCGTTCTCAAGATCTTCAGCAATGATGACGAAAGGTCGACCCATTCGGAGAACCTTTTCGAGCATCGGAACCAAGTCTTGTACATTACCGATTTTCTTTTCAAAGAACAAAATCAGAGGCTCTTCGTAAACGGCTTCCATCCGCGTGGCATCAGTTACGAAGTAAGGGCTCAGGAAGCCTTTGTCGAATTGAAGTCCCTCGACAGTGTCGTAGGTGGTCTCAGTGCTCTTGCTTTCTTCAACTGTGACAACGCCATCTTTGCCGACGTTGTTGATCACTTCGCCAACCAACTTGCCAAGCTCAGGGTCGTTCGCAGAAATTGTTGCGACTTGCGTGATACCTTCCAAGCCACTTATTGGTGTACTGGCCTTGTGAAGTTCGGCAACGATTGCATCCACTGCCTTCTCAATGCCAACCTTAATATGGGTTGCATTGGAACCAGCAGCTACGTTCCGGATACCTTCCTTGAAGATAGCCTGTGCCAAGACTGTTGCGGTAGTGGTACCGTCGCCAGCAGTATCGTTTGTCTTACTTGAGACTTCTCGAATGAGCTGTGCGCCCATATTTTCGAAGCGATTTTCGACTTCAATTTCTTTGGCAATAGTTACGCCGTCATTGATAACGGTCGGAGAGCCAAACTTTCTTTCAAGGACGACATTGCGTCCGCGTGGGCCAAGGGTTACCTTAACCGCATTAGCCAGCTTGTCTACGCCAACTTCAAGAAGCTTTCTCGCTTCGTCGGTATATTTAATATCTTTTGCTGCCATTTTTAATCTCTCTTTTCTAGGGACCAGGAATTTGCCAGGTCGCTAAGGAACCCACGAAGGGCTGTAGGGAAGTTACGACTCCAGAACGGCCAAAACATCTTCGGCTCGAAGGATGATGTACTCCTTGCCATCGACTTTGACTTCGGTTCCAGCGTACTTGCCATAAAGAACCGTGTCGCCAGTCTTGACGTCAACGGGAGCCAACTGACCACTGTCAAGGCGCTTGCCTGGGCCAACTGCAATGACTGTTCCTCGCTGAGGCTTCTCTTGAGCATTATCCGGCAAAATGATGCCGCCTGCGCTGCGCTCTTCCTTAGCAGCAGATTCTAGGATGATTCGATCGTGTAAAGGTTGAATCGCCATCTTTTATTCTCCAACGTAACTTCTAGGGGTCTTTCGACTGATTCATCAGCCGCGATTTGGCAGTTTACCCCTTTGAGTGCTAAAAATCAGCCCAGAGTCATGCGAACCTTTTGGTGAAAAGAATCCGTACATGAATCCGTGAATTCTAAGAGTTTTACTGGTGAACTTTCTGAGGATTTGAATCGGATTCAGTTTGATCGAGTACATCACTGGCTAACCAACAGCTATTGGAGTCCCGGAATTGCGCGTTCAAAAGTGGAAAAAGCAGCTGCCAATAGCGCGTTGGTTGTTTCAGCGTTTTTGGATGGGGTCCAAGTGGGATATCTACGCGTTATATCTGATCGCACAACATTTGCATGGATATGCGATGTTTACGTTGATCAGGGTGCCAGAGGAGCGGGAATTGGCAAGGCAATGGTTCGGTATGCCCTTGAACATCCAGAATTTCAAGGCCTGCGGAGATGGGCGCTGGCGACAAAGGATGCCCATGGCGTGTACGAAGCCTGTGGCTTCATACCCCTCCCCATGCCTGAGCGATGGATGGCATTTTTGCCAACTTCATAAGTGTTTTTGGGACATCAAAAGCATTACGAATAATTACTGGGGAATAATGGATTGACTTAAGCGGTTAAACAACCGAGATTTCGATGCCTGATTCTTTGGGGAAGGAGAGCCTCAATAATTCGTTGGTGTTGGACAAACAGATTGGAGACTTCATTTGCTCAACTTACTTGCCCTACCATTCATCGCATTAACTGGCGCCCTCCACAAGCCAACAGCGTTTCCGTCGCAAATCACCCGTCCACTGAAGTCTGAATTCAGTCGGGCATTCAAGCCCAGCGTCCTTGGTCCAGGAATGCATGGCAAGCCAGGCCCCTTGGGTCGACTTGGAATCCGCACTGTAGACAAGAAAAACTTCAGTCTCAAAGACTTTGCCGGTTCTCTGGCCGGGCCAGGGACGACAGTTGCTCACATCAAGTCTCATTCCAGAACCTCGAGCAATCCAACGGCACTTGTCCTTTATGATGCCAACGGAACCTACGGTTGGATTGGTAGCCTTTATGCTTACCAAATCGGTTGTCTCCTCACCCACTATGGAGTGACGGTTACCAGAAAGGGAATTGAGGCTTATAAGTCCGGAGATTTGGCCTCCTACAATTCGGCTTTCTACATCGGTACAACCTATTACAACTCAATTCCTTCGTCTTTCAAGAAGGATTTCATTACGAACACAAACAACTTCTGTTGGATGGGTTACAACATGTGGTCAGTCGCATGGTCCGCTGATCAGCAGAGTTGGAATAGCAAGTTCACAGACAAGTACGGGTTCCAGTTTGCCTATCTGGACGGAAACACCTATCCGTTTGTGAACTATAAAAATTCGTCTTTGACATGCACGCGAGCTCAATACGATCCAGGTCAAGGGGACACTGTCATTCTGGATCCAACGATGGCGAGCGTAGTTGCAACGAGCACTGATGGCACGAATGTTGCTCCCTATATCACGCACTCTGGCAACCTTTGGTATGTCGGTGATAATCCCCTCGAATATGTCTCATACAATCGGGGAGATGATCGCATGTTGGCGTTCGCTGATGTCCTTTCGGATGTAACGAATTCGATTGACGACACTTCAATGCGGGCGGTTTTGAGAATTGAAGATGTGAGTGCATCATGCGATTCAGCCTCCTTACGAGGAATCGCAGACTTACTGTATGCAGAACAGATTCCGTATGTTGTTTGCGTGATCCCTGACTACATGGATCCTCTGGGGGTTTTCAATAGTGGTGTGCCACTGGAAATCCAAATGCAGAACTCACCTCAATTCGTGTCGGACTTGCAGTATATGCAGTCCAAGGGCGCGCAATTGATCATGCATGGCGTAACTCACCAGTACAGCAATGTCGCGAATCCTGTAAACGGAGTCAGTGCGGCAGACGTTGAGTTTTTCCGTGTAACTACGGATGCTAACGGTAATCAAGTGGATGTAGGCCCCTTGCCGGAAGACTCAACCAGTTGGGTGACCAGCCGACTGAACTCGGGATTTTCGATGTTCTCTTCAGCGGGCTTTGCTGCCCCAACAGGATGGAATTCGCCGCATTACTATGCAACACCAACTGACTACAAAGTGTTTGCGAAGAAGTTTTCTTACAGTATGGATCGAGTCTTGACCTATGCGAAGGATCAGAATGGAAACCTCCAATATCTGATTCAATACGCTCCATATGTGATCCATGACGAGTACGGTAACCATCGGATCCCAGAAACTTTGGGATATTACGATCCCAATGGAACCAATGGAAGCATCAATCTTCCAAGCGACATGGTCTATTTTTCCAACCAGATCAAGTGTGTTCGTGGTGGATGGGCTGGTTGCTATTACCACTGGTTCCTTGGCACAGATGCTCTTCAGCAGCTTGTTGAAGGATTGAAGGGATCAGGCTACACCTTTGTAGATCCCTCGAAGAACATTAACTAGTCCAAGTCTCCCCTCTGATTTGAACTCAGAGGGGAGACATCACTCTTTTCCGTGACTTAGTTTAGGGGTAGACGTTTGGTTTACTGAATTGTCCGGAGATTCGTCGGTTCTTTACTGATAAACCATTTGGGACGAGATTTAGGAGAGTATTTTGACAAGCTTGCTCGCTTTGACAACGTTACTTGGCTTTCAATTTGGGCCAGTTGCGACTACACAACCCGTGTTGCCAAACCAAGTGGTAAAGGCATATGCAGCCAAGCCAGGAAAGAAACTCAATCCGTTGAGGTTATTCAGGGGCAAAAAGGTACGCCCGTTAGGAATTCTTGGAGTCAACTCGATTCCGAAAAAGAATTTTAAACTGGCTGATTTTAAGGGTCACTTGGCGGGGCCGGGGCTCACATTGGCCGATCCAACACTCAAGAATAACCGCATTGCCGGCGCCACGGCCCTGGTGCTTTACGATTCAAGTGGCACTTTTGGTTGGATTGGAGCCCTTTATGCCTATCAGTTGAGCAACCTGCTTAGCCATTTTGGTGTGACCGTTTTACGCGAAGGGGTCGAGAACTACAAGACTGGTCAGCTCAGTAGCTATGGATCAGCCTACTATTTGGGGACTCAATATGCAAATACATTGCCCCAATCCTTCTTGAACGATGTGGTGATCGACAAGAAGCCATTTGTTTGGATGGGATATAACCTTTGGGAAGTTGCATGGACTCCAGATATGACGAACTGGAACAGCGCCTTCACGAACCGATTTGGGTTCAATTTTGACTCTGTGGATTCGACTGGCTATCCGACAGTCCAGTATAAAGGTTCGACTTTGTCCAAGCAGCTGAATGATCCAACTCAGGGCAATACAGTCATCAACGACCCTACAATCGCGTCGGTTTTGGCTACAAGCACGAATGGGACGGCTACGGTCCCTTACATCACCTATGGAAACAACTTCTGGTATGTAGCTGACAACCCCATGGAATACATCGCCTACAACCGTGGCGACGACCGGCTATTTGCCTTTGCGGACATTTTAAATGATTCAACTCAATATGTCCCAACAACACAGCAAAGAGCAGTTCTCAGGATAGAGGACGTTAGCGCTTCATGTGACTCCGCTTCGCTGCGAGGCATTGCTGATCTGCTTTACACGGAAGGGATCCCCTATGTGGTCTGCGTCATTCCTAATTATAAGGATCCTTTGGGAGTCTTTAATTCCGGGGTGCCAGTTGACATTCAAATGCAGAACAGTGCGACATTCATGGCTGACCTGCAATATATGCAGTCGAAGGGTGCGCAATTGATCATGCATGGTGTAACACACCAATACGGCAGTGTTGCGAATCCCGCTAACGGTGTCAGTGCGGCAGATGTGGAATTTTTCAGGGTAACCACTGATACAAACGGGAACCAAGTCGTCGTCGGACCAGTTCCTGAAGACTCGACTACGTGGGCTACAGACCGGATCAACACCGGGTTTACTATGTGGAGTGGGGCAGGGTTTACCAAGCCAACGGGTTGGAATTCCCCGCACTATTTTGCAACACCAACGGATTACAAGGTCTTTGCCAAGAACTTCAAATACTGTCTGGATCGTGTTCTAACCTTTGCGACGGATCAGAGCGGGAATCTGCAGTATCTGGTGCAGTATTCGCCGTATGTTTACAACGATGAATACAATTGCCACCGTATTCCAGAGACGATTGGCTATTACGATCCGAACGCATCCAGTGGAAGAGTAAACCTTCCAACCGACATGATCAATTATGCCCAGCAAATTCAGTGTGTGCGTGGTGGTTGGGCTGGCATGTACTACCACTGGTTTCTTGGGACTGCTGGTCTCCAACAATTAGTAGAGGGAATCAAGGGGCTTGGATACACTTTCGTTGATCCATCGAAAGCTATCAATTAATTGCGTCTCATAGTAAGTCAATGAGGGCGGAAGGGGGAACTCTTCCGCCCTCAACATTGATTCCCTCATCCTGAAGTCGCAGAATCTGTTCTTGACCTAACTCGGGCGAACGCTTATGCGTGGTGATCCAACCACCCTTAGCAACAACACGCCACCAGGGAGTCGGTTCGTCCAGCATTGCTATCCATCTGCCGACAAAATATCCTGACGTTGGATTGGTGAGGGAGCGCCCCAAGTCTCCATAGGAAATGGCCTTTCCGGGAGGTATTTGGCGGATAAGAGAGGCTAGTTCGTCTAATGGAAGCATCATCCCATTCTAGTGTGACAAATATAAAAGCGCCAAGCTCTGGAGAAGCCCGGCGCTGGTCTGGGAGCGTTTGGGAAAGACGATTAATTACGCATTGCGTTCATGCGTGGAGTTGGCGGTGCAACTTCGACATAAGCTTCCGACGGGACGATTAGGAAAACGTTATCACCAACTTCTTCCCAAGTTCCTTCTTGAGCATAGTTGACGCCGCACATGAAGTCCACAATCTTCTGACGTGTTGTAGGATCTGTGGCTGAGAGATTGAGGATCTGTTGCTCGCCTCGTTTGAGGCCGTTGGCAGCTGCCATAGCATCGTCAAATGAGGTGATTTGGCGACGAACTGTCACCGTGTAGCGGTAACTTGCTCTGACGGGCATTCCACCGTTGGCAGCTTGGGTAGGTGTCATTTCGGTTTCCTCCTCTTCGGGTTGATCCGAGCGATTGAGGTAACCCTTTATGCGACTCATCAAACCAGGCTTGTCCTGGATAACCATATCTTCCATGATTTCAATCCCTCCTGTAGGGCGGCTATTTAGTTTCGTGATCCGAAGATCGCAGTTCCAACTCTGACGTGGCTGGCTCCTTCCTGGATCGCCACTTCAAAGTTATCGCTCATCCCCATGCTGATGCTTTTCGCTCCCAGCTTTTCCGCCATCGCTCGCAACTCCTTGAAAAAGGGTCGCATCGCTTCAGGGTCAAGTCCTGCCGGTCCTATTGTCATCAGTCCATTAAAATGAACGTTCTTAGATTTTAGGAGCTTCATATGGAAGCCGTCAAGTTCTTCGGGTTTTAATCCTGACTTTTGCGATTCTGAAGCGATATTCACTTCAATAAACGCTTGAATCGGGCCCTCCGCTTTCTCAGCTTCGCAAATCTGCGTCTCCTTGCAAAAGGTATGGACGAATGGAAAGCATGAAGCGATTCGCTTTGCTTTATTGGACTGAAGATTTCCGATGAAATGCCAAATCACGTCTTTCGGAAGAGCTTCGATCTTGGGAAGAGCTTCTTGTAATCGACTCTCTCCGAAATTTCGGCAACCTGCGTCATAGGCTTCCCACAACGACTCGATGGGTTGAGTCTTTGAAACTGCGATCAATGTCACGTCAGATATCGATCTTCCACTGATCTGAGCGGCTCTATCAATTCGATTCTGAATCTCTTCAAGCCGATTCTTGACGGACATGTCAAAAGGGTACCGAATGGGAGCAACTTATGACGATGATTTGGATTGAGTGTCCTTCACTCCTAGGCGGGTATAACCTCTGAATGAGTAAGGATGCCCCCGGCGTACGTTATGCCGAAATCTACAGGGAAACTGCGGAAACGCGAATCCAAGTGGTTTTGGACTTGGATGGTGGCACCAGGCGGGATATCAGCACAGGTATCGGCTTCTTTGATCATATGCTGACCCAATTGGCGTTTCATGGCCAGTTTGATATTGGGATAAGTGCAGAAGGTGATCTGCACATCGACGATCATCACACAGCTGAAGATGTCGGAATCGTTTTGGGTAAGGCCTTGGCGCAGGCACTTGATCAGTCTGATCCGATCGTTCGATTTGGAAGTGCTCATGCTCCCATGGATGAAGCACTTGTACTTGTGGCTGTTGATTTCTCTGGACGCGGAGGACTTTTCTACGACGTCAACTTCACGCGTGAAAGTTTAGGTGAATTGGCAACCGAGTGCGTCCGCGAATTTTTCAGAGCCTTGGCGACCCATGCTGGAATCACCTTGCATATCAGACAGATTGCAGGGGAAAACAATCATCATATCTGCGAAGCGGTCTTTAAAGGTTTTGGGTTGGCGATGCACCAAGCAACAAGAAGATCAGAGCGGCGAGGCTCTACATCCACCAAGGGGTCACGCGACTGATAACGGTTCTCGATTACGGAATGGGGAACCTTCGTTCCGTGCAGAAGGCCATTGAATTCCTAGGGTTCAAGTGTGCGGTTGCTACCGGCCTGACGGGCACATCGAAATTGGTGATTCCCGGAGTGGGAGCATTTGGTGCAGCGATGGAACGACTGTCTCCGTTGGCGGGTGAAATCCGGAAAATGGCGGAAGACGGTGTACCAATACTCGGGATCTGTTTGGGGCAGCAGCTATTGTTCGATGAAAGCGAAGAACATGGAATCACGGCCGGGCTTGGCCTCATTCCGGGGCGAGTTCGATATTTTCCGCCAGAAATTGGGCTAAAGGTGCCCCACGTTGGTTGGAGTCCGCTGAACTACAAGAAGAACACAGGCATATGCATTGGAGGGAACAACGGTGAGCAGGTCTTTTTTGTTCACAGTCTGTTTACCGAATGCGATGACCCAAGTGATGTCGCCGCAACAGCCACATACGGTATTGAATTTGCGGCAGCAGTACAGCATGGCTCCGTTTGGGGAACTCAATTTCACCCCGAAAAGAGCAGTTCTGTTGGGCTGCGCATATTGAAGAATTACCTAGAATGCTAATTATCCCGGCTATTGATATTCGTGGCGGACTCTGTGTTCGATTGTCTCAAGGAGACTATGCACAGGAGAAAGTGTATGCAAGTGACCCTGCCAGTGTTGCCCTTAGTTTTGAGGAGGCGGGAGCACAATATATACACGTCGTGGATCTGGATGGTGCTAAATCGGGAAGTCCTCAGAATTGGACCGAAATCGAGTCGCTACTGAAAGTCGTGTCGGTCCCTATAGAAGTTGGCGGTGGCGTTCGAAGCTTAGAAACAGCCAAACGCTTACTTGATCTGGGGGTCGCCCGAGTAGTTGTTGGGACCAAGCTAGTGCAAGACCCGGACTTGGCTCAAAGATTCTTCGAAGAGCTGGGAGAATATGTTGTCGCAGGGATCGATGCTCGAGACGGTTTAGCCGCTGTGTCTGGTTGGACTGAAGAGTCCCGAATATCTGCAAAGGATTTGGCGATCAAAATGACATCTTTAGGTGCCAAGCGGATCATCCTAACAGATATTGCCAAGGACGGGATGCTTACAGGTCCGAACATTCATTTGCTGGATGAGGTCTCGGAAGCGGTTCAAATACCAATTATACAGAGTGGGGGGATTGGGTCATTGGAACACCTGCGGCTTTTGGCCATAGATCCGAAGCGTAAACCTGAAGGCGTTATCACTGGTCGGGCAATTTACGAAGGGCTATTTACTGTGAAAGAGGCATGCGATTTGTGTGCATCCCTTTAAACCGGTTATCGTATAGCTAACGAGATTTGTATTCGGTGGGGCTTATGTTCATTCCAAATGGTGTTGCGGCAATTATCGGACCGGAGAATGGCGTCTTTATGGTTGCGATCTTTGCGCTTTGCATCCCTATTGCCAAGCTCTTCCTGAATCATCAGCAAAGAATGGCGGAAATCATTCACCGCTCCGCAAGGCCAGAGTTGGATGAGCAGATTTCATCGCTCAGAAGTGAAGTCTTTGAACTCAAGCAATTGGTGCATGAGCAGATGCTGACAATCGACTCACTTTCAACGCGTCAAGTAACACAAACATCCGAAATCCAGGATCGATTGGAGCTTAAGTAGGATGGAATTTTTTGGTTACCTTATTGGTTTGTGTAGTCTCTCCATTCCTTAGACACTCATTGGGACCTACCACGCCCGGAAGATGGCCCAAATTCAGAAAGGTGGAAGCACATCGGAAAATGAAGCAGACCTTCAGCGACAGATAAACGAGTTACGACAATTGGTTGCTCAACAAGCGATCGTGCTAGACGACGTTGCCGATCTGCACCGAAAACTGCTTGAACGTAATTCTTCTGAGCCTGAGATTCGTCAACGGTTGGAAAGTTAGTTGACCTTTTGCTGAAAATCTGGGGACATTCGAAGCAAACAACAGAATGAATAAAGAACCTTCTGTCAAGTAGGGAAATCCGTTGACTTCGCGACCTTGACGGGGTATGATGAAAGTTCGCGCACACACGTCCGGAGGCTTGATGAGAATTATTCAGCCGACCTCAAAGCGAATCGGCCGGTTCCTTGAGGTCCCAAACTTAATCGAACTACAGCTTAACTCATACAAGTGGTTTCTGGAAGAGGGACTCCCAGAACTATTCACAACATTCAGTCCAATCTGGGATTTCACACAGACAAACTACATAGAACTCGTCAGCTTCACTCTCGGTGAGCCTAAGTACTCCATTCAGGAGTGCCGCGACCGGGATATGACCTTTGAAGCTCCCATTAAAGCGATTGTTCGTTTTGGTGGCCGTGAAAGGGAAGTTATTGAATCGGAAGTCTATCTCGGGGATCTCCCGTTGATGACCGATAAGGGAACTTTCATTATCAATGGTCGAGAACGCGTTATCGTTAGCCAGCTCAGTCGTTCACCTGGTCTTTACTTTGAAGAGGGTGTGGATAGTTCGATGCAAGTCATCGTTTCTGCCCGCGTCATCCCAAATGAAGGTCCTTGGTTGGAAGTTGAGTCTGATGCGAATTTCGTTGTTCGAACACAAATCAGTCAAACTAAAAAACTGCCTTTGACTCAATTGATCAAGGCGCTCTACTACTTCGAAAAGGGTAGGGGGCGATCTTATCATGTGATCGCCAATGCGGCTGGCAAGAAGATCGTTGAGCCTATCGTTGATGGTGATACTGGTGAAGTGCTAGTAGAGGCGGGAACGCTTCTCAACGCTGAAACCATTTCGGGGCTGCCAGCGGAAGTACAGGCAGGCAAGGTTTTTGCTGAGACTCCACTTGGCACGAATGAAGATATTCTTCGTGCGTTCAGCAAAGAGGTCACCCTAACTAACCTGGATGTCGAGACTTTGATTGGCAAGAGGCCAATGGAAGATATCGTCAGCGGTGAAGAAGTAATCATCAAGAAGGGCGAGAAGATCGATCGAGAAACTGCGCGCAAGATCGAATCTCTCAACCTTGGATCTCTTCACGTGCTTGATGTCCTTGGTCTTGTTGAATCAACTCTTGAGGCTGATCCTACTCATACTTCCAGAGAGGCTTTGCTTGATATTTACAAGCGAATGCGTCCGGGTGAAGCTGCCAATGAAGAGGCTGCCAAGCAGTTGGTTTATGGGCTGTTCTTTGATATTAAGCGATACGATTTAGGAAAGGTTGGTCGTCGATTCCTCAACCAAAAGTTGAAATTGGACGTTCCTCTCACGACACGAAGTCTTACATCGGAAGACTTGGCGGGCATTCTTCAAGCAATGTTGCCCTACGTTCAGCGAGAAGCTGAGCGTGATGACATTGATGACTTGAAGAACAAGCGTGTTCGAAGTGTTGGTGAACTCCTTCAAAGTCAGTTGCGATTGGGCTTTGTCCGAATGGAGAAGGTTGCGCGAGAGCGTATGACCTCTACTGACCAAGAGAACTTGCTTCCGGGCATTATTCTCAGTGTCAAGCCGGTCAGTGCTTCGATCAAGAGCTTCTTTAGTAGCAACCAGCTTTCGACGTTTATGGATCAAACCAATCCGCTCTCTGAAATCACAAACAAGCGACGCTTGTCATCCCTGGGACCGGGTGGATTGCAGAGAACTAGCGCGAAATTGGAAGTCCGTGACGTTCACCGATCTCACTACGGTCGAATCTGTCCGATTGAAACTCCAGAAGGTCCGAACATCGGATTGATCTCTCAGCTCACGGCCCATGCTCGTGTGGATGAGTTTGGTTTCATCATGACTCCTTACCGAAAGGTAACGGCTGGACATGTAACGGATGATATTGTCTATCTGACGGCTCAGGAAGAGACGGGGCAGTTGGTTCTCCCTGCTGACGTTGAAACGGATGAGACTGGATTGATCGTTCAGGAGCGAGTTCAGTGTCGATGTGCTGGAGGCGACGTGGGCGGTGCAAGCTACCCGCTAACGACTCGGGACAAGATCGACTACATGGACGTTTCTCCGGTGCAGATCATCTCGGTTGCAACAGCTCTGATCCCATTCTTGGAGAACGACGACGCAAACCGTGCCTTGATGGGTGCGAACATGCAACGTCAGGCCGTGCCTACTCTGCGATCCGAACGGCCATTGGTTGGTACGGGGTACGAGCGAGTAGCTGCGGTTGACTCGGGTGCGGCGGTCGTCGCATTCGGTGCTGGGACTATCGAGTACGTAACTTCACAAGAAATTCGGATTCGAGAAGACAATGGTGACTTGGTTAAGTATCCGCTCATGCACATGGTGCAGAGCAACAAGTCAACCTGTTTTACGCATCGGCCAGTCGTTGATCTAGGTCAACGAGTTTTGAAGGGTGATGCTCTAGCTGATGGCGCTTGTTGCGATAATGCGCAGTTGGCTCTTGGCAAGAACGTTCTCGTTTCGTTTATGCCGTGGAACGGTTACAACTATGAAGACGCTATCCTAATCTCGGAGCGCTTGGTGAAGGATGATGTTTACACGTCAATCCATATTGAGCGTCATGAGACAGAAGCTGTCGACACTAAGTTGGGTCCAGAAGAAATCACTCGAGATATTCCGAACGTTGGTGAGGATGCACTCAAGGATCTGGATGAGAATGGAATCATCCGAATTGGTGCCGAAGTGCGCCCTGAGGATATTCTCGTAGGTAAGGTTGCTCCCAAGGGTCAGGTTGAAATGACTGCGGAAGAGCGATTGATCATTGCGATCTTCGGAAAGAAGGCTGAAGAAACTCGAGACGTCTCTCTCCGATTGCCTCACGGTGAAAAGGGAACAATTGTAGACGTCAAGGTCTTTAGTCGCTACAAATATCTCAGCCCATCTATCAACTACATTTACAAGGAGAGTAAGAAGCGAGAGCGATTGGTTTGTGATCGAACTGATGAGCCATTGCTTCAAATCCCTGGTGATGAGTTGCCTGCTGGGACCAACATGACTGTTCAGGTCTATGTCGCTCAGAAGCGTAAGCTGATGGTTGGCGACAAGATGGCTGGACGCCACGGAAACAAGGGTGTCATCTCGAAGGTTCTTCCAGTTGAGGACATGCCGTTCTTAGCTGACGGAACTCCGGTTGACATTGTCTTGAACCCGCTTGGTGTTCCGAGCCGAATGAACATCGGTCAGATTCTGGAAACTCACCTTGGATACGTGGGTAAGCATCTTGGAATTGAGTACAGGTGCCCTGCGTTCGAAGGTGCGACAGAAGGCGAAATTCTTGGAGAAATGGATCGTCTTGCAAACCATATGCGTGGTCAAGCTTTGGCTGCATATATGAATGCGGAACTCCTTTTGGATATTCATTTCGAGAAGGATGACAACTTCGACAAGATGATGGAGCGAGTTGAAGCTCGGCTTCGAAAGCTTGGTGAGAATGGTCTGGAACGCATTTCCCGAATCGTCGGTGGTGTTCCGGTAAAGACCTTTGCTGAGCTGGGTGAAGTGGATCTTGAGACGTTTGTTCCTGAAGTTCCGGAAGACGAGATTGATGAAGTAGCAGTCGTTGCCGATGATGCGGTTTATGCCAGCATCTTGGAAAAGATTGAGCGAAACGTCTTCAGTCGAGCGGGTATTGATCCCAAGACCTGTAAGAGCAGTATCCGTGACGGTCTAACGGGCGAGAAGCTTCCCAACAACATTACGGTCGGAATGATCTACATGTTGAAGCTTGAGCACCTTGTTGATGAGAAGATTCACGCTCGTTCAATTGGACCATACTCCCTTGTTACTCAGCAGCCGCTGGGTGGTAAGGCGCAGTTTGGTGGACAGCGATTTGGAGAAATGGAAGTATGGGCGCTTGAAGCTTACGGCGCTGCATACACACTTCAAGAGTTGCTTACCATCAAGTCGGACGACGTCAACGGTCGTGTCAAAGCATACGAGAGCATTGTGAAGGGCGAGACACTTGCCGAGCCGGGTATTCCCGAATCGTTCAAGATTCTTGTCAACGAGCTTCGATCTCTGTGTCTGAAGGTAGCGGTCGAGGATGTAGCAAACAAGGAACTGCCTTTGAAGGACCTTGATGAACTGAATGGTGGCGGCGGTGATGACATGCGCCTCGCACGGTCGGTCGGGTTCTTTAATTAAAACAAAACGGTGCTGAGTCTCGAATGAGGCTTGGCACCGCAGTACAGTTTTGCGGTCAGAGAGGCTCTCTGGCCGCCGTTATTGGGAATGGATTGGCTCGTGCGTAAGCACGAGAAGTAGGAGTATAGGAAAGATATGGCAGACGTCAGCCTGTTCGACAAGATCAGAATCGGAATCGCGAGCAGTGAAGACATCCTGGGGTGGTCTCACGGTGAAGTCAAGAAGCCTGAGACAATCAACTACCGTACGTTCAAGCCTGAGCGTGACGGTTTGTTCTGTGAGCGCATCTTTGGTCCGGTAAAGGACTGGGAATGTGCTTGTGGCCGCTATAAGAAGATCAAGTACAAGGGAATCGTTTGCGAGCGATGTGGCGTTGAAGTCACGCGAAGCAAGGTTCGCCGCGAGAGAATGGGTCACGTGGAGCTGGCAGCGCCGGTTTGCCACATTTGGTACCTAAAGGGAGTTCCATCTCCTTTGTCCCTGGTTTTGGACATCTCACCTCGTCTTCTTGAAAAGGTTATCTACTTCGCTAGCTTTATCATCATCGACATCGAGAACGATAAGATTCAGGACATCTTGCCTGAGATTCGTGTGGCTGTCGAAGCTGAAAAGGCCAACCTGCAGATGCAGATGCGAGAGTTGGAAGAAGAGTCGTTCCGTCGGTTCGCAGACGACTTAAACAACAATCGAGAAGAATACGATGAAGTCTTTGCACGTGAGCGAGCTAAGGCGGTTAATGATCGTATCAAGGCTGAGTACCGTGATGCTGACGATCGACTTAAGGATCTAGATCTTGCTGTTGATATTCTGGGCAAGCTCGAGCGCAACCAGTTGATCGATGAAGATAAGTATCGTGCAGTAAGTAAGTTGCTCGATAGCGTCGGCTATAGCTTGAAGAAGGACCTTCGAAGTTTGGTCCGAGCGAATATTGGTGCAGAAGCCATCAAGGAACTGCTCAATCGAGTTGATCTTGAGAAGCTGGCTCGTGGACTCCGACAGGAGATCATCATGACAACCAGTCAGCGCCGCGCCCGTGCGATCAAGCGACTGGAAGTAACAGAAGCTCTCATCAGCTCCAAGAGCCGACCAGAATGGATGATCCTGGATATCGTTCCTGTCATCTCTCCTGAGTTGCGTCCAATGGTTCAGTTGGACGGTGGCCGGTTTGCCACCTCTGACCTCAACGACCTCTATCGACGTATTATCAACCGAAACAATCGTCTTAAGAAGATTATCGAAATCCATGCTCCGGAGTCGATTATCAACCATGAGAAGAGACTGCTTCAGGAAGCGGTTGATGCGTTGATCGATAATGGTCGCCGTGCTCGACCGGTCGTTGGTTCGAATAGCCGCCCATTGAAGTCTTTGAGCGACATGTTGAAGGGTAAGGAAGGACGATTCCGAAAGAACCTTCTCGGAAAGCGTGTTGACTACTCAGGTCGATCTGTAATTGTTGTCGGACCACACCTCAAACTGCACCAGGCTGGTTTGCCCAAGGAAATGGCGCTTGAACTGTTCAAGCCGTTCGTCATGAAGAGTCTGGTTGAAAAGAAGATCACCCAGAATATCAAGACGGCGAAGCGTATGATCGACCGAATGCACCCAGCAGTATGGGATGGTTTGGAAGAGGTCATTCGTGAGCACCCAATTCTTTTGAACCGTGCTCCAACTTTGCACCGACTTGGAATTCAGGCCTTCGAGCCGATTCTTGTTGATGGAAAGGCTATTCAGGTTCACCCTCTGGTTTGTAACGCGTATAACGCTGACTTTGACGGTGACCAGATGGCGGTTCACATTCCGCTCAGTACACAAGCACAAGCTGAGGCTCGTGTTCTTATGCTGTCCACGCAGAACTTGTTCTCGCCAGCAGACGGACGACCGACATGTGCTCCCGTTCAGGACATCATTTTAGGTAACTATGCTTTGACGTTCGTATCGCACGAAGGTCGAGCAGCTTTGGCTGAGCAAGAGAGATTGTTTAAGGAAGATCCCGAAAACAATCCGGCACCCAAAGTTTACGGTTCTCCAGAGATTGCCATTGCAGCAATGGAAACCCCGATTGTTGATCAGCGAATCGCGATCAATACTCCCATTAAGTGCCGCCTCACTCGCCCGATTTATCGACCTGATTCTGAGGTTGATTATCGAGACGCGTTTACTGGTATCGAATACAAGAAGCAAACGACTAAAACTGAAGACGGCGATGAGTTCCAAGAACTCGTTGCTTATCCTCAGGAGTTCGAAACGTTCATTGCAACGGCAACTCCTGGTCAGCTCTTGTTGAATACGATCCTTCCTCATCCCCTCAGGAATTCAGATGAATTTCTGAAGGTTGAGTTAAACAAGAAGGCTCTCTCAGAGATGATTCTCACCTGTCACCGAAGATCTGGTGTCGGAGCAACGATCAAGCTGCTTGACGATATGAAGGATCTAGGATTCAGATGGGCAACTCGCTACGGCCTGTCTGTTGCGATTACGGACATGGATCCGCCTGAGAGACGTGAAGAGATGATCAAGGAAGCTGATGAGCGCTCCACCAAGATCACTCAGCAGTTCCGACGTGGAATGCTTACCTATAACGAAATGACGCAGACGCTGGTTAAGCTCTGGACAGATACGTACGACGAAATCGGAAAAGAAATCGTTAACGGTCTGAAGCAGTTCAACCCGCTCAGCATCACAACGGTTTCTGGTGCTCGTGGTTCGGTCAAGCAGCTTGCTCAGCTTGCTGGAATGCGCGGACTCATGTTCAACCAGTTTAACGAAGTTATTTACGAGCTTCCGGTTAAGAGCTCGTTCCATAAGGGTCTCTCGATGCTTGAGTACTTCGTGACTACTCACGGAGCTAGAAAGGGTCTTGCTGATACAGCTCTCCGAACTGCTGACGCAGGCTACTTGACTCGACGTCTTTGCGACGTTTCTCAAGACGTTATCGTCAAAGCTTACGACTGCGGAACATCTGACGGCATTCTTGCTCACCGAATTACCGATCAAGGTGAGGCCATTGAGCAGATTTCAGATCGTGTATTTGGTCGAGTTGCTCTCAGTTCGATCGTTGATCCTGATACGGGTGCAGAACTGACACGATATCAGGAGTCTATTACGCGAGACGCAAGTAAGCGGATTGCGGAGATTGAGAATCGATTCGTTGCTGAGCACAACGCTGCTGAGACGGAAGATGAAAAATCTGCCATCGTCGAGAAGTACAAGAATTTCGGATTCGACATGGACGAGCATGGCTATCTCAGTGTCATGATCCGAAGTCCGCTTACGTGTGAACTTGAGCAGGGAATCTGTTCGGTCTGTTACGGTTGGGACCTTTCGACAAGCCGAAATGTTGAAGTCGGTGTCTCGGTCGGAATTATCGCAGCCCAGTCAATCGGTGAACCTGGAACACAGCTTACAATGCGAACGTTCCATACCGGTGGTGTTGCGGGATCGGCCACGATCGCTCGAACGAACCAGTATAAGACCGGTAAGTTTATTCGACAGTTCATGGAGGACTTCGCTGTTGCGACAGATACCGACATGAAGCAGTTCGACCCAACAAAGCTTCTTGAAAATCAGGAAAGCGTTGTTAAGTCGTTCTTCCAGAATAAAGAGTCTGCTCCTCTGACAATCACAACTGGTGATGACCTGGATCCTAAGGTCAAGAGAAAGACCGAACGTGCAACCAAGGCTGCGCAGAAGGCTGCAGACAAGGCTGATAGTGATTCTAAGAAGCTTTGGGAACGATCTCGAAAGACGTTCTTCTATGCTTGGACGGGTGAGTCCTCCGGTATCGTCCGTGTTGAAGAAATTTTCGAAGCTCGACGTCAACCTCGTGGTAAGGCAATTATCTGTCCTGTCACTGGTGTCGTCCGTGATATTCGAGAATCAAGCTTTGGTCGATGGGTTATCGTTGAGGCAACCGTTCCAGTGGCCGGTGCTATCAAAGACGCCTACGTTGGTGATGTTCAAAATTGGCCCAAGAATGAGTTTGGCGAATTTGAAGGCGGTTTGCAGAAGACTGTAGGTCAGAAGCTTGTAACGGCTACTTTGGCTGTTCTTCGAAAAGCTGAGGTTGAGAAGGTCAATATCTTCTATCCGATCTTGGTACCACCGCTCGGAAAACTCCCAGTTAGCCGTGGAACTCGTGTTATCAAGGGTGACCCTCTCACAGAAGGTCCTCGTGATCCACACGAAGTTTTGGAACTGGCAGGCGCATCGGCTGTTTATGACTACTTTGTCGAGAACCTACAAAGCGTCTATAAGAGCCAAGGCGTTGACATCAATGATAAGCACATTGAGGTCATCATTCGACAGATGTTGCGTAAGCGACAGGTTAAGGAGCCAGGCGATACGCCGTTCCTCCCTGGCCAGATCGTTGACCGGTTCTCGTACCAACGCGCGAATGAATCCGTTCGGCAATTGATTCAGTCTGGAAAGAAGATCAAGTATGTTGATCCGATTACTGGCGAGAATATTGAGCGTGATCCGAAGGAAGCTACGGCTACCTGGATTTTGCTTGGTATTACTGAAGCATCTTTGGCGACTGACTCGTTCCTGTCGGCTGCTTCGTTCCAGAAGACAACACGTGTTCTCACAGAAGCTGCTGTCCGTGGTAAGAAGGATCACCTGGTTGGCCTTAAGGAAAACGTCATTATTGGTCGCCTTATTCCATCTGGTACTGGTGTCAAAGCTTATCGCGATGTTGCTGTAGACGTGCAGCGAGGCCCAAGCTGGGCAGAGCAGTCGCTCACGGCTTTGGTTGAGGCAGACGGCGATGGATCTGAGGACGGTTTCAGTTCACTTGCATTCCCCTCGCTCGCTGATATGGCAGCTGACGAAGTGGAAGAGCTGGACGAAGAATAAGCGGAAAGGAATCCCCCTGGGGATTCAGAAAGAGCCAGGCTGGTTACCAGCCTGGCTCTTGTCGTGTTTATTGAAGCGTGGCGTTAGAGTTCTAACTTTCTGATGCGTATATTGGGAACAGGTAGAAGTCTTTCATCCCTGCGAATCGGAGTTTTTGGTGAGTCCATCATGCTGGAAATTCGGCGCTCCGCTTCCATGATGTATTCCTCTAGTTGTTGTTCCATATCCTTTCGCATATCTTCCATGTCGTCCAACAGGCGGAGAATTAACTCGACACCGGCAAGATTCACCCCCATCTCTTGGGTAAGGCGTTGAATTCGTTGGACCCGCTTGATATCGAGCTCCGAATAGAGACGATTTTTGGCTCCAGCTCTTGAAGGTACAACCAGTCCAAGTCTTTCGTATTGCCTCAAGGTTTGAGGATGAACTCCGCATAAATTGGCTGCCACTCCTATCATGTAGACAGGTTGGTTGTCCATTCTCATGCTGTCACCTTATCAAGCTCAGCTAGTTTCTTCAGGAGGTCCTTTTCGGCCTCGGTGGGTTTCTTGGGGACGGTTATTTTAATCTTGGCGAACAGATCTCCTCTGCCGCCCTTAAGGGATGTAATTCCTTGTCCTCCCAAGCGAAACATTTGACCGGGTTGAGTGCCTTCGGGAATTTTCATGGTTAAACCACCGCGTAAAGTTGGAACCCTGATTTCGCCTCCAAGAGCAGCGATGGTATAGGGAACAGGTACTTCCACTTCCAAAGACTCTCCATTTGGTTTGAATGTGGGATGGTTGGCCCACTTAACCACAACGTAGAGGTCACCGGCTTTACCGTTTTGGCCCGCAGATCCCTTTCCTGGAACACGTAGTTTCTTGCCATCTGAAATACCTGCTGGTATTTTGACTTCTACTTTTTTGGTTGTTGGAACCGTTGAGAAGCCCTCTCGAAGCCTTTGCGCATCCATCGTCTGATAGGTCAAAACCCTTTGTGTTCCAGCATCAATTTCTTCAAGGGATATCTCAACCGTCTTCTCAATATCTCTCGGTTGCATCGACTCCATATCCGTGAAGTTCATATTCACTCTGGGGCCAGCCGTTCTGCCTCCAGCAAATAAGTGCTCAAAAATTGATTCGAACCCACCCATTCCACCAGCGTTTTGGAAATTGCCAAAATCTCCCATTCCACCACCGGCACCTGAGAAGTGTTGTGCTTGCTCCCAGTTGGAACCGTATTGATCATACATTTCGCGCTTATCAGGGTCACTTAAGACTTCATAGGCTTCGCTCATCTCCTTGAACTTAGCCTCAGCGGTTTTGTCATTGGGATTCACATCTGGGTGATACTTGCGGGCTAGGCGGCGATATGCCGTCTTGATCTCTTTTTCGTCCGCACCTTTTGGTACACCTAGAATCTGGTAGTAGTCCTTTGCCATAACACCTTTTCGCTCAATTACATGAGTATATAACGCTCAAGTCAGTCCAGAAGTTTCAACAAGAAGCGCAAGTAGAAATAGCCTCGATTCACACAAGAATCGAGGCTATTTCTAACGGATGTTGCAAGCCTAGTGGTCTTCGTGAGCTGCACGAATCTTGGCGTATTCAGTCACCAAAGCTTGTTGCTCTGGGTGAGGCATTTCTTCGTAGTGAGATACTGTTTGACGGAATCGACCACGGCCCTTAGTGATGGATCGCAGATCCAACGCATAGCGCATCATTGTCGCCATCGGAACAGTTGCATGGACCCTGGTCTTGCCTGGGGCGACTGGGTCCATACCCTGCAGGCGTCCTCGTCGCCCATTCAGATCCCCAACCACGTCACCGACGCATTCGTCCGGTACATCAACCTCCACCGACATTTGCGGTTCAAGAATGACGGCCTGAGCCTTTTCTGCTGCAGCACGAAGAGCTATAGCACCAGCCATCTTAAAGGCTGCTTCATTGGAATCGACGTCGTGATAGCTTCCATCATAGACGGTAACTTTCAGGTCGGTTGCCTGATAGCCAGCAATTAGACCATGCTCCATTGCTTCACGAATGCCTTTTTCAATGGCGGGGATGAAGTTCTTGGGGATTGCTCCTCCCACAACTTTGTTGTCAAATTGGAAACCTTCACCCCGCTCCAGTGGTTCTATCTCAATCCAACAATCACCAAATTGTCCCTTACCACCAGTTTGACGCTTGTGTCGGCCCTGGGCCTTTGCTGACCCACGAACCGTTTCAAGGTAGGGAACTCGTGCGTCTTCGGTAACAACGCTCACCCCAAATTTGGCCTTCATTTTTTCAATGACGGTATCCAAATGGATGTCACCCATACCTTCCAAAATCTCTTGATGAGTTGCCGTATCGCGGGTGTGTCGGAATGTTGGATCTTCTTCCAGCAACCGTTGGATGGCATTGCCTAGTTTATCTTCATCCGATTTCGTAGCTGGTCGGACCGCGATTCGATAAATGGGTTCTGGGAAGTCGATGGGTGGCAGTTGAATATGATCTTTATTCGTGGTCAGAGTATCACCCGTATGAGTATCGCTGAGCTTAGCTATGGCTCCAATATCTCCAGCTACTACGCAAGGTGCTACCTCTTGGCCCTTACCGTGTGGCATGAACAGATTGTGAACTCGCTCAGTAACATCCCGGTTGATATTCAAAACGGTCTGATCACCTTTGATTGAGCCGCTAAATACTCGAACATAGTTAATCTTGCCGACAAACGGGTCAGCTGTAGTTTTGAATACAAATGCTGCCAATGGACCATTTGAATCTGGTGTCAAAATAAGTTCATCGACTTTCTTGGGAACATCAACTGGGGAAGGAAGTTCTCCACAAATACGATCCAAAAGTGTAGCTACTCCGATGCCACTCATCGCCGATCCAACGAGAACCGGAATGACGCGGCCTGTTTCGATTCCAACTAGGAGTCCGTGCTCAATCTCTTCCTCAGTAAGCGGTTGACCTTCAAGGTATTTCATCGCCAGGTCATCATCGCCTTCAGCGGCCGCATCCATCATCTTTTCGCGGCGCTGGCTTGCATCGTCGGCATAGCCTGAGGGAACTTCTTCGATTTCGACACCTCGATCCCTGCCCTTGTAAACTTTCATGTTTAGTAGGTCAAGGACTCCCGAGAAGGCTGCTTGATGTCCAATCGGGATTTGGGTGTTGACGACTTTTCTTCCGTAGGTCTGATTGAGTGTCTCCATCAGGCCGCTAAAGTCGGCGTTATCACGCTCTAATTTGTTGACAAAGATACAGGTTGCCAAGCCGTGTTGTTGAGCTACTTCGTAGGCCAGTTCAAAGCCAACGTCAAGATCTCTCTTGGCTTCGCAAACAATGATCATGGCTTCGACGACTCGAGCTACTCCGTGCAGGTCACCAATAAAGTCAGGATAGCCTGGGACGTCGATGAGGTTGATTTTGCAGCCGTGCCATTCCAGGGGCACGATACTTGCGCTTAGGGATATTTTTCTCCGGATTTCCAGTGGGTCGTAGTCGCTCTGCGTGTTTCCGGCATCCACGCTACCGACGCGGTCGACTGCTCCGGCGGTGTAGAGCATGTGCTCGACGAGCATGGTCTTACCAGAACCGCCATGGCCTACAATGGCCACGTTTCGTATTTTATCTGCGGTGTATTGTTTCACCTAGTTACCCTCCCTTGGGCCTTTTGGCGTCGTCGCAGAGCTCGCAGTGCAGGACCTGCGGCGGCGTCTGTTAACAGAATACGCCTTTTTGAGCGTCTATATTCAGTTAACAAAAAATCCCTCAAGCTTATGACTTGAGGGATTGAAGATTGTTCGCGATAGGCTCTTAGTATCTGCCGCTTCGGCCACCACCGCCGCCACGACCTCCACGGTCATTGCCGCGGCCACCACCGCCACCGCCGCCACGTCCGCCGCCATAGCTGTCGCGACCGCCACCATAACTGTCGCGGCCACCGCCTCCGCCTCCGCCGCTGTAGCCACCGCCGAATCCACCACCGCCGCCGCCGCCGCCGTAGCTGCGACCGCCACCACCACCGCCGCCTTCGCCACGAGGCTTGGCTTCATTGACGGTCAGGCGTCGGCCGCCCAACTCTGAGTTATTCTTTTCGGCGATGGCAGCATCAAGCTGGTCAGCTTCTACATCAACAAATGCGAAGCCACGGCCTTCAATAATGCGCGGGTTCTTACCACCAAATGCTGAGAAGTGCTGCACGAGATCATCCTCGCTCGCACTGTATGGGATGTTTCCCACATAGAGGGTCTTAATTGCCATGTTATTCCTTGCCCACAACGGATGTGGGTGACCGTAACTGTCGTCCTATCTAAGGCTCTCTCTCAAGAAAATCCGAATCCGAGTGCGATGCGCTAAAGAAGAAACCGTTCCGATGCCCACATATATTACAGCTTGTTGGCAATTTATGCGAACTAAAGGGCAAAAAAAGTGATTTGAGTCCTTACCTCATACCTAGTTCGGGGCAGGTAAGGTGGTGGATTCCTTCAGGTTGTTAACCTAAAATGGTTAGGCAAGGAGAACCTTCACAGCCAACTCCGTACCTGATCTCGAAAGGGAAACCGCTCGGTAGTCTGGAATGATTGCATCGGCTTCTTCTAGGTCAGGGCGATCCATACTATTAGAAACAGCAATGACTTTCATTCCTGCTGCATGACCAGCCCTGACTCCAGCAGCAGTGTCTTCAAATACTAAGCAATCGGCCGGAGAAACACCGATATCTTCAGCTGCCTTGAGATAGGGGTCGGGAGCAGGTTTGCCTTGATTTACATCTTCGCCATAGATTGCATGTGGGGCAACAATGCCAACAGCCCTCATCCGGGCTTTCGCAACCATGCTTGTACCAGATGTTACGATGCACCATTCAGATGGTTCGAGCTGACTGAGAAATGAAAGAGCACCAGTCAGTTCGACAATCCCTTCTGTATCATTCGCTTCTGTAATTCGAAGCTTTTCATCTTCTGCCTCGATATCCAAATGAGGTGTCAAAGCTCTAATGGAATCGATGGATCGACGGCCATGGATCTTAGGGAGAATCTCTTCCGGAACCAATCCATTGTTCAATGCCCACTTCGACCAAGCCCGATCTACCGCAGCAATTGAGTCGACCAGAGTTCCATCTAGATCAAAAAGAATTGCTTTACAGGCGAATAATTGGCGAACAGCTGATTGGGATTGAGGCATAGATTCTTGAATTGAGCTACACGCCCAACTTGATGAATGGTTGAGCGTGCAGAGAATAGCTTTGGCTTAGACACTGGTTGACAGGCCTTGAGCCATGACGATTTCATGAGAATGGTTGACTGTAAAGGCAACACGATGAGTGACCGCTTCCAAAATGCCTTCTGCACCTGGATGACCGTTACCACTAGCCTTAACACCACCAAATGGAAGGTGAACTTCGGCGCCGATACTTGGCAAGTTCACATATCCGAGGCCGTAGTCTGCATGGTCACGAACCCATCGCCACTTGCGATAGTCTTCAGTAATAACAGCCATGGCCAACCCGTAATCTGTGTCGTTATAGACATGAACTGCTTCTTCCATGCCATTAACTGGAATGATTGCAACGTGTGGGCTGAATGCTTCTTCTCGCAGACAGAATGTGTTTGGACGGTAATCCATTTTGTAAACAAATGGGCTGACAAAGTTGCCATTGGCATACTCACCATCAGAGAGAACCTGACCATGAATGAGGACATCAGCACCCTCTTCAATTGCCTTTTGATTATGAAGTTCCCACTTCTCCAGGCCGCCTCTTTCGATGAGCGGTCCCATGAAGATATCCTCGTTGAGGCCGTTACCGATCTTAATTCTCTTAACCTTCTCTAGGTAGCGTTTGGTGAATTCAGCCTCTACCTTCTTGTCAATGATGATTCTGCTTGTGCTCACGCATCTTTGGCCAGAGGTCTTAAACGCTCCGAGGATACAAGCATTTACAGCGATATCTAAATCGGCATCTTCCAATACAATAGTGGCATTCTTGCCACCCATTTCTGTGGCTACAAACTTATAGAGATCCGCCGCAGCCACTTGCTGGATGTACTTTCCGACGGCTCTCGATCCAGTGAAAAGAATTCCGGATACGTCCTTATGCTTCACTAACGGATCGCCGCAATCTTCACCCATTCCATGGATCAAGTTGATGACACCAGCAGGGAAGCCAGCCTCATGGAACAGCTCCATCAGTTTATGACCACAGATTGGTGTTTGCTCTGCGGGCTTGAATACGACGGTGTTTCCTGCCAGAACAGAAGGAAGAACTACCCAGAGTGGTATCGCTGAGGGGAAGTTCCACGGAGTGATACAGGCAATAACCCCTTTTGGCTTGCGTAGGATGAAAGCGTCTTTTGCCGAAATCTCAGAGCTAACGGCATATCCATTTGGAATTCGACCGAGCCCAGCCATGTACTGAGCCATGTGGAGAGCTTCCACAGCGTCAGCGCGCCCTTCATTAATGGGCTTTCCGCACTCACGGGTTACCAATTCTGAAATTTCAGCCAGATCACGCTTGATCAATTGAGCAAAGTTGTCGATGTATTCCGCACGCTTAACCCAACTCAACTCGCGCCAGGATTCGAACGCATGCTTTGCAGCAGATACTGCTTGATCTACTTCTGATTTGCCACTTAGGGGAGCAGTTCCAATGACCTCTTGCGTGTTTGCGGGATTGACGCTGGCAAATTCTTGGCTTGCCGCTGTCCATTCTCCATTGATGTAATTCTTCGCCGAAATCGGAATCATAGGGCCAGTTTACCTGCCACGGTTGGTAGGTAACTGGAAGTTCCAATCGTTGACGAGGGATCCATGGACTTGATGTACTTATCCTCATGAGCCTGAGGATTGAACTGTGAGGGGCGTCTACGCTGGTACCATCATCCCTTGACATGATGAAGGAGGCTTGGAGATCTGGACTGATTTTTTGTGTCGCGATGCTTGCTGCAGTATCTGAGGGAGCAGAGGCACACGTCCGAAATAATCAGGTCTTCGTAAATAACGTTCCAGTCCTCACTTGGAAATCAACTATCCATTCAATAACACCTGAAAGGCGCGCTGAAGCGATTGCTGAGAAACTCAGGTTGGTTAATGAGGATGACCCGGTGTCCGTTCTTGTGAACGGCTCGCTAGCTCTAATCAAAATCGGTTCAACAGCTTCTATTGAGGTGCCAGATGCCGAGGCAGGTATGCATTTGATTGGTAAGAAGGATCTTGCCAACCAATGGGCCTCGGCAATTCGAGACGCTCTCTTCCTGCCTCCACTCAAGTTCCCGGAAGACAGTTTACGATTGCCTGTTGGTAGTTCGAAGACATTTCGGCTGGTCGGTAGTCAGGCCAATGGTGCCAAATTGAGCAGTACAGACGATCAAGTCGTAAAAGTTTCGAAATCGGATGACCTGGTTGTATTGCAATGCCTAAGTGCTGGAGACGCAATTATTCGTGCGGACTCGGGAATGTCAGTACGGTCACTTCATGTTTTTGTTCGACCGACGGCAGCAAATTTTCCTCAAACCATTTCACTCGATTTATCAGGTGCACCTGTCACGTCGACGTATTTGCATGACTCGATTGAAGGAGCAGTGCGAACTAAATTGGTCAGGTTGTATGGTGCTGACGTCAAGGTGAACCACTTCACTGCAGATGCATTGGGGCAATCAGGCTCCAAGAAGTTGACAGTCTGGGTCAGGGTGCATGCACCGGATGCATTTGATGGGGCGGGTCCAGTTGAAGTAACCGTACACAACATTCCGCATGGATTAACAAAGATCTCGAAGCTTTGGTATTCAAACGCTCCGGAATCAGTAAAACAGGTTGGAAATCTGTTTGCTGCGACTCTCCCCAATAGTGATTGCGTGAGATTTCTCTATCATCACACCAATGCTGCAAATCAGCCCTTCATCTTTCGAGCAGAGGTAATCAACGATTCTGATCGGGATTCTCGAATTTGGATAACTGAGGCAGAATGCAGGCCGGACAAAAATCCAGTGGCAGCAGGAATGAAAGCTGCCCGACAGTATTTCAAGAATCATCAATACGAAAATGCCGAGTTGGTCACAATTCCAGCTCATTCGGCGATACCCATCAGCTTTCATCGGATCTTGCCTCAAGAGACGATCAGTGGTCTCTGCGAATTGGGAGGAATGGATGGGAATCCTGAATTACTGGTGCGAGCCGATGTCTTGCCCCCTTTTGACCTGAACAATGCCTGGTACAACGCCACGTTTAGCTCAAGCCCCTGGCGAGAAAGTGGTGCGCACTCAATTGATGATTATGATCGTGCGAGTTACGAACGTTCTGAACACATTTATCCCAATCCATCGAAGGAAGAAGAGTTGGCCTATGAGGTTGGTGGTAGATTTGGCGTGTTGCTTATCGGACAAAAGCCAATTGCGGGTGAAGATCACACGAACAACTTGGATGGGAATTATGGGGTGTTACATACCATTCACGTTACTCTCAAGAACCCTACCGATCAAGCTGCTGATGCAGCCATGACCTTTGAATCTTCTTCGGGGTATACATCTGGAGTTTTCAGTGGGCCAAGTGGACTCGCAGAAGTTCCATTTCTTGGCTCAAAAGCCGTTAGCCGAGTATTGGCCGTGCATTTGAAGCCGCACGAGAGCCTAAAATTTGATCTCACAACCATGCCAATCAGCGGCGGAGCGTATCCGATTACGCTAACGATTCGCCCTTCAGCATCAAATAAATAGGTAAGTCTTACGCCCCAGTCTTTTAGTGAATTATGGAAAATAACGAACCTAGCTTTAAGGTGATTGCTGACCTCTTTCAGGTACCCGATCCCCAAGACCTTGACGTTGCAGAGCCGGAACGAAAGCGTCATGGAGACTCACCAGAGGAGAGCCGAGACTTAGGTGCTCAGAGTCTCAACAAAGGGGATTATGAAACTGCTCTCAGACATTTTCGGGAGGCTGTTGCACAACGTGACTCGGATGATATCACCGGCCTTATTGACCTTGGTGGTGCCTTGGAATATGGGGACAATTATCCTCAGGCCATGAGGCAATACGAAAAGGCGCTGCGAATGAAATCGGATGCGGCAGAACCTGAAGTTGGGTTGTCAGATTTGTATCGACGGTATGGACGTTTCAAAGATTCGATTTTAAAATTGGAGAAGGCAATTGAGAAAGAGCCTGGTAACTCCTATTACCGAATTAAACTCGCAGAAACGCTCAGGGAAGCTCGTGAGCGGAGAAGAGCCTATGCGGCCGCCCAAGATGCTATTTTGGTCAAGCCGGACGATCCATATTATCATTTCTGGACGGGAGACCTCCTCATTGAGATGGAGAGATATGATGAGGCCCTGGAATATCTCCGCGCTGCTATTGAGTTATCGCCTGGCGATGACTATCTTTATCTCCGAGCTTCGGTAGCATTTTGGTGCGCAGGCAGGCGACCTGAGGCCATAAAATCATTACGTTTGGCGAGTGAACTGGATCCAGAAAAGCACCTCTATCATGGACTGCTTGGAATTCTCTATGAAGAGAGTGGGCAACGAGAAGAAGCTACTCTTGAATCGGGACGGGCCGAGAAGATGGATCGATACGACCATGACCTCTTGGGACGTATCCTAGCTGAAATGAAGATCGAATTGTAGTTACTTCGGTCGGAAATGGGCAGCTCGAATTGTGTGCCATTCATAAATGCGACCTTCCAACCGAATCTCCTTGAGATTGCGAATATCGCCACTTAAGCTCAATCTAATGGAATGTTGTGCATCAAGTGAAGCTACAGGAATAGGTTGGCGTACTACCGATTCCTTATTAAATCTGCTTGCCAACTGAAGGGAAGATCCCAAGGCCGTTTCGGGCAGGTGCAATTGTAGAGTTGTCATTGGAAGCCCACTGGCACTTTGGGGATCAGGAACGACAGTTGCCTGAATATGTAAACCGGATTCCTTGGAAACCTTGATTGCCTTTCCATTACTCTGGAACGAAACAGTTGAGAGGTTTTGCCACGGACCTTCTGCAATACCAACCGCTAGATCCTGTTGCGACGGTTGTCCCTTTGGAGCCGCTAAGGCTGCGATCCAATGTTTTTTATCTTTTGTGAGCCAAGTGAGGGTTGCATCCAGTTGATTCGTCATTGGAAGCTTAAATCTTATATCCGGCGGTTCACTATAAGTGATTTTGGGAGAAATCCAGGCAAGCAGAACTTGAGATTCACTCTTTGAAAAGAACTGTTCTGGCAGGTTTCTTGCTACCAGATTAGAGTCAACAAGGCTGGTATCCGGTCGCCAAGCCAAATGTAACGACGGTTGGTAAAAGGCGAACGAAATAAGGCTTTGGGCCTTTGTTTGCCAAACGCTGGTCGAAAGCTTTATTCCGGCTGTGACGAGTAACAGAGCGAACATCTTGTATTGATACAGACACACACGATGTAAAAACGATGCGAGACCTTAAAAAAATATCAGTGGCTAGCGCTAGCTAAACACCTAGAGGCCCTTTTGGGCCATTTCAATTGCTTTCAGTGCTGCTTTTGCCTTATTTCGAGACTCCTCAAATTCCTTTTCTGGAATTGAATCATAAACGACACCACCGCCTGCCTGGACATGGGCAACTCCATCTTGGATATAGATGGTTCGAATAGCAATGCAACTGTCTAAGTCGCCAGAGTGGCTAAAGAATGCGACACTGCCAGCATAGCTGCCTCTTCGTGTGGGCTCCAACTCGTCAATGATCTCCATCGCTCGAACTTTTGGAGCTCCCGAAACGGTTCCTGCCGGATGGCAAGCTCGGAATAGGTCAAAAGAATCTCGATCTTCTGCCAAGGTGCCGGTTACATCACTTACGATGTGCATGACGTGGCTGTAACGTTCGATAACCATCAATTCATTGACTGTTACTGAACCATATTCACAAACTCGTCCCAAGTCGTTCCTTCCGAGATCCACCAGCATAATGTGTTCTGCGCGTTCCTTTTCGTCGGCTAGCAGTTCTTGGGCTAGGGCTAAATCTTCTTCTTCTGTCTTGCCTCGCCATCGTGTTCCTGCAATCGGGCGGACTCGAGTTTTCCTACCGTGATTGCTTACCAATAGTTCGGGGCTCGCTCCAACGAGATCAAAGTCACCAAACCGAAGAATGAACATGTATGGCGATGGGTTGATCGATCGCAGCGCACGATAAATGGTTAGAGGATGAGCATCAGTTTGAGTTGAAAACCTTTGAGCTGGAACCATCTGGATTCCATCTCCTGCAGTGATGTACTCAATCATCCTGGTAACCATGTGTTCAAATTGGCCTTGTGTTACGTTGGATTCAACGGGATGAACGGGATAACTTCCGCATGGCAGCGGAGGGAGCGGAGCAGCTAGTCGATCAACTATTTCCTGAATTTCTTCTACTGCTTCATCGTAACTGGCGCTTGTACCGTCGGTCATAGCGGTCACCCTTATGATGTTCTTTGCATGATCGAACACAACGACGGTGTCCGCAAGCATCATCGCCATGTCATCGACTTTGAGATCATCTTGCGTGGTATTGGGTAGGTTTTCAAAATAGCGAACGATGTCGTAGCTGAGTAAGCCGACTGCGCCACCTGCAAAAGAAGGAAGCCCTGGAACATGGATGGGAATGTCCTGTAACATCGCTTCTTTCAGGAGATCTAAGGGATCTTGACCTGTAGCGAGAACTTCTTGCTCAACCTCATGGTTTCGGAATCGAGTGACATTGCCGTCTTTAGAGCGCAGTACCAACTTTGGCCGAATACCCAATATGGAATAACGTGCCAGTTGCTCACCGCCTGTAACACTTTCCAAAAGAAAACTATAGGTCTGGTCATGTGCAAGTTTCCAATATGCGCTGACTGGTGTTTCGACATCCGCCAAGACATCCCGGTAAACAGCCATGGGGCGGTTTCCCCCGGTTTGAGCTAAATATTGGTCTTTGCTAGGTACGAGCATGGTCCTGAATTATGCCAGCAACGGAGATTGAAAGGCTGACTTTATAGAAGGATCGGGCAATCTCATCGCTCATCTAGAATCAAAACGTATGTCAAACTATCCTTGTGGAAGCTTTCACAACCTATAGGGGACTTCTTGCCGTCGTGCCAGGCGACAATGTGGATACCGACCGAATTATTCCCGCTCGCTTTCTTTCACGCGTTAACCGCAATGGATATGGGGAATTGCTCTTCTCAGACGTACGAGGACCAGAATTTATCTTGGACCAAGAAATCGCCAAGGGAGCTTCTGTCATGGTGGTCGGAACCAACTTTGGGTGCGGGTCTTCCAGGGAACATGCGGTTTGGGCGATTCAACAAGCTGGATTCAAAGCCGTCATTGCAAAAAAGACTGATACCTCACCTGGCTACAGCGATATCTTCAGGCAAAATGCCGCCAATTGCGGGCTCTTGCTGGCGGAATGTAATGAATCAGACCATGATGTCTTGGTTTCAGCTGGAACTGGTTCAAACGTGACGGTTGACCTGCCCAACCAAACGATCACAGTGAACGATCACGTATTAGGTTTTGAGATTAATCCTGTAACTAAGCAAGCGTTGATCGAAGGCCTTGATTTGATTGGAACAACATTGATTTTTGATCGCGAAATTTCGGAATTTGAAAAGCATCACGAAGCTTTTGTATCGGCGTAGGACAAAAAACATGTTGAAGCGAAACTTGACGTATCTGTCTGTTGCTGGAGTCTTCATCGTAAGTGGGATGCCACTATTTGCCCACGGGCAAGCTCGGAATCCAAATCGAGTTCACCAATTGAAATCGTTGAAAGTTGCCAAACTTCAGGCTGCTGGCCATTCTATTGACGCTTGGATCATGGATAACGAGCTCAAGCGGCAAGAAGGAATGATGTTTCTGAAAGACGGAGAGGTCAAAGCCAATCAAGGAATGATCTTCGCCTTCGAGCAACTTCAGGGTCCTAGTGACGGATTCTGGATGCATAACACCTACATTCCGCTGGACATCATCTACATCAGTGCAGGAAAGAAGGTCATAAACATCAAGTACGGAAAACCATTTGATGAGACTTCTCTCAAACCGGGCTCACCCTATAAGTTTGTGGTTGAACTCAAAGGTGGAATGGCGAAGAAGTTTGGAATCAAAAATGGAACGATGTTTTCAATTCCAAACTCCGTAATACCGATTGACTAAACAAGCCTTACTGGCAATCCGGTTCGAGCTGATTCATAGATAGCCTGGATAATCTTGATATCTTTGAGTCCCTCTTCACCCGGGGTCGCTGGCTTTTTGTTGTGGCGGATGCATGTGGAGAAATGGTCCATTTGTGCAGCCCACTGATTGTTGGGAGTGATATTCAAGGCGAGGTCGTTCAGGTGCAAGCTATCGCCTTCATAAGCGGTTGCCGGATTGGCGACCAGAGTTCCTTTCGAACCGACAACTTTGAATTGATTCTTGCCTGGACTCCATGAATAGCCGCTTGTTCCGTGAGCTTTCAGGCCCGATTTGAAGGTTAATGTAAAGTCCACAGTATCTTCACAATCAACAAATCGGTCGTCATTTGCTGGACTTGTTATTGTTGCGCTAACTTCAATCGGCTCTTCTCCCGACAGATACCGAAGAGCATTCAGCGAGTAAATCCCAATATCCATCATCGAGCCACCACCTGCAAGGGCCTTTTGTGTTCGCCATTGTCCATGGCCAATATTGAATCCGTGATCAGACTCAATCGATAAAATCCGCCCAAGTTCACCAGACCGGCATGCTTCAATTGCGCGCAAGTTGTGGACTTCATAGTGGCAACGGTAGCCTATCTGCAAGAGTCGATGATTCCTCTTGCAGGCGTCAATCATGGACTGACATTCAGCAACAGTAGGAGCCATAGGTTTTTCACTACACACATGTTTCCCAAGATTTGCTGCTCGGATCGTGAATGAAGGATGAGTCGAGGGCGGAGTAATGATATAGACCACATCGATGTCGGGATTGTGCTTTATGGCATCCATCTCGTCATACGTATAGCGATGGCTCTTTGCAATACCATACTGCGAACCAAAACGCTCCAATTTGTCCGAGTGACCGCTGATCAGGGCCACCAGTTTCGACTCGGTGCATGCTGAGAAGGCAGGCATTATCTGATTTGTGGCATAGCTGCCCAGTCCCAAAATTGCCCATCCGATTGGGCGTTCAGCTTTTAGTTTTAGTAAGTAAGACGGCTGAGCAACAATAGCGGCAATACCGGCAAGAGCTTCGCGGCGGGTGATATCAAAAGGCATAGACAGAGTGTAAGCGATCGTTCTGAAATGGTCTATGGAATTCTTTGAATGAGTGCAACCATTCGGGAACCAATTGAGTACAATCTTTGTATAGATAAGCATTGAGCGTAAGGGACTCAAGTGGTTTGATTGCGCAACAAGCAGAAGGAGTAAAAAGTGGGAAAGACAGTTGGAATAGACCTTGGAACGACAAACTCAGTCGTTGCGGTAATGGAAGGAGGCGAGCCTGTCGTCATTAGCACGTCAGAAGGCTCACGTACGATGCCTAGCGTTGTTGCGTTCAAGCAGAACGGTGAGCGTCTTGTGGGAATAACTGCAAAGCGTCAAGCAGTCGTTAATGCAGACAACACGATCTATTCGATCAAGAGATTCATGGGACACACCGTCTCTGAGGTGTCCGAAGAAGTCAGTCGCATTGGCTACAAAGTAAAGTCTGGAAAGAACGGCCAAGCCGTCGCGGTGGTTCCTGCATTGGGTAAGGAACTGACTCCTGAAGAAGTTTCAGCGATGATCCTGCAGAAGCTTAAAGCCGACGCCGAAGCGTATCTCGGTGAAACTGTCGATCAAGCCGTTATCACGGTCCCAGCATATTTTAACGACGCTCAGCGAACAGCGACTAAGAATGCCGGCGAGATCGCGGGAATGAAGGTCCTCAGAATTATCAATGAGCCTACAGCAGCATCTTTGGCATACGGTTTGGACAAGAAGGCCAATGAGACGATCCTGGTTTTTGACCTTGGCGGTGGAACATTCGACGTCTCTGTACTTGACGTCGGTGAAGGCGTTTTCGAAGTTCGCAGTACTGCTGGAGACAGCCATCTTGGTGGTGATGACTTTGACAACAAGATTGTTGACCACCTGATTGCCGAATTCAAGAAAGACCAAGGGGTCGATCTTGGTAAGGATCGCGCTGCGATTCAGAGACTTCGCGAGGCAGCTGAGCGCGCAAAGATCGAGCTATCTGCTCAGATGTCGACTCAGATCAATCTGCCGTATATCACAGCGGTAGATAACGAACCAAAGCACATGGACTATAACCTGACACGTGCCAAGTTTGAAGAGTTAACGGCCGATCTGATGGTACGAGTTACTAAGCCATTCCATCAAGCTCTCGATGACGCCAAATTGAAGTCGAATGAAATCAACGAAGTTATTCTGGTTGGTGGTTCGACCCGTATGCCCCAGGTCCAAGAGCTAGTTAAGAAGCTTACAGGCAAAGAGCCGAATCGTTCGGTAAACCCTGATGAAGTTGTAGCCGTTGGTGCTGCTATTCAGGCTGGTGTTCTCGGTGGGGAAGTTAAGAACATTGTTCTTTTAGACGTGACCCCGCTTTCCCTTGGTGTAGAAACTCAAGGTGGCATTTTTGATAAGCTAATCGACCGGAATACAACCATTCCGACCAAGAAGAGTCGAGTCTATACAACTGCGGCTGATAACCAGCCTGAAGTTGAGATTCATATTCTTCAGGGTGAAAGACCAATGGCTCGAGATAATAAGAGTCTCGGTAGGTTCCACTTGGCGGGTATTCCACCTGCGCCAGCACGTGTTCCACAGATCGAAGTAACTTTTGATATCGACGCGAACGGGATTTTGAACGTAAGCGCTCAAGAGAAGGGAACAGGATCGAAGCAGAGCATTACCATTACAGGAAGCGGAAACCTCAATCGGGATGAGATCGAGCGAATGGTCCATGAGGCTGAAATGAACGCCGAAGATGACCGCAAGCAACAAGAGCTTATCGAACTCAAGAACAAAGCTGAGAGCTTGGCCTATCAAACTGAGAAGACCTTGCGAGAAGCAGGTGATAAGGTAGATGAGGCAGCTCGTCAAAGTGCCACCGAGAAAATCGAAGCACTCAAGAAGGCTGTTCAAGGAGGCGATGAAAGTGAGATTCAGGCCGCATACAGCGCATTAGAATCTGAAAGTCACGCGATCGCTGAGAAGCTTTATCAGAGCGTTAGCGAGGCTGCTGATGCCAGCGAGCAGCATGCTGCACCAGGTTCGAGCGCAAATGGCGAGGAAGTCATCGACGCCGAATTCAAAGAGAGTAAGTAATCACTCCAATCCAAAGGGGCCTACAGGAAATATCCTGTAGGCCCCTTTGGATTTGTTAATCAACGTACATTGCAAAAAGGGCCTTAGACACGCAGGCGGAATACATTTAGAGTGTCTGCAAAATGTTCAGCACCAGCAAAAGTCAGCGAGCGCAGCCCGGCACTTTGAGCTCCAATTGTGTTTTCTTCTCGATCATCAATAAACAGAACCTTATCGGGGTTCCAACCTAATTGGCAACAAAGATCTGAATAGACTTTGGGATCAGGTTTACGGCAGCCAAACTCGGCGCTTACAAAAAAGTTTTTGCCAAAGATAGGTAACAATTCTGGGAATAGCGAATCTATTGATTGCTTCAACATGAATCCGTTGTTTGTTAGGATAGCTAATTGAACGGTTTCGGATAGCGCTTCGGCAATTCTCAGTACAGAAACATTAGGCGTCATTCCTGACCGGCGATAGGAAATCCAGGTGGAAGCATCAATCGCTTTGCCCATCCGGTTTCCAAATTCATTGAGATATTCCTCGGCTGAGAACTTTCCCTCATCCGAGTCATTTTCAAAGCCTGATCCCCAAATTTGATAAGACAAATAATCTGGATCTTTTCGTGTCAGTTCAGCAAGAAAAGCTATCCGTCTTGCATCGTCGAGATCACATAGGACCCCGTCCATATCAAACAGTACGTATTGTATGGGGCTCTCAGATGAGCTCATACCGAGTGTTTCGTCTCTTGGGCGTGTAACCGGCATCCAAAATGATCCGTTCGAATTCCTCTGCACTCAGGATGAACTTGTTCCCAGCGGCTGAAACAACATTTTCTTCAATCATCACTGAGCCGAAATCGTTCGCACCATAATTGAGCGCGGTCTGCGCAATTTTCGGGCCCTGCGTCAAGATCGAAACTTGGAGATTGTCAAAGTTGTCTAAGAACAGTCGACTGACTGCGACTGTTTTCAAATAGTCTAAGCCGCTAGCCTTCTTGGGAATCGGAAGGTTGGTGTCTTCAGGCTGAAAGTTCCACGTGATGAAGGCGCGGAAAGGAGCACATTCATCCTGCAGGTCTCGAATTCGTCCAAGGTGCTCGACTCGGTCTTCGATGGTTTCGACATGGCCAAACATCATCGAAGCAGTACTTCTAATGCCCAAGGCAGATGCTGTTCTCATGCACTCCAGCCATTCATCAGTGGTGTCCTTGTATGGGGCAATAATCTTTCGAACGCGATCAACCAGGATTTCTCCACCAGCGCCAGGGATTGAGTGAAGACCGGCAGCATGAAGGCGAGTCAGGGTTTCCTTGACGGTCAATTTCGAAATGTGGGCAATATAGATGATCTCAGCAGGTGACAGAGCATGAAGAATGACTTCAGGGTAGGTGGCCTTGATTTTGCTGAATATCCCTTCGTAGTAGTCGATCTTGAGTTTGGGATTTAGCCCACCTTGGAACAAGATCTCAACCCCACCTTTGGAGACCGTGTCGCCAACCTTTTCCAGAATTGCCTCATCCGAGTGAACATAACCCTCGTCATGTCCTGGTGTTCGATAAAAGGCACAGAACTTACATCGAACCCAACAGACATTTGTGTAGTTGAGAATGCGGCCGATAATGTACGTGACATCTTGTCCAGGGACCTTGCGCTGTCGTTGGAAATTGGCAAGATTGCCCAAATCTAAAGGATTTGGATGCTGGAACAGAAAGAGAGCGTCTTCATGAGTCAATCTTTCTCCGCCATAGACCTTATCGGCAATCGAATCAATGGATAAACCGGATAGGGAAGACTGAACTGCGGAAGCCATGCGCCTATTTTACTTCCTTAGTTACTCAGATTTCAGGATTTATTGAAACTTGGACCCACCGCAGCCTGAGCAGCGCAGAATCCAGTTGCAAATGCTGCTTGGAGGTTGTAGCCACCCACTGGTCCGGCAATATCCAGAATTTCTCCACAGAAGTAGAGACCAGGATGGAGTTTGGATTCCAGGGACTGGGGATTGACTTCTTCCAGATCGACGCCGCCAGCTACGACCTCTCCTTTCTCTAGAGGCACAGTTCGCACGAGTCCAATGTCCCATCCCTTCAATGCATTGATGAGTCTATTTCTAACCTTCTTTTCGAGTTTGCCCACTACGGTTTCTAACGGAATATCTACGGAGTCCATTAAGTCGTCGACCAGGCTTTTGGGAAGGTATTGCTCAATAATTCCTGCAACGGTTCGATGAGGATTCTTACTGGCAATTAGCAAAACTTCAGCGGTGATTTGCTCGAAAGTTTGAGTGGGAATCACATCGACTTCTAGTGAGATCGGGCCGATATGCGCTTGTTCGGCGACTATGCGACTAATACCCAATGCACAAGGGCCAGAGATTCCATGGTGAGTAAAGAGCAAATCACCGGTCCATCGGGCAATCTCTTTGCCATCTTGTCTGGCTTTGAGAATGCAATCTCGTATCGAGACACCAGAACGGGATGCTAGCACTTCGGTGGAACTACTGGTGTAGATTGGGGCCAACGCCGCCCGGACTTTCACGACCTTATGACCCAACTCTTTAGCCCACGTCCAACCATCCCCGGTCGTTCCTGTACCGGGATATGAGCTGCCACCTGAACAAACAATAACACGATCAGCCTCTAAAGCTTTTGTTTGATTCTCGTGTTGGAATTCTATGCGCCACTTTGCATTTCCAGATTTGGCAATTCGGCCAACTGCTGCTTCTTTGATAACATGGACCTTTGCCTCGTCTAGCATCGAGATGAGGATTTGAACCACATCCTTGGCAGTTTGGCCATGGGGGAAAATGCGACCGTCGGGTCGAGTGTAAACCTTGAGTCCTCGATCAGTAAACAGCTCGACAATCTGTTCATTGGTAAATCGATAGCAAGATGGACGAATAAATCTAGCCTCGTTCTGGCGAAATGCCTTGAGTACCGATTCGATGGGTCCAGCATGGGTGATATTGCATTTCCCACCACCTGATACCAAAATCTTGGTGCCAATCCGATTCGTCTTTTCGAGAAGGGTGACTTGAGCTCCGAGGCTTGCCGCATTCCACGCGGCCATAATTCCTGCCGCACCTGCTCCAATGACAACAACCTCTGGTTTTCTCACTTACTCCTATTTTGGCGCTATCAAGCGAACTTCAGCCATGGTAGAACTGTTTTGAGGCAAGAACCTATCGTGGAAACAATTACTCGCCAGAAACTTCAGCAAGCGAAAGAGCTCTTACGGAATTCGAACTGTGATGTTTGGTTGACATTTGTTAGGGAAACGACCGTAAGTCCCGATCCCATCCTTGAGTTCATTTTCGAAGGTGGCCTTACTTGGCCGAGCGCATTGATGGTGACGAAAACGGGAGAAGCAATAGCGGTTGTAGGGAACTACGATGCAGAACCGGTAGAAAGCACCGGAGACTGGGATCGTGTATTCCCTTATGTTCAGGGGATTCGTGAGGAATTACTCAAAGTGTTGGAAACCTACGTGTCATCCAATGGGAAGATTGCCGTGAACTACTCCTTGGAGGATGTCCATTCTGATGGCCTGGGCCATGGGATGTACCAATTATTGAATTCCTATTTGGTTAGTACACGTTTTGAAGGATCTCTGGTTAGTTCAGAGGCCATCACAATGTCGCTTAGAGGCATCAAATCCCCAGAAGAAGTAGAGCGCATTCGGGGAGCGATTGTTGAAACCGAAATTCTGTTCGATGAAGTTAGCGAATTTGCACAGGTAGGGATGTCAGAAGCAGAGGTCTTTCGATCCATTCACAATCGGGTTCGTGAAAGGAACTTAGGCTTTGCCTGGGATTCAAGTGCAGATCCCATCGTGAATAGTGGACCTCATTCCATGATCGGGCATGGCTTTGCTTCCGACAAGATTAATCTCACTCCCGGTCATGTTTTTCATATTGATCTCGGAGTAACGAAGAACGGTTATGCCTCTGATATCCAAAGGTGTTGGTATGTCTCAGCTGGTGAACCCGTGCCTGATGATGTGATTCAAGCCATGAATGCTGTGAATGAATCCATAACTGCCGCTGCTAATTTTCTCAAACCCGGTGTAATGGGACATGAAGTGGACTCCATTGCTCGATCAGTCCTGACATCTCGCGGATACGAGGAGTATCTACATGCCCTTGGACACCAAGTTGGCCGCGTAGCCCATGATGGTGGTGCCCTATTGGGACCAGCGTGGGAAAGATACGGCAAAACTCCATACATCCCGGTCAAAGAGGGAGAAATTTACACTTTGGAACTCGGAGTCATCCTTCCAGAGCGAGGGTATCTCGGACTGGAAGAGATGGTTCGGGTTACAGCCACCGGTGTCGAATGGCTAACAAGAAGGCAATTGACAATGCCTATCATTCAAAGCCGGGCCGGTGAGTGATCTCAAAGGAATAGATTTCCTCCAGTTGCTCAGCGCTCAGGTTTGGCAAGTCATTCAGGTGCGCGACGAGCTTTTGGATATTGGTTCCTTCTGGCAATGCTAATGATCCAAGCAGATTGAATTTGTGGTCTAAGATTGCATTGAGGTTGGCTGTGTTGTTTCGAGCGTGTCCTGCCGGATACATGACCAAACCACTGTCAGCGTTCTTTCCGTCTATGAAAGTGACAACGAGAGAGGTGGGTATTCCATCTGGATATTTGGCATCGTATTCAGGGCCACCATGTTCGAAGTCAATTTTTGACATTAGAGCTCGGGTGAGAGGATGATGAAGGGCCGACTTGTCATAGTCGTAAGGGGATAGCATGAGTTTCTGCCAAAGATCGTCCGTGTTTGAAGAGTTGTCGATCGACTCTTTCGCTTCCACTGCTTTTCGGAGCATGGTTGCCACGATATAGACCATTGAATGATCTGCGGATTGGCGAGTTTTAGGATCGCGCTTTGCTGGATCACCAATGATGCCAAATGCAGGCTCGTACGCCTTGATGATGATTTGATCAATCCGTTCCGGTGCGAGTAGGTCCGGATTCCTGATGATTAAGTCTAACAATCCTTGGAGCGCACCCGCCGATTGATGTTCATAGAGACCCATCTTAAAGTGCATTCCCATAAGGGCAAAGTTATCTCCCGAGTGACTCAATATCAAATCAAACGGTGAGTCGCCATCTGTTTTCTCAAATTGTCGGAACATACTTTCTGGATTTCGAAAGATGTCCCTTGGGCCAATAAAGCCATTGAGGGCTCTCTTCATGGAAAGGATAGCCGCCTCGGTACTAATTGCGGCACTTGCACCCTTGGAATCACTTAGTTGCTTGCCAGCGCGAATGGCTCGCCATGGAATATAGTGAGCGACAAACATACCAATGGCGGATTCAATCTGGGCTGGCGTGGCTCCCATCAACGCGCCGTATGTTGCAGCCGAAGCTATGGCGCCATGAACGACATGGTCGATTTTATAGCTCTTGAGGCTAAATACTTCGGCTAATCGACCTCTGATTTCATCCAAAAGAACCATTGCTCTTACGGCCGTGGCTCCATCGAGCCTCCGTTGCTGACAAGCAGCCACGACGACCGAATAGAAATCGTTATGTCCGAATTCACCCGCAGTGTGTCCTAACGCAGGGTTGTAGCCAAAATTGGTTCCATTACTGTCCCATTCTCTCATGGCGCTTGCATTGGCTACAATCGCCTTCTCAGCTTTCACTCGGTGACTAGAACCCAATGGGGTCGCCCCTTCTGAATCTAAGTACTCCAATGCCTCTTGCAGGAGAATTGTCGGCGCATTGGTTCGAAGTGCCAGTGCCGAAGCACCACAGAGCACGGCATCTGTATGCAATAGAGTAACCCGATTCATGACGGCATCGGAAGGGCCGGAACCCAATGTGCCAGCCATAAAGTCGACGGCAAATTGACCGATGCCAAGAGCTTGGTTTGAGTTGCGAGGAAGGGTGACAGTATTCATAGTCGATGGATTGGCCTAACAAAATTGGAATTCAGGACAAGTGAAGAGAAGTCGAGCGACGGATCCAAGAGAGCGAGAAGCCCCTTTTGGAGTTTTGAGCGATTCGATGCCACCTGCATTGTCGAAGGCTTGGATGAGCAGGAATTGTTTTTCTGCAGGTAAGTGGGCATCAAATAGTGAAAGAAACTTGATGATCGTGTTGTACGAAGTTATTGGATTCGAATCCAGTATTTGTTTGGCTAAATAAGAAGCCAGGGGGTGATCTATCTGATCAACGCCAAAGAGTAAGTTTGCAAACTCCCCGCGAGCAAGCAGGTTATTGGGTGTAATCCAAGCGTCACCTTCGGGCCAGCCAGCTACGTTTGGCGGAAAGAGTAGCATCATTCCTTGCCTTTGCATCGACAGAAGCACTAAGCCGGAGGCGTCCCTTAGTGGTTTTGGAAGCGGACTTTCTGGGGTGGAATCTACCGATCTCATTGTCTTCAGAATGGGCTGAAGATTGAATTGATGCAGAATGGGGACCACAAAGTCGATTGGTGCTTTGATCTTCTTCTGGATACAATTATCAGACCAGAACTCATCACATCGAACAATTTCTCTGAGAATTTGGATGATGTTTCCGTTAGATTTCAAGAATGTGTTGGCCAAGCGATTAGAAACTCGTGGTGTGGGTTCGCATCCGGCAAAGTGTTTCCAAAGCTTTTCAGTGATGAAATAGGCGGTTTGGGGCCTAATTGCAACTGCTTCGAGCAGTGAATCCATGTCGTAGGGTGCTGATTTTCCGAAAATGAGCTTGTTTTGGTTATCCGCCAAGTTCGGACTAAAAGAGGAGGTCACCAATGGCACGTTTCGCCTCAGACATTCTTTGATTTTGTCCTGAACATCTTCTCCAGGCATTTCAAACATGAGGTATCGATTGCCCCATCCAGCAAAAACTCGGGCTGCTTGCTGAATATCTTGTTCGCTATAGTTACCTTTCCCCAAACAAAAGAGTTCAAAGAGCTCACGGGCAAAGTTCTCATTGGGGTGGTCCTTGATGCTCGATTCTCCATCAAGATAGCGTAACATCGCAGGCTCCTTCGCTACTGCTTTTAATAGTGCTGGAAAATCACCCAAAGCGTTCTTGCGCAATGTCTCTAGATAGCTATAAAGCATCGGGCCAAAGTCAACTTTATCCCCACCTACCGCAAAATGGCTGTGCCAGAAGAAGGTTAATCGTTGCTCTAACGGGTGCTTAGACATGAGCAACCGCAATGCCCACCACTCCGCAAAACGATATCCGTCTGTGTAGATTTCGCTCTTACCGACTTCACGGCAGAATTCCCAAGGGCTGATCGGAAACTCTTCGTCTGTTGATTTGAAGTCAAGCAATGACTCCAAGGTGCCTTCTACACCGAGAGGTGCGAAGCGGTCCAATTCTAATGGCGTTGGACCAAATGCAAAGCGGCGCAACAGGTGTGCAATCTTATCACGGTTGGTGATGGACATGCCTTTCTGGCTCCCTGTTGCGCCGTTAACTAACTGTTTACGAAGCCAATGAGAGATCAACGATCATCTTGGCGCCTTCTTGTACGGTGGCAGCCGGGACGATTCGTGATCCAGCTAAGATCTTTCGACCTTCTTCAACGGCAGTGCCTTCGATTCGAGCAACAACTGGAATCTTCGTATCAAGTTGCTCGAATGCGGACAGCACACCCTTGGCAACTTCGTCAACACGAGTAATGCCTCCGAAGATGTTGATGAAAAGCCCCTTAACGTTTGGATCCATGAGGATCAATTCAACGCAACTCTTGACTCGGTCAGCTTGTGCACCGCCTCCCACATCCAGGAAGTTGGCAGGTGTTCCACCGGCGGCAGTGATTTCATCTAGTGACTGCATTACCAAACCAGCCCCGTTTCCGATGATTCCAATTTGGCCACCTAGCTTGACGTAAGCGATACCTCGGCGGTTGGCTTCAGCTTCGATGGGATCTTCTGCACTGTCGCTACTGGTTGCTTGATAGTCCTTGTGGCGATAGAGTGAATTGTCGTCGATGGAAACTTTAGCGTCTGCAGCGATCAACTTCCCATCAGGAGTCAAGGCGCAAGGATTGATTTCGACCATTTCAGCGTCAGCTGCTTCGTAAGCCTTAACCAAATTCTTGATCATGGCGATCATTTGGTTGCGGGCTTCCTTTGGAATGTTGGCGTCGATAACAGCCTTTCGTAATTCGTAATCGCAAAGGCCATAAGCAGGATCGATGGCTACCTTCACGATCGCTTCCGGATTCTTTTCTGCGACCTCTTCGATCTCCATTCCACCTTCAGCGCTGATCATGACGATCGACTTTTGAATGTTTCGATCCAAGAGAACTGCCACGTAAAATTCTTTGGCGATATCTACTGTCTGTGCGATCAGAATCTTCTCAACCACCATTCCGGCTGGGTTTTGAATACTGACTAATCGCTTGCCAATTAATTCCTTGGCGAATGCTCCAGCATCAGTTGCGTTTTCAAACAACTTGACGCCGCCGGCCTTTCCACGACCGCCCATCAGGACCTGAGCTTTGACAACAACGTTTCCTCCGAGCTTTTCTGCAATCGCTTGGGCTTCAGAAGGATCAGAGGTTACATCGCCTGCGGGAACGGGAACTCCGAACTTGGCGAGTAACTCTTTGGACTGGTATTCGTGGAGCTTCATAAAGTGGCCTAAAGGTTACCCGCTGGTGGCTCATCTCAGCTTGCTCCAACCTATTTGGAATGTGTAAGGGGCTCACCAGCCACTTTCATTCGAAGCTTATAAAGGCCATACGCACCTGTTAGATACAGAGTTTTCATGTCTGGGTCTCCAAAGCAGAAGTTCGTCACGACGTCTTTCAGGTAGATCAGACCCAAATACTTGCCTTGAGAGTTAAAAATCATCACGCCGCCAGGCCCGGCACAATAAACATTTCCAAGGCAATCTAACTTGATCCCACCGGGTGCACCCGCATTCTCTCCGGTTAGGAAGCAAAAGTCTTTTTGGGGGCCAAGCTGGTGTCCGTCTTGGAGCACATCGAAGGTCTTGACACACATTCGACTAGAATCGGATACGTAAAGTTTCTTTCCATCGTTAGACAATGCAAGACCCACGGGGCGGGCCATCTCAGTTTTCAACCGATTCAGCTTGCCGTCTTGGGTGAGAGAATAGACACCACTCCATCCCAAATCCGACCGTGTTGACGACGAAAATACAATTGGGTCTGTGAAGTAGAGAGTCCCTTCGGAAGAAACCACCAAGTCAATCGGCCCGTTGAGCTTCTTGCCCTCGTAAGAGTCCACGATTGTCTTTGCGCTGTCTCCAAGGCCCTCTACGATGGAATGAGTTTGGTGATGGCACGCAAGAATCGATCCCGTTTTTGAGAATGCATGGCCAAATGGCATGTGAGCGAGACTATAGGTTTTCTTTACTGATCCGTTAACCAAGGTCACTTCACTGTCAGCCCCTACGTCACTCAATATTAACGATCCACTGGGTAGCCAGAGTGGACCTGTCAGGTATCGAGTTCCAACGTAAATCTTGGTGGGATGCTGATTGGGCTCTACCAGGTTGTTAATCCCTGTAGACTGCCCCACGAAAAGTCCTAGGAGAGAAGCAATAAACATAGATTTAGACAAGGGAGCAACTCATAGGTTAATCTCACCCGATTGTAATTGAGCTAGTGTCTCTTTATCCGAACTTTGTTGGATTCTTGAATCCAATCACGGAATCAACCGGTAAGAATGGCTATGCGATTATATACGTGTGCGTTGGCGATGATGTGCGTTGCCAATGCAATGGCAGCAACTGAGACCTATCGCTTGAAAATAACTTTCGCTGGAGCAGACGCCGGTGAGAATGTCTACACGATTAGCGACGATGGATCTTTCACGTCCACTACTGACTTATCGATTGGAAGCCTAAAACTTGTAAGCAAGATGTCTGGTAAATGGGCGGGAAGTACCCTAGCGGAATATCGATTCGAGAACGATTCAACTGGAACTGGTAAGAAGGCGCTTTTAGTCTTCAGAGATGGAAAGCTGCATGTGACTTCCGGGAAGTTCGATAAGGATGTTCCGCTGGACGTTAAGGGGCTGCCATATTTCGGGAATCTTCATCCCCAGTTCACCGCATCTGTTCTGGGAAAGGTGGACTTCACAAAGAAGACAAGCCAAGAATTTAAGGCGTTTTGTCCAGATGCAGGAAGCACATTGTCTCCAAAGTGGACTCCTTTAGGGGAGAAAGTCACTCGGTCGGGCGTAGCCAAGCTTTACGATATGCAACTGGTCCCGGTTGCAGCCACCTATGCGATGGACTCGAGCAATCATATCGTCGCATTTGATGTTCCAGGGCAGAAACTAAGGTTCTATACACCGGGCTGGGAGTCACTCTTCACAAACCCGCTAGACAAATACCCCGAGTTGAGTCAGCCGAATTACAAGTATAAGATTGATAAGGGCGTAAAGATGAAAACTCGTGACGGGGTCACTCTCGTCCTTGATATTGTTCGTCCCGATTCGCCTGGTAAGTTTCCAGTCATTTTAGAACGCACTCCGTATGGGCGATCTGCATCTGCAGCCGAGGGTCCATTCTATGCGACACGGGGATATGTCTTCGCAGTTGAAGATTGTCGAGGCAGGTCAGACAGTGGCGGTAAGTGGGATCCGTTTGTTTATGACCGTAAGGATGGCTTCGATACGGTCCAATGGGCCGCGAAGCAACCGTGGTCAGATGGCAACGTCGGCATGATTGGAGCGAGCTATGGAGGCTTTGTTCAGTGGGAAGCCGCAGTAGAGAATCCGCCTGCTCTTAAGTGTATTGTTCCTCAGGTCTCCCCTCCCGATCCATTCTTCAATATCCCGTATGAGAATGGAGTGTTCTTCCTTTATGGTGGAATTTGGTGGTCCAAGATCGTTGCGGGCAAAGAAGCCGACATGTCTTCCTTTATGTCCGCTTTACCAAACCCCAACGGCTTCAAGACTTTGCCTTTGTCCAAGGTTGATAAGGCAGTACTAGGGCAGACTTTACCGTTCTATCAGGAATGGCTCAAGCGGACATCTCACAAGGATTGGACGGGGGCCAACTTCCAAGATGATATGAAGAACATCAAGATTCCCGCTCTTCATGTCAGTGGCTGGTTCGATGGTGATGAAATCGGAACGATGACCAACTGGTCTCACATGCGAGAACTGGGACGGAAGAATCAATGGTTGGTTTACGGTCCGTGGACTCACTTGTTTAACAGTACAAGTAAGATTGGCGACACCGATTTTGGGCCAGACGCGGTGATCGACTTGGATTCGGTTTATCTCCGTTGGTTTGACACTTGGCTCAAGCATAAGCAAGTTCATCTTGAGAAGATTCCGCACGTGCAGATATTCGTGATGGGCGCCAACAAATGGGTATCAGGATCTGATTGGCCACTTACGCAATCCAAGAAAACCACATGGTATTTGGGGGCAAATGGTTCAGCCGAGCCCATGATCTCAAAAGGAAAGTTGTTAGCTACTCCCCCCAAGGCGCAGTCTCCGACTGGCTACACATTCGATCCCAAAGTGGATGCGATCGATAAGCAGTTTGTTGATCCCGATCCCAATCATGTTTCGTTTGTGGTCAATGTCGACAAGAGGCTGTCCGATTCGATCCTATTCAAATCTGAACCTGTTGCGAAGCCTACAACCGTTACCGGTCCCTTTGTCTGTAACCTGTATTTCTCGACTTCAGCGAAAGACACTGACTTCTTTGCGAACCTATACGACGTATTGCCCGATGGCAAAATAAAGCTTATCAATGAACCAGGCAAGATTCGATGCTCATATCTTCAAGGTTGGGATAAGCAAAAAGCGCTGAAGCCGGGGAAGATCTACCATGCTCAGATCAGGCTATGGGATAGTGCCTATGAATTGAAGCCCGGGCATGGGTTGGCCATTTTGATTCGAAGCGGAATGTTTCCGATGTTTGCTCGCAACTTGGGAACAACCGATCCCATCGCAACCGCGACCAAGATGGTTGTTCAGAAGCAACTGATCTATCACGATGCAAAGCATCCGAGTTCAGTTTCATTCCAAGTTTTGCAGTAACAACGCTTTTTGTAGCCTCCAATAGCTTGAGGCTACAAAAAAGCATTTGGTGTCAAGGGTTATTGACGTTAGCTACATATTTGGAACCAACTCGTTCTCACCAAACACTTGCTACTTTTGTCGGATGGTGGAACCATCCCTCATAAATCTTGGCCTCAGAAAACAACAAAGGCCCCTATTTAAAGGGGCCTTGTCTGGGGAGTGGGGATGGGGATGAATCTAGTTGGAGAGGTAGTTACTTGTCCCGAACTCACGAATGACGTATTGGCTACCTTCTTTTGCCAAGAAGTAGGTGTGGTAGACGAAAGCTCTCTTGCCCCAAGGGTCGGTGTAGATGTGCTTGGCGGTCACTTTGGCTGTTCCATCAGCGTTTGATTTAACATCAACGATTTCGTAATGATCAGTTTTCGTGCTCTCAATGCCGTCCACATAAGTGTCGTAAAAGTCGTTTGAACTCAGCGAGTAACTGTACTTGCCATCCACATAGATATTTACATTGCCGTCTTGAGGAATCAAACGGTCAATCGCCTTATGATCATCTTCCTGGAACGCGTTAACGATGTCGTCTACTGAATAATCTAACAAACTGGATGATCGTTCCTCAGTTTGGGCCGGTTGCCAATTGTAGTCTTCTCCTGACCAGTTGGTGCTTGGATACTGATCGACGATGATAACTCTGGGAGCGGCGACGTAGGCAGGCAAACAAGGGTAGTAATACCACGGACTGCAATAGCATGGACCTACAATCGGATCGAAGACGTAAAACGGGAAACAGAAATAGGCATCTGTCCAGCCAGCCCAATAGCCCCAATATCCGTGCCGGAAATTCTCGCGGTATCCTCGACCACCCCAGTTTCCAATAATGCCATGCGGTGCCGCACCAATGATGATCCTTGCCGTACCGGTTCTGTATTCGGTGACGTTGTTGTGCGAGCCATTGTAACGAGTCGCGCCCGCTTGTGATGGACCTGTTCGGAGGTGATTGGATGCATGCTCATTACTGGAACCATTGCGTTGTCCAATGGTGGAATTGGAACCTCGTGTGCCATTGTAGCCACCAGAGTTCTGTCGCCCACGATCTTGGCCATGCCCGCTTTGATAGGTACTTGAAGTCAATTCTCGGTGGGCATAGCTTCCTGGTCTAACAACGTCATGATCTGACCTATCAGAGGTTGAATACCTGCCGGATGTACCTGAACTGCGACTTGAGTAGCTTGAACTGTAGGTGCCTTGATGGGAGAAAGCTCCATAGGAATAGCCTCCACTTCTGCTACTGTAACCAAGTCCACTTGAACGCGTATCGTATGAGCCGCTCCCTCGTTGGGTGCTAAATGTTGAGGCACCAGCACTTCCGAAGTTGTTACTTCTTTGACCGTAGTTGCCGGTGCTTCCAGAGGTCATGCCACCGCTGTGAACCACAGAACTGGAAGTTTGGGTGCCCCGCGAATTCCTACTCTCCCGATCCTGACCAAATGCACAAGTGGAGAGCAAAGCTATCAGTCCGATATTTGCGACGCTACCAATCCAACTTTTCATTTTGTTTTTCCCTAAGCGATCCTACGATTAATGACGTTACCTGTTACGGTGTTTTGCGATCTCGCTCTCGAAAGCACAAGTTTCTTAAAGGTATGTAAGTTGAGCTCAAATCAAGAGGCTGTTTGGAAAACCTAAATTCAATTGGTATGAGATTCCGTGCATGCGCTTGCGTCAATGCGTCACCATACGAGTATGGGTATGCGACGCATTGCTGTGATTCCAGGTGACGGGGTAGGTCCCGAACTTATTTCCTCTACGCTTTCTATGCTTGAAGCAGCAGGATTTACTGCTGATTGGCACTATCTGGAGGCTGGTCAGCCTTCATTGGATAAAGGTAAGCCAGCGATGCCGCCTGAGACGATCGAAGCTGTTCGGGAAATTGGAATTGCTCTGAAAGGTCCAACCACCACCCCAATTGGCAAAGGGCATACCAGCGCGAATGTTGCCCTGCGTAAGGCGCTTGACCTGTTTGCGAATGTTCGCCCAACCCGATCACTTCCTGGGCTTAAGGGTTACTTCATGGAAGCGAAGATCGATTTGATCATCGTTCGAGAAAACACTGAAGACCTTTATGCGGGCATTGAATTTCAACCCCATCCTGACATTGCCCAGGCGGTTAAGGTCATCACCCGACCAGGATCTCATAGGCTTCACCGCTACGCATTCGACATGGTCCGAAAGCAGGGGAGAAAGAAACTTACCGCTGTTCACAAGGCCAACATCATGAAGTTGACCGATGGCATGTTCCTTGAAGAGTTCTATAAGGTTGCTGAAGAGTATCCCGACATTGAGGCGAACGATATCATCGTCGACAACTGCTGTATGCAACTCGTTACCCACCCCGAGAAGTTTGATGTTCTCGTAACGGAGAACTTATATGGTGATATCGTCAGCGACCTTTGTGCGGGCCTCGTGGGTGGTCTTGGATTTGCCGCTGGAGCCAACATTGGTGAGAAGTGTGCCGTTTTCGAAGCTGTACATGGTTCCGCACCTGATATTGCCGGAAAAGGGATCGCAAACCCTACAGCAATTCTGTTCAGCTCGCTGATGATGCTTCGCCATATCGGCGAAGGTGAAATTGCCGATTTGATCGGCAAGAGTGTCTTGGAAATGTTTGCCGAAGGAAAAGTTCTGACCTCCGATATGGGAGGAACGGCCAGTACTCAAGAGTTCACCGATGAAATTATTCGGCGAATTCAGGCGGCAAAAGGGTGAAAGTTCTTGTCGTTGGGGGATCAGGTCTGTTAGGCACTGACCTGGTCTCCAAACTTTCTGCCGATGGCTATGAGGTGCATTCTCCGCGACATGCTGAGCTAGATATAACGGATCCCACATCGGTTGCTCAGATTGCGTCAAAGGTTGGGGCATATGACTGGTGTATCAATTGTGCGGCATATACAGCCGTGGATAAGGCAGAGACAGAAGTTGAAGCCGCGACCGTTCTCAATACATTGGCTCCCAGTTATCTTGGTGGAGCTTGTTTAGTAGCTGGAATCAAGGTAATTCACATCAGTACTGACTTCGTCTTCGACGGTTCGGGTACTGAGCCCTATGAGGAAGATTTTCCACGATCTCCTCTCGGTGTTTACGGACGGACCAAAGCGGATGGCGAAATTGGACTTCTTGAGGTCAATCAAAACGCACTAATCGTCCGAACATCTTGGCTCTACGGTCCAAATGGCAACTCTTTCCCCAAGACCATGATTCGTGCTTGGGATGCCGGAAAGAACTTGCGAGTCATCGCTGATCAAACTGGATGCCCGACTTACACCAAGGACTTAGCTTCAGTGTTGTCTCAGATGATCGCCAAGAACGCCCACCCTGGGATCTATCACGGAAGTGGTTCGACGGTTTCCAATTGGCACTCGTTCGCAGTAAAGGCGATAACGGCTTGGAAGGAGTTCAAAGGAGATCCGAGGGAAGTGGTTGTCGCTCCGATTCCCACATCCGAATACCCGACTCCAGCCCGGCGCCCACAATACAGTGTGCTGTCTACTCAGCGGTTGCAGGATATGGGGATTGAACCCATGCCGTCGGTAGAGATTGGTTTGGAAGACTTCGTTCGCAATCTAGAGTTTTAGGCCACTAGGGAGGCTGCGCTTTTGGTCGGTCGAGCAACAATTGGCGCAAAAATGCGCCAATTGTTGCCAAAAAAGTTAAAATCGCGAGCCAAGGATAACGCCCGTGGATAGGCACACGATGTGACATCAATTGCCCCAATCTAAGCAGAATGGTCACTTTCGATATTTAGGGCAGAATTAGCGCACCACTCGCGGTTTGGCGAAGGGAAAGAAAACGACGTGTTTGGTCGTGAGGTCTCCAAAACAGTCTTGGACGCCAAATTCCGTTAAGTCCATGCTATTGGATGGGCTATAATGACGGGGCAAGAGTAGCCCGCAGGGGGAGCCGTAAGGCTGAGAGTTCTACGCAGTAGATGACCCCTAGAACCTGATCCGGTTAGTACCGGTGTAGGGATTGTGGAAGAGGACTCTCCGAATTCGGGAGCCACCCTTCGCAATCGCGAAAGGTGGCTCTTAGCATTTAAGGAGTCTTGAATGTCTGTTTCGATTCGAAGGGGTTTTACGCTCATCGAACTTCTCGTGGTTATTGCGATCATTGCGATCCTGGCTGCGATTCTGTTTCCCGTTTTTGCACAAGCCAAAGAGGCGGCCAAGAGCACCGTTGAACTCAGCAACGCCAAGGAGATTGGATTAGCGTACAAGCTGTATCTGAATGACAGCGATGACACGATGCCCATCTTCTACGCCTACAATAGCGCGCCAGCAGCCGGTAAAGCTGGTCACAAGGGTACGGAATTGCTGCTTCTGACCTACACTCAGAACAAGGATGTTTTCAAGAGTCCGCTGGATTCCGGCGGTCCATATCTTGCAGTTGATCCCGGGTTGGTCTCAGCGGGCGGAGGCTTCAGTACCTACTGGCAGGCTTACGGCACGTCATTTCGGTTTGACCATTGCATGTTTACGACTGCCGCGAATGAGTCGAGTCAAAACAACATTCTCTACACATCAACTAACGTTGTGAACGAGGGAAGCGTGGAAGATCCTTCTGGAACTCGGACGATTCGCTTGGAGATGTATCCGTTCTTCGCCCGAAAGTACGATCCGGGCTGTGCAATTTATGGCTACGACTGCGATCCAATTAGCTACTACAAGCAGTGGGGTTCTACGGGTGGAGCGATGATCTTTAGCGATAGCCATGCGAAGAAGATCACAGGTTCGAATCAGTTTGACAATGCCAAAGTGGATCCGGCCGGCCATCGCTCGGGAGAACCTTCATCTGATCCAAATGCCTGGTCGGGAACTTGGTATAGCTTGTGTGACTAACCAGAGACAAACTGCCTCTGGTTAGTTAAGCTAGAGACGGATTACTTTGCGGATCTCTCATGGTCTATGTTATCTGGATTCAAAAAGCTGTGGAGGTCTGTTCCTACGCGGTTGTATTTGAATAGGAGACGGAAAATAATGATGACGGCACTTAAACGACCTAGTGTTTCGAATTTGGTTCCTTGCCCAAAAATCCATTCGTGTAAAGTGTGGGGCCAATGATGGATGAAGATATTGTTGGTCGCCAAGAAGCAAAGAAGAAAGCAAAGGATCCAACAGATTGACTGAAGGATGATCTTGTAAACGCGCATAGGCCCCTTTTCACTACAAAGCACAGTCAAATCCTTTCACCAATAGCTTATGCCGAAAAGATAAGCAAATCTAAGCGGATCAACGCCTTTGCGCTTGGCTGCTAATAGCTTGTAGGTGAATCGGGCTGGCCAAACCAACCAAATAATCCCAATGTATTTCGTGTTCAACACTTGCTCCGGCAAGGGAACTGACCACGTCCCATGCTTGAGATACATACAAGCCATTAAGATTGAAAGGCCCGTGGGTGGGAGGAGAAGGATTAGGAGAAGAACTCGCCCAACCGCACGTTTGAGTTCGGTGCCAAATTGGGCGAGTGTCATGTTCTGTGTATTAGCTCTGGAGTCTAGGAACTACTTGGGCGAGTCGATTGCCTTGAGGTCGGCGACATGCTCAGCACCCTTGGCTTCGAACGACTTGGGATCAGCTTTCAGTTTCGCCAAGCAGTTCGGGCAGCATGAGTAGAATCGAGTAGTTCCGATATCGACAAAGCCACCAGCCGAAGCGTAGTCCTTGATAGCTTCGTTGGCTACGACGCAGTACAGAACTTCCTTGGTTGGAGTTTTCACGAACTGCTTCGGATTGGCGTCAAAAGTCTTCTTCTCGGCGGCTGTGGCAAACATGTAACGAGTGCCTTTATAGTCTGTCGAAGCCTTAGCATTCTTGGCTTCAATTCTCTTGTTAGAGATTGGATCAAAAAGGAAAACACCGTAGGTCTTGCCCGCCAATTTGTCTGACTTCAGGGCTGCCTTCGGATCCTTCTTAAATG